>Ga0209656_10000028_pt1 | contig 103758 bp, 101 predicted proteins | sample BogFormECP12_OM2_FD_188239 | JGI IMG/M metagenome (GOLD analysis project Ga0209656, IMG submission 188239) | Bog forest soil microbial communities from Calvert Island, British Columbia, Canada - ECP12_OM2 (SPAdes) (version 2) | ecosystem: Environmental > Aquatic > Freshwater > Wetlands > Bog ...
CCGCCCAAAATCACCGCCGCCGCGCTCGCTCCGCCCACCCCGCTGTAGTGCCGACCTTCGGGGGTCCACTCCAGCAATCTCAGCTACTTAGATCTTCTCGACCGGTCGAATCGGCGAAGTTAGGTTAGGGCGCACCGCCTACGCGGCATTCTTCACGATCAACGAGCGCTCTACGGTCCGGGGCGCTCATTCGCGGACCTCCCGGCTAAAAATCCTGCTCCACCGTCGCCTAGCCGATCCGGGCGCGTAGCTTCTCGATCTCCGGCTCCCGGATGTCCTCGGCATCTCGCCCGATACCAGCGTCGAACGCCGCGCCGCCTGCTTCTGAAGCTGCCTCTTCCAGGCGTATATCTGGTTTGAATGTACCTCGTATCGCTGGGCCAAGTCCGCAACGCTCGACTGCTCTCGCGGCGCCCTCCAAGGCGATCTTCGCGTTCAGCGCCGCATCGATCTTCCGTCTCTTCGTTATCATCCGTTCCGTTTAGCCCCGGCGAAACGGCGCACGCTCCAAATACCTCGCTGGTCCCAAATCCGGGGTCCACTTCATAGCTCAGGTAATGGGCATTTTCTCGTCAAATTGACGAGAAATCCTCCGCAAATAACTCACAAGGATTTCTGAATTCGGGGAGACCCCCACGGCGAGTAGGCTGCGCTGCGCTCTACTCCTCGACGCTCCTAGTGCCGCATGCAGTCGATCACCCCTGGAGTCCCGACGGAGAGGTAGGGTTGAGTGCCCGTATAGCCGGGGCCGGTAGCCTGCCACGACGAGCTGGCAGCGTTGTCCTCTCGACACCTTCGGCAAGGGGTTTCCCGCGGGCGCGATAATTGATGGCTAGGCCGTTCCCCATTCCCATGCCGCTCTCGAGAGCCGAAGCTTTGCGGGCGGGTTCCCGGCAAGGGACACGTGCCGTACCAAAACTCGACGTCGTCGGTGTTGGGAGTAATCCCGATCGGCGCGTCGCACATGGCGTAGCATTGCGGACCCGGACTATATTACACAGCCCGTATTACACAGCCTGTATTACACAGCCCGTATTACACAGCCAGTTGCCGGCGACATCTCCGGGAACATATCGCTTGTCGCCCGGAACGAGCGTCGAACGCCCGCGCTGCCTACTGAAGCTGCTTCTTGCAGGCGTGTAGCTGGTTTGAATGCACCTCGTATCGCTGGGCCAGGTCCGCAACACTCGACTGCTCCCGCAGCACCTCCAAGGCGATCTTCGCCTTCGGCGCCGCATCGATCTTCCGGCTCATCTTCTTCATCACCCGCTCCGCCTGACGGCGAAACGGCTCGCTCCAGGCTATCCCGCTGGTCCCAAATCCACGGTCCGCTGCAGCATTTTCTCGTCAATTTGACGAGAAATTCTCCGAAAATAACTCATAAGGATTTCTGAATTCGGAGAGATCCGGACGCCGAGCCGCCTTCGAGAATGTCGAGTGCCGCCGATTGCATCTGGTCTCCGAGCAGGAATTTCTGGCTCCGTGGAAACTTCTCGACCGTCGGCATCAGCCACACCATGAACTGGTAGGCCTTTTCGAGCGCTATCCCCGACTGCTTGGCAGCTTCGGTCATGGCTCTTCACCCCCAAAGAAACTCGACCAGGGCTTCGCCCTGGACCCAAGGGGTAAAGGAGTCAAGGTTCAAGGATTAAGAAAGTGTTCGGGCTACCCGGAACCCGGTATAGTTGTACCGGCCGACGGCGTCGCTCCTGTCGCGGTAGGCGGACCGGCAGAACCTCGAACCGTAGTCCCAGGAGCCGCCGCGCAACACGCAAAGGCGGGAATCGGAAGACCCTTTTACGTCCTTCCACGCCGATTCGTCGGTCGGCGCACCACGATAATTTTCGTGCCAATCACCCTCGATCCACTCCCAGACATTGCCATGCATTTCGTGGAGGCCCCAGCGATTTGCCGAATAGGCCCCGACCTCGCTGGTACGGCCTAAACTGGAATCGCTGTAATTGGCGTCCTTCGGCGTTATCGCGTCGCCGAACGAATACCGGCTCGTCGTGCCGGCACGGCAGGCATATTCCCACTCGGCTTCCGAGGGCAGCCTATACACGCGCCCGGTCTCCTGTGACAGCCACGCGAGGTAGGCCTGGGCATCATCCCAGGTGACGTTGATGACCGGCCGCTGCCCACGCCCCCAACCCTGGTCGGCAGGCCTTTCCCGTTGCTGCGCCTCGCAGAACCGGTCGTATTCCGCAAAGGTTACCGGATACCGGCCGATCGCAAAACGCTCGGCGATCGTCACGCGATGCTGCGGCGGTTCGTCCTCGTCGCCTCCTTCCTCTTCGGTCGACCCCATCATGAACTCGCCTGCCGGGATCACCACCAACTCCGGCGCAAACGGGGTATCGCGGAACACGGCCAAGTCCGCCTTATCCGCGTCGGCACCCCGGTCGCCTCTCGCTGGCCCGGTTGGTGGCGCGACTTCATCGCGCGATCCAGCGGTAGCGGGGCTCGTCGCACGTCGATCCGGAATTTGATCGATCCCGCGGATCAAGCGCTCCATATGCTGATGGAAATCGCGGCCGGTATCGACCGGCGCGGCATTAAGAAACGCAAAATTCTTCAGGCTTTCGGGAAGCTGCGCAGGTTGCGGCATCTTGGCCGAGCCGACTAGGACGGGGATAATCGGAATGGCGTTGCTCAGCGCCGTCTCAACTTCGAGACGGATGAAATCGGTCTCGTCATCTATTCTTCTATTGCCGCCTCTGGCGGCGAGCCAGCCCCGACCGACAATGACCAACAGGATGTCACTCTGAACAATTGCTTCAGAGATGTGGACACGAAAGTCCTTGCCAAACGGAATATTGTCGATGTCCATGAAGATCGCCTCGTCGCCATAACGGTCGGCAAGCCGATCCCGAATACGGCCCGCCATCACCTCGGTATAGGCGCGGCGGTATGAGATCGCGATCTTTGGCACTGGAACCTCGGCACAACGGCCGCACGGGCCATACTACGGGATGAAATCGACTCTGATTCCATTTTACAGGGAACCCGGGTCAGAGTGGATTTCCGCATAGCGGAAACGTCTCCGACTCCGTTTTCCCGGATCTGCCCCGTAATGCCGGCCAGTCGGGCGTGCGCTCAGGCCGTAGCGACGGTTGCGACGAGCGCCGGGCGCTGCCCGCGGAAGGGTGTGGCCTTCTCGAAGGCGTCGGCGACGCGGAACAGGGTCGGCTCCTGGAACGGTTTGCCGACGAGCTGGATCGCCACCGGTAGCCCGCCGGCGCCGAAGCCCGCACAGACCGAGATCGCCGGGTAGCCGGCGACGTTGAACGGCATCGTAAAGTTGGGCCTGTCGAAGAGGTCCCATTTCGGCACCGCGTCGATCTTTGCCGCTTCTGCCGGCTGGGTCGCGGTCAGCACGACATCAAGCCCGCGCATCGCAGCCTGCAATTCGGCGCGCAATTCGCGGCGCCGGCGCACCGCCTGAACATAGTCGACCCCCGAGACCAAGGCGCCCAGCATCAGTCGGCTCCTCATGCGCTCGCTGAAATCGCCGAGCCGAGTGCGCGACCATTCCTCATAGGCCGCCGCGCGCTCGGTGATCGAGATCAGCGAGCCGCAGGCTGCCCAGTCCTGCAACGGCGAGAGCTGCACCTCGCGCAATTCCGCTCCGAGGTCGCGGAACGTGGCGAGTGCGGTGTCGATGCCGCGCTGAGTGCCCTCGCTGACCCTGTGGTCGACCTCATGGAAATGATGAATCACGCCGATCTTGAGTCCCTTGATGCCGCGGCCCAACAGCGCGGTGTAGTCGGGGAGGGGGTGCTGGGCGCTCGCCGGGTCGCGCGGGTCGTGGCCGGCCAGCGCCTGTAGCATCAGCGCGCAATCCTCGGCGGTCCACGCCATCGGGCCGATGTGGTCGAGGCTGTAGGCGGCGGGGGCGACACCGGCACGGCTGACGAGGCCATAGGTCGGCTTGATGCCGGCGATGCCGCACAAGGCGGCAGGGCCGCGGATCGAGCCGCCGGTGTCGGTGCCGATGCCGCCCAGGATCAGCCCCGCCGCCACCCCGGCGCCGGTGCCGCTGCTGCTGCCGGCGGTGAAGTGCTCGGTGTTCCACGGGTTGCGCGCGGGCGGTGCCGGCAGGTCGAAGGACGGGCCGCCATCGGCGAATTCATGCGTCGTCAATTTGCCCATCAGCACCGTGCCGGCGGCGGCGAGCTTCTCGGCGCAAGCGGCGTCCGTGTCCGGGATGTTGTCTTGCAGAAATTTCGACCCGCACGTCGTCGGTATCCCTTTGGTGTCGACGATATCCTTGAGGCCGATCGGGATGCCGTGCAATGGCCCCGAGGGACGGCCGGCCATGATCGCCCGCTCGGCGGCGCGCGCCTCGGCAAGCGCGCGCTCCTCGGTCAGGTGGACGAAGGCGTGCAGCTCTGCGTCAAGCGCATGGACGCGGGCGAGGCAGGCGCGGGTCAACTCGACCGGAGAAAGCTGCTTGGCGGCGATCAGCCGGGCGGCTTCCGCGATGGTCGGGATCGCATCGCTCATCAGAGGTCCTCCTCAGCAAAGGCGTAGGCATGCGCCGGCTCGGCCATCCGGCCGCGCGGCTTGCGCACGCGCTCGGCCAGCGCGGCGAGTGCTGCGTGCACGGTCTTCAGCTCGGCCTTCTGTTCGTCGGTCAGGTCGAGCCCGGCGCGGGCGAGCAGGTAGTCGAGGGCTGCGTCGTTGATTTCGGATTGCATGTTTTCGTGCTCCAATTATCGGGGTTCTTTCACCACAGAGGCACGGAGGACACCCGAGAAGAAAATTAAAATCTCCGCGATCTCTGTGTCTCTGTGGTGAATTATTCCTTCCGCATAGGCTCCAACGCTGTCTCGATGCCGCGGCCGATGGCGAGCAATCGGCGGTCTTCACCGTGGCGTCCGACGACCATCAGACCCACCGGCGCCGTGCCCGGCGCCTCGATCGGCAAACTCAGCGCGCAGCGATCGAGGAAATTGATAATCGCGGTGTTGCGCAGCAGTTTGAGGTTCAGACGCGCGTAATCCTCGTCGCGGGCGAAAGCCGCCATTGGGGGCGCCGTCATCGGCACGGTCGGCATCACCAGCGCGTCGAACCCCTCCGTCTCGGCATCGAAGCGGCGGATGAAATCGGCGCGCGCGTTTACCAGGCGGACGTATTCGGCCGCCGTCATGTCCCGGCCGCGCGCGATGCGCGTTCGGATGCGCGGGTCGTAGTCGTGGCCGCGCCGCTCGATCAGTTTCTCGTGCCAAGCGAACGCTTCCGCCACCGGCAAACCGCCCTTGACGTTGATCCTGGCATAGTCGCCGAGCATTTCGAGAGGCAGCTCGACGATGCGCGCGCCGGCTCGGGAGAGTGCCGAAACCGCTCGCTCGAACGCCGCTGCGACGGGCGCTTCGAGGTCGTCGAGCATCACAGTCTTCGGGATGCCGAGGCGGAGGCCCTGGGGCGGCATGGCGGCCGGCACTTCGCACAGTTCGCCGGCCATGATCGCATCGGTCAGCGCGCAGCAGGCGACGCTAACGCCGATCGGGCCGATCGAGTCCAAGGTGGCGGAAAGCGGCACGGCACCATCGCGTGGCACGCGGTATTGGGTCGGCTTGAACCCGACGAGACCGCACAATGACGCCGGAATGCGAACCGAGCCGCCGGTATCGGTGCCGATCGCCACCGCCGCCATGCCATCCGCCACCGAGACCGGCGCCCCGGCCGAGGAGCCGCCGGGGATCAGGCTGCGGTCATGGGGATTGCCCGGCGTGCCGTAATGCGGGTTGATGCCGACGCCGGAGAAGGCGAACTCGGTCATGTTGGTGCGCCCGATGATGACCGCCCCCGCCGCTTTGAGCCGCGCCACGATCGGCGCGTCGGCCGTGGCCGGGGGCGCGTCGTCGAGCGCCCGCGATCCGGCGAGCGTGACCTCGCCGGCGACATCGAAGAGGTCCTTGATCGACACCGGGAGGCCGGCGAGCGGCGAGGCGACATAACCGGCCGCGCGCAGCCGGTCCTGCGCCTCGGCCGCCGCGCGCGCCGCGTCGGCATAGACCTTGACAAAGGTGCGCCTGCCCTCACCGGCAGGATCTGCGATGCGCGCGAGCGCTTCCTCGACCAAAGTGCGGCTCGTCGTGCGGCCGGCGGCGAGATCGGCCGCGAGCACGGGCAAAGTGGGCCTTGGTTGAGGCGCAAAACCGGTCATCGGCCATCCTCTCCCTGTGTTCCTTATCCCCGCGAAAGCGGAGATCTAGAGGCTGCCGCCAACAACCTCTCGGGCCCCTGGACCCCGCTTTCCCCACGGGACAAGCCCGTGGGCTGAAGGCGCACAGGGGTGATGGAGCCGGGCGAGAAGCCCCGTGCCTACGCGCTTACCCCGCTCGGCAGCCGCCCGCCGCGGCCGCGCGGCAGCGTGTGAAGTTTCAACTCGACCGGGTTGCCGAGCCAGATCGCGTAACCGCTATGGTCCTCCACCGCGTCCTCGGTCAGCGGGTGGACCAGTACGTCGAGCCCGTCGCGGTTCAGCATCAGATAGGGCACGACATGCTCAAACTGGTCGGGTTTGAAAATGACCAGTACATTGGCGATCGGGTGCGGCCCGACCGGCGTGTCGCGGAAGCCGTCGATCTCGACCCGGAACTTCTCGCCGAGCGCGGCGCACACGCGCTCGGCGACGGCGCGCGTCTTTGACGGGTCGTAATAGATGTGGGCGTGATAGCCCAGGTTCGAGACGGATTGCGTGGTCTTCTCGATCATCGGGCTGCGCTCCCTGCGGCTTGCAACGGCACGCAGCATTTTTGCACAGCGGTACCCGCAAGTCGATTCAGTCGGCGGAGCCGCTAGGCATCCATTCGCCGTCGCGGGCCAACGGTTACGCGGCGAGCCGCACCGGCTGGCCGACTTGATTTACCCCGGCATCTTCGGGAAGCGCCGCCTGTCACCGCCGAGCTCGACCCATGGCTGGGCGCTGTCGCAATAGATCTCCATGCCCGGCTTGACCCAGCTCGCATCATCGAGCGTGCCGGCCATGACTATGGTCAGATCCGGCGTGACCTCGGCCTCGGTAATGATCGAGGATCCGCATTCCGGGCAAAAACGCCGGTGCAATGTCTTACCGCTGTCACCACGATCGTCGAACGTCTTGAGAGCGCCCTGCACCGAAAGCGCCGGCTTTGGGACCGCCAGCACGATCCTGAATGCCGTGCCCGACGCCTTCTGGCAGTTCTTGCAATGGCAGACGCCGACAAAGGCCGGTTCGGCATCGGCCGAATAGCGCACCTTACCGCACAGGCAACCACCTTCGATCTTCATCCGATCCTCCTCTGTTCGCCGGGGCAAGATAAGCCCGGCGGACCAACCCAACAACGAAGACCTGTACGATCCTAACCGAGCGCCGCCTGGACGCGCTCGGGACTGAACGGGAGGTCACGCAGGCGGTGTCCGGTGGCATTGGCGAAGGCGTTGGCGATGGCGGCCGCCATCGGCCCTTGCGAGGCTTCGCCGGCGCCGAGCGGCTTCTCCTGCTGCCGGCCGATCAGCACGATGGTGAGCTCGGGCGCTTCCGGCATGGTCAGGATCGGATAGCCGCTCCAATCGCGCGAGGTAATGCCATTTCGGTCGAAGCGGACCGCTTCCTGCAAAGTCCAACTGGTCGACTGGATCATGCCGCCCCCGATCTGGTTCGCCAGCCCGTCCGGGTTGATGATCTGGCCCGCATCGGCGACCGCGAATGCATGCGGCACACGGACGCGGCCGGTCTTGCGGTCGATTTCGACCTCGGCGACCACCGCCACATAGGTCGCCAGGTTCTTGTATTTGGCGAAGGCCATGCCGCGCCCGCGCGTGCCGTCGCCCTTTTCGCCAGCCTTCCAGGCGGCCCTCTTTGCCACCTCTTCGATCGCCTCCCGCGCGCGCGGATCGCCGAGGTGTGCCAATCGAAACGCGACCGGATCCTGCCCGGCGGCCGCAGCTAGCTCGTCCATGAACGACTCGACGGCGAACACATTGGCGTAGGCGCCAAGCGTGCGCAGCGCCGAGACGCGCAGCGGCATTCCGGTGATCAGGTTATTGACCACGCGCTGATTGGGAAAATCGTAAAGCGGGACCGCGTTGCGGTCGCCGCCGCCCGCCGGCTGGGGAATATTGGTCGGCGGCCCCGGTTGGCTCGGCTCGGCGAGGTACCAGCTGGCCAAGAGATTGTTGTCCCCGCCGGGAGCCGCCGGTCGGGTGCTGTGGGTATTGCTCCATACCTCATAGACCCAGTCGACGATCTTGCCATTCGCGTCGAGCGAGGCTTTGGCGCGCGCGAGCATGGCCGGGCCATAAGGCTCCCAGGCGAACTCGTCATCGCGCATCCATTGCAGCCGCACCGGCCGTCCGGCGACGGTACGGGCCAACAGCGCGGCATCGAGCGCCACATCGTCGGCGCCGTTGTGCCCGTAGCAGCCCGAGCCTTCGGCGTGAATGCAGCGGACCGCGTCGGCGTCGAGCTTCAACGCCTTGGCGAGGTCGCGCCTGAGCGGGAACACACCCTGCGAATGGGTCCACACCGTCAGCTTGCTGTCCTTGAACTCGGCGACCGCACAGGACGGGCCGATCGAGGCATGCGCGAGATAGGGCCTGGTGTAGGTCGCCTCGAGGGTTTGTACGACCGGGGAGGCCGCCGCCTGCTTCTCGCTGACCACCGAGGATTGGGTCGGCAATGCCATCAACTGCTCGTGGAGCCGTGCGGGATCCGGCAACTCCGAGCCGCCGCTCCATTTGGCCGCGCGGATCAGCGCTTCGCGCGCCTTGACCGCCTGCTCCTCGCGCTCGGCGACGACACCGAGAAAGCTGCCGTCGCGCACCACGGCAACCACGCCCGGCATCGCGCGCACCTCGCCCTCGTCGAGATTGTCGAGCCTGGCTTCATAGCGCGGCGGCCGCACCACCCGGCCATGCACCATCCCGGGGAGGCGAATGTCCTGCACATAGGCCGCGCCGCCTGTCACCTTTGCCGGGATATCGCGCCGCGGCACCGACTGGCCGACGATCTTTAGCTCGGTCAGCGGCTTTAGCGCCGCCGTTGCCGTGACTTCGCGGCGGAGATCGAGGCCGGCCGCGAGTTCGCCATAGCCGAGCTTGCGGCCATCGGCAGCAGTGATGACCCCTTCGCTAACGGTTAGCGCGTCGGCGGGCAGCTCGAGACGCTGGGCGGCAGCATCGACGAGCAGGGCGCGCGCCTCCGCACAGGCGAGGCGGATCGCGGTGCCGCCGTACTCGATGGACTGGCTGCCGGAGGTATAGCCCTCGTCCGGGGTTTGCGCGGTGTCGCCGGCGATCATCTCGACGCGAGCGAGCGGCAAATCGAGCCCGTCGGCGGCGATCTGGGCCAACGCCGTCGAGATCCCCTGACCCAACTCGACCTTGCCGGTGAAGATCGTCGCCGACCCGTCGGCATTGATGCGCAGCCAGGCGTCGAGCATCGGATTGTTGGCCAGGCTTCCAGGCAGTTTCGGCGCCTGCGCGCCGGCGAGGCGCGGGGCGAGCGTGAAGGCGACGACCAGCGCCCCCGCCGCCTTGCCGAACTGCCGCCGGGTCAGCTTCACCGCGGCACCGGTCGTGTTTTCCCCGTAGTTTGCGCCGCGCGCAGTACCGCGCGGATAATCCGGTTGTGGGTGCCGCATCGGCACAGATTCTGCGCTAGCGCTTCGCGCACCTCGGCTTCGGTCGGGTGCGGGTTCTGGTCCAGCAGTTCCTTCGCCGTCATGATCATGCCGTTGATGCAATAACCACACTGGGCGGCTTGCGTGTCGATGAAGGCTTGCTGCAGCGGGTGCGGCTTGTCGACGGTGCCGAGCCCCTCGATCGTGGTGATCTCGGCCTCGCCGATGGTACCGATCTCGGTGACGCACGAGCGCACCGCCCGGCCGTCGAGCAATACCGTGCAGGCCCCGCACTGAGCGAGCCCGCAACCGAATTTGGCGCCGTTCAACGCGAGGTCGTTGCGCAGCACATAGAGCAGCGGCGTATCGGCATCCGCCGGCACCGATCGCTGCGAACCGTTGACCTTGAGGCTGATCGTCATCCTTTCACCCGAGATGCGCGACGCTCGCGCGCCGCCATTGGCGGTGGCCATTCTGCCTCGGCTGATACACCGCCGTCGAGCGCGGGCGTCATAGCCTATGCCCTGGACAAGGCTAACCGAATGGGTGACCGTCACCCGTCAATGCATTGCGGCAAAAATGAAGGGTGGGGAGGCGGAGATGGCATTACGGACGAAGCTGACGGAACTGCTCGGCATCCGCCAACCGGTACTGCTCGCTCCGATGGGGGGCACCGCCGGCGGTGCCCTCGCGGCCGCGAAGCGATGCTGGCTGCGGACTCGGCCGAGCTCGCTCGCTACGCCGAAGCCCGAGCGGCCGATGATTTCGACACGGCGGTCAGCCATGCCGGCGAGGGGATCGATCTGATCCACGCCATCGAGCCGGCCGGTGAGATCCTGGCGCGCGTCGTCGCCGAGGCCGAGACGGCATTGGCTCGACTGACGGCATTAACTGGGCACTCGAATCGGCCCACATGATGCCGGTGTCGGTCGCGGTGGTCCCGGGAGTGCCGGCGAGGCCGCTCCACGGGTCACCTTAGCCACTCGAAAAGGGACCATGGTGACGGAGTCGGAAACGCCGCAATCGCCGTTCGCCGGACTGCTCGACTTTTCGGCACGGCCGCCCGTTCGCACGCTGTCGCCCGACGAGATCGAGCGCATGCTGGCGGAGCACCGGCTATACCTGGAAACGGAGTGGCGGCAAGGCCACCGCGCAAACTTCGCCTCGGTTGATCTGACGGGGCGAGACTTCGCCGGGCTGAACCTGCGCGGGATCAAGATGGATCGCGCCCTGCTCAAAGGTGCCGATTTCACTCGCGCCGGGTTGCAGAGAGCGAACCTGATCGGCGCGATACTCGAGGAGGCCCGCCTCGACGATGCGGATCTCGCCGGCGCGCGTCTCAGCGGCGCGAACCTCGTGTCCGCGAGCCTCGAAAACGCATGTCTGGCCAAAGCGGAAATGGAGTTCGCCTTGCTGGCCAAGGCGGTATTGCGCAGCGCCAATCTCCATGCGGCCGATCTGAGCGGCGCGCTGCTCGATGGCGCCGTGCTGTCGCAGGCGGACCTTGGTGAAGCGAACCTGCGGGGGGCCGGGTTGCGCGATGCGCGGCTCGACGGGACCGATCTGCGGGATGCGCGCCTCGGCGGCGCGTTTCTTGCCGGGGCCTCGCTGCGCGGCGCTAATTTATGCGGCGCCTATCTGCGTCTGGCGAGGCTCGACGGCGCCGATCTGTCCGATGCCGATCTCCGCGGCGCCGAAGGCTTGACGCAGGCGCAAATCGATCGGGCGCATCGCAATAGCGGAACAAGGCTGCCCGAAGATCTGAAGGGGAGAAGGTGATGCCGGATGATGAACATCTCGCCGTACTGCGCTGCGGCGCCGCGGCATGGAATGCCTGGCGGGCGAAACACGACGAGGCGCTGGGTTTGTCTCGGGCCGGCCTGCGCGGCCTCGATCTCAGCGGGTTCGATCTTTCTCGTGCCGACTTGCGGGGCGCCGATTTGCGGGGCACCAACTGCGCCGATGCGAACCTCGCCGGCGCCCATTTCGAAGGAGCGAATTTGTTCAAGGCGGTGCTCGATGGCGCCGATCTCGCCGGGGCCTACCTTTATGACGCGCAATTCCTGAATTGCGCCCAGCTGATCGTTACCCGGAACTGGCAATCGGCGTTCCGCGACGATGCGCTCGGCTGTGGCGGCTCGATCCCGCCCAGGGAGCCGCAACGGTAGTCGCCACCGCGCCGGCGCCCCGCCCGCGATCCGAGTTCTCTGGTGCTTTCCTGTTAGCCCGATTTACTTCCCTGATCGGCCGATCTCATTCTCTGTTCGGTCGCTTAGGGAATTTGCGAGGCGACCCCCCGAATTACGATGACTTGGTGGCCTGAAAACGGTCTTCGAACCCCTTGAAACGAGGTTCTTCCCGGTATTTTCCCGGCGAGCAGCGAAATCGTTGGGGCATTTCAGTTGGCGGCTCGTGGCACCGCGTGCTAGCGTGATCCACGCGATGCGACAGGGAAGTCCGGTGCAAGACCGGCGCTGCCCCCGCAACTGTTAGCGGCGAGTCCGCGGCAACGGCCACTGGTTCGGGCGACGGCCCGGCCGGGAAGGCGCCGCGGGCGACGACCCCGAGCCAGGAGACCTCCGCATCGTCGCTGCTGGGACGATTCCTCGGGTGGAGGAGGAGGGGCCATTGCCATCATCGCTCACAACCCCAACGCGTCTGCCGCCGGTCACTCTGGTGCTGGGTGGCGCGCGATCGGGCAAGAGCCGCTACGCCGAGCGGCTCGTCGAGGACGCCGCGGCGAGCGGCACCTACTGCGCGACGGCGGAAGCCGGGGACGCCGAGATGGCCCGCCGCATCGCCGCCCATCGGGCGCAGCGCGGTCCCTTCTGGCATACGGTCGAAGCGCCGCTGGCGCTGACGCCGGTCATCGCGAGCGAGGCGACGAGCGAGCGTCCGCTACTCATCGACTGCCTAACCCTGTGGCTGTCGAATCTGCTGCTTGCGGGTAAGTCGGCCGAGGAGGAGACCGCAGCGCTCTGCGCCGCATTACGGCTGACGGCCGGCCCGGTCGTGGTGGTCGCCAACGAAGTCGGGATGGGCCTTGTCCCCGAGACACCACTCGGAAGGCGGTTTCGCGACGCCGCCGGGTGCCTCAATCAACAGGTCGCCACGCTCGCCGACCGCGTCGTCTTTGTCGCCGCCGGCCTGCCGCTGATGCTGAAGGAGGGCTGAGCCGATGCGCCGCGTCCCGGCGACGGTCATCACCGGCTTTCTCGGGGCGGGCAAGACGAGCCTCGTGCGGCATTTGCTGGCCTGCGCCGACGGGCGGCGGCTCGCCGTCGTCGTCAACGAGTTCGGCGAACTCGGCATCGACCGCGAATTGCTGCTCGGCTGTGGTGATACCGGCTGCGGCGAGGAGGATATCGTCGAGCTCGCCAATGGCTGCATCTGCTGCACCGTCGCCGAGGATTTCTTGCCGACCCTGACGCGGCTGCTCGACCGCGCCGCACCACCCGAGCACATCCTGATCGAGACCTCAGGCCTGGCGTTGCCCAAGCCGCTGGTGCAGGCCTTTGCCTGGCCCGAGATCCGCACTCGCATGACGGTCGACGGGGTGCTGACGGTGATCGACGGCGCAGCGATCCTCGCCGGGCGGTTCGCAGATGATCCAGATGCCGTCGCCCGGCAGCGGGCGGTAGACCCGGCGCTCGCCCACGACAACCCGCTCGAGGAGGTCTTCACCGACCAGCTCGCCTGCGCCGATCTCGTCGTGCTCAACAAGACCGACCTCCTCGGCCCGGCACACCTCTCGGTGCTGTGTTCGGAGATCGAGGCGCGGCTTCGCCCAGGGGTCAAGCTGGTGACCGCGCGAGAGGGCAAGGTGCCGCCCGAGGTCGCGCTCGGGCTTGCCGCCGCCGCCGAGGACGACCTCGCCGATCGGCCTTCATTGCACGACCTCGAAGCCGAACACGACCATGACGACTTTGAGAGCTTTGTCGTAATGTCGGGCGTGGTCCACGACGGTGAGGCTTTCCTCGCCCGCCTGCGCGCCGCGATCGAGCTTCACGACGTGCTCAGGGTCAAGGGCTTTGTCGACCGGCCGGGGCGTGACCGGCGCCAAGTCGTGCAGGCTGTCGGAAGCAGGGTGCAGCATCATTTCGATCGGCCTTGGGGTGTGGGCGAAAAGCGTGAGACGCGCCTCGTCGTGATCGGCAAGAAAGGCCTCGACCGCGCCGCGATCAGGTCGGCGCTCGAAGCGCCGGGCGGCTGAATGCACCTGCTTGCGACCATCTCCGGGACGATCCCTGACGGCTCGGCTGCGGTCGACCTCGGGCAGACCCCGGGGGACATCGTGCTGTTGTCGAGCGCCGACACGGAATTGGCGCTGCTGGCCGCGGCCCAGGCTCGGCTTCGCGCGCAGGATCCCGCCGTGCCGGGCCTGCGCCTCGCTTCGATCCTGCGGCTCGGCCACAATTTCTCGGTCGATCTCTATGCCGAGACCGTGGCGGCCGCGCGGCTCGTCATCGTCCGGCTGCTCGGCGGCAGCGCCTATTGGTCCTACGGCGTCGAGCGTTTGGCAGAAACCTGTGGCCCACGTGGCATTCCGCTGGCGCTGTTGCCGGGTGACGACAAGCTTGACGCTGAGCTATCCGGACTCTCGACCCTCCCGCCCGAGGCAATCCACCGGCTGTGGTGTTATCTCGTCGAAGGCGGCCCGGCAAATGCCGAGAATTTGCTGCGCTATGCAGGGTCGCTGATCGGGCACGAAGCGGTCTGGGCCGAGCCGGCCCCTTTGCTGCGCGCCGGGCTCTACTGGCCCGACCGAGTATTGCCGAGCCTCGACGAGATCGCCGCGGAATGGCACGGTGCGGGCGGTGTCGTGCCGATCGTCTTCTATCGGGCGCTCGTCCAATCGGGGAACGCCGCTCCGGTCGACGCACTCGTCCGCGCGCTCTCGGCGCGCCGTCTGCGGCCCTTGCCGATCTTTGTACAGAGCCTGAAGGACGGCGAGGCCGCGGCATTGCTCGGCACGGCGTTCGCAGCGGCTCCGCCCGCCGTGGTCCTGAACGCAACCGGGTTTTCGGTGCGGGCTGGTGCCGGCAGCGACCCGCTCGCGGCGGCGGACTGCCCTGTCCTGCAGGTCGTCTTCGCCGGTAATGACGAGGAAAGCTGGCGCGCCGGAACCCGCGGCCTCGGCCCCCGCGACCTTGCGATGAATGTGGCGCTGCCCGAGATCGACGGGCGTATCCTGTCCCGCGCCGTTTCGTTCAAAGCGCCGCTCGGCCGCGACCCGGAGACCGAGGCCGACCTCGTCGGCTACCGGCCGGTCGCCGACCGCGTCGCCTTTGTCGCCGACCTGGCGCGCAATTGGGCGCGGTTGCGGGGGAAGCCAGCGGGAGAACGTCGCCTCGCACTGGTCCTCGCCAACTATCCCAACCGCGACGGCCGCATCGGCAACGGCGTCGGGCTGGACACGCCGGTTTCGGTGATCGCGATCCTGCGAGCGCTCGCCGGAGCCGGCTACAAGATTGCCGGCGCGCCAGAGGACGGCGAGACGCTGGTCCGGCGATTGCTCGCCGGCCCGACCAACGCGAGCCCCCGAGCCGCGGGCGTGGAATCGCTGTCCTTCGCCGAATACTCGGCGTTCTTCGCGACCTTGCCCGCGACTGTGCAAACGGCGGTCACGGCACGCTGGGGCGCTGGCGAGCGCGACCCGTTCTTCCGGCCGGGACGGCTCGACTGTGGCCGATTTGCAATTCCCGGCTTTCGTGCCGGCAATGTCGCGGTGATGATCCAACCGGCGCGCGGCTACAATGTTGATCCGAAATCGACCTACCACGATCCGGCACTGGTGCCGCCGCACGCCTATTTCGCGGCGTACGCATGGCTCGCCGATGATTTTCGCGCCGACGCGATCATCCATCTCGGCAAGCACGGCACCCTCGAATGGCTACCGGGGAAGGCGCTCGCGCTGTCGGCCGAGTGCTTTCCCGAGGCGGTGCTGGCGCCATTGCCGCATCTCTATCCGTTCATCGTCAATGATCCGGGCGAAGGGACGCAGGCCAAGAGGCGCTCCCAGGCGGTGATCGTCGATCACCTGACCCCGCCGCTGATCCGCGCCGGCAGCTATGGCCCCTTGGCCGAGCTCGAGCGCCTGATCGACGAATATTACGAAGCCGCCCAGGGAGACGCGCGGCGGGTAGGAGTGCTCGCCGCGGCGATCCTCGACCAGGCTCGCGCCGGCGGGCTCGACGGCGATTGCGGCATCACCGGCGAGGAGGACCCGGCAACCGCGTTACGCAAGCTCGACGGGTTCCTGTGTGAACTGAAGGAGCTGCAGATCCGTGATGGGCTGCACGTTTTCGGCGCCAGCCCTAGGGGTGAACAACTCGACGCGCTGCTGCTCGCCTTTGCCCGCGCCGGGCGGGGCACTGCGCCGGAGGACACCTCGCTGTTGCGCGCCCTCGCCGCCGATCTCGGGCTCGGAGCGGATCCGCTCGCCTTGGATTTCGCCGAGCCGTGGAATGGTCCGCGTCCGGCGGTGCTGAGCGGCGCGGCCGGGCCGTGGCGGAGCGCCGGGGATACGGTCGAGCGTCTCGAGGCCCTGGCTCTGCGTCTGGTTGCGGGCCAAGCCCAACTGGAAGAGGGTTGGCTCCGGACCCGAGCCGTTCTCGAGTGGATCGAACGCCAACTTCGTCCGACGGTTGCCGGGTGTGGCGCGGCCGAGCTCGCTGGGCTGCTCGCCGGGCTCGATGGGCGCTTCGTGTCACCGGGGCCCTCCGGTGCGCCGAGCCGCGGCCGGCCCGAGGTATTGCCGACCGGCCGCAATTTCTTCTCCGTCGATACCCGCGCGGTGCCGACCCAGGCGGCCTGGCAGCTCGGTTGGAAATCGGCGGCGCTGCTGCTCGAACGCCACGCCCAGGAATACGGAAACTATCCGGCGCGGGTCGCATTGTCGGCCTGGGGCACGGCGAATATGCGGACCGGCGGCGACGATGTCGCCCAGGCATTGGCGCTGATGGGGGTGGAGCCGGTCTGGGAAGCTTCGAGCGGGCGGGTGACCGGGTTCGAGATCCTGCCGGCCTCGGTGCTCGATCGGCCGCGGGTCGATGTCACCTTGCGCGTATCGGGCTTCTTTCGCGACGCGTTTCCCGGGTTGATCGACCTCGTCGATGCGGCAGCGCGCGCGGTCGCGGCTCTCGATGAGCCACCTGAGACCAACCCGCTCGCCGCCCGGGTAGCCGCCGACCGGCGTGCGCTCGAAAACCAAGGGGTAGCGTCCGAAGAAGCCGAGCGGCGTGCCGGCTACCGGGTCTTCGGGTCTAAACCCGGCGCCTACGGGGCTGGGCTGCAGACCCTGATCGACGAGCGAATTTGGCAGGACGAGGCTGATCTCGCAGACGCCTATCTCGGCTGGAGCGGCTATGCCTATGGCGCCGGCGCCGAGGGGCGGTCCGAGCGAGCCATGCTCGAGACGCGGCTCGCCGCTGCCGATGCGGTATTGCATAACCAGGACAACCGCGAGCACGACCTACTCGACAGCGACGATTATTATCAATTCGAGGGCGGGCTTGCCCTCGTCGTGCGGCAGCTCTCCGGCCGGGCGCCGGCGGTCTGGCACAACGACCACTCGCGGCCCGAGATGCCGCGCATCCGCAGCCTGCGCGAGGAGCTGGGGCGCGTTGTCCACGGTCGCGCGGCAAACCCGCGCTGGATCGCCGGCGTGATGCGCCATGGCTACAAGGGTGCGGCCGAAATCGCAGCGACGGTCGACTATCTTTTTGCATTCGCGGCCACCTCGCGGGCGGTCGACGACGCGCATTTCGATGCGCTTTACGATGCTTATCTCGCCGACGACGCGGTACGCTGCTTCATGGCCGAGCACAATCCAGCCGCACTCGCCGAGACCCGCGGCCGCTTTGCCGAGGCGATCGATCGCGGGTTGTGGCGCCCCCGGAGCAACAGCGCTCGCGAGGCTCTGAGCGAATGGAGCGCACCGTGAGCGTTCTCGCCGACACCGAGGAGGAGATCAACCGGCGCCACAACGAGAAGATGGCCCGGCGCAAGGCCGCGCGGGAGCGCATGCTGGCCACCAAGACCGAGGAGCGTGGGCTGTTGATCGTCCATACCGGTAAGGGGAAGGGCAAGTCGACCGCCGCCTTTGGGATCGTGCTGCGTTGTCTCGGCCACGGCATGCGGGTCGGCATCGTCCAATTCGTAAAAGGGGTGTGGACCACCGGCGAGCGCAAGGCACTCGAACGATTCGGCGATCTCGTGACCTGCCGGGCAATGGGCGAGGGCTTCACTTGGGACACCCAGGACCGGGCCCGCGACATCTCCGCCGCGCACACGGCATGGGAGACGGCCAAGGCGATGATCGCCGATCCTTCCTACCGGCTGGTGGTGCTCGACGAGCTCAACATCGTGTTGCGCTACGACTACCTGCCGCTCGAGGAGGTCGTTGCGACATTGAAAGCCAAGCCGAGTGATCTGCACATCGTCGTCACCGGCCGCAACGCCCGGCCCGAGCTCATCGAGGCGGCCGATCTGGTGACCGAAATGACCCTCGTCAAGCACCCGTTCCGCAATGGCGTCAAGGCCCAGATCGGGATCGAGTTCTGATGGCGCTGGCGCTGATGCTGCAAGGGACCGGGTCGGATGTCGGCAAGTCGATATTGCTGGCGGGAATGGCGCGCGCTTTCACACGGCGAGGGCTCAAGGTGCGGCCGTTCAAGCCGCAGAACATGTCCAACAATGCCGCGGTAACCGCCGACGGCGGCGAGATTGGTCGGGCCCAGGCACTGCAGGCGCGTGCTTGCGGTATCCCTCCCGCCACGGACATGAACCCGGTGCTGCTGAAGCCGCAATCGGAGAGCGGGGCGCAGATCATCGTGGAGGGCCGGGTCTGGGGTGCGGCTTGCGCCGGCGAATATCGTCGGCTCGCCCGCAGCTTGTTGCCACCGGTGCTTGCTGCTTTCACCCGGCTCGCCGAGGCAGCCGATCTCGTCCTGATCGAAGGGGCAGGGAGTCCGGCCGAGGTCAACCTGCGCGACGGCGACATAGCCAATATGGGATTTGCCGAGGCGGCCAATGTCCCGGTCGTGCTGATCGGTGACATCGAGCGCGGCGGTGTCATCGCCCAGCTGGTCGGCACGCACGAGCTGTTGTCGGCAAGCGAGCGGGCGCTCCTCGCCGGCTACGTTGTCAACAAATTCCGTGGCGATGTCCGGCTGTTCGACGGCGGTATCACCGCGCTGAGTGCGCGCATCGGATTGCGCTGCTTTGGTGTGGTGCCGCATTTCCCCACCGCGGCGAGACTTCCGCCCGAAGATTCGCTGGCGCTCGCGCGTCGTACTCCCTCTCTCGGCTCGGAAGAAGAGGGATGGGGCAGGGGGCGCGTGCGCATCGCGGTTCCGGTGCTGCCGCGCATCGCCAATTTCGACGATCTCGACCCGTTGCTCGCCGAACTCGGGGTCGAGCTGGTCATGGTCGCTCCCGGACAGCCGCTGCCGCGGGGCGCTGCTTTGGTGATCTTGCCCGGGTCGAAGGCAACGATCGGCGACCTCGAATTCCTGCGCGGCGAGGGTTGGGACATCGATCTTCTGGCTCATCGGCGCCAGGGCGGCCGCATCCTCGGTCTCTGCGGCGGCTATCAGATGTTGGGACAGACCATCACGGATCACTTCGGCATGGAAGGACGAAAGAAAACTGTCAGGGGGCTCGGGCTGCTCGAGGTCGATACGATCCTCGGCGATGCTAAGCGGCTGGTCGAGGCCGCCGGTGTTGACCTTTCAACCGGCATGGCGGTCAAAGGCTACGAGATGCATCTCGGCAGAACGACCGGACCCGAGCTCGAGCGGCCCATGCTCCGCCTGGCTAGTGGCGACGATGGCTGCGTCAGCCGCGATGGCCGAGTTGCCGGATGCTACTTGCACGGGCTCTTCGCCAGCGACCCCTTCCGTCGCGCCTTTCTTAGGGCACTCGGCGCCGATAGCGGCGAGGTCGCCTACGAGCAGCAAATCGAGGCGACCCTCGATGCGCTCGCCGATCATCTTGAGAGCAGCCTCGATCTGCCGGCCCTGCTCGCCGCCGCGCGGCCGCCCCGCCTCAAACCGACGGGTTGAAATGCACCGCAAGCCAGGCTCCCAGCAAAAGACCGGCCTCGATCAGGCAGGCGAGCCGGTAGAGGTGCTGCGCGCGAATGATGTCGGACGTCGCGGCCCGTGCGTTGCCGTCGCCGAGCCAGGGATCGTCGACGAGACCCTCGGGGTAGCGGCGAGGTCCAGCCAGCGCCAGGCCCAGCGCGCCCGCCATCGCGCTTTCCGGCCAGCCGGCGTTCGGCGAGTGGTGCTTGCGTCCGTCGCGCAACATGACCACCAGCGCGCGGTCCGGGCGACCGTTTTTGGCAAAGACCGCGGCGGCGACGAGCAGCAACCCACTGATCGGCGCCGGCACCAGATTGAGCAGATCGTCGAAGCGCGCCGCCGCCCAGCCGAAGCTGCGATACCGTGGGCTGCGATGCCCGATCATGCTGTCGAGCGTGTTTGCCATCTTGTATGCAAAGAGGCCGGGCAGACCGAGCAGCAAGTACCAGAACACCGGCGCGACGACGCCGTCGCTGAAGTTCTCTGCCAGGCTCTCGATCGCCGCCCGCGCTACACCATGCGCGTCGAGGCTCACCGGATCGCGGCCGACGATATGTCGCACGGCGCTGCGGCCCGCTGCGAGCCCGCCCGAATAGAGCGCCTCGGCGACGGCGGCGACATGCTCGTAGAGGCTGCGCTGGGCGACGAGCATTGCGATCAGCAGGACTTCGACGACGGCACCAAGCGAATGGCCACGGCAGAGCCGCTCGATCGCGAGCCCCAGCGCCGCCACGGCGCCAACCAAGACGATCACCGTGATGATGCCGCGGTAATGCCGCGAGGCCTCGCTGCGAGTCTCGCGGTTCAGTTTGCGGTCGAAGAACGAGATCGCTCGGCCGGCAAGCGCAATCGGGTGGCCGATATGGCGGAAGATCGCGGGCATGTCGCCGAACAACCCGTCAATGGCGAGGCCGGCGACGAGCAAGAGCAATCGGTCGGCACCGCCCGGTGTCATCATGCTCCCAGCCTCCGCCGCAAATCCGAGAGAGGTGACCAATGACCGAGACGGCGGTGCTGATCTGCGGGCACGGGAGCCGAGATCCGGAGGCCATTGCCGAGTTCGAGCTGGTCGCCACCGCACTGCGCCCGCGCCTGCCCGATTTCGATTTTGCCACGGGTTATCTCGAATTTGCCCGCCCGACGATCCACGACGGGCTCGCCACCCTGGCAGCGCGGGGTGCACGGCAGATTCTCGCGATACCGGGCATGTTGTTCGCAGCGAGCCATGTCAAGAACGACCTCCCCTGGGAGATGAACAGCTTCATGGCCGACAACCCGGGGATCGATGTCCGCTTGGGACGCGATCTGGCGATCGACCCGAAGCTGTTGCGGGCGGCAGCCGATCGCGTCGCAGGAGCGGCGGCGGATCCCGCAATCGCGCGCGCCGAGACCCTGCTCGTCGTTGTCGGACGCGGCACCAACGATCCCGACGCCAATTCCAACATCTCCAAGCTCGCGCGCATGCTGTGGGAAGGAATGGGGTTCGGCTGGGCCGAAATCGCGTTTAGCGGCGTCGCCCATCCGCGGGTCGACGTGGCTTTAACGCGCGCCGCGCGGCTCGGTTTCCGCCGCATCATCCTGTTTCCCTATTTCCTGTTTACCGGCGTCCTGGTCAAACGCATCTACGCACAGACCGACGCAGTCGCTCGTCTCTTTCCCGAGATCGAATTTGTCAAGGCGCTCTATTTGCGCGACCATCCCGAGGTGCTCGACGCGTTTAGCGACCGCGTCGGCGAGGTCCGCGACGGCCAGCCCGCGATGAATTGCCAGCTCTGCAAGTACCGCACCCAGATCATCGGCTATGAGAGCGATGCCGGCGCGCCGCAGGCTGCTCATCACCATCACGTGCGGGGGATCGGCACGGATGGCGACCATCGGCATCACCATCATCGCTGATGTTCGACGCGTTCGTGATGGTCGATTGGAGTGCGGCGAATGTGCCGCGCACCGGCCGCGACAGCATCTGGATCTGCTGGCATGATTCAGCGGGCGAGAGACTGGTCAATCCTGCCACTCGGCATCAGGCAAGGAGCTTGCTCGCCGACTGGCTAGCGGAACCGATGGCGCGCGGCGAACGGGTGCTGATCGGTTTTGATTTTCCGTTCGGCTATCCCGCCGGCTTCGCCACGCGGCTCGGCCTTACCGGGCCGCCCTGGCAGGCTGTCTGGGGCGAGATCGCGCGTCTCGTCACCGACGATGAACACAATTCCAACAACCGGTTCGATGTCGCTGCCGCGATGAACGAGCGAATATCGGGTGATAAGTTTCCGTTCTGGGGCTGTCCGGCGCAACGCGCGAGAAACTACCTCGGACCCAAGCACCACCGCGGCCACGAGCAGAACGGGTTGGCCGAGCGCCGGCTGATCGACGAGTACATGACGGGGGCCCAGCCGTGTTGGAAGCTGCTGGGCGCCGGCTCGGTCGGTGGCCAGGTGCTGACCGGGATCCCGGTGGTGCGGGCCTTGCGGGAGGATACGCGCTGGCGTACCCGCGCTCGGGTCTGGCCTTTCGAAACGGGTCTTCGGACCCAGCCGGATGGGACATTGATCATGGCTGAGGTCTATCCCTCCCTGTGGTCGGTATCACCGGGAGCGGGTGAAACCAAGGACGCGGCCCAGGTCCGCACCGTAGCGCGTCACTTCGCCGAGCTCGCCAGAGACGGCGCGCTCGCCGAGCTATTCGCCGGCGATCCGGACCTGACATGCGAACAGCGCGGTCGCGTCGAAGCCGAGGAAGCCTGGACGCTCGGCGTGACGGCGCGAGCGCAACGCCCGATTCCGGTGCGTTCGGCGACAGCACTCCCCCGCTTCACGCCGCTAATCCCCCGCGGCTGACCATGTCCCACAAGCAGCTCTGGGCACAGGGATGCAGGGGCGCCACGGCGAGCCACATCTTGAAGGGGCTGCGGCCGGCATCCCGCTGGCGGCGGGATACAAGGAAAATCGCGCTTTTTCGCCCCAAAAGGCTGCGGCGACCGGGAAAAATCGCTCGCTATTTCAGCCGCTTGCGAGGCAAATTCGTTACTTAGCGGATCAATGGAAGATCAATGGAATTTTTTCGTCGATCAACGAATTTTGCGCGCGCTAACAATCGAATAACAATGGAAGTCGTGCAGGTTGTGAAAATCGGGAAATGTGGTCACCTATCAGCGCTCGATGCCCCGCCGGCAAACGCCCAACGCGACGGCGGAAATCGATCCCAGCCGGCCCTGTCCGCGGCATCCGAATCGAACCGCCGGGCTGAAGGCGCTTGGCCCGATCCGTGAGCTCCCCACTGATTGATCCGCCGGCCCGTCGCCAGTCAGGCATGGCTGTCCTATCCCGAGTTATGGGTAAAGAGCAGCGCGAGCGGGCGCGAGAGGGTGAGAGGCAGCGCCATGCCGTTCACCGCTACACCTACCTGCGCGATCCCGCCGAGATCGCGCGCCGGTCCTTCGCGCTGATCCGGGCGGAAGCCGATCTCGGCCAGTTTCCGCGGTCGCTGCAGCCGCTGGCGCTGCGCTTGGCGCACGCAGCAGGCGACAGCGCGATCTTGAATGATCTGGCGTGGTCGCGCGGGGCGGTCGCGGCTGGGCGGCGGGCGCTCGCCGCAGCCGCGCCCATTCTCGTTGATTCGACGATGGTTGCGGCGGGTATCAGCTGCGAGCGGCTTGTAGCCGGCAACGCAATCCTGTGCACGTTGCACGATCCGAAGACAGCCGGGCTTGCCGCTGCGCTCGGCACGACGCGCTCGGCGGCCGCGGTTGAGTTATGGCGCGCACATCTGGCGGGCGCGGTGGTCGCGATCGGCAACGCGCCGACGGCGCTGTTCCGCTTGCTCGAGGTCATCGCGGAGGGGGCGGCAAAACCCGCTCTAGTACTCGGCTTTCCGGTCGGCTTTGTCGGCGCAGGCGAGGCCAAAGCGGCGCTCGCCGTTGTTGGCCAGGGTATCCCCTACGTCACATTATACGGCCGCCGCGGCGGGAGCGCGCTCGCCGCCGCTGCGGTCAACGCGCTTGCGAGCATCGGGTGAAATCATGGCTCGCAGTGGTCGGCATCGGTGAGGACGGGTTAGCCGGCCTCGCCCCGGCGGGGCGCGCGCTGGTCGAGACCGCGCAAGTGCTGGTCGGCGGCGGCCGACATCTCGGCATGGTACCGGCGAGTGGCGCCGAGCGGCTCCTCTGGGAACGTCCTCTCGACCGCACGATCGCCGCGATCGCCGCGCGACGTGGCTGCAATGTGACCGTGTTGGCGAGCGGCGATCCCCTCTGGTACGGCGTCGCCGTCACGCTGATCCGCCGCTTTCCGCCTGAAGAAATGACAATCGTGCCCCGGCCGAGCGCCTTCAGTCTCGCTGCGGCTCGACTCGGCTGGCCCGTCGCCGACTGTGCGATCGTCACATTGCATGGGCGGCCGCTCGACACGCTGCGGCTGCACCTTGCCCCCGCCCGCCGCATCCTCGCCTTATCCGAGGACGGCGACACACCTCGCGCGGCGGCGCAGCTCCTCACTGGGCTCGGCTGGGGCCCGAGCCGCCTGACCGTGTTGGCTCATCTGGGCGGGACGCGCGAGGCGGTCATCGAGGAAGACGCACAGTCTTGGGGCGATCGGCGGATCGCCGATCTGAACACGATCGCGATCGCGTGCCGCGGCGCACCTGGTGCCCGCGCACTGCCGCTTTTCGCGGGGCTTCCCGACGACGCCTTCGAGCATGACGGCCAGCTGACCAAGCGGGAGGTCCGCGCTGCGACACTCGCGGCGCTCGCTCCGCTCCCGGGCGAGACCCTGTGGGATGTCGGCGCGGGCTGTGGCTCGATCGCGATCGAATGGCTGCGCGCCGGCGAAGGCCGCTCGGCGGTCGCGATCGAGCGCCGCTCGGCGCGCGCCGCGGTCATCGCGCGCAATGCCGCGCGGTTGGGAGTGCCGGGGGTGCGCATCATCGCTGGCACGGCACCCGAGGCGCTCGACGGTCTGCCGGTGCCGGACGCCATCTTTGCTGGAGGCGGCATCGGGGAGCCGGGGCTGCTGCCGCTGCTATGGACCAGGTTGCGGCCCGGTGGGCGTCTGGTCGCCAATGTCGTCACCACCGAAGGGGAAGCGCGGCTCCTCGACTGGCATACGAGTCATGGCGGCGAGCTGACGCGCATCGCCATCAGCCGCGCCGAGCCGCTCGGGCCACGCCACCTCTGGCGATCGCTGGCTCCGGTTACTCAGCTGGCGGTAACGAAGCCCGAGTGAGATGGGATACGGACCCGCACCCGCCTCCCCCCGGACTGTGATCCGGGGGTCGGCACCCTCTCCCGCTGTGCGACCCCCCGCAGTGCGGGAGAGGGGGGACCCAGCCTGAAGGGCTGGGTGGGTGAGGGTGTGGGGGTTCCTCGGTATGCGCTGCTGTGCCTACTCTGCCTGATCCTGCATGCCCCGGGACTCACCTCGATCCCGCCCGTCGACCGCGACGAGGCTCGCTTCGCTCAGGCGACGCGGCAGATGCTGGAGACCGGCGATTTTATCCGAATCCGCTTTCAGGAGCAGGCACGTAACAAAAAGCCGATCGGAATCCATTGGTTGCAAGCCGCCGCGATAGCGCTGTTCAGCACGCCTGGAAGCACCGCTATCTGGACCTATCGCCTGCCCTCAGCGCTCGCGGCAACCATAGCCGTGCTGTTCACTTCGGTGCTCGGCGCCACCCTTCTATCATCGCGACGCGCCGGCTTTGTTGCCGGCGTTACGATGGCAAGCGCACTCGCCCTCGTGGTCGAGGCCCATCTCGCCAAGACCGATGCGGCACTCCTCGCCGCCGTTGTCGCCGGTCAGCTTGCGCTCGGCATCGTGTATATCCGCGTGCGTGCCGGCGATCCGGTGCGCCGGCCGCTCGCGGTCGTCTTCTGGACGGCCGAGGCCGCAGGGATCCTGCTGAAAGGACCAGCTGCGCCGGCTTTGGCGCTGCTTGCCGTGGCGACGTTATCGATCGCCGACCGCAACATTCGCTGGATCAAGGCACTTCGGCCGATCGCCGGTCTCATCCTGACGACGTTGATCACGGCTCCCTGGTTCGTCGCGATCGAACAAGCCACGGAAGGACGTTTTCTCGCCGAATCATTCTGGCAGGACCTTGTTCCGAAGCTGGTCGACGAGCAGGAATCACATGGCGCCCCGCCTGGGTCTTACCTCGCGTTGTCGCTCGCGAGCTTCTGGCCGGGTTCACTGTTTCTGGTTCCGGCGCTGGTCTTGCTCGTGGGCGGAGCGCTGGCACAAGATTTTCGGTTCCCTCCAGCCGGGCTTTTGCGGCGGGTCGAAAGCATTGTCACGGCCCCGTGGGGAGTAGTAACCATCGCTTTTGCTGCCGCGCTGGTGGCGTTGCCCTTTTGGCTCGGATCAGGGACTTCGTCCAGTGCGATCATTGCTGTGGCAACATTGCTCGTGCTCGCGTTATCGCTTCTGCTAAATCGTCGGCGGCCGATCGTGTCTGCCGGTCTGACCGGAGTGCTCGCCGCTGCATTCGTGCTGCCGGCCAGTGTCGTCGTGCCGGGGCTCGATTTGCTGTGGTTGAGCCGCACCGCTGCGACGCTGGTCGCTCGTCATCTGTCGCGTCCGGGCGAAGCCGTAGTGTCGGTCGGCTACAGCGAGCCGAGCCTCGTCTTCCTGCTCGGCACGGCAACCCGGCTGGCGACTGCAGCCCCAGGGGATCGACAGCTCGCAGGTGCGGGCATGGCCTTGGTCAGTGATCGGGAAGACGCTGCGTTCCGAAGATCCTTGGCGACGAGCAGATTGAACCTCAACGCAGTCGACCGCGTGACCGGGCTCGACTACTCGGCAGGTGGCGGCCGTGTGATCTTGACCCTCTATGATTTGGAGCCGCGCTGAAATGGCGGCGACACCCGGACGGCTGTTCGGCATCGGCGTCGGGCCGGGAGACCCGGAATTGTTGACCTTGAAGGCCCTGAGGTTGTTGCGCGCAGCTCCTGTCGTCGCCTATCCCGCACCAGAGCAAGGCGACAGCTTCGCCCGTTCGATTGTTGCGATCTGGCTCGATGTGGGGCAGCGCGAGATCGCGATCCGCATTCCTATGCAACCGGCGCCGCCGCCCGCCGCGATCTATGACGTTGCAGCAGCCGAACTGGCCGCCGAGCTCGACCGCGGCGATGACGTGGCGCTGCTCTGTCAAGGCGATCCGTTCTTCTACGGCAGCTTTATTCATCTCTTTACCCGGCTTGCCGGCCGATACCGGATCGAGATCGTCCCGGGCGTGCCTTCGATCACCGCTTGCGCCGCTGCCGCGTCGACCCCGCTCGTGACGCGAGACGAGACCCTTGTAGTAATCCCGGCGACGCTAGGCGAAGCTGAAATGGCGCGCCGCCTCGGCGACAGCGATGCTGCGGCGATAGTCAAGCTCGGGCGCCATTTTCCGAAGGTACGCCGGGTTCTTAGCGAACTCGACCTGCTCGACAGCGCGCTCTACATCGAACGCGCCACCTTGCCCACCCAGCGGGTGGCTCCGTTTGCCTGTGTCGATGCAGGCCAGGTCCCCTATTTCTCGACGACCCTCATCCGCCGGCGTGTGTGAAGTGGTTCACACGCCATCCATGCGCGCGCGTGCAGACTTGCCGCAGCCGATCACCAATTGGGTAGGAGTGACGTGAACGAGATCGAATGCGTGGTGATCGGTGCAGGGGTGGTCGGGCTTGCGACGGCGCGGGCTCTCGCGTTGGCGGGGCACGATGTACTTGTCCTTGAACGCGCCTATACGATCGGGTTTGAGACCTCGTCGCGCAACAGCGAGGTCATTCATGGCGGGCTTTATTATCCGGCCGGCAGCCTGAAGGCACGCTCCTGCGTCGCCGGGCGCGAGCGCCTTTATCCCTATTGCCGCGAGCATGGAGTCCCTCATGCCCAAATTGGCAAGCTGATCGTAGCTGCTGAAGAAAGCGAGATCGCGGGTATTGAACGCATTGCCAACATGGCGCGAGCGGCCGGCGTCGATGATTCGCAATGGCTGACCGCGACACAGGCGCAGCGGCTCGAGCCGGCGTTACGTTGCGTTGCCGCCCTGCTGTCCCCCTCGACCGGTATCATCGACAGCCATGCGCTGATGCTCGCCTTTCAGGGCGAGGCCGAAGCGGCCGGTGCGATAGTCGTACTCCGCACCCCGGTGCTTTCCGGCCGGGTTCACGCCGACGGTTTCGAACTCGCCATCGGCGGGGAGGAGCCGACTACCATCCGCTGTCGCTGCCTCGTCAATGCAGCCGGGCTCTATGCGCCCGCCCTCGCCCGCGCAATTGACGGGGCGCCGCCGGAGACGATCCCGGCCGCTTATTTCTGCCGGGGGGTCTATTTTTCGCTGGCCGGTCGGTCACCGTTTCGGCGGCTTGTGTACCCTGTCCCGGCACCCGGTGGCTTAGGTGTGCACCTTACCCTCGATCTCGTCGGACAGGCGCGATTTGGCCCCGATGTCGAGTGGATTTCTGAGGTTGATTACACGGTCGATCCGGGGCGCGGCGACGCATTCTATGCCGCGATCCGCACCTATTGGCCCGAGTTGCGGAATGGCGCGTTGCAGCCGGGCTATGCCGGGATCCGGCCGAAGATTAGTGGACCCGAGGAACCGGCCGCGGATTTCGTCGTTCAGGGACCCGAAATCCATGGCGTGCCCGGGTTGGTCAACCTTTACGGGATCGAGTCGCCGGGACTGACGGCGTCCATGCCGCTCGCCGAGCAGGTCTTGCGCCGGCTGACCCCCACAGCCACGGAACCCGTTAGGGAGAGGGAAAACAGAAGAGGGTTTTCGCCGACGCCGCCCGCGTTATCATTGGACTGACGGTTCCGCCTTCGGCGGGATCAGTCGCGGCGGAGTTCATCGATGCTGATCGGCGTCCCGAGAGAGGTGAAGACCCATGAATATCGCGTCGGTCTCATCCCTGGGAATGTGCGTGAACTCCTGCACCACGGGCACAAGGTGGTCGTCGAGGCGGGAGCAGGGACCGAGATCGGCTTCGATGACGCGGCCTACGAAGCGGTGGGCGCCGGCATCCTCAGAGGCGCCGCGGAGGTGTTCGGCGCCGCGGAGCTGATCGTCAAGGTCAAGGAGCCGCAGCCGCGTGAGCTGGCGCTGCTGCGCGAGGGACAAGTTCTATTCACGTATCTGCATCTCGCCGCGGACAAAGCGCTGGCTCAAGGATTGATCCGATCGGGCGCTATCGCCGTCGCTTATGAGACAGTCACGGACGGGCGGGGCGGTTTGCCGCTGCTCGCCCCGATGAGCGAGGTAGCCGGACGGATGGCGGTGCAGGTCGGAGCCCATTGCCTCGAAAAGGAGCAGGGCGGCATTGGCGTGCTGCTCGGCGGCGTCCCAGGCGTCCCCGCGGCCAAGGTCGTTATTCTCGGCGGAGGAGTGGCCGGCACCAATGCAGCGCGTATGGCGATGGGTATGGAGGCTTATGTCACCGTCATCGACAAGTCGCTGCCGCGCCTCTACGAGCTCGACCTGCAATTCGGAGCGCAACTCCACACGCTGTTCTCCACGATGGAGAACATCGAGCGCGAAGTCGTCGCCGCCGATCTCGTGATTGGCGCCGTGCTGATCCCTGGCGCAACGGCGCCAAAGCTCGTAAGCCGCGAGCTCGTTCGGGCGATGAAGCCGGGCGCGGTGGTGGTCGATATTTCGATCGATCAGGGAGGCTGCTTTGAGACGAGCCGGCCGACGACGCACGCGGCACCGACCTATATCGCGGAGGGGGTAGTTCACTACTGTGTGACCAACATGCCCGCAGCGGTCGCCCGCACCTCGACGATAGCACTCAACAATGCGACGTTGCCGTTTGTGCTGGCTATTGCCGATCGTGGTTGGCAGCGGGCGCTGATCGACGACCTCCACCTCAGGGACGGCCTCAATGTCTGTCGGGGGCGGGTGACCCATCCGGCCGTCGCCCGTGATCTTGATCTGCAACTAACGGCGCCCGATCGGGTCTTGGCGGACTGAACGAGCCAGGAATTTCAAAGCTGTCGGATTGGTAAAAACCGACTGACACTCGAAAAGCTCGATATTTCGGCTATGGACCGCTGGGCAGGCAGTCCCCATCTTTGACAGGAATAGCTCGAGAGGGGAAATGCCGCTCCTTCCGATGGCTGCACGCTTGGATGGTGATGAGTGGTTCGATATGTCGGCCCGTCCCGAGGCGGCGTTGGCCCGGCACAGCGACGATGCGGCAATCGCGGCGGTCACCAACCTCTATCGCGAAGTCTTCCCGGCCGGCGGCGCCATCCTCGATCTGATGTCGGGGTGGGTGAGTCATCTGCCGCCCGAAATCCCCTATGCGCGAGTCGTTGGTGTCGGCATCAGCGCTTGCGAACTGGCGGAGAACCCGTTTCTCGACGAGTGGCGCGTGCAAGATTTGAACGGTAATCCGCGCCTTTCATTCGCCACCGCGGAGTTCGATGGGGCGGCGATCTGCGTGTCAATCCAGCACTTGACGAGGCCCCGCGAGGTAATCCGGGAAGTCGGACGGGTACTAAAGCCGGGAGCGCCGCTGATCGTAACCTTCTCGAACTGCTGCCTGCCGACGCGCGCCATCGCCTGCTGGCATCTCCTCGACGATGCCGGGCATCTTTGCCTGATAGCCCATTACTTCGCCGAGGCTGGAAATTGGACCGACATCCGCTGCCTGGATCGGACTCCGCCGGGCGGCGGAGATCCCCTCTATGCGGTGATCGGTCGCAGCCTCGGACCGGCACCTCCGGTGGGTGACGATTAGGAGTCGAAGGCTACCATCGAGGTGAACGGGACGTCGATGCGGTCGCGACCGCGGAGAAAATTGAGCTCGATGATACAACCGGCGGCAACCACCTCGCCGCCGCGTTGGCGAACCAAGTCAATCGCGGCCTGCATGGTTCCCCCGGTTGCTACTAGATCATCAAGCACGACCACACGTTGACCACGAGTGATCGCATCCGCCTGGATCTCGATCGTGTCAGTCCCGTATTCGAGATCATAAGTAAAACGCACCGTCGTACCGGGCAACTTTCCCATCTTGCGGACCATCGCAAAGCCCCGGCAGAGTTCATAGGCGAGCGGCGCGGCAACCAGAAATCCGCGGGATTCGATGCCGATTAGGAGATCGGGCTCGTGCGGCCGCAACGCCCCGGCGAGGCGCTGGACAGTGGAACGCCAAGCGTGTGGGTGGGCAAGGAGCGTGGAAATGTCGTAGAATAGAATACCGGGCTTCGGAAAATCGGGTATCGAGCGGATGTGCTGCTTGAGGTCCATGGCCGCTATTCCTCGACGTCCATTCTCGGCGATCGAATTCGTCCGCGTCGCGACATAACCGCTTTCTGCTCGGTTGGGAAGGCCCGCCCGGCAGATACCAAATTAGGCTTTGGACTGCATGGTGTCCGCGACCGCAACCCTCGTTGAATCCGAAGAGTCCGGGTCGCTTATCTTGGCGGCGACCGGGGAATGGCTGGTGGAGACTGCCGCCGACCTTGATCGAAGGCTGCGCGGAATCGAAGCGCCAAAGGGCGCGCGGGTGTTGCTCGATCTGACGAGGATCGATCGGCTCGATACTACCGGCGCCTGGCTGTTGCTACGAACCGAGCACGATCTGACGGCGCGCGGCAACACCGTCGAAATGCGCAATTTGCGGCCAAGTTTCGAGCCGCTGATCGATCAGGTACGCGCGGCCGGATTCATCGCCCCCGCGCGGCATCCGCGACCCGCCACTCACACGATCGCCGGTTTCATCGCCCACATCGGGGAGGTTTCGCTCGGGCTGATTGCCCGCGCGTACAGCATCCTCGGCTTCTTCGGCCTGGTCTCGACGACTGCAGTCAGGCTGGCACGCCATCCGCGCCGGCTGAGCGTCACGGCTATCGTCGCCCAGATGGAGCAGACCGGTGTGAATGCACTACCCATCGTCGGTCTGCTCACCTTTCTGATCGGGGTCGTCATCGCCTATCAGGGTGCCGATTATCTGCGCTTTTATGGGCTCGAGAGCTATACCGTCCAACTGACCGGGGCCAGCATCCTGCGCGAGCTCGGGGTTCTGCTGACTGCGATCATCCTCGCCGGCCGTTCCGGCAGCGCCTTTACCGCCCAGATCGGGACGATGCGGGTCAACGAGGAGATCGACGCGATGCGCACCATCGGCCTCGACCCGGTGGAGGTTCTGGTGCTTCCGCGACTATTCGGACTGATGCTGACCTTGCCGATGCTGACCCTCTGCGCCAATTTCATGGGCGTTTTTGGCGGTGGGCTGATGGCTTGGAGCCAGCTCGGCATCGGTATTCCGCAATTCCTTGCCCATTTGTCCACGATCGCTCCGTGGAGCTTCTGGATCGGGATGATCAAGTCGCCGTTCTTCGCCGTCATCATCGCTTCGATTGGTTGCTACGAGGGATTTCAGGTGGCGGGGAGCGCCGAAAGTGTCGGCCGCCTCACGACGCTATCGGTGGTTGAAGCGATCTTTCTCGTAATCGTGACCGACGCAGGGTTCTCGATCTTCTTTTCTGCCTTGCAGATCTGAGCAATGCCGGATCAGCCCGAGGAGCCGATCATCCGCGTGCGCGGCCTAGTCAACCGATTCGGGACCGAGATCGTCCACAACGGTCTCGACCTCGACGTGGTCCGCGGCGAAGTCCTTGGTGTCGTCGGCGCGTCCGGGTCTGGGAAATCGGTCCTGTTGCGGACTGTTATCGGTCTCAACCAACCCGTCGCAGGGAGCGTAGAGGTCTTGGGAAAAAATATTCTAACGATGAGTGATACCGATCATCGGGAGGTCGAAAAGCGCTGGGGGGTGTTATTTCAAGATGGTGCACTGTTCAGTTCGCTGACGGTAGCTGAGAATATAGAGGTCCCGCTGAAGGAATATTATGAGATGCCGTTGCGTCTGATGGATGAGATCGCAGCGTTCAAGGTCGGCATCGTGGGACTTCCCGAGGGGACAGGCGAGAAGTACCCGTCCCAGCTGTCGGGGGGGATGCGCAAGCGCTCCGGCCTCGCGCGCGCCCTCGCGCTCGATCCGGAAATCGTCTTTCTCGACGAGCCGACCGCCGGGCTCGATCCAATCGCGGCGGCTGAATTCGACACGTTGATTAGGGATCTACGGGGTAGCTTGGGCCTCACGGTATTCATGGTGACCCATGATCTCGACACTTTGTTCTCGATCTGCGATCGGGTCGCCATACTAGTCGACCGGAAGATTCGTGCTGGCACCTTGGAGCAGATGGTGCAAGACGATCATCCGTGGATCCAGTCCTACTTCCACGGCCCGCGCGGGCGAGCTGCCTTGCTCTCCGAAGGCGAACATTTGCCGAAACCAGGGACGCGGCTTGCCGCCCCTCTTTAAGTATCTTGCACCGAGAGAGAATAGATGGAGACACGGGCTCATTACGTGGCGGTCGGTACCTTTGTTTTGGCAGTTATCTTTCTTGCCTTTGTCGCTGTTCTGTGGCTGGGACACACCGAATTTGGCGAGCAAGCCAAACGTTACTACATCTTTTTTAGTGGGTCGGTGGCAGGGCTCAACAAGGGCTCACAGGTGCAATACAACGGAATTCCGGTTGGCCGCGTCGTCGATATCCGCGTCGATCCCAACAATCTAGAGCAGATACAAGTAACGGTCGAGGTCGATACCAGCATTGTCGACATCAAGTCCGACGCCCGCGCATTCCTTGATGCCAACATCCTGAATGGCATCGCCACAATCCAGATTCGCGGTGGGACGCGAGAGGCGGTTAATCTCAAGCCGGAGCCTGGGCACAAGTACCCGGTGATCAAGGCGGGCAGATCAGAGCTTGAAGAAGTAAAGGCCAGCCTTCCCGAATTGCTGGCAGATCTTAAATCAGCAACCCACAGCTTGAACGCACTGCTCGACGAGCAAAACCGCCAAGCGGTTTCCGATACTCTGCAAAATATTCGCACGATAACCGGGGCCTTTGTCGAGCCGAGCAAGGAAGTGGGTGAGGTTGTCGACAATGCCAACAAGGCCGTTGTCGAGCTTAGATCGTTTTTCCGCGATGTCGATCAGAGCTACATCGAAAAAGGCGGGTTGAAGGATCAGCTTTCTCAAACGCTCGCCGATGCTGACCGACTGGCCAAGAACCTCAACGATACTGACCGACAGCTTCAACTGGTCCTTCAGGAAAACCGGCCGGGCATCCGAAATTTCACCCAGAGCACCTTGACCCAGGTGAGTGATCTCGTCAGCGATCTGCAGCGGTTCGTGGCGGGGGCGACCCGCTTCGTGTCCGAGATCGAGCGGGATCCGGCGCGGTTGCTGTTCGGCGAGCGACGCGAGGGGTATCGGCCGCAATGACGTCGCCGACGGCGCGAACGTCGCGCCGGTGGCTGTCGAGCGCGATTGCGCTCGCGCTGACGGGTTGCGCCAGCCTGCTCGGGCTCGGTCCGGCGCCGCATCTCTATCGGGTTAGCCCCAAGAGCACCTATCCGGCGAACTTGCCGCACCCGGCCGGGCAACTCCTTGTCGACGTGCCGTTGGCACCGGCGGGGCTGGATACTTCGCGGATCGCGTTGAGCCGCTCTGCCGTCTCGATGGACTATTTCGCCGATTCGGCGTGGACCGATCGCGTCCCGTTGCTGGTGCAAACCGCTCTGCTCGAAGCGTTCGAGAACAGCAAGGCGATCACCGCGATCGACCGCGAATCGGTCGGTCTGCGGGCAGATTTCATCCTCATGACCGAGATTCGGCACTTCGAGGCAGAATATGATTCGCCCAACGAGGCGCCCAACGTCTGGGTGGCGATCAACGCCAGGCTTGTCGATCCGTCCGGCCGCGACATCGTCGCACAGGCCTCGTTCGAGCAACGTCACCCGGCATCGGCTAACGAGATTCCGCAGATCGTCCTCGCCTTCAACGAGGCATTGGGAGGAGTGATGGAGGACATCGTGCTGTGGACCGTGCGCAATCCCGCCTTGTCGGCGAAGCGGCGTCCGCTATGATGATCACCTTTCGTTCACGAGGGTGATCGTTTGGCGCGCGAGAACGGTCGAAAAAGCCTGCTCGTGAGTCGGGCCGAAATCGAGCGAATGACCTTGGCAGCCGCGGTCGTCGGCGATTGCCGACGTGAACTCGCCGCGCGCAACCGCAACATCGTCAGCGAAGCATTGGCCGACAGCCCGGCCTCTGAGTGGCGGCATTACCCCGATGGGGAGGTCTACGACCCGAAAAGCCACGCCCAATACTTTTACCACACGCATCCGGTGGACGGACGGCCTGTCCGGGAGCATGGGCATTTCCACACCTTTTTGCGCGCCGAGGGCATGCCGGTCGGAGCGGCACCGCTCATCCTTCCCGAAATCGCGGTCCCCGACGTGCCGGCGCTGCCGCCCCAGGCCCCGCCGATCAAGCGTGGTACCAGGGAAGAGGTGAGCCATCTCGTCGCGATTGCTGTCGACTCTCGAGGCGAGCCGCTCCGGCTGTTCACGACGAATCGCTGGGTCACCGGGGAAACCTGGTACCGCGCCGAGGATGTCATCCGCATGCTCGACAGATTCGCGATCACCGAGGTCGAGCCGTCGGAGACGCTCAACCGGTGGGTCGGCGCGATGCTTCGACTCTTCCGCCCACAGATTGCAGCGCTGCTGCGGATGCGTGACGAGACCGTCATGGCCTGGCGTCGCCGACGTCGTACGCACGTCTTCGAGGATCCGGCGCTCGAAATCACCTCGAGCCTCGATATCGCCCTCGACGCCCAGCTCGCTTTCCTCGATCGGGTTCGATCCGAACCGGCCGCTCGAGCCCCGCATCGTGTGCCGGTCCTGCCGGCGATGGCAGAAGGCTGGGACGAGAGTCACCCGGGCTGAGGCGGAAACCCTCGCCAGCGTGTTACCGGGGAGCTGCCGGCGACAGGGGTTGGCGCGGGGCGAGGTTGCCGGCGTTCAAGCATTCCTTGAGCTTGGCATCTCGTTTCGTATTCGCTTCCGCACTGTAGTCGGGATACGCGGCCTGAGCCTGCTTGGCGCATTTATCCGCCGCCTTCCAGGAGTTGGCCACCGTCTGACCCTGTTGGCTCGCCTTGGCCGCCCCGATCAAGAGCAGCAGAGCGGCCAACTGGAGCGCGAGCCGGTTCATCCGACACCTCCTCGTCGTGACCGGGACGCCGATAATGCGGTCCCGATCACGCTACTATACACTAGTCAGCCCCGGGCCGCCCCCGTTGCGCTGGGTAAGAAGACTGAGCCTCCATACCCGCGAATCTGACAGAGGAGACACGATGCTGAAGATCTGGGGACGCACGACCTCATCCAACGTTCAGAAAGTACTGTGGTGCTGCGCCGAGCTAGGCATCGAGTACGAACGTGTTGATCTCGGTGGACCCTTCGGTGGCAATCGCGATCCCGAATATCTCGCGATGAACCCGAACGGTCGGGTGCCGACAATCAAGGATAATGATCTGATTCTGTGGGAATCGAACACGATCTGCCGATATCTCGCCGCGACGCGTCATGGCGAGCGGTTGTATCCGAGCGACCCCGCCGCCCGCGCGAATGTTGAGCGCTGGATGGACTGGCAACTCGCCACTTCCGGGCCGCCCATGGCAGCCCTCCTCGGCATGCTGATCCGGGCGAGACCCGAACAGCGCGATCAGGCGGCGATCGAGTCGGCGCGGCTGCAGGCGCTGGCTGCGTGGACGATCGTCGAGGACGAGCTTGCAGACCGTCCCTATCTGGCGGGACCTGAGCTGACGCTCGCCGAGATAGCATTGGGAACCATGGTATACCGCTGGCATGCTTTTCCGATCGAGCGGCCAGCATTGAAGAACCTCAAAGCCTGGTATGAGCGTATGCGGGAGCGCGCCGGTTTCAGGACCCATATCGAAATCCCGATCACGTAACGGTGAGGAGAGCTCGCAGTTGTTTGCTTTGCTGCGGACGGACCTTATTCTGGGTCAACCGTAACGGGATGAGCTAAGTTTGGTAAAAAGGGGAGGCTGAATGAAATCATCAACAAAACAATCGATGCTTGCGGCGGCGCTGATCTTCACCCTGGCCGGTTTGTGCGGAATCGCGCTGGCGCAGGACAAGGAGGCAGTCCTGAAGAACCGCGAGGCATTGATGAAGGGGCAAGCAAAGGACCTCGGGAGTGTCAAGGCCTACACCGATGGCAAAGGTGACTTGGCGCAGGCCGAGACCGGTGCCGCCAGTCTGACTCAGTCGACCAGGAAGATCCCCGAGGTGTTTCCGCCGGGAACGGGTGCGACCGACTCCGAAGGGAAATACTCAACCAAGCCGGTGATTTGGAGCGATTGGAACAAGTTTCTCGATGCTCAGAAGAATGCCGCCAGTAAGGCCGACGCGCTCCTCGTGGCCGTAAAGAGCGGCGACAAGGCCGCCATACAGACAGCATTTGGGGATCTAGGAAAAAACGGCTGCGGCGCTTGCCACGAAACGTTCCGCGAGACGCTCAAAAACTGACGGCTGCGCTCGCCGTCATAATCCTGCTCGCCGCCGCATCGGCACACGCCGCGGATAACGAGACGATTGCGCGCGGCGCCTATCTCGCCAACGCCGCCGACTGCGAGGCCTGTCACACCGACAAGGAACATCACGGCCAGCCCTATGCCGGCGGACGCGCGCTCGCGACCCCGTTCGGGACCTTCTACAGCCCGAACATCACCCCCGATCCGGAGACCGGCATCGGCCGCTGGGGCGAGGCACAATTCCTGCAGGCATTGCGCGCCGGCGTGCGCCCCAACGGTGCCAATTATTTCCCGGTCTTTCCGTATCCGAGCTTTACCAAGATCACCGACGAGGATGCTCGGGCGATTAAAGCCTATCTATTTTCACTGCCGGCGGTGCGGCAGGTCAACCGCGCGCACGATTTGTCCTTCCCGGTCTCCTGGCGCCTCTTGCAAGCCGGATGGAAGCTGTTGTTTTTCAATCCAGGCCCGTTCCGGCCGGCGCCAGAGCGCGGTGAGGCCTACAATCGCGGCGCCTATCTCGTCACCGCGCTCGCCCATTGCGGCGAATGCCACACGCCGCGCAACTGGTTCGGCGCCACCGAGCCGTCGCACTTTCTCGCCGGTACGCCCGCCGGGCCGGACGGCAAGGCGGTGCCGAACATCACGCCCGACCGCAAGACCGGCATCGGCAATTGGAGCGAAGACGATATCACGACCCTGCTGAAGGACGGGCAGACACCCGATTTCGACTTCGTCGGCGGCGCCATGGCCGAGGTCGTGAGAAATACCACACGGCTCACCGACGCCGACCGGCGGGCGATTGCCGTCTATCTCCGGACGCTCCCGGCGGTCCGTTCCGAGACAAGGGCTGCCAAATAGAGTGCGTCGGCACTGGACGCATTAGCGCGTTTTCCTATGATGCAGCGTGTCGAGACGGAGGAGCGGTTTGGCGCGAGGGCGATCGGATAAGAGCCTGGCTCGTTTCGAACGGATCGCCCTGGTATTGTCCGGCGGGAGCGCGCTCGGAGCCTATCAGGCGGGGGCCTATGCCGCGCTCGAAAAGTGCGGCGTGCGGCCGAACTGGATCGCCGGCACCGCGATTGGCGCGGTCAATGCGGCCATCATCGCCGGAAGTCTGCCGCATGAACGTGCACAGCGGCTTCGGCGATTTTGGCGAGAAGTGAGCGAGCGCTCGCAGGGCCGTCGTCCACCAAGTGCAAGCTGGTGGGGGCGATCGGCCCTCACGAACTGGTTGACGGTTGGGCGCCGCGGGGCAGGATTTCCGTCGTTGTACGAAGAGCCGGTCATCTCCGCCCCGGCATTACGCGCGATGATCGGCGAAGTAGTCGATTTCGACCGGATCAATTCGGGTGGCGTCCGAGTGGTGCTCGGAGCCGTGAACCTGGCTACTGGAGCGGAAACGTTCTTCGACAACGACCGGCACGTGCTTGGCGTCGATCACGTGCTGGCTGGCACGCCGTTCCCGGGCCTGCCGGCCGTTACGATCGGTCAACAGCTCTTCGCCGGCAGTGCGATTTCGGTTTCGGCTCTCGACGATGCGCGCCCGGCCGACACGCTGTGCTTCGCGATCGACGGGTACGATCCGGTTCCCGGGGGTCACGGTGGCTTTAGCCGCTCGGCACGGGACATCGCTTCAATGCGCCGCATTCATGATCTCCGCCGCATGATCGCGCTGCTCGGTGAGCGTCTTCCGTCGGCATTACGCGGTGACATCGAGATTCGCCGTTGTCTTTCCGAGGCGAGCAACGCGACGATGACGATCCTGCACCTCGTCCACGAGGGCAGCGCTGCGGATCTCGCAGCCAAGATGCGGGATTTTTCTCCGGGTGCGGTAGTGCGCCGATGGAAAGCGGGGGAAAGCGACGTGGCGACGAGCCTTACCCATCCGCGCTGGCTGGCGCCGCCATCTCGTCTCTCGGGCGTCGTCGTTCATGAGCTCCGTGGCGGGGTAGCCGCCCCACCACATTGACCCTTAACCTGCCGCCTGTAGAATAGGCAAAAGTACTATCGGCGCCCGATAAGGCGGCAATCTCCGTTTCTGGCATAAGCGCGCCTCGGTTAACTACGGTTGGTTCTCGTTAACCGAAAAAAACCTTTGCTTAAATGATTGGCACGACAAATATCCGCTTGAAATAAAGCGCTTTCTGAGATGGGATGGTCTCGCCTTATAATGGTTCGAAGCGACAAACCGTTTCGATTTTTAGGACATTCGCGGTCTCGCCGCGGATGGGCATATACGAGGGTTCATGCTTTACGAGGCCTACCAAGTACACAACGACGCACTCGGCCCGATTCGGCTGATGGCCGAGACTTTCCGGTGTCTGCTCAACCAAACGTGGCCGCTGTTCGCCAATGCGCCGATGATTCGGAGCGCTTCGGCCGCGATGGAGCTGCTGTCCAACGCCGGCATGTTGCATCAGCGGCCCGATTTCGGCATTCGTGCCGTGATGATCGAGGGCCAAGAGGTTGCTGTCACCGAAGAGATCGTCGCCTCCGATCCGTTTTGCAACCTGCTTCATTTCCGCAAGGATAGGGCCCGCGAAGCTCCAACGATCCTGGTCGTCGCGCCGCTCTCGGGCCACTTCCCGACCTTGCTGCGCGGCACCGTCCAAGCCCTGCTGCCCGACCATGACGTCTTCGTTACGGACTGGGTGAACGCCCGAAACGTCTCCCTCCTCCACGGTCGCTTTGGCCTGGACGACTTCGTCGATCTGTTAATCCGTTTCATCCGTGTCCTCGGGCCGGACATTCATATCATGGCGGTATGCCAGCCCTCGGTACCGGTACTGGCGGCCGTGTCGCTGCTGGCGGCGGGCGGAGATCCCTGCCAACCGGCATCGATGATATTGATGGGTGGTCCGATCGACCCGAGGGCGAACCCGACCGAAGTCAACCGGTTCGCCGAAGCGCACTCCCTCGACTGGTTCGAACGAACGGTTATTACGACGGTGCCCGGACGTTTTCCCGGAGCCTTCCGGCGGGTTTATCCAGGTTTTCTCCAGCTAGCCGGCTTCCTGAGCATGAATCTCGACCGCCATGTGTCGGCGCACTGGGCAATGTTCCATAACCTGGTGCGCGGCGATGGTGACAGCGCGGCGGCTACCCGGGCGTTTTACAAGGAATACAGCTCGGTCATGGATCTGCCGGCCGATTTCTACCTGCACACCATCAAACGTGTATTTCACGACCATGATTTGCCGCGGGGCAGCTTTCGGGTGCGGGGATATCGGGTCGAACCGGCGGCCATCGAACGCACCGCGCTGATGACGGTTGAGGGCGAGCGGGACGATGTTTGTGGGCCGGGCCAAACCGTCGCGGCTCACCAACTCTGCAGTCGCATCGCCGCGGCGAAAAAGACCCACCACCTTCAGCTCAAAGTCGGCCATTATGGTGTGTTTCATGGCCGTCGGTGGCACAACGAGACCTACCCGAAGGTCCGGTCGTTCATCCGGGCGCAGTGCTGACCGGCCGATCTCCGGCGGGCCGCCCGCGGAGCATGGGCACTTGAGGGAGGGAGGAGAATGGCTCTTCGTGGCAAGGTCGTCATCACCTGCGCAGTGACCGGCGCAATCCACACCCCGACGATGAGCCCCTATCTACCGCTGACCCCGGACGAGATCGCCAAGGACGCGATCGCCGCGGCGGAAGCGGGCGCAGCGATCCTGCATCTGCACGCGCGCGACCCGAAAGACGGACGGCCAACCCCCGATCCCGATGTGTTCATGCAATTTCTGCCGCGCATCAAGCAGGCGACCAATGCCGTCGTCAACATCACCACGGGCGGCGGCCTCGGCATGACCCTCGAGGAAAGGCTGGCTGCCCCGTTGCGCGCCGCTCCCGAGATGTGCTCGATGAACATGGGGTCGATGAATTTCGGGCTATACCCGATGCTCGATCGCTATAAGGAGTGGAAATACGAATGGGAGCCGAAATACCTTGAAATGACGCGGGACTTCATCTTCAAAAACACGTTCAAGGACATCGAACGCAGTCTCAAGGAGCTGGGCGAGGGCTGTGGCACCCGTTTCGAGTTCGAGTGCTACGATGTCGGCCACCTCTATAATTTGGCGCATTTCGTCGATCGCGGGCTGGTCAAGCCGCCTTTTTTCGTGCAGACGATCTTCGGGATTTTCGGCGGGATCGGCGCCGACCCGGAGAACCTCGCCCATATGAAGCGGATCGCCGACAAGCTCTTCGGCGGCGATTACGCCTGGTCGATCCTCGCCGCCGGGCGCCACCAGATGCCTCTGATTACGATGGGGGCGATCATGGGCGGCAATGTGCGGGTCGGCCTCGAGGACTCGTTGTGGCTCGGACGCGGCCAGCTCGCCCAGGGCAACGCCGATCAGGTAAGCCGCATCCGCACGATCCTCGAAAACCTGTCGCTCGAGATCGCGTCACCCGATGAGGCGCGGGCGATGCTCGCGCTCAAGGGCGGCGACGCGGTAGCGTTCTGATCGGGGCAGCCACAATGATCGACAAGCGGGTACGCAACCTCGCCGAAGCGGTGGCCGGGATCCCCGATGGTGCCATTATCCTGTGCGCCGGGTTCGGCGGCGCCGGCCTGCCGGACGCCTTGTGCGAAGCGATCATCGAGCAAGGGGCGCGTGATCTGACGGTGGTCGCCAACAATGCTGGCACCGGGCGAACCGGTCTTGCGGCATTGCTCGCGACGGGCCGTGTCAACCGGATCATCTGCTCGTTTCCGCGTAGTTCTGGTTCTGTCGTGTTCGAGGAGCTCTACGCTGAGGGCCGGATCGAGTTGGAGCTCGTGCCCCAGGGCATTATCAGCGAGCGGATGCGCTGCGCCGGCGCCGGTCTCGGCGGCTTTTATTCGCCGGTTTCGGTCGGGACCCGGCTCGCCGAAGGCAAGGAGCACCGCGAGATCGACGGCCGCATGTATGTGCTGGAAAAACCCCTGAAGGGCGATGTCGCGCTGCTCTCCGCTGACCGCGGCGACCGCTGGGGCAACCTGACCTACCGGAAATCGGCGCGAAACTTCAACCCTACAATGGCGATGGCAGCGAGCCTGTCGATCGCGCAAGTACGCCATGTTGTCGAGCTTGGCGAGATAGATCCCGAGATGGTCATCACCCCCGGCATCTTCGTCGATCGCCTCGTCGAAGTTCCCGGGTAAGAGGAGGAACCGGATGCCGCTGAAACGTCGCCAAATTGCCTGGCGCGCCGCGCAGGATCTCGCCGACCGCGCTTATGTGAACCTCGGGATCGGGCTGCCGACTCTGGTCGCGGATTTCCTCCCGGCCGATCGGGAGATAGTTCTGCACAGCGAAAACGGCGTCCTGGGAGTGGGGCCGGCGCCGGGCGATAACGAGATAGATTGGGATCTGATCAATGCCGGCAAGCAGCCGATTACATTGGTGACCGGCGGCAGTTACGTGCACCACACCGACTCGTTTCTGATGATCCGCGGCGGCCATCTCGATCTCGCTTTGCTCGGCGCCTTCGAGGTCTCGGAAAAAGGCGACCTAGCAAACTGGACGACTGACGATCCGGGCTTTCCGCCCGGCGTTGGCGGCGCGATGGATCTGGCGGTGGGGGCCAAGGAAATCCGCGTCCTCGTCGAGCACACCACCAAGGCAGGGGCGCCGCGCATCCGCCGGCAGTGCGGTTATCCGCTGACCGCCGCCTCCGTCGTGCGCCGAATCTATACGGATCTCGCCGTGATCGATGTCACGCCGCAGGGCCTCCTGGTGCGCGAGATGGTCGAGGACATCGATTTTCCAGCACTGCAGGCCAAGACCGAGGCGGCACTGCGCCCGGCCCCCGAGATGCGCCCGCTCAGGGCGCCGCCAGTCTGATGAGCCGCGAAGGCCTCATCCGCGCGCGCCCTGCTTTACGCCGATCACCAGACCTGGAGCGGGTCGGGGCCGTAACTGTTCGGCCCCGCCGTCCCGCGCAAGAAGCCGAGTTCGACAAGCGCCCAGATGCTGATGCCGACGCCGATTAGCCCGAGGATAAAACCGGTCGAACCAATGCCATATCCAATGGCCTGCAAGATTGGCGGCGCAACATAGAACAGGAGCACCCACGATGCCGATTTGTTGCGGTCGTGCAACCGCTTGATTATCAGGGCCAACGTTACCCAAATCGCTAGCAGAAAGACTAGGCCGGCAACCATGATCGCCACCGCTGAACGACCGGCGATCGTGAAGGCGATCATAACGACGACAAAGGCGGCTACGATCAATCCAATAGTCGCGAGCCAATAAGGAGCGCGATTGAGGCGTCCAGTGAACGAGAACAGCAGGCCGGCAAAGTCCACGACGATGCCTTCTCCCCAAGGCGCAACCGCAGCGGGTAAACCATGCTATGATACCACCTGGCTCTGGCCTTGGCAATCGGTATCATCGACGCGCCGCAACGGCTTCTGACGACGCGACTACGCGGCCCCGCGATCCTTCATCTTCTCGTAGCGCCCCATCGGCACGATTTCGGCGATCGTGCCGTCCGGGGAGCGGTATTTGATCGGGACCTCGCCGGGCTCTCGACAGAATCGTGCCGCCATTGGCGATGACCTTCTCCGCAAAGCCCAGGTGATCGTCGACCTCGATGCCGAAGTGATGGATGGCGGGCCCTTCGCTTACCAGTTTTGCTTCCTCGTCGTCTTCGCTGTCATAGACCATCAGCGCGAGGTCTACATAGCCATCCGTTAGGTGCCGCGAAATATGCCCGCGCGACCGCCCCGTTCGAACCTGACGGAACCCGAACACGTTCTCGTAGAACCTTGTCGCTGCCTCCAGGTCGCTCACTTTGAGCGCCAAGTGGTTGATCCGGGCCATCGGCACCCTCCTCCAACTCAAGACGGTTTCCGCGGTCATTATACCTCCGCGAAATCCGCGACGCGTTAGCTTTAACTTAACCGGCTCATGTGTAAATCGACAAGGTCATACATCAAACAAACCGCGATCTACTCTCATGTGGAACCTCACATCTTACGATATTAATCGGATCAAAGGGCAGCTTCAGGCTCGCAAGGCGAGGATCGATGCGAAATATGCCGAGGAAACAAAGGCACTTGACGCAGACTTTGCCGACCTGGAAACGCTTGAGCGGGTAGCGGCGGCCTTTGCACACAAGTTCAAGGCGGACGAACCTGTCGACGCTCCCGCAGAGAGCTCGGAAACCACCGCGGAACAGAGTCCCCAGGTCGAAACTGAAGCAGCGCCGGAAGAGCAGCTCGCAGCGACCTCCGGCGAGGCCAACGGCCCAGACACAAAATTGGGCTCGCGATGGCGCCTTGCTCTGCGTGACCGCCCTGTCGTATCCGACGCCGAGTGACGGGTTGGCGGCGAAAATTTATCCCGATCCGCTGTCGACGTCGAACAAACGCCGCCGCGAGTGCGATGCCGGCGGGTGACAAACTCGAGACCCAGAGAGGCCATAAGTGAACGACGGAGCGCTAGATACGGGGCACGCCCCGCAAGACGTCGACGTGTTGGAGTCGAAAGAGCTGTGGAGTGAATACCGGCTGGCGGACGGCACGATATTGCGCATCAGACCGGTGATGATTGCGGTTTCCCGCATGGACGGAGAACACACTCTCGAAGGTGATCCCGTATATAACATGAAATCGACGCTGGTTACTGACGTAAGAGCGCCCCAAGAGCTGAAGAAATCGGCGTAATCTGCGCTGATGGCCAGATTTTTCAAATCGAACTCGTGGGAATCTCGGGTATCCGGCTCGTCCGGGTCGGTTCACCTCGGTCGAACAGACGAATTGATAACCCGGACCTCGTTGGTGCCGATCCCGGTACTCCTAGTAGGGTTCAAGAGTACCGGCATTGCTCTTACCGGCGTTAAAAATCCCGTCCGACCGCCGCCGCTCGTGGAGCGAGCAGGTCCGCCACCTGTCGACGAGGCCGCAACGAGCGGGGAGCTGGGCGGAAGGTCCGAGACGCCTCCGACGGCGTCCGACAATGGCAGTGAGCCAGCACAGACCAAGGATCGCCGGGGATCAACCTCCGGGCAAGGTGACGGCATCGACTTGATCATCGACAAGCTGCCTCGTCATGCACTCGTCAAGCCAATTCCGGTTACCATATCGCCGTTAGGAGACCGGGTCTTCATTGCTTCCACACCCGATCTCGACATCACTGTGACCGGTAATTCCCTGAGCGACGCGCTTCTGCTCCTCAAGCAGCAACTCGAGTCGACATACGAGAGCCTCCGCAACAAGGCGTCGGGCAGGGAAGAAGAGCGGCAATTAAAACGGTTGCGCGACTACATCCGCGATCATTAAGCAGAAATCGGTCTCGTCAAGGTAACCGACGGCGCCGACATTCCGTCGCGAACCCGGCTCTCGGCTGCCGGGGCGGGCATTAATCAGCGGCAAGGGCGACAACGGTCTAACTAATCCCGCGCCTCGTGCGCCATTTGCAATGGCTTCAGCAATAGGATCGCTATCGCGCAGCGAGTGAGGTTTATCCACCTCAGGTAACCCGAGTTCCATTTTTGTTAAGGAGCAAGACCGATACTCGTGCGATCGCAACAGATGGCGGCGCTGATCGGGGTATGTCATGAGTTTGGGTGGATTGCTTGTCGGTCGCGGCCTGGTAACGCTCGACGACATCGATGCGGCACTGGAACGCCAGCGGAGGGAAGGCGGGCGGCTCGGTGATAACCTGATCGCCTTGGGGCTGCTGACCGCCGAGGAGCTGTTGTCAGTCATCCACAGTACGCCCCCCGTACCGACAGCAATTACCGAAACCGGCGTTTCCCAGCGCAACCTTCTCAATCTGTTGCTAAAGTTTATGCACCTCGAGACTTGCGAGACGGTTTCCGAGCTAGCCGGTCGCATGAAGCTGTCGCACCGCGTCGTCCAGCAACTGTTGGACGACGCCACGCAGCAAAGGCTACTACAGGCACTGGGATCCGTCCGTGGCGGCATTGCTCCGTCAATCCGCTACTCATTGAGCGACCAGGGTCGCGCTGCGGCCAAGGACGCACTGGACCAGAATCTATATCTCGGACCGGCGCCGGTTTGTCTGGTGGCGTATCAGGAGCAGATTCAGCGCCAGCGAATCGCCAACGAAATGCTCGACCTCGATACCCTTCGTAAGGGTTTCGAGGGGCTCGTGGTTCCGGAGCGTTACCTTCGCAAGCTGCTTCCAGCGATCAACGCCGGGCGCACCGTGCTGCTGTTCGGGCCGCCGGGTAACGGCAAGACCACACTCGCCACCCGCATCGCGACATTGTTCAGGGACGTCGTCTACGTCCCCTATGCCGTCGAGGTCGCCGGCCAGATCATCAAGATATTCGATGCCGGGCTGCACAAGCCCTTGGTTTCGGAGGCGGACGCCGCGAGTTTATTGGGAAAAGGCGGATTGCAGCGCGAGCGGTTTGATGAGCGGTGGGTCGCGTGCGGTCGGCCGGTGGCGATCGCCGGCGGCGAGCTGACCCTCGAGATGCTCGATCTGCAGCACAATCCCGATACGAAATTCTACGACGCGCCGCTGCACGTCAAGGCGCTGAACGGCATGTTATTGGTCGACGATTTCGGCCGGCAGAAATTAGATCCCAACGAGTTGCTCAATCGCTGGATCGTGCCGATGGAGAACCAGATCGATTACCTGAAGCTCAACACCGGCACGAGCTTTTCGCTGCCGTTCGACGAGTTGTTGGTGTTCTCGACTAATCTGCAGCCGTCGGATTTGATGGATGCGGCCTTCATGCGCCGCATCCCATACAAGATCAAGTTGTTTGCCCCGAGCCGCGAGGAGTACCGGCAAATATTTGAAGGCATCGCGAGCGTCTACGGCCTGGAATTGGACGATGATGTCTTCGATTTCGTGGTTGAGCGCTTGACCGTGAGCGCCAAATTCGGCCTTGCCTATTATCAGCCGAAATTTATCTGCGAGCAGGTGGTCGAGACCTGCAAATGCTTCAACCTGCGACCGCAGCTGACCAAAGAGTTTGCCGCCGAGGCATTGGCCAATCTCTATTTCGACATTGAAGACGCCTAGGATTCTCAAGCCGGGTTTTGATTTTGATCTAATCCGCCGGATTGCTGAAGAATAACGTTCAATCCGTAAAATCGTTACTCCGGCAGCAGCAGATCCGAGGAGCCAGAATCTGAAGCTACTGAGACCGCCGATCTCGATCCAGGGATCGTGACGTGGTCAGTGATAGACAAATAGAAACGGGTGGAGCTATCCGACCTACGACTTCAAGCCTTTCCGGGACGCGCTCGCAGCATCGGTCACTAGAGGAGCACCCGTACCTAATTCGACCCTTTCGATAGATGATGATGCGTCCTATGGGAGCAATTGGCTTGCAGGCACGACGACCACATGCGGGTCCCTTATGTGACAAAACGCCACACGTGACCAGTACTGCCGAAAAAGGCGATCCGCAGCTGGCGACATGAAATCGACGCGAGCCTTCTGGCTTCGTTAACTTCTTCCCGTTTACTCGGCCAGGGAATTAAAACTTCCTTAACGTCCCCTGCGCTGTCGAGTAGCCTCGGCAAGCTCGCTTAAAAATTCCGACTTCGCGGTGATGGAGAAAAGTCGCACTCGACTGTATATTTGCGTATTTTGTCACAAATTGTTACAAAGTCGTTAGAGTAATCTTTTAAATAAGCGATTCGGGACTGCACCGCACCCACTAGTTTTGCTCGACTAGGTAATATTAACCATTAATGTCACCGACGGCACCCACAGCGCCGCCATCACGTTGTTCGGCCAATTCGTCTCTGCCGGGTTCCATACGGCAGCCGACAGCGGCGGGGTCGGCACCGCCATCACCTACCAGAACCCGGCGGTGACGGCTGCGCTCGCTACACCGCTGCATCACTCATAGTCAAGGCAGGGCGACGCCTTGCGTGACGGGCGGCCGGTGCGTGCGGTGGTGAGCGCCCTCGGGGTCGTTCCCAGGTGCTTCTCTGTTAGGCCCGATTTAATTCCCTGTTCGGGCGATTTAATTCGCTGTTCGGTCGCTTAGGGAATTTGCTCTCTGCCGCACGGAAAACCAATGCCTTACCGGCCCGGATTCGGTCCCGGAAGGGTGCAAAGTTTGATTTTTCCCGGTATTTTCCCGTCCACCAGGGAAATTCGCCGCGGCCCGCCACGGCCCCACAGTGCATCGTCGTGGCATTCCGCGGGTCAAGCCACCCGGCTCGCCTGCCACCGGCCGCTGCCGAACTGGCTGCGGTTGACGATGCCGTGGTTCTGGTCGCTGGCGGCGCCCAGCACGGCCGTGCCGCTCATCACGCCGTCGCGAATTGTGCCGTCGAAGAAATAGCAGATCGTGCTGGCTTCGTAGCGCGAGGTGAAGGAGAGCTGGACCAGGTCGCCGCTCAGCCAGCCGCTGACCGGCCCTTCGAATTGCGCGGAGCGCTGGCGGCCGGCGAGTTCGGGGCCGCGCTGATCGATCTCGATCCGGTGGACGCGCGAGCCTTGCAGGAAATCGACCCGCAATTCCCAATTACCGGCGACTTCGCTCGCCGGCAGGTGCTGCGGCTCGGGTGACGCCCCGCTCGCGTCACGCAAAACCGTCGCGATTGTATCCCCGACCTCTGCGGCTTCGCCGGGCTGCAGCTGGAACGGGTCGATGACGATCGAGTCCTCGGTTGCCGAATTGTCGTCGAGCATGATGCGCGGCTCACCGTCGAGCACATGCTGACGCAGCGCCAGCCCGCCGAGCGGGTAATGCCAGCGGTCCCACGAGACGCGCAGCCGCGGCACCAGGTCCACACCTTCTGGCTCGATCACCTCGCCATGCGCGCCCGGCATCCGCCCGACACGCTCGGTGATGATCGCCAGATCGTCGTACCATTTCTGCCGCTCGGCTCCGGGATCGCGTTCCTCGAACCAGTATTCGAGGGCGGTCAAAACGCCGATCACGTCTTCCTTCGACACTTTCATCGGCCGGCCCAGCGCCTGGTGCGGCGAGGCGTTGCGCCAGGCCGCTTCGACCAAGGGCTTCGAGCCGAGCAGCAGTCCGCTCGTCTGCGGGCCGCGCAGAAACTTGCCGCCGCTGTAGATGACGAGGTCGGCGCCGCGCACGAGCCACGGGCTCGGGCATTCGAGATGCTCGGAGGCGGCGTCGACCATAATCGGAATGCCGCGCGGTTTGACCACGGCGGCGATCTCTTCGAGCCGGACACTCGTCAAGTGTTCCTGCTTGCCGAGCAGCACGACCATAGCCACCGGTTCGGTGAGCGCGTGGTCGAGGTCCTCGCGGGTCTCGATTTCGATGATCCGGCAGCCGATCATCCGCACCGCCTGGTCGTAGGCGAAGCGCTGGCTCTTCGGGATGATGACCCGGTTGACCATGCCGTCGGTAAACGGCAGGCGGAGCATCTTGACCGGGTCGTTGCCGGCGACGCAGGCGGCCGTGCCGAGCGCCACAGCGGCGGCGCTGCCACAGGTGACGAGGCCCCACTCGGCCCCTGTCAGCTCGGCGAGGCGCCGTCCGGCCGCCTCCATCAGCTCGTCCAGGTTAACAAACCAGCGTGACGCCTCGGCCACCGCTGCGCGCACCTGCGGCAGCATCAGGCTGCCGCCGTGCATCGTGCGGACGCTGCAGCAGTTGATGAACGGCCGCACCCCGAGGGCGAGATACGGATTGGCGTTTCTTTCCACGAGGCACCTCCGAGACCAGGACTGGTAACTATAGCAGGCTTGCACGCCCTCGTGTGTCGGAGCGATTCCGCCGCGCCGGGCGTTACTTGGACAGTTAGGCGATGGAGGAGAAGAACGAGATGTGGGGCCAAAAGCAGGAAGGCGAAGATCGGTCGACGGTGCGATCGGACGGCGGTGGGAACGGAGCTTTGCTGAGTTCGAAGGAAGCGACCGAAGCGATAGAGAGGCTCCGTTCGGGGATTGATCAGGCCTCTCGCGCGGTGCGCGATTTGACGCAGGTCGGCGACCACTGGGTGCGCGGCCTGCCCGAGCGCGCCCGCGACATGGCCAAGGAATTGCGCAACCAAGGTGATCGCGCCATCGGCTCGGTCTCGCAGCAGGTCGAGCATAACCCTCTTGCGAGCCTGGCGGTCGCGTTCGCGGCCGGCTTCGTCTGCGCCTCGCTGATCCGCCGGTAAGACGCGTCACCATGTAGCGGCACTTCCCGCATCTTGTTGATGCGGGCGATGCCAACGCCTATCTCGTCCGCGTGACAGATGACGCGTACGAGCTGACTGACACGATCCCGGAAAAGGCGCTCGTGCTGTTTTCCGGCGGCCAGGATTCGACGACCTGCCTCGCCTGGGCGCTCGAGCGCTTTGCTGGCATCGAGACGATCGGCTTCGATTACGGGCAGCGTCACCATATCGAGCTCGACTGCCGGACAGCGGTACTCCATCGATTGCGACGCGAGTTTCCCCAATGGGATCGTAAGCTTGGAGACGACCACCTGGTCGATCTCGGCGTGCTGGGGCAGCTGAGCGACACCGCCCTGACCGGTGAGACCGCGATCGCGTTCAGCCGGAGCGGGCTGCCGAACACCTTTGTTCCCGGCCGCAACCTACTGTTCTTCACCTTTGCCGCGGCGGTCGGTTATCGCCGCGGCGCGCGGCATCTCGTCGGCGGGATGTGCGAGACCGACTATTCGGGCTATCCCGATTGCCGCGACGACACGCTCAAAGCATTGCAGGCGACCTTGTCGCTCGGGATGGATCACCGGTTCGTCATCCACACGCCGCTGATGTGGCGCGACAAGGCGGCGACTTGGGAGCTCGCCCGCAGGATCGGCGGCGACGCCCTCGTCGAGCTGGTGCGCGAGGAGACGCACAGCTGCTATCTCGGCGAGCGCGTGCACCGGCACCCCTGGGGCTATGGATGCGGCGATTGCCCGGCCTGCGGGCTGCGGCGCGCCGGGTGGGAGGCTTTCGCCGTCCGATAGCGGCCTTCCAGAAACCGGTGTCGGCGGGTAATTTCGGTACGACAGCGGCAACGTGAGCAGGAGCGACGATATGCATTTCGGCGTGTCGATGTTTCATACCGATTATTCGATCCCGGCGGTGGAGCTCGCCCGGGCGCTAGAGGCGCGCGGCTTCGAATCGATGTGGGCGCCCGAGCATTCGCACATCCCGGTGCCGCGCAAGACGCCGTTTCCGGGCGGCGGAGAGCTGCCCAAGCCCTATTACGAGGTGATGGACCCGTTCGTCGTGCTGAGCGCTGCGGCCGTCGTCACGAAAACCTTGAAGCTCGCCACCGGCGTGTGCCTCGTCGTGCAGCGCGACCCGATCCAGACGGCAAAGCTCGTCGCTTCGATCGACCAGGTCTCGAGCGGCCGGTTTCTGTTCGGCGTCGGCGGCGGGTGGAACCGCGAGGAGATCGAGGGCCACGGCACCGCCTTCCAGACCCGCTTCAAGCTGATGCGTGAGCGGATCGAGGCGATGAAGGCGATCTGGACCCAGTCGAAACCCGAATATCATGGCGAGTTCGTCAATTTCCCGCCGATGATGACCTGGCCCAAGCCGGTGCAGAAGCCACACCCGCCGATCATCGTCGGCGGCGCCTTTCCGCATGCCGCACGGCGTGCGGTGCGCTACGGCGACGGCTGGGTGCCGATCGCCGGACGGGCGCCCTATGGCGATGTCACCGATTACCTACCGAAGTTCAAGCAGATGGTGATGGAAGCCGGCCGCGACCCCGCCGGGCTGCCGATCACTTTGTTCGGCGGGACTGAGGACGCCGATCTGTTGAAACGCTACCGCGACATGGGTGTAGCCCGGGTGGTCACCACCTTGCCGCCCGAGCCCGCCGACAAGACATTGCCGGTGCTCGACCGGTGGGCCGAGCTGATCCGCCGCGTCAATGTATGACGAGCGCGACCGAAAGCGAAGTTCTCGGGGCACTTTTTCGCGACGCCCGCACCTTCTCGTATTGGCACGAACGGCCGGTCTCGGAGGCCTTGGTCGAGGCGGCGTTCGATCTCGCTTGCCTTGGTCCGACGAGCGGCAATTGCCAGCCCTGGCGTCTCGTTCTGGTGCGCAGCCCGGCGGCCAAAGAGCGGCTGCTGCCTTGCGTCTCGTCAGGCAATCACGAGAAGGTGCGGACTGCGCCGATCACCGCGATCGTCGCCTATGACCGGGAGTTCTTCGAGCTGCTGCCGCGGCTTTATCCGCACACCGACGCGCGCGGCTGGTTTACGACGAATTCGGCACTCGCCGAAGAGACCGGGCTGCGCAACTCATCATTGCAGGGCGCGTATTTCATCTTGGCGTTACGCGCCCAGGGGCTCGACTGCGGACCGATGTCGGGGTTCGACGCCGACAAGGTCGACGCGGCGTTCTTTCCCGATCGCCGATACCGCACGAACTTTTTGCTGAATATCGGCTACGGCGATCGAGGCAGGCTGAGGCCGCGGTTGCCGCGCCTCGGTTTCGACGAAGTCGCCCGCTGGGAATAGTTCTACTGCATCGTCGATTTCGCGGTCGGAACGATGCGAGTCACCACCATGGCCGAGCGGTCGAGGCAGTCAGGCACGCGCGGTCCGATCTTGGTCTTCCAGTGGTCGCTATCGTAGACCGCCTTGTAAAGCGCCTCGCGCTGGGCTTCGCTTTCGAAGCGCCGCAGCCATACGTAGACCGAGTCGTCCGTCTCCCCCCGGAAGCTGCCACAGATGACCATGCCCTTGGAGATCTGGAACGGGATGATCTCCTCTTCCATGATCTTGACCCATTCGTTCATCTTGCCGGGCAGAACCTTGTATTGGCGCAGTTCGTAAAAGGCCATCTCACGCGTCTCCTTCTGGCGGCGTCATTTCGTCGATCATCGTAGCGGCCGCCCGGTGGCGGCGAAAGGTCCTGCGGGCTAGGCTCATATTTCGACACAACGGGAGAGCAAGGAATGGCAAACGACGTCGCCACCACGGATGCGCCGGTCGTCGAAATAGCCGCGGGTAAGCTGCGCGGTAGGTCGAGTGTCGGCATCTATTCGTTCAAAGGCATCCCCTACGGCGCCTCAACTGCGGGACGGAACCGTTTCAAGCCGCCCGGGCCGCCGCTTCCCTGGGCCGGGGTGCGGGACGCGCTCGCCTATGCCGGCCGCGCGTGGCAATTGCCCAATCGCCCCAAGCGGCGTTCGGTGCTCGAAACTCTGCTCGGGCCGGCGGACACGACGCCCGAGGGCGAAGACTGCTTGACCCTGAACGTCTGGACACCCGGTCTCGGCGACGGCGCCAAGCGGCCGGTCATGGTGTGGCTGCACGGCGGCGCCTTCGCCTATGGTTCGGGCAATCGGGCGGTGACCGACGGCACAAATCTGGCGCGGCGCGGCGATGTCGTCGTCGTCAGCGTCAACCATCGCCTCAACATTTTCGGCTTTCTGGATCTGGCCGAGATCGGCGGCCCGGCCTGGGCGCATTCAGGCAATGCCGGTATGCTCGACCTTGTCGCAGCACTCCGTTGGGTACACGACAATATCGCGCGCTTTGGCGGCGATCCTCACAACGCAACCATCTTCGGCGAGTCGGGCGGCGGCGGCAAGGTCAGCGTGCTGCTGGCCATGCAGGCGGCGCGCGGGCTGTTTCACCGCGCGATCATTCAAAGTGGTGCGGCGATCCGCGTGTCCACGCGCGAGCGAGCGCATGCGCTGGCAGAAGCGGTGCTGAAGGATCTCGGAATCTCCCACAGCGACTGCGAACGACTGCCGAGCGTGCCGGCTGAGCGGCTTTTGGCGGCGATCGTGCCGGCTTCGCGCGCGGTCGGCCGCTCCCGCTGGCCATTGCTCGACCGCTACGATTTCGGTCCGGTCGTCGATGGCAGCGACCTGCCGCAGCACCCCGGCGAGCCCGGCGCGCCCGCGATATCAGACGATATCCCGGTCATGATCGGCGGCACCCGCGAGGAGAGCGCCTTCTTCCTCGCCGACGATGACGCTGTGTGGAACGGCAGTCTGAGCGATGCGGAACTGCGGCAACGTCTGGCGCCGGTGGTCGGCGCGGAAACCGACGAGCTGCTGGCCGCCTATCGCACCGCGATCCGGCAGGCGAGCCCCGGCGACCGGCTGATCGCGGCGCTGACCGGCTCGAATTTTTGGATCCGCACGGTACTGCTGGCGGAGCGCTATGCAGCGCGGCGCCGAGCCCCGGTCTACATGTACTCGCTCGACTGGCAGAGTCCCGTCCATGGTGGCCGCCTTAAGGCGCACCATGCGATGGATCTGCCCTTTGTCTTCGACAATGCCGATACGGCGGACACGACCGCCGGCGCGCCGGGCGCCCGGGAGCTGGCCGCGCTCATTTCAGCGACCTGGATCGCCTTTGCCCGGAACGGGACCCCGGACAACCCGGCTATCTCGCCCTGGCCCGCTTATTCGAGCGGGGAACGCGCGACAATGATCCTCGACACCGCCTGCCGTGTCGCGCACGACCCGGACCGGCAGGCGCGGCTCGTGTGGAGCCGCGTCGTCGCCCACGATGACTAATGGGTAATTAGAACCCGCGCTTTCCGAAAAAGCGGTTCTCGGGGCGCGGCAGCCCGAGGTTCTCGCGCAACGTCTTGCCTTCGTATTCGCGGCGGAGGAGGTCGCGGCGCTGCAGCTCAGGCACCACCTGGTTGACGAAGTCGTCGAGGCCGCCCGGCACATAGGGGAACATGATGTTGAACCCATCGCAGGCCTCGCTGAATAGCCACTCCTCCATCTGGTCGGCAATCATCGCCGGGGTGCCGACTAGCGCTAGTCCGCCATAGCTGCCGGCAATCTGCGCCAATTGGCGGACCGTCAGATTGTCGCGCCGGGCGCGTTCGATGACCCGCTCGCGGCCGCTCTTGCTGGCATTGCTCTCCGGGATATCCGGTAGCGGGCCGTCGAGGTCGAAGCCCGACGCGTCATGGCCGAGCGCAATCGACAGCGAGGCGAAGCCGCTGTCGGGATGCACGAGGCTGTCGAGCAAAGCCCGCTTTTCCCGCGCCTCTCCAGCGGTCTCGCCGGTCACGACGAGCGCTCCGGGCAGGATCTTAACATGGTCCGGGTCGCGCCCGGCCCGCTCAGCACGGCTTCTGACATCTGCGTAGTAGCGCTGAGCGTCGGCGAGAGAGCCGCCGCTGGCAAAGATCATCTCAGCCGTTTCGGCCGCGAGCTGGCGACCGGCATCGGATGCTCCGGCCTGGACGATGACCGGCCAGCCCTGGATCGGCCGGGCAATGTTCAGCGGGCCACGCACCGACAGGAATTCGCCTTTATGGTCGAGCACATGCAGCCGCTCGGGATCGAAATAAATGCCGTTCTCGACATCGCGGATGAAGGCATCCTCGGCCCAGCTGTCCCACAGCCCGGTCACGACATCGAAGAACTCGCGGGCGCGGCGGTAGCGCTCGCTATGCTCCATGTGCTCCATCAGCCCAAAATTGAGCGCCGCGTCGGGGTTTGAGGTGGTGACCAGGTTCCAGCCGGCCCGCCCACCGCTGATATGGTCGAGCGATGCGAAGCGCCGCGCGATCATGTAGGGCGGCTCGAAGGTGGTTGAGGCGGTGGCGATCAGCCCGAGATGCTCGGTGACCATCGCCAGCGCCGGAAGCAAGGTCAGCGGATCGAACGAAGTCACCGTGGCGCTGCGCTTCAGCGCAGCCATCGGCATGTTGAGCACGGCGAGATGGTCGGCCATGAACCAGGCGTCGAACCGACCGCGCTCCAGGGTTTGGGCAAAACGGATCAGATGCCGCAAATTGAAATTCGCGTCGGGAAAGGCTCCGGGATAGCGCCACCATGCGGTATGAATCCCGACCGGGCGCATGAAGGCACCCAAGTGTAATTGACGTGACCCCGTCATCGCTGCCGCCTACCCTCTCTTCAATTCATCCGGATCAGATTGTGAAGACCGATCACCCCCACGACAAGCGTGTCGGGCGCTCCGCGGGAGATGCTCACAGCACGGCGTTGGTGAAGGGTCGTGCTGTCGCACCGAGCCGCTCGAGTGTATCGTTGACCACGGTCAGGTTCGGATTGAACCGCCTGAGCTCGCGGATCATGCCCGTCCTTATCGCCTCCGCACTGGAGAATTGCCAGTCCAAAACCTCTTGCTCCTGTCGAACAATCCGATCGTATCGAGAAAGAGTCGGGAGCCATATCGCCCTTGTCTGGTTTTTATCTCTTGACCTTCGGGGCTAATCGATTCTGCGAGGCTCCATTCGAGCATCTTGCAGACACCTTCGCTTGCCCGCTGCCGCTGATCGGACCGTACCCGCGGCCAGCCGCGATAAGAGAGCGCGATGACATCGTAATTATCGTGGTCCGTTATTTTGCCGTTCTCGAGCCAGCCTTGCGGGTAGAACTTGTCTTTCATTCCCAGCAATGTTTCGATGAGGGTCGGCCACCAACGCACCAGACGCGGTACATAGCGACCCATGTGAAAGGTCAGGCTGAGGTCGGACGTCCTGATCTGCTGACCTCCCTCCAATAGATAGGGGACGCCGAAGAAGCCGGTCTTCGGGTCCTGCCAATCTCGGACAAATCGTTCAAATATGGGCTGGAAACCCGGTCCGGACAAATACCCGGCTTGGCCGCCTCGTTCAACCAGGCGCGCGATGACGGATATCGCCCGATTGAGCTCCTTCCGATTGTCCCGCCCGCAGCGCTTCACATCCCACCAGCCGAGATCCTGCAAATAGGTCTCCATCCCGACCGGATCGTCGATGCGATCCAGAAAGACGGGTTGCACGCGCCAAGGCCATTCCCTTGCCAAGAGCTGATCAGTCGAACGATCGAGTTTGAGAAAAAATACGTCGGTGCCGGGTGCGAAGCTGCCGTCTGGATCCTGCACACGAGCACCGGGCGGATCGGCGCATTCGAGCGCCTTTTTCAAACGCTCGACGGCGCTAGAGGCGGCTGCGTCATCGCTTGTGCAGTTAATGCGCCATTCGGCCTCATCGAGGATCGTTCTCGCTCAGCTCGTATCGAGCCTATCGAGTTCACGCTCCATGACGATGTCCTCGGTGCACTCCATAGTCGGGTTCGCCTCTATGGACAACGCCTTCATCCGCGGAAAGGCCTCGTAGAGCGCCGCCTTCGGATTGTCAATCTGGGTCCCCGACTATCTCAAATGAGATAACTCCTGCGAAAATATGCGACCGCCAAGGCAGTCCGCACCGCGAACCCGGGAAAGCTAAGCGGCGCTTCGCGGCATCATATCATCGGCTCGACCGGGGAAACGTGGCAGCGTTCACCACCAGGCGAGAGGCCAAACCTTCATGCCTTGCTCCCCGCAGTACCGGCAGCGGCATATCTGAGCATACCAACCGGCGCCGAATTCATCAAAGCCCTCATGCGGGGTTTCCTCACCGCAGTCTCGGCAGAAGCGGCGGAACCGCTCGGGTCGGTCGTGCAACAGGATTTCACGGCGCCAGGCGAGGTTCGAGACTGCCGACCAATCTCCGAGCGCCGCAATGACGCGCTGCCAGCGGCTAAGAAGGACCGCGCGGGTAAGATCGATGGGTGGCTGTGTCGAGATGCGGCCAACTCGGTCGAGAATATTTCGGAGGGTGAAGGGCAGGGCGGAACGAGCGATCATCGCGTCCTCCTAGGAGGCACCGACATCGCTGCATCAACCATGCCAGCCGGATGCCCGGTGGCCGTTCTGCGGGAAATCAGGTCTGTGGCGCTGGATCGGGCAACTGCTCGGGTCATAGGCACGGCAAGCCGAACCGAGCGCGAGGCATCGTGCGGAAGCCTTAGTAGTGACCCATAATCCAAAGAAGATGTCTGGGCGACGCGTTTCTCCGATCTTACGGTATCGTTGAGCAAGGGCGGTTAGTAAGCACCGAAAGCGACAGTGAACACCGACCGCGTTGCGGAAATTCTCCTGCTTGTCATCGCCCTGTTCGAGCATCCGGTGGCGGCGCGGAGGTTCGCAAAATCCAATGAATTGTTAGGGTTCGATCAAACTTTTGATCCGACGCTGGGCATGATTGAACTCCGAGTGGAGCCTGCCGATGGTGATCTTTTTCAAGAGGCTTATCAAGGACGCCTCTGGTGTCACGGCAATCGAATATGGTCTGATTTGTGCGCTGATCGTGATCGGGGCCGTGGTGGCCATCAATTCGGTGGGCCTCAGCCTCAATCTCAACGGAAGCTTTGGCACGGTCGCCTCCCACCTGTGAGGTCAAGGCAAGCGACGATCCTTCCTTTTTGGACAAGTCTGCGCCCGTGAAGACCACGACCGACCGCGCCACCGAGGCGATAAAAGCGGAGCGATGTTTCCGGGGTCATGCCGGGCGCGTTACACGGTCCGCTCATCGTTCTGCTCGAGGAGGATGGCGCCGACGCGGTGGGTGAATGGCGTTTTCGTTGGGACGGATGCGGACGACTTTCGGCGCCGCTTGATCTCGCCCCCAGCGGGGGTTTACGAGACGAGGTCGCAATAGCCGTTCCGGTGATTGATTCGGCCCGGGCTGCGTTCCCCAGGCGCGGCGCCGGTCAGGCTTTCGGCTTCCAGCTCCATCAAGCGCTGCTCGACAAACCCTAACATTCGCGCAGTACACCGGGGTCAGGCCTGGTTGCGATTACGGGAGGCAGGGTATCCGCTGGCGCTCATGATCTGCGCCGATGCATGCGTCCTCCGTGGATCTCTGCTTACCGAGGGCATCAGGCTTCCTTTACTCGCTTGAGCCGCCAGCGCGCCAGAGGTCCCTCGATCGGGTGGGCGTCGAGAACCAGCCAAGGGAGGCAAATCCGGAAGTCGTTTGACATTGCGGCGCTGTGCCCTGGGTGTTGACCAAGGTCCTTCGCGGGCCGACGATCTGTCCACGGTCCTCCTTAATCAGCTAGTGAGTGCGCGGGCTGCGCCATGCGCATCGTCTCTGAGGCGCCCCTGTGCATCACCAATTCGTCGGGCAGTCCGACCGAATCTGCTTCAAAAGTCGAGCGAAACAAATAGCCGAATGGACAACTTCAGGTAATAGTTGTCTCCGCATAAATCTCTCATTCCCTTCAAAGAGTTGCCAATGAATCCGGTGCAGGGTGAGATCCTCGTCATTGACGGCGACGAGAGAGCGCAGACCCGGATCGGAAAAACCCTTGCCGAACAAGGGTTCACGGTGACGGCGGTCGGGGACGGAAGTGCCGCCTTGTGCCGGATCGAAGCGAAACACTTTGCGCTGGTCGGTCGCCGAGATCCGTCTGCCAGGACCGCTCGATGGCATGACCACAATACGGCAGGCGAGAGCGCGGCAACCCGGGCTCAAATGCCTGTTCACCTCTGGGTTCGCGTCCGCGGCCTTGGTGGACAATGAACTCGACGATTTTATCGCCAAGCCGTTTCACCGACGGGAACTCGTGGGCTGCGTGTTCGAGCTGTTGCAGCGCGAGGCGGCTGTGCGCGCCGTTGTCACTGCGGCTCTCGAGTACTGCTAAGCATGGGCCGGGGCGAGCCCAGTCATTGTGGGTTCGACCAGGCCGGACTCAGCCACGCGGTGGTTGCGCGGCATTCCCGAACCGATTACAACCCGCACAATCCTCAGGCCGGGGCGTGGCTCAGCCTGGTAGAGCGCCTGCTTTGGGAGCAGGATGTCGGAGGTTCGAATCCTCTCGCCCCGACCACCTCGAGGTCGATAACATCGTCGCACTCAATTTTGTCAGGACGAGAGATCGATGGCGCAGGCACGCATCTATAGGCCGGCCAAGACGGCGATGCAATCCGGCCGGGCGCAGGCGCGCAAGTGGATTCTGGAATACGAAGCGGCGACCCCCCGCCGGCCCGACCCATTGATGGGTTGGGCGAGCGCTGAGGATACCCTGAACGAGGTGCAGCTGCGCTTTGACACACGTGATGAAGCGGTCGCCTTCGCCGACAGGCTCGGCCTCGACTACGCGGTTATCGCGCCCCACGACACCGCCGAGAAGCCAAAGAGCTATGCCGACAATTTTCGCTACGACCGGGTACGCAGCTGAGCCGCGACGGGGATTGCCGTTCGCGGCTCTCGATGCGATAACACAGCGGCGCAGACCGCAGACCCCGTAGCTCAGTTGGATAGAGCACTCGCCTTCTAAGCGAGTGGTCGCAGGTTCGAATCCTGCCGGGGTCGCCAACTCAGCTCAGTCAACTGGGGAGAGCGCCCCGAGGAGGTTGAGCGTCATCGCAAGACCGTCGGAGAGCGCGGTTCGCGCGGTGAAGCCGAGCCGCTCGATAGCGCGTCGCGGATCGCCGATCGAGATCCGCACCTCGCCGCAGCGCGCCGGACGGCGATGCACGACGAGTTCTGTTCCGCACAACTCCGCCATGGTCTGGGCAAGACCCCGAACGCTCGTCGCTTTGCCGGTACAAACGTTAAAGACGAAGGCGTTGGTGGTCGCTGCCCGCATCGCGCGGCGCAGCGCACAGACCGCATCGCTGATATAAGTGAAATCGCGGGCCTGTTCACCATCGCCAAAAATTTCGACCGGTTTGCCGCGAAGCAGCCGGTCGGCGAAAATGGAGATCACCCCCGAATATGGTGACAACGGATCTTGCCGCGGCCCATAAAGGTTGAAAAAGCGCAACCCTACTGTCGGCACCCCATGTATCGCGCCGGCGACGCGGGCGTGGAGCTCGCAAGCATGCTTGTCGGCGCCGTATGCGCTGAGCGGCGCCGCGGGGCTCTCCTCGTCGACCGGGAAGCTGCCGCAATTTCCATAGATCGCTGCGGTCGAGGCGTAGACGACGGGAATCTCTCGACGGCGACGCGCCGGCCGCGCCTGATCGAAGACGTTGATGGTGCCGGTGAGATTAACTTGATGGGTGCGGAGCCACTCGCGATGTGAACGCGCCACAGAAGCGATTGCCGCCAAGTGAAAGCAACCATCGACACCGTCAAATGCCCTGTCTACAGCCTCTGGGTCCGTGACATCGGCTTCAGTTAGCTCGACCAGCTGCGGCAGGTTCTTACGGTGTCCGCTCGAGAGATCATCGAGAACTCGAACCGCATGGCCTTCGTCCAGCAGAGCATGTACCAGATGCGAACCGATGAACCCGGCGCCGCCGGTCACGAGAAAACGAGCCATCCAAAATCCCTAAAGCAGTTACAAAAGCTTTACCCGGCAATGTTCAACGTAGGCCGGGGCACTTCCTCTTGTGTTCTTTGGCTTCTAAGTCGGCGCGCAGGTCTGAGAACATCGCTCGCGCCCCCGAGTTCCGGTGAGTTTGCGCCATCCGCGTTAGTGCTCGATCAAAGCAAAGCCTTCGGCCACATGACCGGTCCGGTCTAGCCTGCCCGATTGGTCACGCATACTGCTGTTTTACGCGGGTGGGAAGCAAAATCAACGTTAACTCGGTTAGAACCGCTCCCCGCTTTGCTCCGGACTGGCATAAAAGGTTAACATTCGTTAATATCGGTTCCGATTGGGGAATCCGGACACTACGAGGTTAGTCTGGATACACTGAGTTCGAAAAGCCCCGAGAGCCGCGAGCCGGCAGCCGCGCGGGCTCTGTCGACCATCGGCAGGACGACGAGACAATCGCAAATGTACATTAGGCATGTTCGCACCGCGGGAATCTTCTTTCTTACGCTTTGCGTTCAGGTGCTCGTCCTCCCGCCGGCGACTGGCGAGCAGACGTTCCAGTCGGATGAATGGATCACCGAATGCGAGGCAGACCCGAGTAGCGGCACACCCGACTGCTCGATTACATTGCCGTTTTGGGAGTCCCGAGCAAACCAAGACGGCTCTTTCGCCTTAGTTGTGATGCTCCAGACCGGCAACATCGGAATCGTCGGGCAGCCGTTTCCGGTCAAGGCGGTGCTCCGGGTCGACAAGAACCCGCCCATCGAGTGCAAACAGACGCGATATTGCATCTTTCCGAGCGCGCAGGCTCTCGCCGTTGTCAAGCAGCTCCAAGTCGGGTCGCTTATCCTGATCGACGTGTTTACGGCGAAAGGAACGTTCAGCTTCAGTTCGACACCAAAGGGGTACCAAGCAGGAATCGCGAAAATCCGGGCCTGGGGGTATCGTCTCTTGCCGAATTAGCCCGGGCCTTGCCGCTCTTCCCAGCGTTTTTGATCGCGTCAGATCAGGTCAAAGAGACGGAGAGACTACTTTTTGACGCCGTCTCGGACAGCGGGCTGACGAGGGTAAGGATAACGTCGCGGAGGACAGCCGGCGAAGGAGCTTCAGATAACTGCGCGCCGCCGACCGTCGGACAACACTAGGGCGAGAACCGAAGGCAGAGGCGATGGGCAGCAATACAGGGTTTGAATCCGCTCGCTCCGCCGATCGGCGGAGCGTTTGGGACGATCCAAAACCATTGGACGCATCGCTGCAGGGCGCGACAGATCGACTGACCAAGCGAGCGGCCCTGACCGTCGTGCTTGCATTGTCGCTCGGGCTATGGGCCGCGATCTGGACGGCCGTTGCCTCATTGGCATCAGCGGTATTCGGGTAGCGATAAACGCCCGACCCTTCGGCGACTTCCTTTCATGCGTCAACGGGCCCGCAGCCACGAACGGGCGAACCAGCGAAACGCCCCGGTCTCAATTTTGCCTGCCCGTACGGCCATCCAATCGCTGCGCTGATCGGCTCCGCGTATTGGTCCAGAAGATGGGGGGACCAGTTGGGGCGCTCCGACTAGCGGTAGAACCCGCGCCAACGTCTCCGCCGTTCGGACGATATGCTATGCGTACGTGGGCCTGCCCGTAGGGCGATGCGATCACGGTACAGATCGGCCAGGCGTATTGGCGCAGTAGCCAGGCGAGCAGCAGCGGCTCTTGCCAGGCGGTCGAGGCTGGCCAAAAGATTGGCCGAAACCGCCTCGACGGATGGCACTGCAATCTACTTGACGTTTATCGACCCCAACGATGGGCAGGGCGGGTACTGGCGATGTCTACGTTTTAGGGACCCTAAGCGTCATTTGGAACTGACCGCGAGCGCGGCGCGGGCGGGCCAGACGGGCTCGTTGCAGCCGAGCGGGACCGAAGGGCGAGCCCAGTAAGGCGGGGTTTCGGAGAGCTGCACGGTCGGCCCGAGATGACGCAGCCGCCCGACTGGCGTGTCGCTGTCGACCGACCAGCGGTCGATGTCGGCTTGCGGGATCTCTTTCGGCACGTCCTTGAGAGACGCCGCGGGTACCTCACCGCGATCGACCAGCCATCGGCCGGTCTGCGCCAATGAGATGCGCACGAGCCAGCTGCCGCCTTCTCGTGCGCGGCGCGCCAATGCCACCATCGCGCCGAACGCCATCAGATACCCGGTCAGGTAATCGATCGCCGAAACCGGGTAGAACTGCGGGCCGGGCCCGGCGCCGGGGAACAGTTCGCCCTGGCGCGTTGTGATGCCACTGACGTTCTGCACGACCGTATCGAAGCCGCGGCGCGACGCCCACGGCCCCTTATGACTGAAGGCACACAGCGAGACATAGACGAGCCCCGGCCTCAGCCGCGCGAGCTCCTCCGGGGAGAGACCGCGATTGGCGAGCGTCCCCGGCCGGTAGCCTTGCGAGAACACGTCGCCCTCGCGCACCAGGCCGTGAAGGGTCTCGAGATCACGGCGCTGGCGCAGATCGAGCCGCGCCGACAATTTGCCATGGCCGGTATCGTATTCCTGATCATCGCGCGCGGCGATGTGCGACGCAGTGATCTTCAAGACGTCGGCACCGTGCTCGGCCAAGGTACGGGCGCAGGTCGGACCGGCCAGCACGCGGGTCAAGTCGAGGACGCGGATGCCCGACAAGGGCCGGTCACCCTCGGGCAGTTTCTCCGGCGGGCTGTCGCTGATCTTGACGATCTCGAGGAGCGGCAACGAGGCGATCGCCGCAGCCTGTGGATGTTGCGCCCATTCGGCCATGCTGCGCACCATGCCGCCGGCGCCGCCAGCCGTGATGATCGCCTCCTCGAGCTCGAGCGCATCCCATCGCGCGACGGCCTGTCGCACCGCCTCGCGATTTTCCTCGCAGCCAAGGACGCGCAGCGCAGCGGCGCGGTGGTTGGGGAAGTTGGCATGGACGTAGCTCCAGCGGCCGTTCTTGGCCGGATACATGCCCATAACTGGATTGCGTTCGTTCCTGACCGTGGCGCCGTTTACTTGCAGATAGTGCCCGCTACGCAGCGAGGCGACCGCCTGCCGCAGATCGACCCCGACCTCCTGGCGGCGGCCGGTGCGCAACTCCCATAGATCGGCGGCGGCAAGCCCGGTCGCGGCGAGCGCCGCGGCACCGGCAGCACCGATGCGGAACGGGGTCGGCAGCACCGGGTCGGCGCCGCCGGTGATCTCGACCGCGCGGGCCCGCTCCTCGGGCCAGCCGGCGATGGGCAGGATCGTGCGCAATGCATCATGTGCCATGTCGAGATCTCCCGAGCCACATCCCGGCGCTTGCGTCGGCGCCGGTCGATGGCTGATCATGCCGCGGAATCTAGCCGGAGGAAATGCTTATGAGCCGCATCATGATCGTCGTCGAATTCGAGGTGAAGCCCGAGCACCGCAGCGCCTCATCGAATTGATGAAGGGTCACGCGCAATGCTCGCGCGGCGAGGACGGTTGCCAGCAATTCGACGTGCTGCTGCCGCAGGAGGACCAGAGCCGCCTGTTGCTGGTCGAGGCGTGGCGGGACCAAGCGGCGCCCGACGTGCATGCGAAATTGCCGCGGATGGCGCAGAATCAGGAAACTTACCGGCCTTGGCTTATCAGCCGCAAGGCGACGCGCCGCACCGCGGATTAGCGCGGCGCTGCTATATGCCCCGGGGCGGACCCTTGTCGGTCAACATACGGAGATAGGCCTGGTCCAACTCCGGCGGCAGCGTCCGGACATAGAAAGTAGCACCGCCGGGGGCTCCTTCGAGCCAGCTGCCCCCCCACAGGATCTCGAGATAGGTCTGCGTCCCCGGCGCGAGTTGGACCGTGTCCTTCTGGATGGGCTGCCCAGCGGTCAGACCGTAGCTCTGCACCGTGAAGGCATAAGTGCCCGGCGGAAAATCGCGATAAAAGGCGATTCCCGGTACGCTCCGACCGACTTGATTGCCATTGGCGTAGATTATCGGATCGCCGAATTGTTCCTGCGGGTCCTTGGTCCGCAAAAACCACACCCGCGCCGCCCCCGGCGCGAGCGCCGAGGCTGGGGCGTAAGCCTGGAGCCCGCTGCCAGAGGGCGCGCAGGAAAGCAGCGGCAGGACGCAGAATCCTAGAAACGCCAGCGCGAGAAATTGGTACTTTCTGACGATCATCATTCCCCCTCCGCTATGGGCGTTTGGCGGCCGCCATTATTCTCCGACGATGCCGTGCACCTTAAGTAGATTCGGTCGACGACCAGGTCAATGACGCGCGCCCGGCAGACTATATGGTCCAACCCTATGAGCGCTTTGTGGGAGGCGGCACTGATCGTTGTGGTCATCCTGACGCTGCCCGTGCCTATAGCCGCAGGCGCCGATCAGCCGGCCACTTTTGTTGGCGCCCAGGCCTGCGCCGACTGCCACACGGTGCAATTCGATGCCTGGAAGGGCTCGCACCACGCCCTGGCGATGCAGAAAGCGACCGAGGCAACAGTCCTCGGTGACTTCGCCGACGCAAAGCTGGAGCATTTTGGCGCCACGACCAGCTTCTTCCGCAATGGCGACAAGTTCATGGTCCGCACCGATGGCCCCGACGGCGCATTGCACGACTATCCGATCGCCTACACCTTCGGCGTCTATCCGCTGCAGCAATACCTGATCGCCTTTCCCGGTGGGCGGCTGCAGGCGCTCGGCGTCGCCTGGGACAGCCGGCCAAAAGAGCAGGGCGGTCAGCGCTGGTTCCACCTCTACCCAGGACAGCAGCTCAAGCCCGGCGACCCACTGCACTGGTCCGGGCGCGACCAGACCTGGAACTACCAGTGCGCCGATTGCCACTCGACCGATCTGAAGAAGAACTACGACCTCGCCGCCAATACCTACGCGACGAGCTGGACCGATCTCGACGTGGGCTGCGAGGCGTGCCACGGCCCCGGCTCGGGGCACGTGGCTTGGGTCAAGGCGCATGCCGCAGGCGACTCTTATCCATCGGGCACAGACGATGCGCGGATGGGCCTTACCAATTGGCTGAAGCCGACCGACGCTGGCCATTGGGAGATGAACCCCGAGACCGGCATCACAAGGCGCAGCGAAAAGCTGGAGTCGACCGAGCTCGAAACCTGCGCGGCCTGTCACTCGCGCCGCAAGGTCATCGCCAAGAACCCGGTGCCTGGCGAGCCTTACCTCGACGGCTATCTGCCGGCATTGCTCGAACCCGGTCTCTATCATGCCGACGGGCAGATCGATGGCGAGGTCTACGAGTACAGCTCGTTCTTGCAGAGCCGCATGCATGCTGCCGGGGTTACCTGCTCGAACTGTCACGATCCGCACAGCGCCAACGTGCGGGCCGCGGGCAACGCGCTATGCGCGCAATGCCACATGCCCGAAAAATTCGACGTGGCGGAGCACCATCACCACCAACCTGGCAGTGCCGGCGCGCAGTGCGTCAATTGCCATATGCCGACAAAGAATTACATGGTCGTCGATGCGCGGCGCGATCACAGCATTCGGGTCCCGCGCCCCGATTTGTCGGTATCGCTCGGCACGCCCAACGCGTGCAATCAATGCCATGCCGCTCGGCCTGCCCAGTGGGCCGCCGAAACGGTTGCGCGCTGGTATCCGGGCGGGCGGCAGACCACCCCGCATTATGGCATCGCACTCCATGCCGGGCGGGTCGGAGCTGCCGATGCGGAGCAACAGCTCGACCGGCTGATCCTCGATCAGAGCCAGCCGGCGATCGCGCGGGCGAGCGCCTTGCCGCTGCTTGCGCCCTACGCGTCTCCCGCCTCGGAGCCGGCGATCAAGGCGGCGATCCGCGATCCGGACCCGCTCGTCAGGGCGGCAGCGCCGCGCGCCTTGCCGGGCTCGCTACCGCCTCGCTTCGTTGATGCGGCCGCCCCGCTGCTCAGCGATCCCGCTCGCGCCGTGCGCATCGAGGCGGCGCGGGCATTGGCCGGGACCGATCTCTTGACGCTGACGCCGGAGCAGCAGACCGCCTTTGTCAAGGCCACCGCAGAGCTCGTCGCCGCCGAGATGGTCGATGCCGACCGGCCGGAGGCTCACCTCAATCTCGGGCTATTGGATCTGCGGCGCCGGCAACCAACAGGCGCGGAGGCTGAGTATCGCACGGCATTGGGTCTCGACCCGAATTTCGTCCCGGCGCTCGTCAACCTCGCCGATCTCGACCGGGCGCGTGGCATGGACGACGAGGGGGCGGAACTGCTGAGGAAGGCAATGGCGATCGAGCCCGAGAATGCCGATGTGCGCTATGCCCTCGGCCTCTATCTGGTCCGCAAGCACGATTATCCCGAGGCATTGGATCTGCTGCGCCGGGCCCATGAGCTGATGCCCGACAACGCGCGCTATGCATATGTTTATGCCGTGGCACTGAATTCGAGCGGTGCGGCGGGAGAGGCGTTGGCGCTCCTGGAGGAGGCGCACCAGCAGCATCCGGCGGATCGAAGCGTCTTGATGGCGCTCGTCTCGATCGCGCGGGACAACGGGGAGTTTGCCGCGGCACTTCGCCACGCCCGCGAGCTGTTGACCCTCGATCCCGGCAACGCGCAGCTGCGGGCTCTGATCGCAGAGCTCGAAAAGAAGGCGCGCCCGTAAACCAGCGGGCGTTGACCGTCAGCGCCGTGCTGGCCTAAATCCGGCGATATTCAAAAATCGCGCTGCGACGGTATCGCCGCAAGGGTTTGATAAAAAACCGCACCGATCTGCAATCCCGGCCGGCTCGGGACGCCTATCAATCTAGCCTATGGCCGGATTGTGCCCCGATATCAATCGACCTGCCCACCCGGGTCCGATTACGGGTCTTCCCAAGCTTGTCAGCGAGGAGAAGAGCCGATCCTGGGGGCTGATGTCTGTCGGCGTTTTCCGCCGCGCCCCGGGTGAGATGGTTTGGTCGAGCGACTATCATCGGATCAGTTACGTGCTGACCGATATTTGCGGCACCAAGCAAAGCGATGATGGGCCCGTCGGGGAATATCGCCTGCAGCGCGGTGACATCGCGTTTCGGCCACGCGGCGCCAAATTATGGAGCGATCTGTCCGGCGGCCGGTTTATCCAGATCCTGCAAAGTCGTGAGACCTACGACAATCTGGTCCCGGAATTGGTGCGCGGCGGGGCGGCCCATCTCGAGCCGCAAGATGCCTTCAGCGATCCGCTGATCTCGCAGATAGCACTGACGATTGCCGACGAGATCGACGGTGGGTGTATCGACGGCATTCTCGCTGATGCGCTCAATACCGCACTCGCAGCACAAGTCACGCGGCGTTTTGTCGATCCGTCGGCTATCACGCCTGCGCCGTCGAGCGGGCTATCCCGCGATCGGCTGAAGCGGGTACGCGACTATATCGAAAGCCATCTGGATGATCGATTGACGCTGACCGATCTCGCCGGGGTAGCCTGTCTCAGTCCCTATCACTTCAGCCGCTCCTTCAAGGAGGCCGTCGGCATCGGTCCGCAGCGCTATGTCATGCAGCGTCGGCTCGATCGGGCGAAGACCCTGATCCGCAGGACCAATCGGCCGCTCGCTGAGATCGCTCAACAGGTCGGGCTTTGCGACCAGAGCCATCTGACATCGTTATTCCGCCGTGAGACCGGGGAGACACCGGGCCGGTACCGCGCTGCGCTGGCGTGAACCTGACGGCCACAACCATCCCGTGCGGGTAAATCATCCGCTAGCGACGATGTGGCTCCGGCACCCGTCGGCCTGAAAGTGGGCAGCTCGCGCCCTACCGCAGCGCATCTTCGCAAGGATCTCACATCAGGACCGCAAGCCGCTCCAATCTCTCGCCGCAGCATCCGTTTACCAAGATCGCCGGCATTACGCGGTCGGTAGTTATGACCGAACTCGACCCCGACAGGGAAGAAGACGAGCCTGAAACACTACGCAGTGCTGCTGTCGAGGCATTGCAAAGTGCGGCTCGTCAAAGCGACCCCAAGGAGTCCGATCGGCTCACCCGTCATGGGCTTGCGCTGATCGAACGGGCTCGCGCTATCGGCCATCGCCGGCGAAGCGGCATCTCGGAAGCCGATGGGACGACTGTACCGAGCGAGCCCCGCATGCAAGAAAAGGAGGGACCCCGTCACTCACCCAAGTTGGCGGCCAAATTCATCGCCACGCTCTGGCGGCTTTGTTGGTGGCGGACTGGGCGCTAAGTCAGCTCCGGCGCGCCGCAGCTGGGTGAGCGGAGGTTACACCTGCGCAAAGATTTGCCAATAATCCCGCAAGCGGCTCCAATCGCACATCGACTGTCGCGTCTATCTTGGACAAGTGGTCCCGCGATGGAGCAGGAGCACGCGGGCGAACCAAGAGGAAAGGTAAGAAGATGAGTTTGCATCGAATTCAATCCTTTGCTTTAGCGCTCGCTTGCCTGACGTTGGCTGGCCAAGCGGTGGCCCAGACCTCGCCTGCCCCGAATGCGCCTGTGCAGGCGACACCCGCCCCGGACGTGAACGTGCCTGCGGCGCCCGGTGCGGATGAATCATTCCTCACGGGTTTGCGCAGAGTTGGCGTAATGGCCGGCCAGGTGGTCGAGTGTTCGGCCGATACGGAAAAGCAGGCTAAGATCGGGCAGGCGATGGAGCTCGCCAACAAGATCGCGATCCATTTCGGCCTAAAGGCCGCCTTCAACTATGTCGGCGCTGTTGGCTACGGCTCGGGGCACCCGTTCGACAAAGCAGACTGCGGCAAGTCGGCGGAGGGTTGGAAGGAGATCCAGGCCAAATACCTCTCGAAGTGATGGGTGCTCTGATGAAGAAGCTATTGATCTACCTCGTACCAGTCGCGTTGATGGCTGCGCACGCATCGGCGGCTCCACCTTCGGGGTGGGCCGGGCTCGTGGCAGGGGATCTCGGGACCGCGACCGCGGCGACAGATGATGCGAAGCTGGTGCTGGTGCAGTATCGGCGTGGCGGCGGTGGTGCGCATGTCAACCGGGCCAATGTGAACCGAGCAAGCGTCAACCGGAGCAGCTTCAACAGCGCCAACTTTCACCGCGACGTCTCGGTGAACCGAAATGTCAACGTGAACCGGAATGTCTCGGTCAATCGCGGCTATTACGGGGGCGGCTCTTATGGACCAAATTGGGGCGGCGTCGCCGCCGGCGTCGCGGTGGGTGCAGGTGTGACGGCCATGGCGACCAGTGCCGCGGCCGCTTCCTCCGCCTACTATCCGCCGCCGCCGCCCTATTCATATTCCCCGTACGGCTACGGCTATTAGCCGCTGACCTATTAGGCTATCAGCTGCTCGCCGCCAGGGCTGCTCTTGGCAGACTTGGCCCGGAGGCACCAACCAAACTGACGCCTCCCGCAACGTCCCTTTCGTCGCCTCCGCTAAAAGCGGGGGCCTAGGAGTACAACACTGTGTCCGCCGCTCTGGATGCCCGCTTCCGCGGGCATGACGATGAGGTGGGTGGGTTCAAATGTCAGAAGCCTACAACTAGAGAGCAGATTTCGTGCGTTCCGCATCGCGAATGTCTGCCGCAGGGGCTATCGCCCTCAACGCGGTGGAGCTGGACCCGCTTTTTGCCCCGATTGCGTACGTTCGCCGTCGAGCCTACCTTCAGCGGAGCGATAGTGCGATCTGTGGCCGATCTTATCCGATACAGCTGCAAAACTGCATCATACATCCTTACATAAACTTTACATAAAGTTACAAAAATTCCTTAAATTGTCATAAAGACGATATGCTGAGGCCGTATCGTCAAAAATTGCCTATTTCAAACGCGGCATAAGGGTAGACGCTGTTGGCCTTGCCTAACCAGTCGCCCGCTTTGATCGTGCAAGAAGTCGGTGCGGCCGATCAGAGCCGTCTGCTATCGATCTTATACCATGGGATGGCGATAGCGCCCGCCTGGTTTCGCGTTATGGTCGCGTAGATAGCCGTGGCGCAAAATCCTCCCGATTCGCTCGCTCGGATGACGGCACAAACGAGCGGCGGTAGCGTTGACACGCATAATCCGACTGCTGGCGCCCCCGGGCTTTACGCCGAGAAGACGCGCTCCTTGGGGCTGATTTCCGCCGGTGTCATCAGCCGCGCCGCCGGCGAGGTGAGTTGGCAGAGCGATCAGCATCGAATCTGCCTCGCCCTGACCGCCATACGCGGCACAGCTAATCTTGGCGGGGGGCCTGCACAACCAATGGAGTTCTCGCCGGGGGAGCTCTCGTTTACTCCGGGCGGCGTGTCGACTCGAACCATTTGCCCGCCGGTCGGATGATAAACGTCCTGCAGAGACCCGAGACCTACGACACGATCATGTCCGACATCGTGCGGGACGGGTCCGTCCATTTCGAAATGCGGTACCCCATCATCGACCCGCTCCTTTCACAGATAGCGTCAACAATCGCTCACGAAATGGAGGGCGGTTTCCTCGATCGTATCTTCGTTGACGCGTTGAACACGGCACTCGCGGCGCGGATCGTGCGGCAGTTTGTCGATCCGTCGAAGATCACGTTGGAGCCGTCCAATGGGCTGTCGCGCGAACGGCTGCAACGCGTTTGCGACTACATCGAGGCCCATCTCGACGATCGGCTGACCCTGGCGGAGCTCGCCGGGGTGGCTTGTCTCAGTCCCTATCACTTCAGCCGCTCGTTCAAGCAGGCCGTCGGCGTCGGGACACAGCGTTACGTCATGCTACGGCGGCTCGAACGAGCAAAAACTCTGATGCGGCGGACCAATCAGCCGCTGGCTTTGATCGCGCAGGAAGTTGGCTTCACCGACCAGAGTCATTTGACATCGATCTTTCGCCGCGAGACCGGCGAGACACCCGGCCGCTATCGCGCTGCGATTGCATAAGCCGGGCGGTGAAAACATGACAGAATCCACCCGGGACCGCTCCAGCCGCACGATCGCGGGGCCCGGTTTCGGCCACGCCGATGAGCATAATCCATATTGGAGCTTCTCCGTGGTCCGCACAGAGAGCGCGCGATCTTGGGGGTCGATCTCCGCCGGTATCGTCAGCCGCGCCGCCGGTACAGTGGTGTGGCGCAGCGATTACCATCGGGTTGCCTATGCGCTTACCGATGTTCTCGGCACGATCCGAAATGATGAAGGGCCGGCGCAGGACTGGCCACTGGAGCGCGACAATTTCGCGTTTCGTCCCGGTGGCATGACGATGCAGAGCACTGTGGAGGCGCCGGTTCGAAACGTTCAGATCCTGCAGAGTCCCGACATCTACGAACAGCTTGTTTCGGACATCGTTCGAGGCGGCGCCATAGGTCTCGAGCCGCGGAGTGGCCTTCACGATCCGCTGGTTTCGCAAATAGCACTGACTATCGCCAACGAAATGGAGGGTGGCTTCCTCGACCGTATCCTTGTCGACGCATTGAACACGGCGCTGGCGGCGCGGATCGTGCGGAAGTTCGTCGATCCGTCGAAGATCACGCTGGCGCCGTTGAACGGGCTGTCCCGCGAGCGGCTTAAACGCGTGCGGGACTACATCGAGGCCCATCTGGATGATCAGCTGACCTTGACCGAAATCGCCGGGGTAGCCTGTCTCAGCCCCTATCACTTCAGCCGCTCGTTCAAGCAGGCGATGGGCGTCGGGCCACAGCGTTATGTCATGCTACGGCGGCTCGAACGGGCGAAAACCTTGATGCGCCGGACCAATCAGCCGCTGGCCTTGATCGCGCAGGAGGTCGGCTTCACCGACCAGAGCCATCTAACGGCGATTTTCCGCCACGAGACCGGGCTAACACCCGGCCGATATCGCGCTGCGATCGCGACATGACCGAGGCTCCTCGCGATCTTTCGGTTAGGACAACGGTGGAGACGGGCGGCGGCCGCGTTGACCCGCATAATCCGATTTGGAACTGGTATCACGTTGACAAGACACAATCCTGGGGTTCGATTTCCGCCAGTGTCTTCCGCCGCCCCGCGGGTGAAGTTGATTGGCTGAGCGACTATCATCGGATCGCCTACGACCCCCTCGGTTTCACCGCCGGCTCGGTCCAGGTCGAAAATGGGCCGATCCGGGCATTCCAATACTTGGCCAATCAAGTCTCGTTTGTTCCGCACGGCGTAGCGGCTCGGTTCACTGTTCCGGAACCGATTCAGGGCATCCAGATCCTGCAGGACCCCGGGACCTACGATGGCTTGATTTCCGAGATGGTGCGAGGCGGCTCCGCCCATTTCGAGCCAATAATTGGCCCCTTTAGCGATCCGCTAATATCGCAGATAATTTCGACGATCGCCCACGAAATACAGGGTAGTTTTCTCGATCGTATCCTCGTCGATGCGCTGAACACGGTGCTCGCGGTGCAGATCACGCGGCGCTTTGTCGATCCGTCGAAGATCACGCTCGATCCGTCCAACGGGCTATCGCGCGAACGGCTGCAACGCGTGTGCGACTACATCGAGGCCCATCTGGACGATCGGCTGACTTTGGCAGAGCTCGCCGCAGTGGCTTGTCTCAGCCCCTATCACTTCAGCCGTTCGTTCAAGCAGGCGGTCGGCGTCGGGACACAGCGTTACGTCACGCTACGGCGGCTCGAACGGGCAAAAACCCTGATGCGGCGGAGCAATCAGCCGCTGGCGTTGATCGCGCAGGAGGCCGGGTTCACCGACCAGAGCCATCTAACGGCGATTTTCCGCCGCGAGACCGGGGTGACACCCGGCCGATATCGCACCGCCCTGGCCTGAACCCGACGGCGCAAGGGGTCGTCGCTCTAGGGCGAGATTTCAGGCTGGCTCGGCGAGATGGAACCAGCGGGCGGTACCCTCCATCTCGGACCACGAGGCGTAATTGACGCCGCGCGCCACCCTGAACTCCTCGGCGAGGGCGACGAGCCCGACCAGCATGTGGAGGGCGGGGGGATCGATCGGATGGCTTAATGCCAGACGCCGGCGAGCCACCATGTCGGACATCTCTATCGCGAAGATCACGCGATAGCCGAATGGCATGAGGAGGCTCAGCGGCTCCAGCTGAGGCGGTGGCGGCCAGGTGGCAAGGGCGGCGTTGAACTGGGCCGTGGTGATCGGCGCGGCCGTGGCCAGTGCGATGATTTCGCGCGCCCGGCGCCGGGTTGCGGTGTCGATGCAGAGCGGCCGGATCGGCGGCGGCAGTTTCCGGGACCGCGCCCGGCGTCGATCTTTCTGGACCAACCGAGGCTCGGCCCGACGGTCGATGTTTTCTGTTTTGCATTGCATACCGGTGAAGTGGGGCGCGGTAGGGCATCCATGTTTGATAATTCCGGACAAAAAGTTGATGTGCCGGTTGCGATCAGCCCGCCGCGCTGAATGAGGTGGGCGGAGTCTTCCGTTAAGCAGATGCCAGTGAGGACGGCAGATTTCTCGCTCTCCGCGGCGATGTGCCGAACCACCGTTTGAACGCATGATTGAACGCGGCAAGCTCGGAATAACCGAGCAGCCAAGCGATCTGTTGGAGCGAAGTACGCTGATCTTCGAGGTAACGAAGAGCGAGGCCGTTCCGCAAACGGTCGAGGATTTCGCTGAAAGTTGTGCCCTCCGCAGCGAGGCGCCGCCTGAGTGACCGCTCGGTCATGCCGAGCTTGTTGGCGACCATCGCCGCCTGCACCCTCCCGCTGGGAAGCAGGCTAAGGAGCTGGTTCTCCACTAAGCCCCGCAGCCCGGCTATCGTACGCCTCTCGGAGAGCAGATCGTCAGCATGCGCCTCCAGGATCTGCAGCAGATGGCTGTCCTCGGAAACGATCGGCAATTCCATGATGCTTTGCGGTAACACCCAGCTGTCTGCAGCGCATGCGAACTCGACCGGGCACCGCAAAATGCGATGAAGCTCCCTCAGGCCCGAGTTCCGCGTATGCGCGAACGTTATCCGCAAGGGGGCGAAATCGCGATTTGTCACCCTGCCTAGCGCTCTCATGACTCCCAGCGCAATGAACTCCAGAAACTGACGGCGAAGAACTTCAAATTCGAGCGCGAGACGAACCGTCAGCACTGTCTCGACTTTGTGCTGCGAGATTTCGACGAGGACTGCTTCATTTGTTGTTCCAACATATCGGGCCAGGTGTTCGAGCCCATCGGCGACCGTCGCCGACGAGGCCGTCAGGTAGAAGAGGATGCCTATGTCTCGCGGGTCCATCTCTGCCGCGAGATGCAGCCCCAGCAGCGTATCGTTCGTCTCGATTGCGGCAAGTTCGAGGAATCGGCACTGGGAAACGACGGATACGCCACCAGAGTCCTGCGACAACAGACCTCGCGAAAGCTCGGCCTTCGACAACAGCGGCTCCGCATCTATCCCTCTTCTGTCGAGGTAGCGCAGAGTCTCGCGGGCGGCGATCCCGCGGGTCCACAGAAACGGGCTTTCCGCGGCATCGCTTGGGGGAACGTTTCTCATGTCCGAACCCTCCTGATCCGTTTATTGAATTTTTGGCCTCGGTTATCAAGATAGGTAGTAGTGGACTGTCTCGAAATACGACTGCTATTCGGAAATCGCGCTGCGACGATATTGTCGCAAGGGTTTCATATAAAACCGCACCGATCTGCAATTACCGCCGGCGCGGAACACCTATCAATTTGATCACGATAAGGCCGCTTCAACGATCGAGGCTCATTGGTTACGGCTTGCTCGGTTGGCCGTCGTTGGTCGGCTTCGAAGCAGTGCCGAAGAGAGGAAGCGTGATCAAGCTCGCACGTCTTGCCTGCTGGGTCGGTGCCATCACTGTCCTGTTCGGCGCTTGGCCGGGACTCGCAGGCGAGGGTGGCGGCAGTAACTATCTTCAGGGAACTTACGGAGATTGGCAGTCGGGGATCTTCGGGCCGCCCGGCCTTTATTATCGAGATGACCTGTTTCGCTACAACGCGAGCATCGGCGCACGTCCGCTCGGCGGGCGCGTCGCCGGATCCTCGGACGAAACGGTATGGGGCAACCTCAGTAAAGTCGCTTATCTCACCGACTATGAGGATCTTGGTGCGCGGATCGGCACCGCCATCGCCGTACCCGTCGTCATCAACGCGCATGTTAGTGGTGAAGCCTCGGGGGCGGGTTTCAGCATTTTTCGGGCCGGAAATGTCAGCGGCTTGTCGGATATCTTCGTTACCCCAGTGATTCTGAACTGGGTAATCGGAAATCATCACCTCCAACTATCGCCTGGATTTACGGCGCCAACCGGTAGCTATTCCGTAAATCGCTTGCTTAACACGGGTCGCAACTACTGGTCGGTCGACACTGCAGGGGTTTACACTTGGTTTGATCCGCAAATGGGCACCGATATCTCCTTGACGGCGGGGGTCCTCGCCAATACCACTAACCCCGCGACTCACTACCACACCGGCGCCGAGTTTCATCTTGACTGGCTTGCCGGACATTTTTTCTCGGAGACTTTTGGCGCCGGTGCCACCGGCTATTACTATCGGCAGGTCCAAAGCGACAACGGCAAGGTTATCGGCCCAATCCAAGCAAACAATTTCCGCGGCGGAGGGGCTGCTGCAGGACCGGCTTTTATCGTCAACATTCCGATCTTTGACACGACGGTGAGCGTTATCGGCAAGGCGTTATTTGATTTTGCCAACAAGGACCGTTTCAACGGCAACCTCTACATGCTTTCCGCAGCGTTCAAGTTTTAGCCCAACCAGTGACGGCTGGCTCGGCGTCGCAATGGGCCACACTGTGAGAAGAGGTGGGTGGTTATGAGTGCCAAGTCCCGAAATTCCGAACGGGCGCTTCCCGATCGCGGCCAAAGCGGCAATGGACTCAGCCGGCGCAATGTTTTGCTCGGTGGAACAACGCTTGCGGCAGCCGCCGCGGTAGGGTCGGCGGGCTCGGTAGAAACGGCGCAGGCGCAGCAACACCAGCCGGCGCCGTCCGGGCAAAAGCCGAACATCGTGTTCATGATGGTCGACAATTTCGGCTACGGCGATCTCGGCTGTTACGGCGGCGGCCCTGTCCGCGGCATGCCGACGCCTCGCATCGACGAGCTGGCGACCGAAGGTCTGCGGCTGACCAACTTCAATGTTGAGCCGGAATGCACGCCGACGCGTTCGGCATTGATGACCGGCCGCATGCCGGTCCGCAGCGGCACGTCGAAGGTCCCCTTACCCGGCCTCCCGCAGGGCCTGACACCCTGGGAATACACCATTGCCGAACTGCTGCGCGACGCCGGCTATCAGTCGGCAATGTATGGTAAGTGGCACCTCGGCGACAAGGAGGGACGGTACCCAACCAATCAGGGCTTTGACGAATGGTGGGGTTTCCCGCACTCGAGCGCCGAGACGCTCAACAACATCCAGCCCGGCTGGTCGGCGGACCTCGCGCCCAATCAGGGAATATTTGAAGGCAAAGCCGGCGAGCCATCGAAGCGCGTGGGCGATTACGATTACGCCATGCGCCCGCTGATGGACGAGCATATCACGCAGAAGGCAGTCGATTACATCAAGGCTCACGCGAATGACGCGAAGCCGTTCTTCCTCTATGTGCCGTTCTCGCTGCCGCATGCACCGCCGCTACCGAACCCGAAATTCGCCAATAAAGACAAAACCGACTACCAGAAGGTGATGAACGAGATCGACCACAATGCCGGCACGGTTCTCGACGCGATCGACGCGGCGGGGATCAGGAACAATACGATCGTCGTCTGGACCAGCGACAACGGTCCGGAGACTCACATGGGTAACAACATCGCCTACGGCGCGCAGAGCGATTCCGGTCCATTCCGCGGTGAGTTTCCGAGCGGATGGGAGGGTGCCATCCGCGTGCCCTTCATCGTGCGCTGGCCGGGCCATGTCACGCCGGGCCGGACCAGCAACGAGATTGTCTCGATGCTCGACATGTACCGGAGCTTCGCCAATATCGCCGGCGCGTCCAACCGGGTGCCGACCGACCGGCCGATCGACTCGATCGACCAGACGGATTTCCTGTTCGGCAACCAGGAAAAGTCGAGCCGCGAATCTGTGATATTCTTCTACGGCGGCGAACTGCTCTCGGTGAAGTGGCGCAATTACAAGATTCATTTCAGCGTCCGGCGAACGTCGCGCGGTGATGTGCGGAACCCGGGGCAGCAGGAAATCACCAGCGAAGTGGTCAAGCCGACCTATCCCTGGATGTTCGATATCGAGAACGATCCAAAGGAACTCTGGAACATCGCCTCCGCCAATACCTGGGTCGGTACCGCCATAGCGAAGAGGGTCGGCGCCCCCTATGCGGAAAGCCTGAAGGGCCATCCGAACCTCAAGCCCGGGGCGGAGGGACCGGCTGAATCAGATCCCACCCCCACCGAGCTGCCGCCGATGGACGACAAAGATTGATGGAGCCGCGACATGGCACGGTAGGAACTCTTGAAAGCTCGCATTTGATGGCTCGCCCGCGGGAGAGCAGAAGCGGGCGCAATGGCGATGCCCTGTCGATTGACCGGCTAGGACTGCAACTTGAAGGGATTCAGTCAGATCCCGAAAATGAAGCAGGGCGGAGTAACCTTAGCCTGAGAGGGAGGTTAGTCATGAGAGCGCATAAACTGGTGGGAATAGCGTCAGCGTTCTGCGCCATCTTATTCCTGCTTGGTCCAGCCCAGGCGGCGGAGCCGAAGCCCAATATCGTCTTCATCATGGCCGACGATCTCGGCAACGCCGACCTCGGCTACCGCGGCGGCGAGATCAAAACGCCGAATATCGACAAGCTCGCCAACGAGGGCGTCCGCCTCGAATCGTTTTACGGTGAGCCGGTCTGCACGCCCTCCCGTGCGGCGTTGATGACCGGCCGCTACCCGATGCGTTACGGGCTGCAGACATTGGTCATTTTCCCCAGCCACACCTATGGTCTGGCGACGGACGAGCGCACCTTGCCGCAAGCATTGAAGGAGGCGGGATACCTCACGCTAATGGACGGCAAATGGCACCTGGGCCACGCGGATAAGAAATACTGGCCGCAGAACCGCGGCTTTGACTATTTCTACGGCAATGTCGGGGGCGAAGTGGACTACTTCACCCGGGAACGCGGCGGCATCGTCGACTGGCAACGCAATGGAAAATTCCTTAAGGAGAGAGGCTACTACACAACGCTGATCGCCGACGACGCTGTCAAATTGATCGACCAGCAGGACGGCAAGACACCGTTCTTCCTGTATTTCGCCTCGTTGGCGCCGCACGCGCCCTATCAGGCGCCGCAGAAGTACAAAGACCTTTATCCCGCCATCAAGGACAAGAATCGCCAAGCCTACGCCGGCATGATCTCGGCGCTCGATGAGGATGTCGGCCGCATAGTCGCCGAGCTCGACAGGAAGAAACTACGGGACAACACGATCATCCTGTTCGCCAGCGACAATGGCGGCGCCACCAGCGCCCTGTTCGCGACAGGCGCGCGTTCGGAGGAGGAACGCAAGGAAAGCGGCGGGGTCGGGCTCGAAGAGAAACCGCCGGCGTCGAACGCGCCGTTCCGCGGCGGCAAGGGGAGCCTCTATGAAGGGGGCGTTCGCGTGCCAGCCTTTGTCAACTGGCCCGGACATCTGCAGCCGCGGGTCGTCGACGAACCGCTGCATATGGTGGACGTGATGCCCACACTGCTGGCGCTCGCCGGCGGTCACGGCAGCCCGGATCACCCGATGGACGGCAAGGATATGTGGCCGACTCTGGCCCAGGGCAAGCCGTCGCCGAATGAGGATGTGCTGATCAATGTCGAGGCATTCCGCGGGGCGGTTCGCAAAGGCGACTGGAAGCTGGTGAAGATCGCCTTATTGCCGGGCAAGACCGAACTTTTCGATCTCGCCAAGGACCCAGGCGAAACGACCAACGTCGCGGGGGAGCACCCGGACGTACTCAGCGACCTCGAGTCACGCCTTCTGGCCTATGCAAAACAGCAGAAACCTAGCCTGTGGATCAAGGCCCAGCCCGCCTTTGCCGGCGCCCAGGGCAAAACCATTCTCGACCCTGACTTCGACATCGACGACGGCGGCCTGCCGCACGAAAAGCCGGCCGTACCACGCGGATAAGCAGGATCCGCGATCCGATGACCACCACATTGCTGATACTGCTCAAGGTGGCCGTGGCGGGCATCATCCTTGCGATCGGCATGGATTCCACCCTGAGGGACGCGACCTATCTGTGGCGCCGGCCCGGCCTGTTGCTGCGCTCGGTGCTCGCCATGTACGTGCTGGTGCCGTTAGCGGCCTTGGCTCTGGTCAAGGTTCTGACCTTGGCGCCCGGGGTCGAGATCGGGCTGCTGGTGCTGGCGGTCTCGGCCGGGGCGCCGCTGCTCCCGCGCAAGCTGATGAAAATCGGCGACGGCGCCTATGTAGCCTGGTGCTGACCTCGAGCCTGCTGGCGATCCTGCTGGTTCCCGCCTGGCTCCCTGTGCTCGGCCCGCTGCTCGACTATCCGGTCTCACTCCGACCGGAGCGGGTGGCGCTGGTGCTTGCCAAGTCCTTCCTCCTGCCCCTTGCCTTGGGGATGCTGGTCCGTCGGCTGTTCCCGGCAATTGCCGAGCGGGTCGGGAACCGCCTGATTGCCATCGCGGGGTTGGTGCTGACGGGTTGCGCGTTGGCGCTTCTGATCCTGCATTGGGACATCCTGATCCTAGCAAGGTGGTCCGGGGTGTTGATCTTGGCGGGCCTGATCGCGACCTCGCTGGCGATCGGGCATCTGCTCGGCGGCCCGCCGAGGATGACCGTACCGCGCTCGCGATTGCCTGCGCGACGCGCCATATCGGGATCGCCGTGTTGGTGGCAGCCTCGGTTCCCGGCCCGCGCACGTCGGTCCTCGTTGCGTTCTACACCCTGATGTCCGCGGTGATCTCGATTCCGTATTTGCGCTGGCGACGTCGCCGTGTCCGAGTAAGACGTCATGGGCCCGACGAGGTCAGATCCTTTCCGCCGATTGGATCGCCTGCGGATAATCACTGAGCGGGATTCGGACTATGCGGATTACTGGTGTCATGGATGTGCAGCTGCTCGGCCCCAGACGAGGTCAACGAGCTTTGCGGCGGGTTATCGAGCGGCGAAAGGGGAAGGGCCGACGCCCTATCACGGCTATTTCTTCAAGGTGCTGACCAGCCAAGGGCCAAACGCGGCGAGTGGAGCAGCCGATTTCATCGTCAAGGGCCGAATGATCGGTGGCTTCGGCCTCGTCGCCTGGCCGGCGCGCCTTGGTGATTCCGGAATAATGACCTTCATCGTCAATCAAGACGGGGTGGTCGCCGTCGGGCGAGATCGCCGGTCTTGGTAGCGGGGTGCTAGATCGAGCGGCCTTGACAATTCGCAATATTGTTGCTAAAATAGCAATCACTTGATCTCAAAAAGCAACCCTGCCGGATGCCGAGGCCGAAATGTCAAGAAATTGTCAAAGTTCCCCTGCTAGGGCGTCAACTAGCCGTCCGAGCGGAGTCGTAAGTATATGATAACGTGTGAGTTTCCGGAGACGAGCTCGGCTCCGATGCGATTTTTACCCGTGTTTTCCCTGAGCGGCAGGGAAAAAGCGCGTCAAAACGTCAGCCTGATTCGAAGGAGCGGGCTACCGGTGCGCGGCGTTGAAGCGGGCGAGGATCTCGCTGCCGGGGCAGAGTTCGGCCTCGCCGAGCCGGTTGAGCGGCGTCTCGACGGTGTCGAGGAATTCGTGCATGTCGCCGGGATCGGGCTCGACGAACAGCAGCCCGGTGACGACCTCGCCCAGCGCGTGGCGTTGCTGAAGGTAGGTCAATGCCGAAATCCTGTCGCACGGGTCGTAGTCGATGGCGAGTTTGCGCAGACGCAATATCGAGCCGTCGTGCTGGACGACGGTCTCGACGGTCCCCGGCTCGTAATCGGCGGTGATCTCGTCGCGTTCGAGGATCACGTCGAGCCGGTTAACCGCCTCGTTATGGGCCCGGACATAGTCGAAACTCTTGGTCGATTCGGGGTTGTTGTTGAAGGCGACGCAAGGCGAGATCACGTCGATGAAGGCGGATCCTTTGTGCTCGATCGCCGCCTTGATCAACGGCACGAGCTGCGTCTTGTCGCCCGAGAAGCTGCGCGCGACGAACGAGGCGCCGAGCTGGAGGGCGAGGCCGACCAGATCGATCGGCGAATCGGTGTTGACGGCACCGCGGCGGGCTTTCGAGCCCTTGTCGGCGGTCGCCGAGAACTGTCCTTTGGTCAGCCCGTAGACACCGTTGTTCTCGACGATATAGACCATATTGACGGCGCGACGGATGCAGTGCGCGAACTGGCCGAGCCCGATCGAAGCCGAATCGCCGTCGCCCGAGATGCCGAGGTAAAGCAGCTCACGATTGGCGAGATTGGCGCCGGTCAGGACCGACGGCATGCGCCCGTGCACGCTGTTGAAGCCGTGCGACTTGCCGAGAAAATAGAACGGCGTCTTTGACGAGCAGCCGATCCCGGAGAGCTTGGCGATCTTGTGTGGCTCGAGATCGAGCTCGAAGCAGGCCTGGATGATCGCAGCACTGATCGAATCGTGGCCGCAGCCGGCGCACAGGGTCGACACCGCCCCTTCGTAATCGCGCCGCGTGTAACCCAACGCGTTGGTCGGGAGCTTCGGGTGATGCAGCCGGGGTTTGGTGATGTAGGTCATGCGGACCTCAGAAGAGAAAAAAAGAAAGCTTTAGCGCGGAGGTCGCAGAGCATTCGCTGTGGGCGCAGAGGGATCCTCAGCAGCACAGCGTCCTCTGCGCACCCTCGGCGTCCTCTGCGTTAAAGGGTTTATTTCTTCTGTCACGGCAGCGCCTTTTTGAGCGGGGCAAGGGTGACGACGGCGAGCATGTCGGCGATCCCCTTGACGATAAACCGCGCGGTGATCGGCGTGCCGTCATAGTGCAGGATCGGGACAAGCCGCGCCGGATCGAGATCGCCTTCGCTGATCAGCAAGGTGCGGAGCTGCGCGTCGCGGTTCTGCTCGACGACAAAGACGCGCTCGTGCCCGGTGACGAAGTCGAGCACATCGTCGTGGAACGGAAAGGCGCGGATGCGCATCGTGTCGAGATGGATGCCGCGCTCTTCGAGCGCCTCGAGCGCCTCGGTCATCGCCGGCGCGGTAGACCCGAAATAGAGCGCGCCATAGCGGGTCGACTCGCTCGCGGTCCGTTTGATCGGACGCGGCACCAGCCTCTTCGCGGTCTCGAACTTGTGCAAGAGCCGCTGCATGTTGTCGACGTAATCGGGCCCCTCCTCGGAATAGCGGGCGTAACGGTCCTTGCTGGTGCCTCGAGTAAAGAAGGCGCCGCGGGTCGGGTGGGTGCCAGGAAGGGTCCGAAATGGGATGCCGTCGCCGTCGACGTCGAGATAGCGGCCGAACTCCACCCCGGCCTCGAGCATCTCGGCGGTCATTACCTTGCCGCGGTCATAACGCTGGTCCTCGTTCCACTCGAGCGGCTCGATGAGCCAGTCATTCATGCCGATGTCGAGGTCCATCATGACGAAGATCGGGGTCTGCAGCCGGTCGGCAAGGTCGAGCGCCTCGGCGGCAAAGGTGAAGCTCTCGCGCGGGTCCTCGGGGAACAGCAACACGTGCTTGGTGTCGCCGTGCGAGGCATACGCCGCGGACAGGATGTCGGCTTGTTGGGTGCGGGTCGGCATGCCGGTCGACGGGCTGCCGCGCTGGACATCGAAGATGACCGCCGGGATCTCGGCGAAATAGGCGAGCCCGATAAATTCCTGCATCAGTGAGATGCCCGGACCCGCGGTCGCGGTGAAGGCGCGCGCGCCGTTCCAGGCGGCGCCGATGACGATGCCGATCGAGGCGAGCTCGTCCTCCGCCTGGATGATGGCAAAACGCTTCTTCTTTGTCTCGGGGTCGCGGCGATAGCGGTTGCAATGGGCGGCAAAGGCCTCGGCGAGCGAGGAGGAGGGGGTAATCGGGTACCAGGCGGCGACGGTGGCCCCTCCAAAGACGCAGCCCAACGCGGCGGCGTCGTTGCCGTTTGTGAAGATGCGATCGCCGACCTTGTCGGCGCGCTCCAGACGCAGCCCGATCGGGCAGTCGTGCTCGGCCAGCGCCCAATCTCGGCCGAGCTGAAGCGCGTGCAGATTGGGCTTGATCAGGGTGTCTCTGCCGCGGAACTGCTCACCGATCAATTTCTCGATCGCGGCCACATCGATATCCAGCAGCCCGGACAGCGCACCCAGATAGATGATGTTTTTGAACAATTGGCGCTGCCGGGCATCGGTGTATTCGCGATTACAGATCGCGGTCAGCGGCGCGCCGATGACGTTGATGTCGTCGCGGAACTTCGAGGGCGGCAAGGGCTTCGTCGAATCATAGAAGAGGTAGCCGCCGGGCTCGATCTCGGCGAGGTCCTCGTCCCAGGTCTCCGGGTTCATCGCGACCATCATGTCGACGCCGCCGCGGCGTCCGAGATGGCCGCTCTCGCTGATCCTTACCTCGTACCAGGTCGGCAGACCCTGGATATTCGAGGGAAAGATGTTGCGCGAGCTCGCCGGGATCCCCATCCGCAGGATCGACTTGGCGAACAGCGCGTTGGCGCTGGCCGAGCCCGACCCGTTGACGTTGGCGAATTTGACGACGAAGTCGTTGACGCGTGTTAGCGGCTGCGGCATGCGGGCCCGGCCATTGTCATGTCGAGAAGAAATTTGCGCATGTCCCACGCCCCGGTCGGGCAACGCTCGGCACACAGGCCGCAATGCAGGCAGACGTCTTCGTCTTTGACCATGATGCGCCCGGTCTTCAGCGAATCACCAATATAGAGGTCCTGCTCTTGGTTGAGGGCGGGAGCCATCAATCGGCCGCGGAGGTCTTCTTCGGTGCCGTCTTCGGTGAAGGTAATGCAGTCCATCGGGCAGATGTCGACACAGGCGTCGCATTCGATGCACAGCGAGCCGGTGAACACCGTCTGCACGTCGCAATTGAGGCAGCGCTCGGCCTCGAGAAAAGCGAGTTTCTCGTCGTAGCCGAGCTCGACCTCGACCTTGATGTCCTTGAGCGCGACCGCCGTGTCCCGGAGCGGCACTTTGTAACGCCAGTCGTTCGAGATGTCGTTGTCGTAGCTCCACTCGTGGATGCCCATCTTCTGGCTGACCAGGGTCACCCCGGGCGGCGGGCGGTCGCGGACGTCCTCGCCGTGACACAGCTTGTCGATCGAGATCGCCGCGTCATGGCCGTGCGCTACTGCCCAGATGATGTTTTTCGGCCCGAACGCGGCGTCACCGCCAAAGAAGACGTTCGGCCGGGTCGACTGCATCGTCTTCGGATCGACCTTCGGCATGTCCCAACGGTCGAACTCGATGCCGATGTCGCGCTCGATCCACGGGAAGGCGTTCTCCTGGCCAACCGCGATCAGCACGTCGTCGCACGGAATATGTTGATCGGGCTCGCCGGTCGGGACCAGATTGCGGCGGCCGCGCGCGTCGTACTCGGCCCCGACCTTCTCGAACAAGACTCCGGTTAGCCGGCCCCGCTCATGGGTGAATTCCTTCGGCACCAGCCAGTTGAGGATCGGGATGTCTTCATGCATCGCGTCCTCTTTTTCCCAGGACGAAGCCTTCATCTCCTCAAAGCCGCTGCGCACGACGACGGTGACCTCCTCACCGCCGAGCCGGCGCGACGAGCGGCAGCAATCCATCGCCGTGTTGCCGCCGCCGAGCACGACGACGCGGCGGCCGATCTTGTCGATGTGGCCGAACGAGACGCTGGAGAGCCAGTCGATGCCGATATGAATGTGCTCGGCCGCCTGCTGGCGGCCGGGGATGTCCAAATCGCGCCCGCGCGGCGCTCCGCAGCCGACGAAGACCGCGTCCCAATCGTGGCTGAGCAGCGTTTTCAAGCTTTTGACATGTTCGCCGAAACGGGTCTCGACACCCATTTCGAGGATCAGGTCGCATTCTTCGTCGGTGATCGACTCCGGCAAGCGGAAGCGCGGGATCTGGGTGCGCATCATGCCGCCGCCCTTTGCGTCGCCGTCGAACATCACGCAGTGATAGCCAAGCGGCATCAGGTCCCGGGCGACGGTCAGCGAGGCCGGACCGGCGCCGACGAGGGCAATGCGCTTGCCGTTCTTTTCGGACGGGATCGTTGGCAGATACGGGCGGATGTCACCCTTGTTGTCCGCGGCGACGCGCTTCAGCCGGCAGATCGCCACCGGCTCCTTTTCGACCCGGCCGCGCCGGCAGGCGGGCTCGCAGGGACGGTCGCAGGTGCGTCCCAAGATCCCCGGGAAGATGTTCGAGTACCAGTTCACCATGTAGGCGTCGGTGTAACGCCGGTCGGCGATCAGCCGGATGTATTCCGGCACCGGGGTATGCGCCGGACAGGCCCATTGGCAATCGACGACTTTGTGAAAATAGTCCGGATGAGTGATATCGGTAGGCTGCACTAGGCTCCTCCTGGCGAACGGGTGGTCACCCGATCGGTTCTTATTATTGTCGTCGTGCACACTCCACTTTGCGGGCTCGCCCGGTCACCGGCACCGCCTTATATGTGACCTCCGGTCCGCCCATCACCCTTACTTTCGCCTGATCCGCCATCCGCATCCTGCATAGCCGCCTCGACCTGCGACAGCTTGCCTCATCCCCCGGCAGCGCGCAACCACGCTGAGCCGCGCGATCCGGGCTTCGATATGGGATCGGCAAATGTTGCTTCCTAGACCGATGCTCGTCACGGAGACAACGCTTTAGCGCAGAGAGTGCCGAAGATACGCGCTAAAGCGTTAATTTTTGGGGGTGAGGTGGGCGACTTTGGGCATCACCTCCTCTGCCAGGAGCCGCATCGATTGGTGCCAGGCGCCGGGTTGTTCACTGTAATCGAAGCAGAACAGGAGAATCGCGCCGAACCCGCCGACTTCCTCGTACATCCGCTCGATCTTCTCGACAACGGTAGCGGGTGAGCCGATCAGCCAATTGTGTCTAGCGCAGTATTCCGGGGTGACATCGCTATCGGTGACATCGGGGTCGTGCTTCAAGAATTGGATGACGCCGACATCGGTCAACAACGGCAGGAAATATTCCCGCATCATCCGGCCCATCATTCCCTCGACCGAAAGCCGCCATGCCTCGGCATCGCTCTCCGCCACAAAGATCTCGCGCACCAGTCGCCAATCGGCGCGGCGCGGGCTGCGCCCGGTGCGGCGTGCCCCTTCTTCGACGGATTCCCAGTGGCTGGCGACATAGCCGGGGTTCAAGTTGAGGCTCATCGGCAAAAACCCGTGCTCGCCGGCGAGCTTCAAGGTGTCCGAGCCTTTGCTGACGCCGGCGACGCCGATCGGCGGGTACGGCTTCTGCAATGGCCGGATATGCGGCCTCAGTGTGCGTAACATCAGGTCGGTCTTGGTCACTTTCCAGTATTTGCCGACAAAGTCGAACGGTTCCTCGGTCGTCCATAGCTTGAGAATGATGTCGAGCGCCTCGCGCGTCATCTCGCGATGTTGCCCGGCGTTTCCGTCGACGTTGAACATCGCCCAGTCGCTCGGCAGACCGCTCGCCGCGACGCCAAAATTGAGCCGGCCCTGAGCCATGTGGTCGAGCATGGCGACGCGGTTCGCCAGCTCGGCCGGGTGATGGTAGGGCAACAAGAAGCCACCGGGGGCGAGCCGGATGTGCCGGGTCTCCATCAACGCTTGCGCGATCAATAAGTCGGGGGAGGGATGCGGCTCCCAGGGTGCGGTGTGGTGCTCACCGATCCAGGCCTCGACAAAGCCGAGCTCGTCCGCCCAGCGTAAGGTCTGCAGATCCCAGCGATGGCCCTCGAACAGGCCGCGCTCCGGTGGGTGCGAGGGCATCGTGAAAAGGCCGTACTGCATAGTCGCTCTCCCGGCTGTCGATTGGCGGCGACGCCATCTTAAGCGACGAACAGTCCATTCGCACGTGTTAGCCGGCCGTCGAATGCAGATGTTGGGATGTATCAGTTTGTAAACGATTATCCGGTTTGGCTGCCTTTTTTTTGCCGCAAGGCGGGTCTTTTCTCTGCGCCAGTTTGACGCAGCTGCCGTCCCCCGCGGTAAGCGGTCTAACCAAAATCCGCCTAGAGTTCGGAGGTCCATGCATGGCCAAGGTAACCTTGTCTCGACGTCGCACGAAGCGACGGCACCTTCGGGAAAAGGCGACCATCGATCATTTGGTCCGCGCGGTATTCGAGAAGACCAAGGGCACGGTTCACGCCCCATTCACGCTGTCCGGTCTTTCGGTAGAGGAGCAAATTCGCAAGGAATGGCATCCGAGCATGGGAGGTCTCGCGCTTTTTTAAGGATGCCGCCGCGCTAAGCAATCACACGCTGCAACAGTTAGAGCCGGTTTCATCACCGGCTCTTTTTTTGACGGAGCACAGCGATGGAGATCGCCGATCGACCCGGCGCTCGCGCTTTCCAGGCCATGGTACCGATGCGCGACGGCACGAGGCTCAACACATTCGTGTTTTTGCCGAAGAGCGGCGGACCGCGCTGGCCGGTCATCCTGCATCGCACGCCGTACGGGATCACCGCCTCCGATGCCCGCGACAAGACCGATTGCACCAAGGCGTGGCTGCCGAGCACGGAAGAGCCCTTCCGCGGCTCGATGCTGCGCGGTTGGCGCAACATCGTCGCGCACGGCTATGTCGCGGTCTACCAGGACACCCGCGGCCGCCACGGGTCGGAAGGCGAGGACCGCGTTTACGCCGATGACGCGGCGGACGGCAACGATACTCTCGAATGGATCGCTGCCCAACCCTGGACCAATCAGATGGTGGGCATGTCCGGCTCCTCGGCCGGCGCCACCACCACCTTCGCCGCCGCGTCGACGCGGCATCCGAGCCTGCGCGCCTTTTTTGCCCAAGCCGGCGCTTCCAGCATCTACGACGACGTGGTCTACGAGGGCCAATCGATCGAGATGGAGCGGCTGTGGCTATGGGTGGCGCGCAACATCCCGGGCCTCTCCCGCTCACATCGCGAAGGGGTGATGCGGCGGTCTGGCGTGAGCGGCGCGGAGCTCGACGCGGCCGCCGCCTCAGCAGCGGCGCGCTATACGCGTCTCGATGCCGCGCGCCACGCCGAGCCGCCGTTCATCGGTTCGCCCGACTGGATGCGCCTGCCGTTGACCGATTGTCCGGATTTCGCCACCTGGCAGCCGTTTCTCGACGAGATCATCACCCATCCGGCCCCCGACCCGTTCCGCGCGCGGCACAATTTCCGCCGCACGATCGACATCCCCGGGTTCCATGTCACCACCTGGTACGACGTCTTCCAGACGAGCGTACTGGCGGCGTTCAACGACATTCAAGCCCGTACCGGCACCCAGAAGCTGTGGATCGGCCCGAACGAGCACTCATTTGTTTACGCCAGCAATTTTTGGCCGCGCGATCCTTATTTCGCGTGGTTCGACTACTGGCTGAAGGGCACAGCAACCGACATCGTGGAAGGGCCGGCGGTATATTATTCGCCGCGGGCCTGGATCGAGGACCGGGCGGGCTATGTCGCCGCCGACTGGCTTCACGCAGAGCGCTGGCCGCCGCCCGGTGTGCGGCCGCATCGGCTTTACCTCCGCGGCGACGGTAGTCTTGCCGCGGACGGTCCCGCCGGCGCGCCGCGGAGTTTTGACTATGATCCGCGCCGGCCGGTCCCGACCTTGGGCGGGCGCAACATGCTGATCGATGCCGGACCGCGCGACCAGCGGCCGGTTCAATTATTGCCGAATTACGGTCTGATTTACCGCGGCGACCCTCTTGAAGATGACCTCACCATTGCCGGGGCAGTTCGCTTGATCTTGCACATCCAATCAAACTGCCCGGATACCGATTTCGTCGCGAAGCTGATCGAGCTGATGCCCGACGGTCGAGCGATGATGCTGATGGACGGCGTGGTGCGCGCGATGTACCGCGACCCTTCGGGCGAGCCCCGGCCGCTGGTCCCAGGTCAGGTCGAGAGGCTGACCATCGACCTTGGCAACATCCACCACACCTTCGCCGCGGGCAGCCGGATCGAGGTCGACGTGACCAGCAGCAACTTCCCTCGGCGCGCCCGCAATACCAACAGCGGCAACCCGGTGCTGGCTCGCGACGCCGACGGCGCTATCCGCGTCGCCACCAATACCGTCCATCACGCCGAGGGGTTGCCGTCCTTCGTCGAGCTCCCTGTGCGGACCCGCTGATGAGTAACGCGCCGCAGATCCGCGTCGGAATTGGCGGGTGGGTCTATCCGCCGTGGCGCGGCGTCTTCTATCCTGCGGGCCTGCCGCAAGCGCGTGAGCTCGGCTACGCGAGCCGCCAACTGACCACGATCGAGATCAACGGCACCTTCTACGGCCCCCAGAAGCCGGCGAGCTTCCGCCGCTGGTACGACGAGACGCCGGAGGATTTCCTCTTCTCACTCAAGGGTCCGCGGTTTGCGACGCATCGTCCTGATCTCGCCGGCGCCGGTTCGACGATCGATCGGTTCTTTTCGAGCGGTGCGCTCGAACTGCGCGACAAACTCGGACCGATCCTGTGGCAATTCCCGCCGAACGCGCCGACCGACCAAGGCGCCTTCGCCGCATTCATCGAGCTTTTGCCCGAGCGTATTGATGGCCGCGCGCTGAGGCACGCCGTCGAACTCCGCCACCCGAAAGCTCCGACCAATTCGTTCGTCGATCTGTTCCGCCGACATCGAGTGGCCCTCGTCGCCGACGACAACAACCCCGACTTCGAGGACACCGCGGATTTCGCCTACACACACCTGCGGCGCTGCACCCTCGAGGAGCCAACCGGGTATCCGCCGGATGTGCTCGACGCCTGGGCACAGCGTTTGCGAGAACGATCGTCGCGAGCCGAGTGCGATTGCTTTGTCTATTTCATCAGCGGTGCCAAGATTCACGCTCCCGCCGCGGCTCAGGCTCTCCTTCAACGGCTGACCCTCGCGGCGTAAAAAGCGCCGCGCCGCGCAACCCAAAACAGGTCGCGATGGACGAGAACAGCAACCACCCGGACCGGACTAACGTACCGCTCCGGATCGCCGTTATTGGCGGTGGCATCGGCGGCCTCACCGCCGCCCTGTCGCTGCGCCAAGCGGGCTTCGATGTCGATGTCTACGAGCAGGCGCCGGAACTCACCCAAATCGGCGGCGGCATAAACATGGGCCCGAACGCGGTGCGCATCTTGCGCCGGCTGGGCCTCGCCGCAGGGCTCGACCGCGACGGGGTCCGTCCATTATTCACACATCAGCGCCGTTGGCAGGACGGGCGCACCTTGCAGCGGGCGCCGCTCAATCCGCTGTGCGAAGAGCTCTACGGCGCGCCGCATATGACCCTCCATCGCGCCGACCTGCTCGACGTGATTGCGTCGGGCTTCCCGGCCGAGCGCATTCATCTCGGTCACCGTCTTATCGGCCTCGAGGACAAGGGCCGCTGCACCGAGGCGTGGTTCGAAAACGGTGCTCGTATCACGACCGACATCCTGGTCGGCGCGGACGGCATTCATTCGGCGGTGCGCGCCTCCCTGTTCGGCGAGGAGGCCCCGGCCTTTGCCGGCTGCGTCGCGTATCGCGGATTGGTGCCGGCCGAACGCATCGCCGACCTCGGCCTTGAGATCGGATCGCAGTCGTGGGTCGGGCCAGGCGCGCACTTTGTGCACTACTTCGTATCGCGCGGGCGTCTGTTGAATTTTGTCGGCTGGACCGAGCACGATGAATGGAACCGCGAGGACTGGACTGATCGCGCCACGGTGGCTCGCGCGCTTGCGGCCTTCGAGGGCTGGCATCCGCAGGTCCGGCGGATCATCGCTGAAGCCGATACCTGCTTCATCTGGGCCTTGTTCGATCGTGATCCCTTGCCGCGCTGGTCGATCGGCCGTGCGACGTTACTCGGCGACGCTTGCCACCCGATGTACCCGTTTATGGGGCAGGGTGCCGCGCAAGCGATCGAGGATGGCGCCGCCCTCGCCGCTTGTCTCGTCACCGCCGGAAACGCCGATCCCGCCGCGACCTTGCGGCGCTACGAGCAGCTGCGCCTGCCGCGCGTCACTCGGCTCCAGGACATGTCGCGTGCCAACAAGACGCGTTTCCACATGCATGACGGTCCTGCCCAAGAAGCGCGCGACGCCGAGTGGGGCAGGGCGGGCGACCGCTCGCCCGATGCCCTGCGCTGGCTCTATGCGCACGACGCGGGCATAGTCGAGCCGCTGGCGTGAGCACGAAATACAACGAAAATCGCGTTTTTGCCGCAGAACGGCCCGGATCGCCCCGCAAAATAGAATGCTATTGCAAATGCTTAGACCGCAAATTCGTTACCCTGCGGAACAATGGAATTCTTTGCGCCGATCAACGAAATCCGAGCGGCTAACAACCGAATAACAACGGAAATATTCGCAGCGCGGAACGCCACCGAAAACGCGGTAGATGCTGCCCTGCGTCCCCGGCTTCGCCGCCACCGGCTGATCGAGCCTGTGGCGGCGTAGCCGGGGGCCGAATTCCGGAGCTACTCCGGCTTCAGGCAATAGACAGCGAGCTTGTTGCCGTCGAGATCGCGGGCATAGGCGCCGTAGGCATGGGGATGCCAGGTGCGCGGGCCGACCGCCCCTTCATCCTTGCCGCCGGCGGCAAGTGCCGCTTTGTGCCAGGCCGCGACCGCCGCGCGGTTCGGCGCCACAAAGCTGACCGTACCGCCATTGGCGTGTGTCGCCGGCTGGCCGTTGGCCGGCTTCAGCACGAAGAATTCCGGCGCCGTTTCGCCCCAGGCCGAGCCGCCGTCGCCGAAATCACCGACGCGCTTGTAGCCGAGCGGCCCGAGCACGCTGTCATAGAATGCGCGCGCTTTTGCGATGTCGTTTGTGCCGATTGCGACATGTGTGAATATCGCCATAGTTTCCTCCTTCAGTGGCTCTTCGCCGCTTGCCAACGCGCCAGCGAATCGTGCGGCTTCGAGATCGCGGGGTCCATGATTTCCTGATGGACCCCGGTGCTGGCGGTCAATTCGATGATATAGCCGTTCGGATCGCGGAAATAGATCGAGCGGACAAAGCCGTGGTCGACCGGCCCGCGGACCTCGCGACCCTCGCCCTTCCCCTTCTGCAACATGCTGTCGAATGTATCGGGCTCGACCCCGAGGGCGATGTGCAGATCGAGCGCGTTCTGCTCTTTGAAATCGAAGGGCTTACCGGGCACCTCGAAAAACGCGAGGCAGGAGCCGTCGTCCATCTCGAAGAAGGTGTGCAGCCCGCGACCCTCATCGATCTCGAACGCGCTGACCAGGCGGAGACCGAGGAAATCCTCATAAAAGACCCGCGTCTCCTCCGAGTCCCGGCAGCGATACGCATTGTGGTGCAGACCTTTGATATTGTGGTGCAGACCTTTGATCATGTGAGCCTCCGCTCGCCTTTGCCGGAAGGCAGCATACCGCCGATCGGCGATCGACACCACCGGATGGTCTGGAGCGAAACAAGCCCCCTCCCATTCTCTCCCCCGCAGGCGGGCTAGGGCATGCACACATCTCCAAAATCCTGCAATTTTCAGAGGCTTATTCGTCGTCCCCGCGAAAGCGGGGACCCAGGGGCCACACAGCAGAAGGCCTGATACATGGCCCCTAGATGCCCGCTTGCGCGGGCATGACGGGAAACGGGTGAAGATGTGTACATGCCCTAGCGCAGGCCGGGGAGCCCCCGGACGGCCGCCCGCGAGGGCGGGCGTTCCGGGGTTAGGGTGGGGGCATCGTGCGGATCTGCTGATCACGCGGCTCCCGGCGGCGGGTCGAACGCCTTCACCCGCGGCGGCGGGCCTTCGTAGCGCTCGATCTCGACCAGGGTGAGCTGCCCGCTGCAGCCCTGCGCGAGACGCGAGGTGCCGGCGTCGCGCGTCAATACGTTCGGGTTGCCGTGGACGCAGAGCGGCTTCTCCGCGGCGGGATCGTCCGGGTCGTGCCAGGCGCCGGTTGAGAGCTGGACGACACCCGGGCGCAGCGCTTCGCTCAGCACCGCGCCGGCAAGGCACGCCCCGCGATCGTTGTAGAGGCGCACGATGTCGCCATCCGAAATACCGCGCGCCGCGGCATCCTGCGGATGTAAACGGACCGGCTCGCGTCCCTTGATCTTCGAGGCGAGGCTGGTCGCGCCAAAATCCAGCTGGCTGTGCAATCGGGTCGCAGGCTGGTTGACGACGAGCTGAAGCGGGAAGCGCGCCATGGCCGGCGACCCCGCGCCCTCGCTCGGCGCCAGCCACATCGGATGTTCGGGGCAATCTTCGTAGCGAAAGGACGCGATCGTCGCGGAGGCGATCTCGACCTTTCCTGTCGGCGTCGGCAACGGTGCAGCCTCGGGGTCCCGGCGAAAGGCCCGGAGGATGCCCCCGTCCCAGGGCAGGGTCGGCAGGAGCAGCTCGCCCGCTTCCCAGAACCGGTCGAAATCGGGCGCTTCGACGCCGCGCGCCGAGAGGACGCGTCGTGTCTGTTCATAGAGATATTGAAGCCACTGCCGCGCCGAGCGGCCCTCGGCGAATTGTTTGGCGATGCCGAGGCGCTCGGCCAGCCCGGCGAAGATGTCGTAATCGTCGCGCGCCTCGCGGTAAGGCGAGACGGCCCGGTGCATCGCCACCAGCAGCGGATCGCCGGCGGCGGCGCCGATATCCTCGCGCTCCAACGTAATCGTCGCCGGCAATACGACATCGGCATGACGCGCGCTCGCGGTCCATGCCGACTCGTGGACGATAACCGTATCGGGGCGCGCGAAAGCGCGGCGCAGCCGATTTAGGTCCTGATGGTGGTGGAACGGATTGCCGCCGGCCCAATAGAGGAGCCTTATGTCGGGATAGGTGAGCCGCTGCCCGTTATAGTCGAAAGGCTCTCCGGGGTGCAGCAGCATGTCGGAGAGGCGCGCCACCGGGATGAAATCGGCAATGCTGTTGCGGCCTTGCGGAAGAGTGGGCACCGGCACCGCCACGGCCGACTTCCCGGTGTTCGAGGTAGATCCCAAGGCATAGGCGAAACCGCCGCCCGGCAGCCCGATCTGGCCGAGCAATGCCGACAGCACCACGCCCATCCAGACCGGCTGCTCGCCGTGCTCGGCGCGCTGCAATGATTGCGAGCAGGTGACCAATGTGCGCCGCCCCGTGGTGTGCCGCGCGAGGGCGATGATATTTTCGGCCGGGAGGCCGCAGATAGCCGCCGCCCAGCCCGCGTCTTTCGGCTGAGCGTCGCGCCGGCCCATGAGATAATCCTCGAACACCTGGTACCCGACGCAGAACCGATCGAGGAAGGCGCGGTCGTGCCGTCCGTCGCAGACAAGAGTATGGGCGATACCCAGCATCAACGCGACATCGGTACCGGGGCGGATCGGGTGCCAGACCGCCCCGATTTCCGCCGGCAGATCGTCACGCAGCGGGCCGATCAGGTGGAATTCGACCCCCCGATCCCGGGCAGCGTTCAGCTGCTCGCGTGCGATGTGCCGGCTCGTACCGCCGCCGCCGACATCGTTGTTCTTCAGCGCCATGCCGCCAAAGGCGAGCACCACGGCGCTCTCTTTCACCAGCTCGGCCCAGCTGACATTGTTGCCGGCCACCGCCCCCTGCGGGCCGATGATATGGGGCAGGATCACCGTCGCCGCACCCGAGCTGTAACTGCCGACCGAGCGCACATACCCGCCGGCGAGATTCAGGAAACGATGGATCTGGCTCTGCGCGTCGTGAAATCGCCCGGCGCTCGCCCAGCCGTAGGACCCGCCGAAAATCGCGCGCGGGCCGTATGCGGCGTAGACACGCCGCAATTCCTCCGCGACGAGGTCGAGCGCGCAGGGCCAAGAGACCGGCACGAATTCGTCGCGGCCCCGTCGCTGATCGGAACCCGGACCGTGCTCCAGCCAGCCGCGACGGACCATGGGCCGGGCGATCCGCGCCGGGTGCGACACCGAGGCGGGGATGTTGCCGAGCAGCGCCGACGGATCCGAATCTTGCGGATGGGGAACGACCTCGATGCCCTCTCCGCGGAGCAGCACCGAGAAGGCGCCCCAGTGCGAGCTGTGCGGCAGGCCTCGGGTGTTCATGGCTCTTGCTAATGCTCCCGCAGCAGCCGGCCGAAGCCGGGGATCGCTGTATAGACGCCGGCGAGCCGCAGCAGATGCCACAAGACCCCCTGGGTCGAGGTGACAACCGGCTTGCCGATCCGCGCCTCGAGCGCATCGATGATCGGATGCACGCGGAAATTGAGGCAAGCGGCGACAAGCCCGTCGGACCGAGGGTCCCAGGCGGAGAGCGCCAAGTCGAGGATCGCCTCGGGTTCGGGCTCGGCGAGCCGGAACCCGTCGGTGATGCCGAGATGGGCGCCGGCGACCGTCTCGATGCCGCCCGCAGCGAAGAAGCGGTGCTCGGCCTCGTCGACGGCCTGTGTGTAAGGCGAGATCGCCGTCACCCGCTTCAGTCCCAGCGCCCGGCAGGCGGTGAAGATGCTGTCGGTCGCGGTCGTCGCCGGAGCCCCGGCGATATGCCGGATCTCGCCGCGCAGGTGCTGGTCGAAGTCGTGGCCCTGGACGATGCTCGAAGCGGTGCAGCCATAGGCGACCGCGTGCGGCCGGCAGCTGGCGATCTGGCGGATGGCGCGCATGCCGTCCTCGCGGTCCATCGCGATGATCTTCTCCGGCGAGCTGCCATCGGTGATCAGCATGCGGGCAAAATGGACACCGACCCCTTCGGGCACGACGCGCGGATACCACTCCTCGACCACGATGTTGACGCTCGGCACGATGACCCCGAGCCGGATTGCCTCCGTCATGCTCTCCTCTTGCGGCGCATCGACCAACTCTCCCGATAGGGTACCCGTGCGACGCTTCTTATCACCACAGGCGAAGCGTCCCGCCCTGGGGATGTACACCGAGCCTGCACCCTGGGTCGCCGCAAGCTGCAACAAACAGTTGCGTCGGCAATCGGCCGTCGCAGCATCTGCAGTAAATCTACAGCAAAATCTCGCCTTCAGGTTGAAGCAGTGTCCCGGCCCGACGGCCGGCGGGATTGTCCAACCGGGCGCTTATCGAACTGCCGACCCGGCGCCCAACCCCGGCGGGTTTGGTGAAAGTCCCTCAGCCATCTGCGCGTCTCTCGTCCAGCGGTGGTCCGTTAAAGGAGTCGCCGTCGAACGGAAGTCTGCAATATGACTCTGGCAATTTTGTGATCGTGATTATCTCAATAAAGCGCGCTTCGCGTCCTATTGGCATGGATGGCTGGCCGGGCGATACCAGCGACGACGGGAGCTTCCCCTCAACCGAAAGCCAGGGCGCGGAATTTCAGACCGACGCCCTACCTCGGCCTGTCGCGCATCGACAAGCGCTGCCGATCGCCGCTAGGTTTGCGGCATGATTTCCCTCAGCGAAGAGGTGACGATACAATCGCCACCCGCCGAGGTGTGGCCGTTGTTGCGCGATCCGGCGCTGGTCGCCTCGTGCATTCCCGGCGCGACGCTCACGGCAGAGGCCGAGGACGGCGCTTATCACGGCACGATCCGGGTCAAGTTCGGGCCGACCGTGGCGACCTTCCGCGGCGAGGCGAAGCTCTCCTATGACGACGAGGCGCGGCGCTGCACGATCGAGGGCCGCGGCATCGACGGGCGCGGCGCCTCGCGGGCGATCGCCTCGGGTGTGGTGACCGCGAGCGGGACCGAGAGGACGATCCTCAAAGTCGAGGGCAGCTTCAACGTGACCGGGCCGCTCGAAACCACGCGGTGCCGACGAACTTTCGCGCACTCGCGGCCTTCCGGTCCCACGTCACGCGCCTCTGGCGGCGAGCGCTTCGGCGACGCAGCCAAAGGATCGCTTCTCGTGGACCCGGATTGGGAAGCTGGCCGATGATTGGCCCCCCAAACCCCGCATCCTTCACCCCTGGCCAAGCGATCGCTTCGCCGTCAACCACCCGAGGTGGGAGCCGTATGCAGGAAAGCCGCACGTACGGTTCTGTGCGGGGGGCGCCCAGTAATGGACGTCCCTACCGCGATCCAAGGGCTGAAACAACATAGGGATCGGCCATACCTGGAAAGAATGATCCACCTGGAGATTCGAAGGAGGAACCATGCTCAGGTCCGGCCCGCAGCTCGTGCGCGACCGGTTCGTCGGCGATGAACCAGCTACCCGCGACCTCACTCCCAAGTCAGCCGGTTACCGTGACAAAGCCATCCTTGCTCACCGAGGCTGGCGACCGCATATTGAAGAGGCCCAACGATCGATGCCGTGGTCGGCTTCCGAATCTGGCTGAAATGTCGCTCGTGGATCACGCCAGGTAATTCTGTCTTCGGGGCTGCCGCAGGTCAGTTAGCGATGATCGAGGGCCGGATCGGAGGGGAGCCTTGATGATGATGCCTGGATGGGGGCAATGGCTCCTCCTGGAATTTCCACTCTTTGTTCTGACCGCAACTTGCACGCATCTGGTCATATCGTGTGGTCAAACCTTGTTGCACCGTTGGCTCGGCCATCGCCGGCTCGGTGCGGTCTTCTACCGCAATCACATCAATTTTCACCATGCCTACTATGCCAAAGGCCATCTCGCGTCTCTGACTTATCCCGGCATCGAGGGAAATAATACGCCGTTCTTTCTCATTCCCACCATCCTGGCTGGCGGCGGATTGTTCTTTACCCTTCCGCTCGACCTGTTTTTAGTGATGGTTCTAGCGAGTGCAGTGTCGTTCTACGCACATGTATTCTTTGATAAGGAGTACCACGTCGAGGGCTCGAAGCTTGAACGCTTCGCTTGGTTTAGGCGCAAGCAGCGACTTCACTTCGTCCACCACCTGCATGCGAAGAGCAACTTTGCCGTGATTGACTTCTTCTGGGACAGGCTCCTTGGAACTTATCGGAGACCGGACGCCGATATTGAGGGCATAGCTGAAGGGGCAGGTGGAGAACTAGGTCGGGCTGGCAGGCGAGCGCTTCTTCACCCCGCGGCAGCGGTTCCGGACTTATGAGGAGATGAATGGCTGGCTGATCGACCAGTGCGTAGCCTATGCCAAGGCGCATCTCCATTCCGAACACCGCGACGAGACGATCTGGTTGGCGTTCCAGACCGAACGATCGGCAATTATGGACTTGGCTGCGCAGGACGATTCGGCTAACCATCCCGGCCGACAGGCCGGCGCATCGGCGATTATATGCTTCCCATTAATATAAAGGCCTGCGCCTGGTTTATGCTGGCGAGGGTGAGCTTACGCGGCATCCATAGCCTGAGAGCTCAGCATGGGTACGAGCGGATCTCGTCGCTATTCACACAAGTGCAGATCGCAAAGGCACAGCGCTTTGCCCGCACCTGGAGGCCGAAGCCGGCGACCAAAACTGCGGTCTCGGATCACCGGGAAACCAACGAGGGACTTGCACAATGAAGGGCAGGTTTGTTCCGCCGATTGTAATCCCGGCTCTCATTATCGTCAGCATAGCAGTTTATGCTGTCTTTCGAGCGCTCTCTTGAGCGCAGATTCCATGGCGGCTACAGAGCGAATCATATTCCAACCTTATTTGCCGGGCCGCGGCAACAGCCTCCTGCCCGGCCAAGCCGTGCTCTGCCGAAACCCGGACGAGGCTCGCCGGCGCGCCGAGAAAGCCATGGCGGGCGGTCGCATCGCCGGAGCCCACATCCTCCGCGTCATGGACGATATGGCGGCGGGCGAATATGGCGAACCCGAATATCTCGCCGAATTTGGTAGAGTGCCGAATACCGAGTGATCCCGGGTATCCGGGGCTCGGATGGGGAGCCATCCGCCCTGGGACACTCAGATTATCTAAATTCAGTTCCGAAAAAATACTGCGGAACTCAAACAATCGGCAAGACGAAGTGCTAGCTAGATAATTCTGTCCGAGAAAATAGCTGTTCGAAAGGCTTCAAGAAGTGGGCCGACGCTCACGAGCCTCAAAGCCAAGCGCCCGTCGGCGACGAGCCGGTCGCAGACGATCCCGGTCTCGATAGCGGCGTGATGACACCACCCGAGCAACCGCATCGTCCCTGGCTCGTGCCCGGCGCGGGTACGCTCTGAAGCGAATTGCGATCAAGGAGTGCCGCTCGCCGAACTTGCTCGACGATCCTTGGCTCCCTCCTGGCCGATTTGCGTACGGCCAAGAGGCTCTCACTCCGGCAGGTCGAAGAGGCCACGGGCAAGGCGGTCTCGGACGCCTAGTTGAGCCAGCTCGAGAATGGAAAGATCCAAAAGCCCTCGCCCAACGTGCTTCACAGCTTGTCGGGGGTCTACGTAGTGCCCTACGAGGCGTTGATGGAGAAGGCCGGATACTTGTTGCCGCTCGAGGGCAGCGTGGGTGCGCGCAAGAGAAGGCAGGCTGCCTTCGCGATCGACGATCCAACCGCCGAAGCGGAGCCTCGGTGACTACCTCCGCGAAGACACGCCGGAGGGACGGGCAAGTGTCGATCGACACCTCGCGAACGCCCTGGCTAGGGCCAGGCGAGGTGACATCGACATCGTTCACATGCACGAATGGTTCGAGTACGTCTGCGATGGCAGGTTCGACCCTGGCCTGCCGATCGTGACGACCCTCCACGTATCCGGCTTGCACAGCGGAATCGAGGAGTTCCGCGCGATGCATCCCGACCCGCCGAGCGTACCCTCAATGCACTACGTCGCCATCAGCGAGTATCAGAGACGGCAGTACGCCCATCTGATCCCGGTTGCGAAGACCATCCCGCATGGGCTCGATACGAACGAGTATCCATTCAACGAGAGGCCCGACAGCGCAGACTATCTCTTCAACATCGGCCGGATCACTTGGGTCAAGGGACAGGACAGCGCCATCGATGTTGCGAAGAAGTCCGGTTCGAAGCTCATTCTCGCCGGTTGCGTCCAGGAAAAGGCGGAGGACAAGGCGTACTTCGAACGCCTGGGGACGTCCATCGACCTCGTCGTCGACGTGCGCCGACATCCTGTCGACCGGAGCTACTACAAAGACGTCATGAAGCCAATCCTGTCCCGCAACGAACAGATCGTCTACATCGGAGAGCTGAATACTGCTGCGAAGAAGTACTGGTTTCGACATGCAAGGGCGACGCTGTTTCCGATCCGGTGGGGCGAGCCCTTCGGGATGGTGCTGATCGAGTCCATGGCGTCCGGCACGCCTATACTGGCGTTCCGGGAGGGGTCCGTTCCGGAGATCGTGATTGATGGAGTGACGGGGTTCGTTGTGGATTCCGCCGGGGCGATGATCCGGGCGGTCGAGCGCATCGAGCACATCGATCGGCGCAAATGCCGCAGCCACGTCGACGAATATTTCTCCATACGGAGAATGGCCGAGAGCTACGCAGAGCTGTACGCGGAGCTCGCCGGTGCGGCCGATCTGAGCGAAGCACCGGCGAGTGGTCGGTCGGTCAGTCAGGGAAGCCTGTGCATCCAGGGGATCAACGCCTAGTGAGAAAGCCATGCCCAGAGACATTCCGGTAAGCAACGGCAATCTCCTCGTGAACTTCGACGCGAACTACCGCATTCGGGACATCTTCTTCCCCTGGATCGGCCTGGAGAACCACACCCGGGGGAACAAATTTCGCTTCGGAATCTGGGTAGACGGCCGCATCTCCTGGATGGGACCAGAGTGGGAAACGGATCTCCGGTATCGCGACGACACGCTCGTCACGCGGGTGTCTCTTCGGAGCAGCGCGCTGGCCCTGGAGCTTCGCTGTCAGGACACCGTCGATTGCTATCTCGACGTCTACGTCAGGCGAATTGAGGTCATCGACCTGGAAGGGAGAGCGCGCGAGGTCAAGCTCTTCTTCAACCAGGACTTTGACCTCTGCGGCAACGAGATCGGGGACACCGCGTACTACGATCCTCGCACCGGGTCCGTCGTCCACTACGAGAGGAATCGGTACTTCCTCGTCAATTGCCGCAATTCCGAAGAGTCGGTGGCCGATTACTTCTCTTGCGGTGTCCGGGAGGGGCCCGGAAGGCAGCCATCCTGGAAGGAGGCCGAAGACGGAGAACTCCGCGGGAGTCCGGTCTCCTGGGGACATGCGGAGTCGACAGTCGGCGTGCGGGTGCACGTCCCTGGCCGGGGGATCGGGCACGGCCTTCTACTGGATGGCTGCAGGCCAGTGCTACGAAGAGGTGGCCCACATCAACGGGGTCGTTTCCGAGAAGACACCCTCCGAGCTGATCCGCCGAACGTCGGACTACTGGAAGGCATGGGTCCGAAAGGAACCGCGATCCTTCGGAGATCTGCCGAATTCTGTTGCGGACGTCTTCAATCGAAGCCTTCTCATCTTGAGAACCCAGATCGACAACCGAGGGGCGATCATCGCCGCGAACGACTCGGACATCGTGCGTTTTGGGGGAGATACGTACTCCTACATGTGGGGCCGCGACGGGGCATTCGCCGCCGCCGCGCTCGAGAAGGCCGGGTACTCGGAGCTATGCCGGAAGTTCTTCGAGTTCTGCCGCGGGGCGTTGTCCGAGGAGGGATACCTCTTTCAGCACTACAACCCAGATCGATCGCTGGCCAGCAACTGGCACGCGTGGCTGCGGGACGGGAAGGAGGTGCTGCCCATCCAGGAAGACTCGACCGCCCTGATTCTCTGGGCGCTCTGGCTTTACTACAAGTGCTCGAGGGACGTGGGGTTCATCCGGCCCCTCTACGAGACACTCATTCTGAAGTCCGCAAACTTTCTGATGGCGCATCGCGATTCCGACACCCGACTGCCCATCCCCTCTTACGACCTCTGGGAGGAGCGCTACGGGGTCCACTCGTACACGGTCGCCGCGGTGATCGCCGGCCTCCGAGGGGCGGCGAACTTCGCGAGAGTGTTTCAGGATGCTTCCCGAGCCGAGACCTATGACACGGTGGCCGATCAGATGGCGGCGGGCGTGGTGAAGCATCTGTTCCACGCAGGTCACCGGCGGTACGCGCGTTCAGGCTACCGGAACGAATCGGGCTACGAACTCGACGAGGTGATCGACGTCAGCCTCCTGGGGCTGGCGACGCTGGGCGCGCTCCCTCTGGACGATTCGCGGATCGTTGCAACGGTGGAGGCGGTCCGTCGGCAATTGACGCTCGAGACGCCGATCGGAGGCCTCGCGCGGTATCAGAACAATCGTTATCAGCGCGAAGGCGATGTTCCGGAGAGTGTTCCCGGGAACCCCTGGTTCATCTCGATGCTCTGGCTGGGGGAATACTTGGTCGCTCGTGCTGGGAATTTCGAGGAGCTTCACGAAGCTTTGCCTTGCCTCGAGTGGTGCGCCAAGAATGCGCTCCCGTCGGGGGTTCTTGCGGAACAGGTGCACCCCGTAAAGGGTTATCCTCTCTCGGTCTCCCCGCTCACGTGGAGCCACGCCGCCTACGTGTGGGTGGTCTTGCAATACGTGGAGAAGTTCGACTCGCTGAGGAACGACGCAGCGGATGCGGCCCCGCCGTGCTCATGACTTCGGGAGAAACTCCAGCGGCCCGCGAGGCGGCGGCGCGTCACACGAAGATCCTCTAGGCCGTGGCGGCGGGACTGTGGGGGGACATCGTCCCACGTCCAAGCGAGGGGGCTCGAACCGGCGCCAGACTCTCCCGAGAAGCGCCGTATAGTGCCGTCCAAGATTTGGCGCTGCCCGACTGGCTCACCTATCACCGCGACATCCTGGAGACCGGAAACGAGAGCAGGCGCCTCAAGCACCGCGCCTGCCCCTCTCCCCAGACCCCACCCCGGCGGCTCGCAGTTCCGGGTCGTAGCCCTTCTCAGAGAGCCACGCGCGGGCGCTCGCGTCGAGCTCAACTTCCGAACCGACCCCGCTTCCGCTCGGCGCTACCGCGTCGTATCGACCAGGTCCTTGATCCTGCGAGGTTTAAAAAGGGAAACGGTGCGCCGATAAGGCCGGCTTCGGCGGAAGCATTGCACAAAAAATGTTGGAAACAAGGACGAGCCCATCTAGGGTGCCGGCGCGGAAGAGCTTGGCGCTTAGCAGAAAAGCGGCGCAACACCGTCCGTCTCCGCTACGGAAACGTTCCGATACGC
>Ga0209656_10000029_pt1 | contig 101972 bp, 92 predicted proteins | sample BogFormECP12_OM2_FD_188239 | JGI IMG/M metagenome (GOLD analysis project Ga0209656, IMG submission 188239) | Bog forest soil microbial communities from Calvert Island, British Columbia, Canada - ECP12_OM2 (SPAdes) (version 2) | ecosystem: Environmental > Aquatic > Freshwater > Wetlands > Bog ...
TGCTCGGCCGGGGTGGGCTTGCCGACCTCGACTGCAATCGGTGCGCGCGCCGAGCCGGGCCACAAATTGCGCGTCGCCAGAAACACGACGCCGGTCAGCCGCGAAAGCAACCGATCGATCGCCCCGGCCTGACCGCCCTCGCTGCTTTCGGCATCGAGAAAGATCGCAACGGGCAGCAGCAGGCACTCGCGCTGGCATAGTCGAGCGAGTGATTCGAGGTCGGCCGGCCCAGCGGGCAGCAGGCTCCAATCCAGCCGGTAGAGTCGCAGGCCGAGCACTCTGCATACCAGCCCGGCGACGATTTGCTTGCTGGCGGCGTCGGTCCCCAAGAGCTGGATCGTCGGCGGCGCCGCCGTCTCCGGCACCGCGTGAAGCTGGCGAAGGATGCCTTCTGCCGCTGCGCGCTGCGACGCCGGCACGTCGTCCCCCGGATCCGCAATCGGCGAGAACAAAGGCGCAAGCCGATCATCGAGATAGGTGACACCCTTGAGAAAGTTGACGATGCGCTCGTCGGCGCGCAGCGGGCTGACCGTCAGCGGCGTGGCGCCGGGCTGGGTAATCTCGATGAGCCGCCAGTGCCGCAGCGGGCGCTCCGGCGACATCGCCTCCCAGGCAGCGTCCTGGAACAACGTCAGCGCCAGGGCGAAGGTGGGGTAGGGACGAGAAGGATCACCTTGGGCCTGCGCGCACAACCCGGCGATCGAGGTATCGAGCTCCATCGCCGCGCAGAGCAGCAGCAAATTGCGCTCGAAGGCGCTGAGCCCAAGTCTCTGCGCCAGGACGAGGAGCGCCGGCGGCGGCACCATCTGCGCGACGCTTCCGCCCATATCCTCCGGCGCCGTCGCCGCAGTGCCGGGGGCAATCCGGGGTGTGGCTTCTGAGGCAGGCAGAGCGGGTCCACGGCCGATGCCGCGCCAGAAGCGCCGCTCCGCCGCGACAGTTGCGGGCGGTTGCGCAGAGGGTTTCGGGGCAGGCGGCGAGGCGCGCTGCTGCAACAGCCCTCGGATCCATGCGACGGCGGCCGCCATATACCGCGTGTTGGCTTCGAGCCAGTCGGCTTCGGTCATGTCACGGTCACCTGCTGCGTCGTGTCGAACATCGGCGGGGTCTGAGTGCGGTCGACCAGCAGGCTGTCGACGCCGTCGACACGCAGCCGTACCCAATAGTGGCCGGCGACGAGCCCCGTCGCCGAAAAGGTCAGCGTGGGTGTCTGCGCCGCGTGCGGGTCGGCAAGGAACTCGTTATCGCCGAGCATCAGCGAGGCGCGCTGTGTCGGCCAGACCTGCGGCGCTACGGTGACGGTGTAAACGATGGTGCCGGCGGGCGCACTGGCGGGCGCAATGGTGATCGACGGCGCCAGCGCGAGCGTCAGCTCGTTCGTCGTGCGACGAAAAGTTTCGCCCGGGCGCCGCACCAGAACCGCGACGGTATAGAAGCCGGCCGGCCAGACCGCCGGCTGGATCTGCACGGTCAGAGCGGTGGCGGTCCCTCCCGCCTGCGGCGGAACCTCGACCGGTGCGGTCCACAGCGGATGGCCGAACTGCACGCGGATATTCGTGCCGTCGAAATTCACCCCGGTCAGCGCCACGACATCGTTCAAGCGGGCGCTCGGCTGCTGGTTTGGGGGCGTCACCGCCTGCAAGGTCGGTACCGGCGGGGTCAGGTCGGGACTCGAGTCGATGCCTCGGTCCTTCTGGTCGCCGCGCGTCAGTACCGGCAGTGGGGTACGCGTTGCACGCGTGCTCTCGATCAGTGCCACCGCCGCCTCATAGGCGGCGGAGAGGCGGTACTGCATCCCAAAGCCGGTCCACAACTTGGACAGCTCGTCGATCGACAGCGGTTGAAAAGTGAGGCGGACGTGCTCGATCTGCTGATCGAGGTCGCTCGCTGGAGACAGGGTCGACGTCGCGGCACGAATGTCGTCGGCGCTGAGCACGGGATGGTCGTGCAGGATGCTCATCGCCTTGCCGAGCAGCTCGTGCCCGAAGGGCTGCAACGCGTCGTCATCACGACCGAAGGCGGTGAGCAGGTAGTACAGATTGAGCGGCAGCGGCGGGACCGCGATCTCGCCCGGCTGCACCTGCCGCGGCATGTCGGCGTTCGCCCAGGCCGCATTGCGCTCGACCATGTAGAGGAAGAGGTTGAGCTGGTTGTGGGTGTTGGCGGCGCGCGCCTTGTCGAGCGGCAGGATCGTTACTGTGGCGTCGCTGAGGTCATGCGGGACGGGGACCCCGTGCTGCAGGATGGAGTGCAGGGTCGCGGTCACCGCGGCGATGGCCTGGGAGTTGCTCATCGACCCTCACTCACGCGCGGGCGCGTCCGGCGCGCGTGCGCAGGTACTCTTCGAGGCTCATCACCGGCGACGCGGCTGGCACCCGTTCGCGCGCGGGCGCTGTCGGCGTGGCGCGTACCTCGATGCGGCCGATGCTGACATGGATCGTCGCTTCGCCGGGCGGGGTTGATTCACGCCGCAACGGGGCTTCGCGGCGAGCGCGCTCACCGCGGAAGGTGACCAGCGGGATCGGCGGAGGTGCGATCGGTGCGGGGCGGGCAATCTCGTTTGCGACTGCGCGATCCGAGACCGCCCGCGCCATCGGCGGGATTGGAGCCTCGCGCGGCGCGGCCGGTGCGGTGGGGGCAAGCTCGCTTGTGACGGCGCGAGGCGAGATCGCCGTCGCTATCGGCGGGATTGTTGCCTCGCGCGGCATGGCGGGTTGGGTGCGCGGTGGTTGAGGCGACACGCGCAGCGGCAGCGGGTCGTCCCGCGACGGAGGAGCGGCGGTTTGCGGCTGTTCCTTGGCCGGCTCAAGGACGACGCGACGACGCGTGGCGATTGGTTCCGGCATCTGTGCGGCCGCCGGCGGCGCATCCGGCGCCGCCACCAGCGACGCCTGCGGCACGGCGGGCCGAGCGGGAACAATCGGCGGCGTCGCAACCGGTGGCGTCGGTGCCTCATCCACAGCATGCGGCGCACCGGGCGAGGCGCGCCGCGTCAATGCTTCGGCCGGCGAATATGATGTCAGGGGCGGAGAAAAAAGCAGCGGTTCGGGTTGGATTGGCGCCTCGGGCCGCGGCTCCCGCCCCGACTCCACGACGGTCTCCGTTTCAAACGGGGCATCAGGCTCCAACGCTGGCCCGAGCGGTGGAGGCTCGAACGGCAAGGGCACGCGCGGACGCACAGTTGGGACCGTGTCGCGGGCTCGGGCAGCCAGATTTGTAAAAAAGTCGGTCACGCGCCGAGCATCCGTAGATACTGCCACCGGCGCGCCTGAGCGAGGGCGAGGATGTCGCGCTCGGTCCAGCCGTAAGCGGAAGCGAGAGTATGCACCTCCTGCAGCAACCGGCCGGCCCACGCCGCCAGCTCGGTCCACAGGAAGGGCACGATGTCGAAGGGCGCGTGCCATCGGTGGCCGCAGCCGGCGCAGGCAAGCGCAAAGCGCATATCGGCCTGCGGGTCGGCCTCGCTCAACCGGCGCGCGGCCGCGGCGACCAGGGCCGGCGGCAGTTCTTGCGTCGCTACCGGCTCTCCGCGGCAGCGGGCTGAGACCACACAACGTCGCAACAACACCGATCCCGCCTCGGCGGGATCCGCGGTGGCACAAGCCGTCAAGTCGCGGCTGTCGGGCAGGCGAAGCTCTACGGCATAATCCTCGCCGTACACCGTCAATCCCGCCGCGTCCGGTTTTGGCGTGGCGCAGAGCTCGGAAGCGGCGAAGTCGAGCTCGAGCGACTCGCCGCAGGCCGCGCAGGCGATCAGCCCGGTCATGCGAGGCCCGAACATAGCTTCGCGCAGGGCCAGCAAGCGACGGTCGCGCTCGCCGATGCCGAGTTCGGCCAGCGCTTCTGCGGTGCTTTCGGGGCAGCCGAGCGCGAGCAGCGTCAGGGCGCGCTCGACCGGACCTTGGTCCTGACCGCGCTCCCAGGCGCCGAGCATGGCGGAGGCCGACGGCGGACGCATGGCCCACTCATCAGGTCGGGGGCGTGAAGCTTGGTTCGGTCGGCTCGGTCACCGAGAGGTCGCGCTCCCAGCCCTCGTTCTCGAGCTTGATGTGCTGGATCGCTACCGCGTTCGCGTTGGCGTCCAGCTCCGGGACCGCCTGGTATTCCGAGACCCAGCAGCGATAGACCTTGTAGGCGATCGCGACCTGGCCGGCCTCGTTGTAGATCTCGAGGATGATGTCCTTGCGGAAGGTCTTGAGCGAGACCTCCGAGCCGGCGGTGTTGCCGACCGACCAAACTGTGTTCGCCCAGATCTCGAACTCCGGGTCGTGCGTCACGCCGCGCTCCAGGGTGATGGCGTCGTACTCGTTGCGGCCCGGAGACTTGCGGCTCGACGAGTGATCGCCGCCCTCGCGATGGGTCACCACCTGCGTGGTGCGCTTGAGCACGCTGACCTTGCTGACGCCCGCGACGTACTTGCCGTCCCATTTGACCTTGAACTTGAAGTTTTTGTATGGGTCGAAGCGCTGGGCGTTGACGGTGAACTCAGCCATTGGTGCGCTCCTCAGGTCCCGAGTTGCCCGGCGATCTGCTGAATGGTGATGACCACGAATTCCGCCGGCTTTAGTGGTGCGAAGCCGACGACGATGTTGACGATGCCCAGATTGATGGTGGCCTGCGGGTTGGTAGTGGCGTCGCAGAGGACGAAATAGGCTTGCTGCGGCGTGCTTCCCTGGAAAGCGCCCTGGCGGAACAGCGTCTGCATAAAGGCGCCGACATTGAGGCGGATCTGCGCCCACAGCGGCGTATCATTGGGCTCGAACACCACCCACTGCGTGCCGCGATAGAGGGTCTCCTCGATATAGAGGGCGAGACGCCGGACCGGGATGTATTTATATTCGTCGCCTAGCGCATCCGCCCCGCGCAGTGTGCGTGCACCCCAAGCGATGCGACCGTATATGGGAAAGTTCCGCAGGCAGTTGATCCCCAACGGATTGAGCTGGCCATTGGCATTATCGTCCAGGTTCACGGACAGAGCTTGCACGCCTGTGAAGGCTGCGTCGACACCTGCCGGCGCCTTCCAGACGCCGCGCTGCCCATCTGTCGTCGCCATGATCCCCGCGATGGCCCCGCATGGTACAAAAGTGTCTAATTGGCCGCCGCGCAACGGGTCGGGCTCTTTGATTCGGGGGAAGTATAGTGCGGCGTTTCGCGCCGCAGTTCCAGTCAGACCAAGCGCGTTCAGCCCCGCGGCAGCGGCGTTCGCTGAGCTCCACCCTTCAGGCGCATCGACGATAAGCATCGCTCGCCGATCGACGCAATAGGACATCGCGGCCTGATAGACGGTGGGATCGGTGTCGCCGCCGCGGACATCCGGTGGGATACAAAGAAGGTTGAAAAGGTCGACATCGGCAAGCGCGTAGATCCCGGTCTTTGCTGCGGGGTCCCCTTTGACGTCGGCCGCAGCAAGCGCGGCACTGGGGGAGCCACCGGTGAATGCCGCCGGACCGGCGACCTTCGGGGTGGGCAGGTGGTTTGGATCAAAGCTGTCGTATCGGATATATTGCGATTCTGCGACTAGTGTGCGGTCGACCCGTCGCGGACCCTCCTTGACAGATAGGTTGCGGATGGTTTCCGTCGTGATGCCTCCCGTGGCGGACGTATACCTGACTGTCAGATTGAAAAGATCCGCCGTAGTCAGCCCCGGCGGCAGCGGCAGGTCCGCGGCGACGTTGGTGTCCAGGGTAACCGTTAGGGTGTTATTGGCCCAGTCGCCGGGACTGGACGCCTCCAGCGAGAGCCCGGTGTCCGCGTTCTTCGCCACACCCGTGCCCGCACTCGGTTTGAACAGGCGAACTATCACCGATTGAGTGCCGCCGTTCAAATAAAAATCCTGAACAGTATACGGCATGGGCATGTCGACGGCTAGACCTCCGAACTGCCGCTCAAAATCCGCAAAACTGTTGATGACCGTCGCCTGCAGCGGGCCCCACAGCGTACGCCCGACAAAAGCGGTGATGGACGTCGCCACACCGGTGATTGTGCGGACGCCGCTCGGAAGTTCCTGGATGTAGACGCCTGGGTAGCTTACCGCGACTGGCATGGGCGATCTCCTCGCAATTCCACGGGTACCTCACCCTGTGCTCGACCGAAGATCAGCGCGATCGGCCCATCATCGGGATCGACTGTTCCGCGCTTCGATCCAAGACCACGACCGTGGGCCGTCACGGTAACCATGATCGGTTCTCGGGGGTATCCATCTCTGGGCGGAAAAAGGATTGAGAATGAGATCTAGAGCGATCTAGACGAGATCTAGGCCGGCGCCGTCAGCGATCTAAATCTTCTAGTCGGTAGCGGCCCCAAGGATGGCGTCGATCAGGGCGCGCGGCGAAACATCGGTGAGCGCCAAGCGGTGGGCACGCATCTCATGGACATATGCGTTGCGGCCGTCGTTCGAGAGTGCGACTACCTTGGCGAGCGGAACAAGCGCCAGCAAGGTGCCTCCAATCGTGTCGGTCTCGCCGTCGCGGAGCCCGATCACAATCAGATCGGGAGAGAAAAGGGGGAGCTGTTTCTCGATTTCAGCGCGATTGGCCAATCGAGCAACCACGTCTAGAGTAAAGTGGTCGGTCAGCGATGTCTTGATAATATCACCGAGGAGCGGTGGTATTGTTACAAAGACCGTGCGGATGACGGGCACGGCGGTTCCTTGGCTCTTGACATAAGCCGCTATTGTCCTTGAACCGCCGCGCCGGAGATATCCATCTTACGTTGGAGAACGGATGGGAATGCGATTGACCGGCATTTTCCACCTGGAGGCGCGACAGCGAGGTGGCTAACGCAGTGTCTGCGACCGGAGGGAGCCGGGGCGGTCCCGCTGTTCGCGCATCCACAGGGCCGCTTGGCTGCGCCGCTGCAGGTTAAGTTTCCCGAATAGGTTGTGGACGTGCGATTTGGTTGTTGCCACCCCGATGTTGAGGCGACGAGCGATGTCCTTGTTGCTCAGCCCGGCGCTGATGAGATTGATGATCTGCAATTCGCGTACTGTAAGCGTCGGCGCCGGCGGCGCTTCGCTGGACTTGTTTCCGAGGCTCGGAAGATTACGGAGTCGCCGCAGCAACCCGCCGACCACAGATCTTGAGCAGGTTTGTTCGCCTCGCATGATCCCCACCAGGGTCGGAACCACCTCTGCAAGACCGGCAGTTCTCGGGATGTAACCGGCAGCCCCCGCTTCAGCCCACGCGATAACGCCCTCCGCCGTCTCGGCCAAGGCCAGGACGACTACCCGAATTTCAGGAACAGCATCCGAGAGCCGGCCGACCAGTCCAAATCCGTCCCGAAATGCAGCGTCGAGCAAGACGATATCCGGCCTTAACTCGATGGCTTTCGCAAAGGTCTCCTCAAAGTCGGAGCAATTCCCAGAAACTAACAAGCCTCTGTCGCGACTAAATGCCTCCGCCAACCCCTCACCCAGCAGCCTGACTTCAGAGGCGATCAGGACGCTGAGTTGTCGCTCGAATTCGACCGCGAGCGCAGCTGCTTTCCCCCGGATGCGATCTGCTTCCATGTTGAATCCCCCCTTGACCGAGACTGTTAGTTAGAGTGAGATACATTGTCAAAATACTCCCGGCTGCTTTGAATTCTCGCGAGGGCTGGCAAATCGCGGTCAGAGTACGGCAGGCACCCGCATTCGAAACAAGCTTATCAACGGAATTTCGGCTTCAGTGTGAAATATTTCACATTACGAGACAACACGACCGCATCGTGCTTCACGAATGGCACACTCAATCCCAAATTGTTATGTCGTTGACCCCCAGAAGGAGCACCTCCAAAGACGACCGCTACCATCTGGGAGGCTGTTTTACGCTTGAACAGCGGGATAATCGGTCGCCCGCCGTAAACAATCCATAGCTTGCTATGGTATTTGAGAGACTGTCGCGTTGATTGCACGGCGCCATTACCGCGTTGCGATTTCGCACTATGAATTGGAGACTGCTAATCTTACCGCGTCAGCGAAGTCGCAGGCGCCTAAGCCGAGCCCCGCGGGGACGTTGAAGGTGAGCGCGCCGGTGGCCTTTGCCGAACTCGTCGTCGCGTCTAGCTTTCGCCTCGGCCTTGCCGGTATAACGCTTGCGCATCAGGTTGGCGACGCGCCAGATGTCGATCTCGGGGATCACGCCAGATGGACGGGCAGCGATTATAAAATGGGGAAGACGCGGGAGGCGCGTGCAGCGTGTGGGCCGAGCAGGCTGCGCATGGCGCTAACAGACGAGATCGCTCGAGCCGCGGTGTTTCTGGCATCCGAGAATGCCGGGTTTGTCACCGGTAAACGGGAGTTCGTATCTGGCGTGAGGTGTGGTGGCAATCCGAGGAAAGCACCGCGCCACTTCCTGCAAAGGCTCACCTACTGCAGACTGGCTGCTCTAGCCGGCACCGCGCAGCGGCTCCGGAGAGACCATCAGCCGTGGGCGTCATGACCGGATGCGGCAAGATACCTATGCGCAGCTCACCGATAATGCTGACCAGCATGTAGGCCTCCGCTCGGCTGACGCCGCGTTTCCGATTCAGGGGACTGCGGCCCCTTTTTGACGTAAACTTGCTATGTCCGGCTCTCAAGGCCGCGTGGAGTCGCCCGATAGCCCGTCAAAGTCTTCTCGGCGTGAAGCAACCGCCATGACAGCATCCTCCGCGCATAGTCGCAGACGAGGGACGCACAGGCTGGATCGTCCGCTCGGTTCCGAAACTGGCCCGGGTCATCGGAGAGATCGAAGAACAGCGGGGGCAGCGCGGCGAAATGGACGTATTTGTAGCGTTCGTCCTGCACCACGGCGAGCGAGCATGCGTCCATCGGCAACCCGAGCGCCGCCTCGCGCCCTGGGTTGAGAATATCCCGGAAATCGAATTCGTAATGGACCTCCGGGCGCCAGTCGATTGGCGCTTCGCCCCGGAGAAAGGGCAAGAGCGAGCGACCATCGCATTGGCGCGGTATCGCTCCGCCGAGCCAATCAAGGATCGTCGGCGTCGTATCGGGGGTTTCTGTGAAGTAGTCGACGACGCTGCCGCGGGTCGCATCGGCGTCCGCTGCCGGGTCACGGACGATCATTGAGATGCGAAAGGTCTCGTCGAAATATCCAATCTTGCCGAGGAGATAGTGGTCGCCGAGCTGCTCGCCGTGGTCGCAGGTCAGAATGATGAGCGTGTTCTGCCATTGTCCGCTCTCCTCAAGCCAAGCGATGACCCGGCCGAGATTGTGGTCCACCTCGGACATCAGCCCGTAATAGGCGGCGCGCATGCGCTTGACCTCCGCCACGCTCATTTCGGCGACGAGCCCAAGCCCGTCCTGGAAGAAGCTATTCTGGGGGATGTGCTCGACGTAGTAGCGGAGTAGTGGATGCTGCTCGGCCTCTTTCCCCGGCGAAGCCGCGCGGCAGGGCGGCAGCATTTCCGCCGGATCATACAGCGCGTTGTAGGGCTCCGGCGCTATGAACGGCGGGTGCGGCCTGTAATAGCCGAGGTGAAGGAACCAATGCCGATGTTCAGCCCCTTTGAGGTAGGTGAGCGCCCGCTCGGTAAACCATGTCGTATCAGACAACTCCGCGGGGATCCGTGAAGGTCGTGTCGTCGCGCCAGTCCCGCCCTCGCCGCGCGGAAGCCAGATATCCTCCCGATTTGCGGGCAGCGGGAACCCTCTTTGCGCGACCCACGCAAAGTACGCGTCCTTGTAGGGTTCGAAGACCCCCACTGGCCGGAACCCATCCATGATGTCGCCCAGAACGAGAAAACGTGGGTCGTTCGGACTGGTGGTCCGCGGATCCGGGGTCGTCGTCGTATAGCCGATCAGCGCCGGGTCGTATCCGAGGTTCCTTAGCTCGTGACCGAGATTGGTGAACCGCGCGTCAAGCGGTACCGCGTTCTGCACCGCTCGGTGGGTCATCTGGTAGAGTCCGGTAAGGAGCGAAGCACGGGCCGGCCCGCAGGGTGCGCACTGGGTGAAGTGGTTCCGGAAGGTCACGCCCTCTCGGCACAGCCGGTCGATGTTGGGGACATTCAACAGCTTATTGCCGAGCCGCGGCAGGGCATCGCTGCGCCATTGATCAACAACGATGAGGAGTACGTTCTTGCGAGGGTTCAAGGAGCCACTCCCAGCTGAGATCGAGGGCGGGTTTTATACCCGAGGCGCAGGTTAACAAGATTGCCTACCTTCGGCGAACTGCCGCGAACGCGTTATGTGGGGTGCTCATGGGACGAATCGTAATCGACACCAACGTATTTGTTGCTGCGGGCTTCAACCAGCGAAGCGCGGCCGCACGGATCCTCGCAGCCGTTCGGGAAGGCCACTTTCAGCTGATCTGGAACGAGCCGACCCGACGGGAGACCGAGATGATCCTGCGCCGAATTCCGCACCTCGACTGGGAAAGGGTCGCGGATCTTTTCCAGCCCGAGATGGAGTTTACTGGTCCCGTCGATCCTGAAAGATTCATCCTCGTCCCGGATCCGGGGGATCGGAAATTCGCAGCGCTAAGCGCCGCTGCGCAAACGCGACTCGTCACCAACGACAACCACCTTCTATCTCATCGGAAAATCATTGGCGTAGACGTAATCACGCCGCGCGCCTTCCTGGCACGAGAGGGAGAGGACACCTGAACCGGGCCTCGCGGAATCGATTGATCAAAGGTGAAGAGCCGCTGGCATCTTACGGGTAGATCGAGTGACATCCCAAAACGCCCCACTGGTGTGTCGCCGACGGGGGAAAGAGGGCCACGTCGGCGTCGTCACCATCCGCCGCGAGCTCGTCAACCCGTCTAGCGCTTTCCCCCTCGGCGTAGTCGCCGTAGCGCCTGAGCATCGGGTTGGCGACGCGCCAAATGTCGATCTCGGATATCACGCCACGAAGCCCAGTCGGGACCCGACTATAAGAGATAGGAAAGGCCTCGGAAGACGCGTGCGACGTTCGGACCGAGCAGGCGCGGCAGCGACTCTGTTCTCTAATTCGTTTTTGACAACCCTTCGCGACCGAAGAGAATGAAACGCCCTAAGGAGCTAACATGTCCGACAAGCAGCCCTTGCCGACCGGCCGGCAGCTTGACGCTCTCGACCCGGTTTTCCGCGAGCGTCGGCATGAATACCTCGACCGGTTGCGGGCCGGGGATCCCGTCCACCGTGACGCGGAGGTAGCGCGGTTATTCCTGACCCGGTTCGAGGATGTGAAAGCTGTCCTGTCAAACCGATCGCTCTCCGTCGATCCGCGCAAAGCGCCGCAGGATTTATTTTATCGACGCAACCTGACGGGGAATGTCCCGCCCGAAGCCTTCGAGCCGTCGATGCTCCGGCTCGATGATCCCGATCATAAGCGCATCCGAGGACTCGTTTCCCAGGCGTTCAATCAGCGCTCGGTGGACGCCTCCCGCCCACGCATTCGCGCAATAGCCAACGAGCTGCTCGATGCTTTGACTGATCGCCCCTCGTTCGATGTGATCGCCGAATACGCGGTCCCGTTGCCCATCATCGTGATCGCCGAGATGCTGGGCGTCGATGCCGGCGACCTGGCACAGTTCAAGCGCTGGTCGGATGCTCGATCGCAAATCTTCAACCCAGCTCGGACGCCCGAGCAGGCGGCGGAGTTGGCGGCATCGCGGCAAGGCCTCAGTGATTATTTTGCGCGCGCCGCAGAGGCACGACGCCATCCGAGCGGCACCGACCTCATCAGTGCGCTCGTCGCCGCCGAGGAAGCGGGAGGTCGGCTTACCCAGCGCGAGATTGTCATTACTTGCGACCTGCTGCTGATCGCCGGCAATCTCACCACCACCGACCTGATTGGCAATGGCGTTCTGGCGCTACTCAATCATCCCGATCAGCTCGCCAAACTGCGAGCGCACCCCGAGCTCGTGCCCAACGCGGTCGAGGAGATGCTACGCTACGACCCGCCTGTGGTGCAGACCGGCCGGCTGGCGCTCGGGCCGTTCGAGATCGGCGGAATGGGGGTGAAGGCAGGTGAAGTGATGACTGCCTCGGTTCTCGCGGCCGGCCATGACCCGGCGCGGCATTCCGACCCTCCCCGCTTCGATATCGAGCGGGCGGACACGAGCCATCTTGCCTTTGGCGGCGGTGCGCATTTCTGTCTGGGGGCGCCGCTTGCCCGCGCCGAGGCGCAGATCGCCATTCCCTTGCTGTTCGAGCGTTTCCCCATTTTGCGTCTCGATCCGCAGCATACGATCGAGCACAAAGACGTGCCGGTATTCAATGGATTGAGAGCGCTTTGGGTGCGCACCACTTGATGCCTTGGGGGCAGGCCTGCCCGTGGAGAGGATCGTGATGTTCAAGCGGATCGACCACGTCGAAATCGTCACTGATCAGCTTGATCGAACCGTGCAGTTCTACACCGAGGTCTTGGGATTCACGGTGAAATCCCGAGACCGGATCGAGCAGTCGGGTTTAGGCGTGCCCATTGAACTCGTGTACCTGGACCTCGGCGGCACGGTCGTCGAACTGATCTCGTACGAGGGCGCTGCTATCGAGCCGGCTCCACGGAACGAGCATCTCGGGTACCGCATGATCGCGCTCGAAGTCGACGACATGCAGAGGGCGGCCGACTATCTGAGGACCAAGGGTGTCGAGGTCGTATGGGGCCCGAGAGTTCGCGAGACGTACTCACGGGCTGAGATCTGCGACCCGAACGGCTATCACATCGAGCTCAGGCAGTGGTTCACGTGAGCTGATCACGAGTTTAGGCCGCAGGCCCGCTCGCCATCTTTCCCGGCGGCTCGCTGGCGCCTGTTCCCGCCTACAACAGCAACGACCTATGGCTCACGCGGGTCGACGAACTCGGCGAGCAGGCGGTGGCGCTTGTTGCCGAAGGCGGGTTTCAGGGGTTGAAACTGCGTCTCGGGCGGGAGCGTCTGGCTGACGACTTCGCCGCCATCAAAGCGGTGCGCGGCGCCGTTGGCGAGAACATCAAGCTGATGGTCGACTTCGACCAGGGCCTCACTCTCGGCGACGCGCTGCGCCGGTGGCACGCCCGTAACGATCAGGGTCTCTATTGGTTCGAAGAGCCGATTGCGTACGACAACCTCGCGGGCTACGCGCAGCTCACGCGCGAGCTCAAGACTCCCGTACAGCTCGGCGAGAACTTCTATGGCCCGGGGGGCTCTTCGATACCATCCGGGCGGGGGCCGGCGATTACGTCATGCCGGATCTGATCCGGATCGCAGGGGTCACGGGATGGTTTCGCGCAGCCGCGATCGCCGGCGCGGCGGGTGTCGAGATGTCGACCCATCTATGTCCCGAGATCGCGGGGCATCTGATGCGCTTTCACCCAAACCGCGCATTGGCGCGAATGGCGGGATTGGGCTAATCCAATTCTCGCCGAGCCGTTCCGGCTGGAGAACGGTCGCCTCTTCATCCCGGATCGGCCGGGTAACGGCATCGAGTGGGACGATGACGCGATCAAGCGCTATTTTGCTTGAGGCCTGAGTGTTGACGGCTGTTCACCGGCGTGGAAACCCTCGGCCACAGACCGGCACCATCTGCCGTAGCCGGCACGCAGAACGTCCCAGGTCATCTACAGAAATCCACCCACATCTACGAGACGGTCGTGGGTGAATTTGTGGGTAAAGATGGCGCGATTGATCTAGGTTATCGATATTGTTTTTAGATTGAGCCTAGAGTGGCGGAGGGGATGGGATTCGAACCCACGATACGGGTTATCGCCGTATAACGGTTTAGCAAACCGCCGCCTTCAGCCACTCGGCCACCCCTCCACCAATGAGTGGATAGATGCGGGATATGCGTGAGCGTTTGTAAAGAGTGGTTCTCACCGAGTCAATTCGCCGTGATCCCGCGAAGACCGGAGCCTACGCATCGCCATGGTTAAGATCCGAACATCGGCCGCCATGTACGGGGTTCCGGCGATTTTCGCCCTACGAACATGCACTCCTGCCGCGCTGGGCGCGATACGTATCGAAAGCCTTGGTCCCTTTCATAGCTTGGGAGCTTACCAGAAGGTGGTCCTCGCCTCCCGATATTGTCGGATGATTGCTCGGTCGCCCGCCGTTCGCCAGTCACCGCAGGACCCGGTAATTCGCGCACGGCTCGCCAGCGTATATCTCCAGCTCGGCGATGCTGCGGCGGCGAAGAGCGAGGCGTGCGCTCCACGCGAGCGCGACCGCGACCAAGGGGGTCATGCAACGCGACCAGCGTCAGCTTTGGGAACGGCCTCACCGGAGGGATCACCTCCGATCAGGTTCTGTTCAACTTGACGCTGTCGCCTTCAGATCCGAACTACGCTAGCGACTATACGAACCTCGCAGGCGGCCCCACCTTGACGACAGTATCAATGCACCCCCCGACGCCCCGACGGTCGGAACATTTTTGGATCCCACCGGGAATATTCAGATCAATCACTCCATGCTCGACGAGGGCTCATCTTTGGCGGTGATACCCAAAACATCTCATCGTCTCCGGCGCCAGTACATTTGCCCCTACCCCTCCAGGACCCGGAGCCCGCCAGCCTGACTTTGCTAGGCCCGGCGCTCGCAGGCATGGGTCTTGCTTTCGCCGGCGTCGGCGGAGAGGTTGAGAACCGCACCTGCCGCTCGGCCCTCGCCCGATCGTGCGCGGCCGGTCCTCGGCGCGGCTCCTGATCATCAGCAGGCGCCGGGCAGGCGGGTGCACGACACCCGGCTGTCGTTCAACGACCCCAGCGGTGACCGGTTGCGCGTATGGCTCGCGCTCGATCGCGAGACCTTCTGCGACGAGGCGCGGGTGGCTGACGCACTCAGCCCTCCGCCTCGATGCGCGCCATGTCCTCGTCGCTGAAGCCGAAATGGTGGCCGATCTCGTGGATCAGCACGTGGCGAACGATGCGGGTCAGCTCCTCGCCGGTCTCGCACCAATAATCGAGGATCGGCCGGCGATAGAGGAACACCATGTCGAGATCGGGCCGCGGATCGCTAATGCTCTTGTGCGGTAGGGCAACCCCGCGATAAAGGCCGAGGATATCGAACGGGCTGTCGAGGCCCATCGCCTCCTCGGTCTCGTCGTCGGGAAACTCCTCGACGCGGATCACGACCGGTCCGAGATGCCGCTTGAGCCGCTGCGGGATGTTGTCGAGTGCGAGCTGCGCGAGTTCCTCGAGATCGGCGAGCGATGGCGGCAGATGCTCCGTCATGGTATCAATCCCACCAAACATGGAGGTTGCGATGGTCGAGAGGTTGGTCGGGGCCGCGCGGCAAGCGGCATTACACGAGATCCACGGGTGGGTCGAGGTCGAGGACCGCGATGCGATCCGCAAGAGCTATCATTTCGGCAACTTCTCCGAGGCCTGGGGCTTCATGTCGCGAATGGCGCTGCTGGCCGAAAAAATGGACCATCACCCCGAGCTCTTCAACGTCTACAACCGGGTGGAAGTCATCCTGTCGACGCACGACGCGGGCGGGCTCAGCGACCGCGACATCCGCCTTGCGCACGCAATCGACGAAATCGCGCCCGAACGGGACCGCCGCCCGCCGCTGCCGTAATCGCGAGCGCATCGGCGTGCTTCATCGCCGGGACAGCGCGGGCGCCCGCGGCTCGGCGCGGCGGGCGAGCTGTGCGCTGGGCGGCGATGCGGGTCCGGCACGTTCATCATGACCGAGCGAACCCCGCTGAGCGGGATCCACAGTGCCGCCCGCGTGATCGGCGCAAGCCGCGGTGCGGTCAGATCGAGGGGCGGCCGGATTACCCTATGCTAGCGCGGGAGGCCGGCCGGCCCGCTTGCGTCGCGATCACTTAAACGGCATCGTCAGAATGACGGTCACCAATTCGACGCCGGGGTTATGCTGGCCAATGCCGGCGTTTGACATGTGGTACATGCCGACCCCGAGGCGGCTCAGGTTGTCGAAGCGATAATCGAATTCCGCGCCCTCGCGGAACTCGGTATGCGCCCCGAGATCGATGCCGGTGCCGTGGCTGAAGTACCCGACCGCGGCACTTGGCGTCGCGATGAATCTCTCGAAAAAATTGATGTCGAAGCCGAATCCGCCATAACCGTAGAAGGCGCCTTTCCCAGTGCCGAAGGCGCCGATGAAGGGTGCCACAATCCACAGCACATCGCCAAAGCGGTACTCACCCAGCGCCAAGCCCGTCTGTCCGCTTCCCGCCCTGCCGCTGTTGGGCAGCACGTCGAAGACCCCGCTGCCGATCGCGATGCGCGGCGGATCGGCGGGCGAGCCGAAGGTGATTTGCGCGATAGCCGGACACGCCATCGTGAAACTCAGCGCGAGGACCAAGCCTGCTGCTACCGGATTTGAGAACCGCCACCCACTCACAGTGCTTTCCCCCGTGGGTACGCAACGATTGCCCGCACCCCGTCTTATCCTATAAGGCGCGCCATCCCGCGCAAGCAAAACCCTGCGCACAGCCTCACACCCGCTTCATTCGCTCCGTTGCCAACACCAGCTGCTCGCGAATGCCGGGCTCCATCGCCGAGTGGCCGGCACCGGGAACGATGACATATTCCGCTTCGGGCCAGGCGCGCGCGAGCTCGTCGGCGCTGCCAAGCGGGCAGACCATGTCGTAGCGCCCTTGCACAATGATCCCGGGAATCTGCCGGATTTGCCCGACCCGGCCGATCAGATCTCGGTCGCCGGTAAATAAATGGCGCGTGAAGAAATGGGCTTCGATTCGCGCCAGACCCAAGGCCAGCCTGTCCTCGCCGAAAGCCGCCACGGTTTCCGGGTTCGGCAGCAATGTCGAGCAGGCCCCCTCATAGACACTCCAGGCGCGCGCCGCCGGCATGTGGATGCGCGGGTCGGGATCGAGCAGGCGGCGGCAGTAGGCGGCGAGGATGTCGCCTCGTTCGGGCTTTGGCAGAAACTCCGAGAAGGCGCGCCAAGCCTCGGGAAAGACCCTGCGCACGCCGTAGAGAAACCACTCGATCTCCTTCTCCCGGCAGAGAAAAATCCCGCGCAAGATCAGCCCGGCGCAGCGCCCAGGGTGGCTTGCGGCATAATCGAGCGCCAGTGTCGAGCCCCAGGAGCCGCCAAAGACGAGCCATCTTTCGATGCCGAGCAGGGTGCGCAAGCGCTCGATGTCGGCCACGAGATGTGCCGGGGTGTTGTCCTCGACCTCGCCAAGAGGGGTCGACCGGCCGGCGCCGCGCTGATCGAAAACGACGATCCGCCAATAGTCGGGATCGAAAAACCGACGGTGAACCGCGGTGGCGCCGGCGCCGGGGCCGCCGTGCAGAAACAGCACCGGGGCGCCGCGCGGGTTTCCCGACTGTTCCCAATACATCGCGTGACGGGCATCCAGCCGCAGGGTACCCACCCGAAAAGGGTCGATCGGCGGATAGAGGTCGCGGCGGTTCGTCATCGTCAGGCAGCTCGCGGGATCCTCTACCGATTATGTCCCGCAGCCGGCTCCAGGTCGACCGCCGCAGCGCTGGCACACCTCCGGTCTGCTGACCAAAGTGAGTGTCGACCATTCCCGGTTTTCCCGGGAATAACCGGGAAAAAATCGTGTCCGGCCGTGGGATCGATCACAGAATCATAGCAAAGTCAGATGCTTAGGATCTCAATTCCCGGTAATCAAACCGGGAATTCAGGTGCCGCCAAACCGGGAATCAAAGCACATAACCGGGAAATAACCGGGAATTCTACTCTGCACACCCGGCCCGGACGTCGTTCCGCGGCTTGGCGATCCCGAGCCAAGAGCAAAGCATACCCTCCGATCTTGATGCCATGATGGCGAGATCGACTTGCTCCAGGCCGAACCAGGTCCGTGCACCTTGGTCAGATCCATCGGCGCGTCGCACCAGACGATGCCGTAGATCACGACTTGGGCTGAGAAGTGGGGACCATACCGGAGTGCGTAGCACCATGATCGGTACTATCGCGATGATGGTGGCCGCCTTGGGCGATGCTCGCCATCACGAGCTTGGCATAATCCGGCTCGCTCATGCGCGGTAGCCTTCTCAGGAACGCGACGGTCGCCCAAAGCTCCTCGTCGCTGTGGTCGTTCCAGGCCGGCATGCCGGTCATCTTGATGCCGTGTTTGAGGATCCAGAAAAGTCCGGCGAGGCTGTAGAGCGGAGCGGCTTCTGCCAGATCGGGAGGCGAGGGATAAAGGCCCCGCGCGATATCGTCCTTCGGTACGCCGGGTGCACCGTGGCAGACCGCGCAATGCGCCGCGAAATGCTCGACGCCGACGAGAACCTTCGCCTGGTCATCGAGCCCTGGCGGCACCGCGATGCCCGCTGCGTGCGCCTCGATCGAGCGCGTGCGCGCCGTCTCCAGGACCCAGCGCGTGACCGGCGAGTGGGGAGCGGTTGCTGAGGTGTCATAGAAGCCGAAGAAGACAAAGACCGCCCCGGCGATCAGGATGAGAGCAAAAGTTGCGGCCAGAGTTCCGACGATGGTGCGCGTGCTCATCGCCCTCAGAACCAGATGCGCACGCCGAAAGCAAGGCGGAAATCCCCCGTGCTCTCGCCTAAGAGCCTGATCCAAAAGGTCGTTGCAATGGGCGTGGCGGGGTGATTCACGGGTGGTGGGGTTTACGTGACGGCGGACGACGATGTGGACGCAGGAGCATCGCCGGATTTATCGGCGTGAAGGGGAAGGGTTCCCGAGCGACCTAAGGGATGCCGAATGGGCGCGGCCGGCACCGCTGATCTCACAACGCCCGGCAGGTTGAAGCCGCCGTGGCCAAGATGCCGGTCTTGCGCATGGAAATTGTCAAACGGTCGAACGACATGAGCGGTTTCGTCGTCCTGCCCCGGTGATGGGTGGTTGAGCGCACCTTCTCATGGTTCAGCCGAAATCGTCGCCTGGCCAAGGATTTCGAAAACCTCGCCGAGACCCTCGCCACCTTCGTTACCAACGCCTCCATCCAGCTTGCCCTCAGGCGGCTGGCCAGGGCCTAGGCCGTGAAGTATTTGAACTGCCGGTTGCAGCTGCCATGGGGGTCTGCAAACGGAAGGACAAGGTCGCTCGTTCCGTGATCGCGAATGACCGGGATGGCGCTACGTCCAGCCGTTGGGATGGCCGCCAGCTAACGGGTCAAATCGACCCTTCTCGGCCACTCAGCCTTCGCGCCGGGAACGGCTCTTCCTGCCCCTGACCGGACCTTGCCGGAGCGAACGAGCAACGGGAGGTCCGTTGGAAAGCGAGCATTCGCCGTCGTGCACGCCAGCGCTCCTCGGTATAGGATTGCCCGAGCGAGGAGAACGCTATGCAGGCTGGATCACTGGACCGGGTGGACCGCCGCCTCGCCGCGATCCTCGCGGCCGACGTCGTCGGCTACAGCCGGCTGATGGAGGCCCATGAGCGGGGTACGCTCGAACGGCTGAAGATGCTGCACCGCGAATTGGTCGATTCCAGGATCGCCGAGCATCGCGGCCGCATCGTCAAGACCATCGGCGATGGGCTGCTCTCGGCTCAACATGGGAGATGACGCGGTGGTTGGTTTGACACGACGGCAACTCGGCCTATGCGGGGCAGCTGTCGGCCTCTTAGGCGTTAAGGCGGTGGCACAGCCGGTGACGCCTAGCGTGCAGCTGCCGGATGGCAGCCGTGTCCCGGCCCTAGGTCAGGGATCCTGGCACCTTGCTCAAGGTCGACACCCGGCTTCGGAGGAAGAGGAGGCTCTACGAACCGGCATCTCTCTAGGGCTGGCACTTATCGACACAGCCGAGGTGTATGGAGACGGTCGTGCCGAGCAGATGATCGGACACGTCATCGCAGGGCAGCGGGGCAAGGTGTTCCTGGTCTCCAAGGTGTTGCCCGACCACGCCACAGCAAGTGGAATCCGGCACGCCTGTGCCGCGAGCCTGGCTCGCCTTGGGACCGACTATCTGGACCTTTACCTGCTGCATTGGCGTGGCGGCGTGTCGGACCTTAGCGTCGTTGTGGACACCTTTGAAAGCCTACGTGCGGAGGGGCGCATCCGGCGCTGGGGCGTGTCAAACTTCCTCGTCGGGGACATGGAAGACCTGCATCGCGTCCGCGGCGGGGACGGCTGTGCCACCAACCAGGTGAGATACAACCTGAAAGATCGGAGCATCGAGCGGAACCTGCTCCCCTGGTGCGAGCAGCACGGCTTGCCGATTATGGCCTATTCTCCGCTCGACATGGGAGGTGACCTACTTCGGAACACTGCGCTGGTTCGAGTCGCCGAGAGGCACCAAAGCAGCCCGGCAGCGATCGCCCTTGCCTGGACGATACGGAGCGGGCACGTCATCTCGATCCCGGAATCTGGCTCGCCAGCTCATGTGCGGCAGAATGCCTCTGCATTGTCGCTGCGGCTGACGGATCTGGATTTGGACGAATTGAACCGGGAGTTCGCGGCGTAGAACTTGGCCCTGATGTTCTCGCGCCTGTACCCGACACCGTCGCGCTCTGCGTTCACACGGCCAAGGCATCCCGCGCCAGGCGATCTCGCCACCTGGGCGGTTTCGTACGGGGAGGGGTATTTCTCCTACTGCGATAGTTCGGCGCAGGGATCATCCTCACCGGTTCGGGTGAACTCAGCGGTTCCATCCTAGTCCTACCGACGACCGCTATCGGCGCAACCTCGCCGTCGGCGAACGCGCCGGCGAAGGACGGGAATCCACCGACCTCGCGGTTTACAGCCATGATGGAAAACGGCGCGTCTTCGGCGGTAACGCGCGGAAATCCTCGCCTCCGGAGGATCGCGGCCCCGGTTCTCGCCGGGCCGCGATCTCTACCGCCTCAGTTCACAGCTCGACCTGCTCCGAGATGCTGAGCGCGTCATCGACCTCGATGCCGAGGTAGCGGACTGTGCTTTCGAGCTTCGTATGACCCAGGAGAAGCTGAACCGCCCGCAGATTGCCCGTCTTTTTGTAGATCTGGGCTGCCTTCGTCCGTCGCATCGAATGGGTGCCGTACGCGAAGCCGTCAAGCCCGGCGCTCTCGACCCAGGCGTGGACAATTCTTGCATACTGCCGTGTCGAGAGGTGCGGGTGCGCCCGGAAGCGGCTCAGGAAGAGATACTTGCCGTTTCTAGCGTCGACCTTCGGAAGCCAGGCTTGGATCGAGCGCGGGTCTGCTCGGTGATCTCGAACTGAACCGGCCGGCTTGTCTTCTTCTGAATGACAGTGGCGCGGTCTCGAACTCGGTCGCCGGCGCAAACATCGTCGACTTGCAGCCTCATAAGGTCGCAGCCTCTGAGTTTGCTATCGATGGCAAAATTGAAAAGAGCGAGGCCGCGCGATCGGTGCTTCAGCTGTAGCCGGACCCGGATTGCCCAAACGTCCTTCGGTTTAAGCGGACGCTTCTGCCCGGTGATACGCCCCTTGTTCCAGGGGGCATTCTTCGGCCGCAGCGACGTCTGCATTTCGCCATCCATGATCGCCTCCGTTGAGCCGACCACACCCTCCGCAGCGCCTACCGATTAGCGGGCGAAGGAAATCTATCCGAACGACGGGTCTCAGCATCGCTGCCCACGTTCGGCCCCGCCAGCCCCGCCTCCGGTGTTCGACCCGTGCAAGACATTCAGAGTCAGGAAGCGATCAGCCGAAACCGGACATTCAGTCTGATGGCCAACGAACCAGGCATGGTATGGCAGAGCAATGCTCATCTCTATATCCTGACAGGTGTTCGGTACCCAATGGTGGTAACTCGGCTGTCGGGCAGTTGGAATGCCATCTGCCGGGCCGAAGCGGGGCCACCACGTCCAGGGCTCTGATCCGTCAGGCATTATGTCGGCTGTCGATTGCCGCGTCGCCTGCTGCTAAATCCTCTGACGGGCGCCGCCCTGTGAAAGTGCGCGCGACAGCGGAGAGCCAAAACATGACAGCTGCCGGAGCAACCGACTTCGACATTGCCACGTTGCGGGCCCGACGCACCAACAAGTGGCACAAGTTTCCACCTGACGTACTGCCAGCGTGGGTCGCTGACATGGATTTTGGCGTGGCGCCATCGATCACCGCCGCGCTGACGCGCCTGACACAGAACCAGGAATATGGCTATGCCGCGCGCGAGGGCGTGCTGGCCGAGGCCTTTGTCCGCCGCATGGAGCGGCGCTTCGGCTGGCACACGGATCCCGCCGACACACTCGCGGTCGGCGATCTGGTGCAGGCCAGCTTTTCCGCGGTCATGGCGTTCAGCGAGCCGGGAGACGCGGTTCTGTTGCAGCTTCCCTCCTATCCGCCATTCATGCGCGCGATCGAGGACACGGGCCGTCGCCTGATCGCCAACCCGATGCGCGACGACGGCACGCGCTGGGTGCTCGACCTCGCTGCGTACGAGGCGGCCCCCGATCCGCGCACCCGCATGCTGACATTCTGCCACCCGCAGAACCCCACCGGGCGAGCCTACAGCCGGGGGGAACTCGAGGCGGTGGCGGCATTCGCGATCCGTCATGATCTGGTGGTGGTATCCGACGAGATTCACGCGGACATCGTCTATCCCGGCAACACGCATATCCCGCTGGCGTCGCTGCATCAGGAGATCGCCGCCCGCACCATCACGATCACCTCGGCGACCAAGAGCTTCAACATCCCGGCACTGCGCTGCGCTGTCATGCATTTTGGAAGCCCAGAACTGAGGGAGCGCTTTGGACGCCGCATCCCGTCACGATTGCTTGGCTCACCAGGCGTAACGGGTGTCGATGCCACCGTCGCGGCCTGGGACGACGGACAGAACTGGCTGGACGAGATTCTCGCTCAGTTGCGCGCGAACCGCGATTGGCTGGCGCACACCATCGAAGCCGACCTTCCGGGCGTGACGATGCGGCCGCCCGAGGCAACGTATCTGGCCTGGCTCGACTGTCGCGCCCTGGACCTGCCGTGCTCCGCTGGGGAGTTCTTCCTGGATCATGCCAGGGTCGGGCTGAATTTTGGCGGGACGTTTGGGGCGGAATACACTGGCTTCGCGCGGCTGAATTTCGCGACGCCGGCGCCGATTCTGAGGCAGATTGTTACGCGAATGGTGGAGTCGGTGCGGAGGCGGTGAGGAGAAGTTAGCCGCGGGTGTCGTGGCGGGCTGTCCGTTCCGCGGCCGCCGTCCAAGCAGTGGAATGCGTTGACGATCACACCGCCTCATTTCAGAGTGGGAGTATTCCACTCGACCCAGGAACTCCAGTGAGCAGCAGAGATAGAGATTTTCGTCCGACCCGTCGCCGTGGCTTCGACGACGACAACTTCGAAACACCCCGGCGCGGCTTCGGATCTACACCGGGATCCAGCGCCCAGAGGTTTGAAGCACCCGCCGGTCCCCCGGTCCAAGCGGTCGTCAAATGGTACAACCCCGACAAGGGGTTCGGTTTCGTACAGCTTGCCGATGGGTCCGGTGATGCCTTCCTGCACGCGAGTGTGGTTGAACGCAGCGGGCACGGCAGTGTCCCGCCGGGAGCGACGCTCGAGGTCCGCGCCGGTCCGGGGCCCAAGGGGCCGCAAGTAACGGAAATCCTGAGCGTCGACAGCAGCACCGCGCAGCAAGAGCAGCCTCGACGTCCTCGGCCCGAGCGACCCTATACACCGGCAGACGAGGCCTCGGTCGAGGAGATCGGCACGGTGAAGTTCTACGCCGCCGATAAAGGGTTCGGATTCATCGTGCGGGACCGCGGCGGCAAGGACATTTTTGTGCATGCCTCGGCGCTGAACCGCGCCGGTATCGCCGAGCTGGGGGAAGGCCAGCGCGTAGCCGTCGACATGGTCGAAGGCGGCAAGGGACCGGAGGCGCTCAACATTCGTCTCATTTGACGTGGAACCCTACAACCCGCCGACCTCGGCTGAACGGCTCTAGCCGACCCAACTCGGTCACTCAAGGTTCGCGGTTGGAACGGCTCTACATGCCCCATTTCGGACTTTGGCCGGCGCCAGCCCGCTGTCCAGGAAGGCTCGTGAAAGTATTTTTCAAACAGATAATATCGCGGTTGACGTGCGTTTGCGGCTGTGACCACAATTTGGGCGACGGTTCCCTTCTCGGTTTTCGCTGTCATTGAAGGCTGGCTCTCATGGTTAGGACGCTCCTGATCAGGGGGATGTTGGTCGGCGCATGGGCTGGCCTGCTGGCGTTCATCTTCGCTTGGATATTTGGCGAGCCGCAGGTCGACCTCGCCATCGGCTTTGAAGAGCACATGCACCAGATGGCCGGGGAAGGCCCAGAGCCGGAGCTTGTCAGTCGGTCGGTTCAGAGCACCATCGGCCTTCTGACAGGGGTAGTCGTCTATAGCTGTGCGCTGGGGGGCATTTTTGCTCTCGCGTTCGCCTACGCCTACGGGCGGATCGGACGGTTAAGCCCGCGAGCCACAGCAGCGGTGCTCGCCACCGCCGGATTCATCACGCTGATCCTCGTGCCCCAAATCAAGTATCCAGCCAATCCGCCCTCGATTGGTGATCCCGAGACGATCGGACTGCGGACGGCGCTATATTTCACGATGTTGGCCATATCGATGATCTCAGCCATCGCGGCCTCGTCAACCGGTCGACTGCTTGTCGGTCGCTTGGACGTTTGGAATAGCGCCCTGGTCGGGTGCGCGGCCTACGCGGTAGCTATATCTGCCGCGATGCTCCTTCTGCCGCCGGTAAACGAAGTGCCGGCGGATTTCTCCGCGACGACGCTGTGGGACTTCCGTCTCGCTTCGCTCGGCATAGAGGCCGTCTTATGGACGGCGCTTGGTTTGGTGTTCGGGGTGTTTGCCGAGAGGAAGCTTATCGCGAGCAGCAGCCCGAATATTCGCGTTGCACGGAGCATTCGCTAAAGAGCCCACGAGTGGCTGCTATCGGCGCTACTTCACCGTCGCGGCGGCAGGTGCCCTCAAACGATAGGATTGTTTAGTGGCAGGGGAAGCCTAGTAGGTGGCGGCCGTCGTGCACAAATTCATGGATATACATGCCGGAGAAAAGAGATGTCGCGCCTTGCTCTGCGCCTATGAAATAGAGCGCTAAGAGGCAGAGCAACCCGCCGAATACAGCCCACGGCCAAATGTGGCGTACAGGTATAGCGACCGGAGTGTTTGACGGTGCGAAAGTAACGCTTGCCATGTTGTCTCCTGCCCCAAGCGCTTTCATCCAGGATCGGTTTGCCAAGACGCGAAGCATCTCGTGCTAAGCCGTCCCAACTAAATATTCAGGACGCCAGCCGCGATCGGACGGTATTCATGCGTCTGGCGAGATCGGCCTCGCTCAGCAGCCCGCGGCTGAGCATGATGTGGGCCAAGGCTAACAGCTGTTGCTCAGGCGCAGGGGTCCCCCTGTACACGGTCTCGCCAAGCTGATCCTCCGCGTGGCGCCGTTCCAGCGCAGGGAGAGCCGCGGCGGCGAGACACTCGCACGTCGCGTAAAGGCTGACTTTCCAGGGCGGATCAGGATTGGTGACCCCGTAACGCGGTGCGAGCTTTTCCCATGTCTTATCGTCGTTTCGTATGGCCTCGAGCAATGGGATGGAAGCAAGATCCGCTCGGCGATCGCCAGCAACAGCAGGCGGCTCACCGCTGTCCCCATCATTGGCCGGCCGCCGTTTGATGACCCTCACCTTCGACCGGCCGGCTAGCCTTGTGGATCGGCCGAACATCGTCTGACTTCCGGTCGGGCCGAGGCTGGGCAACGCCGATCATGCAGTCGCGGGTCACGATCTCCGCGAGCTGCTCTTCCGTCCAATTTTCGGTACCTGCCGGTCGCACAGGAAGGACCATAAACCGGCACTTCTGATTGGAGTCCTCGATCCGCACCTCGACCTCAGGGGGAAGAACCAATCCGAACTCCGTCAGCACCTCGCGCGGCCAGCGGACGAGCCGGCGACGATAGTTGGGCGAACGGTACCAGTAAGGCGAGTGACCGAGCAGCGGCCGCGGATAGCACGAGCACAGGGTGCAGACGATCACATGATGCACCGTCGGGGTATCTTCGAGAACCCGCAACTCCATGTAGTCGCTCGGGGTGCCGGAGCCGGTGGGCTCCGTCCAGTCGATGCCGATCTCCCGGCAGGCAGCAACGGCATCGGCAAGCACGCGGGCCTTGAATGCCGGGTCGGTCCATGCCTTTGCGACCAGCCGCGAGCCGCCGGCCGGCCCGATGGATTCGGCCCACTCGGTAAACTTCCGGTGATCCTCGGCGGTGAACAGGCCCTTCTCGATCGCCAGCTCGCGAACGGCGATTTCGAGAATCTCGAAATCGGTGACTTCGTCGACCATCGGCGCCGCTGGATGGTCGTGATCGCCGTCGCGGTGTTCGTGCGAGTGTTGCATGCTCTGCACTCCCCAGATTGTTCGGTCAATCGCTAATGGGCTCGAGCCAGCGGTCGGGCAATTCAGTCTGCAACGTATCGTTTTCGAAGGGGTAACCCTCCCAAAGATCCTTCTGCCGAATCCGGACGATGTAATACTGCTCACGCTGCGCGTCGTCCCGGTTCCACGCCTCGTCCTCGGGAATGAGGTCTTCATAAGTGCGGGCGGCGATCGTGCCGCTCACGCCTCGAACGTACATTTGGGTGCGCGTGTAGAACAGATTTGGCAGATCCCTTACGCGAACGCGGTCGCCTACGTTGAAGCGGGCGGGCACGTTCCCAGTATCAGCGCTCTTCATAGCGGGCCCTCACCTCTGCAACCTTTTCGAGCAACTCGGTCAGCGAGACGTGGTTCTTGTCGACCAGCATTCGGGCGGCGGACCAAACCCAGCGTCCGTAGTAAGGGAAGCCGTAGTAGAGCGATTGACCCAAATCGTTGTTGCCCCGGCGACGCCTTTCCTCGGCATTCCACACGCCCCGCCAAGCGAGCACCTCGCAGGTCACATAGGTGTTCAGCTCCCACAGCTCCTCCTCTTTATCCTCGTATCGGACGGGCGCATCGGGCTGGCCGCCGACATCGTGCGGCGGTGCCATGGAAGCCACGTATTGAGGATGCGGGACCTCGTAGGGCCAATCTTGATGCTGATGGATCGCCGGCGCCAACTGAGCGCCGATTTCGTAATATTGTCGAAGGTCACTGCGTGTTGGCATCGTAGTTTTGCTCCTTCGCCAGTGGCCGAGGAACGGTGAGACTATGCAACCTTGCCGCTACGTATTTGTGACGCTCGATCCTGGCCTTAGCATCAGACCCTAGCCTCGATCCGGGCACTCGGCCCAGGGTTCGTGAAGGCCCATACGTCCTCCGGCAACGTACCGTTGCATAAAAACCTGCTACCTCGCAAGGGATGTCAGCGACTGGCAGGGTGACGTCGTCCAATGGGCCGGGTATTTCGCGATTACCTGAGCTGACCATTTCGCCCGCTCGCGCTTGGCGTTTGCGGCGTGCGGGTAGTCGGCCGAAGGTCAAAAAGGGGTCGACCTGAGCCGACCAACTATCGTCCCGTGAAGGTCCGGAATCGGCGCATCTTCCCCGTTCCCGCGGGTTCCGGCGAAGGTCCCTTCACCGAACCCACACCGGCCGCTCAGTCTCGACGGCGGGAACCGCTCTTAATGCCCCATTTCCGTCATTGCCGTCGCCAGCCCGGAGGTCTAGGGAGGAGTGGAAAGCGGACTCGTGCTTTGCGGGTGTTTCACTTCACTTCGGCGATGTCCGGCAACTGCCACGTCTTGTCGAAGTAGGGCTGGGTCGGGCCGTAAAGCCGGAAGTAGGTGAACCAGCCCCTGTTCGGGATTGTCTTGATCCAGTTGTGTTCGGGTTTGCCGGTCGGCGGCGTCGGGCCGAAATACAGGTCGGTCGAGCCGTCGGCATTGACGACGATGTCGTCGCGCGAAGACCGGTCGGGGTAGCTGCCGGTGTCAACGAAACAGCGCGTCTCGTTGTCGTAGACCGTGAACGACCAGAACTGCGCGACCGGCGCGTCTTTCGGCACATGCAGCGTGTAGCTCTTGTCCCCCTCCAGCCACTTCCCGGCTGCATCCTTGGAAGCTTCGAGATAGACCTGACCGGCGCCGACGGTGCGCCCCATCATGCCGACCGTCACGCCGACGGCCTCGTAGAACCATGAGGCGCGCTCGTCGAGTTGGGTGTGGGTCGGAACTTCCTGGTCCGTCTCCTTGAGGTAGAGCGAATATTCCCAATGCTTGCCCGGCCAGATGGTCGAGCCGGGGAAGCGCTTGGCGTAGCCGTTGGCGCGCGCCATCAGCTCGCCGACGTTCGAGGCCTGTTCGAGAATCGCCTTCTGCCGCGCGTCGGGATTGAACGGCTTGCCCTTCTCGATCCCGAGCGGGACGAGCGTCGCCAGCGTGATGCGGTCGCGCTCGAGCGGCGGCTCCTCGTTGATGACGCGCGCGACGACCTCCCAGTAGTCCAATCCGCCCGGCTGCTGGCCCGCCCATTTGCGTCCCTCAGGCCGGATGTGCTTCGAAACGTTCTTCGGGTTGTCGCGCTCGGCGTAAGGATAGTTGCGGATCTGCCCCAGGAGCGCCGCGGCGTTCGCCTTGTCGGGATCGAGGCCGCGCTGGCCGGACCAGATGTTGTTGGTCGGCGAGCGGAAGACATAATAACCGTCGGGCTTCAAGTCGGGATCGTTGGGGCCGAGGATGAGGAACTTGCCGCCCTGCGACTTCTCCGGGCCGAGCGCGCCGGTGTCGGTGATAGGACGCTGCCAGACGTCGAGAACGCCGCCGGCGATTGCACCGGCCGGAATTTCGACCACCAGCGGGCCGGTCTTGGCGAGATTGACGAAGGAAATCGAATAGGGCGTGGTCGCGTTGGCGGTCAGCAGCCCTAGCTTGTCCTTAAAGTCGAGATAGTCGACGTAATCGAGGTCGCCGGCGCCGAACTTGTCATGCTGCTCGTTCTGCCATTGCGCCGAGCCGATCATCGGCAGCGCCCAGAGATAGGCCTGAACCGCACGCTGGAAGTCCATTTCGTCGAACAGCATCTCGGTGGTCGCCTCGGTCGGGTAGCCGTTCGAAATCTCGAGTTTGCCGATCGGCGTCTCGATGGAGCCGGTGGTGGGAAGGCCGTCCGCGGCCGTCTGGATTCTCTCAAGCATGTCGATGGCTCCTCTGGTTGCGACAACCGCGCCGGCGCGGGTGTGGGCTCATTTGATCTCTTCGAAGTCGCCCGTCTTCCAAGTCCTGTTGAAGGCAGCCTCAGTCGGGCCGTAGAGGCGCAGGATCGCGAAAAAGCCCCTGCCGGGCACGGTCGCGAGCCAGTTGGCCTCTTTGCCCGCTGGCGTCTTGGGTCCGACGTAGATGTCGGTGCTGCCGTCAGCGTTCTGGACCGGCTTGTCGCGCGAGCCGAGCGAGGGGAAGGGCTGGCCGTTGGCGAGGCCGGAAGCGTTTTCGGCCTCGTAGAGCGTCACCGACCAGAAGTTGGCGGCCGGGATGTTGGCGGGAAGGCTTAGTTTGTAGTTCGATCCGCCGGACAGCGGCTTTCCTTCGCTGTCGGTGAAGCCGATCATGTAGGCCGCGCCCTTGCCAGGAATCTTCGAGACCATGCCGGGGCTGATCGAGTAGTAGTTGGTGAAAAACCAGTCCCGCGCGTCGAGGTCGCGATAGGCGCCCGCGATGTTCGTGAACGTGAGATCGTTCGTATTGCGCGCATCTTTCGGCGCGATGTTGTCGATCGGATTGACCCATTGACGGTCCGGATAAACCCGCAACGAACCGCCGTTGAGCTCGTTTTCGAAACCAATCACCCGGCTCATCTTGTAGGCGGTCTTCACGGCGCGATCGAGAATCTGCCGTGCGTGCGCATCCGGCGAGAAGGGCTGACCCTTCACGATGCCGATCGCGGCCAGCATGGCGAGCCCGTCCGGACCGGCGAGATTGTCGCCCTCCGCGTCCACCAGTTGCTTCAGCGCGTCGAACACGCTGCCGTCGCTGATCGGCAACATGTCGGCCGGAACGCCCGAGGCGTTCGGGAACGTCATCGGCTTGGCGCCCGCCTCGCCGCCCAGCGGATAGATTCTCGCCTTTTCGATGAGATCGACCGGCGGCTTCAGGTTCCTCGGGTCCTGATAGAAAGCGCGCAGGAAGACGAACACGTTGTTCGTGCCCGACCGATAGACATAATAGCCGTCGGGAACAGCGCCCTTGTAGCCTGGAGGCAGCAGCAGGAACTTTCCGCCCTTGCCGGCGTCGGGCCCCGGCAGTCCGACATCGCCGAAATACGCGTGTCCATCGATCGTCGGGCCCGGAATCGGGCGCTGCCAGAAATCGAGCAGGATCCCTTGCAGCTCCGGCGGGGCGTCGAACACCAACGGCCCGTCCTTGCCGAGATCGACATAGCTCATGGCGTAGATGACGTCGGAATTGGGCGTCGTCACGAGGGTCTTGGCGTCGAGACGATTCTTCCAGATCGGCAGAACGTTGTAGCCGGCACTGAAGACTTTTTCGGAGCCGAGTTTCATGCCGAGCGTGTTGATCAGTGGCAGCGCCCAGAGATAAGCCTGCGTGCCACGCTGGAATAGCAGCTCGTCCTTCAGTTCCGCGCTCGCCTCGGCGGTCGGGCGGTTTTCGAACATCGGCGCGTTCGCCAACATGTCGAAGTGGGATTGTTGCGCGCTAGCCCCTGAAGAGTTCAAAACCGCCAGCGTCCCGGCGAAGGCGACGGCTCGGCGCTGCGTAATCATGGTGTTTCCCCTAAGGAATGGCCCGAGATGACAAGGATGTTGGGCGCTGGTTCGGCGCGCGTCAAATGCGCTTGAGAACATCGTCTTCAGCGCCGAAAAGCGCGCAACCAGGTTCCGATTCATGGCGAGCAATCCCTGCAGCAAGCCGGAATGCTGTTCGCAGATAGTCTGCCGACGATCAATCCAATCGCTGCCGACAAAATTCTTTTATCGATGCCCCGAGGAGCTGGAATGACCGCTTTGGGATCGACCTGAGCCGATCGGTCATCGTCACGCCAACGGCTGGAATCGGCGCTACCTCGCCGTTCGAGCGTGCTCCGGCGAAGGACGGCTGTCCACCCTCCTCGGCCACTCATCGGTCGCGCCGGGAATGGCTCTTCCTGCCCCATTCCGACCATTGCTGCCGGGACCAAGAAACGGCGCGGCCGGAAAGCTGCACTTCGGTTTTTAACCGCGGAGTGGCGGCACGGTACTTGGCGGAACGCGGTGTCGAGTTGCCTGCTCATAGGCATAGGCGATTTCGATCAGAATCGGTTCAGACCATGGCCGCCCGATGAGTTGCAAGCCGCTCGGCAGGTTCTCATAGCTGTATCCCATCGGCGCGACAGCGGCAGGCCAGTGCAGGGCGGAAGCGACGCCAATTAGGCTGCCAGCGGCAGTCGTGTTGCGGTCGCCGTTCAGCTTTGGCGGGTAGGTCCAGACCGGCAGCACCAACGCTTCGATGCGAAGACTGTCCATTGCCATCATGTAAGCGATCCGCATACGGGCCTCATCCGCTTCCAGCTTGTGTACGATGGGATCGTCTTCAGGCGCGGGGGCGGATGCGGTCGCAAGCAGGCCGACTTCGTGCAGGGGATGAAATTTGCCCGAGGCCATTATATCCGACAGGCTTTTTGGAAATGTTGGCCCGGTCTTGGCCAGATAGCGTTCGATCGCTGCTCGAACTTCGCTGAGCGGATGGCGACTGGGCGGGAACTCGTCAAACTCCGGTATCACGAAAGGATCGATGATCCCCGGCACGACGCAAATCGGCGACGGCAGTGTCGAACAATGCGATAACCTGCGGATCGGAAGCATCAGGCGGCAACGCTTGGCGAAGAACGCCGATCCGCCGGCCCGCGGCGCCGTCACGGTTCAGGAATGCCGTGTAACTGGGCGGGATATTACCGCCGGCCCCCGCGGTGGCAGGGTCCGTCGGGTCGACACCGGCGATAACGTCAAGCAGGTGCACAAGGTCCGTGACGGTGCGGGCCATCGGGCCGGCGGTGTCGCGCTTGTCATAACGCCCGCCCATGCCGGCCCGGGACACCAACGCCCAACTTGGGCGTAGGCCAACGAGGGCATTGTTGGAGCAGGGATTTCGGATCGAGCCGAATGTATCCGAACCCAGGCCCACGACACCGAAGCTCGCTGCCAGCCCCGACCCGGTACCGCCCGAGGATCCGCCGGTTGCATAGGCGGTGTTGTAGGGATTGCGCGCAAAGCCCGGGAGCACGGAATTAATATTGTCCAGCCCCCCGCCCGCCCATTCGGACATCGTCGTTTTGGCCAGAATGATCCCACCCGCGGCACTGATCTTGGCGATCACGGTCGCGTCGACCTCCGGGACCCAGCCCAAGAGGGCGGCCGAACCGACTGTCGTCTGTAGGCCGGCCACGTCGTAGTTGTCCTTCACCAATACGGGGATGCCGTGCAATGGACCAATTAGCTTGCCGGTCGACGCTAGTACGGCATCCAGTGCGGCTGCATCTGCGAGCGCTTTGGGATTGCTGATGATGATTGCCCCAAGCGCCGGGCCTTTCCGGTCATACGCTGCGATCCGGTCGAGATGCGCTTGGCAGACAGATACCGCCGTCGCCCGACCGCTCAAATAACCCGCGTGCAACGCAGCGATGGACGTCTCCTCGATCGGAAATGACGTGGCGTTCGCTTTCACGGGCGGTCCTCCTCCTCGCAGTACAATAGCGAGTGGAAAATACTTTAACAGATCCACCCTGGTAGGTCTGCTCAGGGTCGAACCTCGGTCCAATGCGGTCCCCGCGAGCGTCCGCAATCGGCGCATCCCTCGTCATTGGCGGATACCCTGGCAAAAGTCCCCTCACCGAACCCACAGCCGCCGCATGCCCTCGGCAGCCGGGACCGCAACCGGTGCTTGTAGAGTTCAGGGGGCCGAGAGTCCGGCTGCTGCGGGTTTTCCGGGTTTTCCGATGAATCGATGACGACCACAAGAACCACTCTCTCTAAAAGCAGCCGCGTACCCGGCGCGTGATGCAGGTCAGACTTGATTTAATCTATTTTCGCTCGAAGGGGCTCGTCAAAGCACGCCGGCGTTGACCGAGATCGTCTGCTTGGTGATCAGCCGGCTGTCGTCGGAGGCGAGGAACAGCGCGAGATTCGCGATGTCCTCCGGCGCAATCAGGTCGGGCAGGCATTGCGCCGCGCGTGCCGCCTCGACCTGCGCTTCGGTCTGAAACCACAGCTGGCGCTGGCGCTCGGTGAGCACGGTGCCGGGCGCGATCGCGTTGACCCGGATGCGGTGCGGCCCCAGCGCCCGGGCGAGCGTATTGGTGAAGCCGACGATCGCTGCCTTGGCCGAGGCATAGGCTTCGAGCAGCGGGATGCCGCGCATCCACGACACCGAGGACATATTGACGATCGAGCCGTAGCCCAGCTCGCGCATCTGCGGCACGATTGCTTGTGCCGCGAAAAACACATGGCGGAAATTGACCGCAATCGTGCGGTCGAATTGCTCCGGTGTGATCTGGTCGAACTCGTAGCGCTGGTCGTTGGCAGCGTTGTTGACCAGCACGGCAGCGGGGCCGAATGCCGCGCGAATCTCGCCGAGCGCGGCGCGCAGCGCCGCGATGTCGGCGAGATCGCAGGGCAGGAAGAGTGGACGCGCCGCACCTTCGCCGAGCGAATCGGCGAGTGTGGCGCCGGTTTCGCGCTGCTGGTCGAGGAACGCGACCTTGGCACCGTTCTCGACAAAGGCGCGGACAAAGGACGCGCCAATGCCACTGGCGCCGCCGGTAATGATCACCGTTCGGCCTTCGAGTGACCCGTATCGGGTAAAGCTCATCGGATCGCCTCGCTCATCGAAGTCTACCAAGCGGGATGATCTCGGCTGCTTGTGGCTCCTTGGCGCTGCGGACCAGTCGCCCATCCATCGCTCGACCTCTAAACCGGCCGCTTCGATGAGTAAAGAAAGCTGTTCGCGCGATGGAAACGCGATTTGCGACTGGGAGGAGTGGACCGGGCCGTCCGCGATGATCGGGTAGTAAGTTCGATACGTGATAATGCTAGACACATTTGCGACAACGTCCTTCCACGCGGCGACCGCGGGTACTCGGTGACCCGGAGCCACCCCGCCCTATCAAGCCAACCAATAGAGCCCCGCACGAAAGGAAAAGGATCATGCCCGACGAAAAAACCTTTGAACTAGCATCCGTTCAATTCGGCGCTGAGCCGGTGGCCGTGTTCCGTTTCGGCTATGAGCGCTTCGAACTGCGCACACGGCTTGGTCCTGGAAACCTAGAACACGCCATTGCTTCGGCCGCAGAGGTCGCGGCCAGCGTCTTTGCGAGATGGTCGCACGAAGCGTTAGCCTTTGCGCAGCGGGTTCGCGCTGGCGAGGACGGAGGACCAGTTCGTCATTAGCCGCGCGTCACGAACGAGCGCACGGTGCGTCTCGCCCGTTGCCGCGTATTCCGGCGAAGGTCTCCTCCTAGCGACAGCGGACGTTCAGCTTCCGCGGTGGGGACCGCCCTTCATGCCCCCTTCCGGACATTGGTGGAGGGTTTGGTACGCGCGGCGGATGGACATCACCGCCGTCGCCCTCGGATAGCCTGCAGGCGTCTGACTTTAATCACTCGAGAGCGAGTTTTTTCTCAAAGTGTGAGCTAGCTCACACTTCTCAAAAATTTAGGGGTATTCTATCAACCGCGAGTGGATCCGCTAAAAAGTGGAGGCGGGCGGTAGAAAGTAACCAAGTGGATAAATTCCAGCGCACCACAGACAGTGGAGGAGTCACTCGGTTACTACGTCGATTTGCGTTTTGTCGGCATAGAATGGGGCTGAGGGGAAGAAGGCGGAGGAGCCAGTGATCGTTATCCAGCTGTCCGATCCGCATATCGTCGCGCCGGGCGAGCTGCTCTATGGCCGGGTCGATACCGCCGAATTCCTGGCGCGCTCGGTCGCTGAGATCAACCGGCTTGACCCGCTGCCCGATGTCGCGGTCATGACCGGCGATCTCGTCGATCATGGTAACCCCGCCGAATACGCGCATCTGCGCCGGCTGCTTGCGCCGCTCGCGATGCCGGTTTTCGTCATTCCCGGCAATCACGACGCCCGCGAGCCGCTGCGCGACGCCTTCGCCGCAGACGGTTATCTGCCGGCTGACGGGTTTCTCCAGTATGCGATCGAGGACTACCCGGTCCGGCTCATCGCCCTCGACACACTGATCCCGGGCGAGGCCGGCGGCCTGTTATGCTCGGCGCGGCTTGCTTGGGTCGACCACGTCCTCGCCTTGGCGCCGGCGCGACCGGTCTTGCTGATGATGCACCATCCGCCCTTTCTGACCGGCATCGAGCGCATGGACCGGGCCGGTCTGCAAAACAGCGAGGCACTCGCTGCGGTCGTAGCCCGCCATCCGCAGGTCGAGCGCATCCTGTGCGGCCATTTGCACCGCGCTATCGACCGCCGCTTTGCCGGCACGGTCGCCGGCACCGCGCCGAGCACGGCGCACCAGCTCCGCCTCAACCTCACCGCCGAAGCGCTGCTGCGGTTCATGTTCGAACCGCCCGGCTATCAGCTCCACGTGTGGCGCGAGGATAGCGGCCTCGTCACTCACACGGCGGTGTTCGGCGAGTGGCTAGGGCCTCATCCGTTGCGTGCGGCGTCATAGCCGCGCGAGCCAGATCGTGATGGGGACGGACTATCCGTTTCCCTGGACCAAGACGGCAGTCGACCACATCCTAGCCACGCCCGGTTTGAGCGATGCCGAGCGCAATGCTATACTGGGAGAGACCGCAGAGAAGCTCCTCGCCATCAAGCCGGCCTAGCCTTAGTCGGAGCCCGAAACGGCAGAAAGCGCGGATATTCCTGCCGTGATCAACTCTGATCTTGAATTGACGTGAGCCGGACTCGCCAATCAAGAGCTTCTCCCTCGTTCGCACCTCCGAAGGTCCTCGGCGCGAGTTCAAGATCACCTGGGGCTTGCGCGCTGGCTATGGTCCATCGGGCCGGATCTATGATCTCGAAGAAGCGGTCCGTGCGGCGCATCGCTGGATGAGAGCGCGCGATGCTCGCGCGGAACCGTTTCTCTCGGGCATGTTTACCCGCGGTGAAGTCGTCTATGCAGGCTCGGAAACTGAAGCCGCTCATGATCGCGAGCCCGTCGCCATCTTTACCGGCGAGGTGCTGCCGCATTATGCCGCCGATATAGACCTGTACGCCACGCGGCCCAGTGAGGCAATATCGAGGGAGGTAGGAATGGAAATCGGTGCTGGGATTTTCTTCACCGATTATTCGATGGCTCCGACGGAACTCGCGGTCGCGCTCGAAGAGCGCGGCTTCGACTCGATGTGGGTCGCCGAACATTCGCACATCCCGGTCACCCGCCGTTTCACCCATCCGTTGGGTGAGGCGGCGCTGACCAAGGAATATTTCGACGTGATGGATCCGTTTGTCACGTTGAGCGCCGCGGCGGCGGTTACGACGCGCCTCAAACTGGGAACCGCTATTTGCTTGGTGATCCAGCGCGACACGATCCAGACCGCAAAGGCCGTCGCCTCGCTCGACCAGATATCGAAGGGCCGCTTTCTGTTCGGCATCGGCTGCGGGTGGAATGCCGAAGAGATGGAGGACCATGGCACCGTCTACGAGACCCGCACCTTGAAGATGCGCGAGCAGATCGAAGCGATGAAGGCGATCTGGACCAAGGAGAAGCCGGAATATCACGGGGGGATCGTCGATTTCCCGCCGATGATGACCTGGCCCAAGCCGGCACAGAAGCCCCATCCACCGATCATCATCGGCGGCGCCTTCCGTCTCGCCGCCCGCCGCGCGATCCGCTACGGCGACGGGATCCTCCCGGCGGCGCCCAGCGCCGGCTCGGGCAGTCCCGAGGAGTTCATGCCGCGCCTGCGTCGAATGGCCGAGGAGGCCGGCCGCGATCCGCAATCGCTGTCGGTAACATTGGGCGGCGCGCCCGAGGAGATCGAGGTGTTGAAGCGCAACCGCGATCTCGGCGTCACCCGCATGACCGTGCGCTTGCCGCCGGCCGAGGCGGGCGAGATCCTGCCGCTACTCGATCGCTGGGCCAAGCTGATCCCGCAGGTCAGAAACTGATCCGTTCGAAGCTCCAAGAGGGCCTGTCAGTTCCGCATGATGCTTGTTGCGACACAATCTCGAGACGATGGGCTTCGCGGTGATCGATCTCCGACCAGCTCTCCTTCGCCAGAAAATGCGACCCACATGCGAGAGAAACCGAGGGTTCCCGTTTCCTCCGGCGGCCAGTCCGTCTCACCAGTGCCCCAGCGTGCAACCGGCTCAGAACCGCGCCTTGGCGGAGGGATCGTGCAGCGGAACAGAGCCCTCAGTGTTACCGCGCCCGACACTAACGACCGGGAGCCCACCGTGCACCGCTCGCAGCATCAGGCGATGCCGCGCGTTCGAGACGTTCCTGCCGCAGGGGGTAAGACCCTCGACGACGAAACCGGCCAGCCAATACGGCATCGTCGTTTTGGTACCCTACCGAGCAGCCATCTCCGCCGGGTCTGGTCGACTTGATGGCGGCAATCCTTGCACCAGACGATCAACGTCAAATGTGCCGCAGCGCGCTGCCGAGCGTCATCGGCGGACGGGGGAAGGACTTCAACGGCGTCTCCGGTATCGGCCCCGCGATGGCGGCTGGTATGCTTGGTCGGCGGCGTGGGCTCGCGCACCGGCGCTGGTCGGAGCTTGGTAAGGATCGCGCTTAGCGTTTTGATTGCCCAAGCCGGTCAAAAGGGCGATCCTGGCCTCGCATCCGCCGGGAATCGGGAGAATGTCGGTTGAGGGGGAGAGAGCCGCGATGAGCGCGACGCCAGCGCACAAGCCGATCGTCCATTTCGTCGGCAGCATCCCGTTGGCGGACGCCGAGACGGTGTTCCGTACCCTATCGGCGGCGACCGGACCACACCTAAAGCGCCTGCCGGACGGCGAGACCGGCATCCGGAAGACCTGGATCCGCTTTCTGCAGCAAGTGCTGGCCGATAACCCGGCGATCGAGGTGGCGAGCGATGTACCGCCGTTCAAATTCACCCAGTGGGACGGCAAGTTATTGCGCGAAATTCCTCGGCTGCGCGTGAAGCCAGGCGCGCGGCTCGACCCGGCGACCGTCAAGACCGGCTATGCCGATATGGCGATCGACTCGTGGCGACTGTTCGACCGCCTGCAGCAGGAAGGCGTCATCTCCGCCGGCGTCAAGTTCCAGATCTCGCTGCCGACCCCGATCGCGCCGACCTACAACAACATGGTGCCGACCGACCGGCCGGCGCTGATCCCGGCGCTGACGAAGCATATGCTCGGCGAGGTCACGGCGATCGCGCAGGCCTTGCCCAACGAGCGCATCGCGCTGCAATGGGACGTGTGCCAGGAAGTCATTGCCTGGGAGGGCTATTACGAGCCGGGGCCCGTCGATTTCCGGAAGGAAACGATCGCTGAGCTGATCGCGATCGGTGACGGGGTGCCGGCGACGATCGAGCTCGGCTACCACCTGTGCTACGGCAGCCCGGCTGACGATCACGTGATCCAGCCGAAGGACGCCGGGATCATGGTCGAGATCGTCAATGCGGTCTCGACCGGGGTGCGGCGGCCGATCCAGTTCTTCCACCTGCCGGTGCCGAAACCGCGGACCGATGACGCCTATTTCGCACCGCTCGCCGGGCTGAAGTTGCGCCCGGAAACCGAGCTCTATCTTGGCCTCGTTCACCGCGACGACATGGCCGGCAATGCTGCTCGCCTCGCCGCCGCCCGGAGCCATGCCCGGGTCGACGGCGTAGCCACCGAATGCGGCATGGCGCGCGGCGATCCCGGACGCTTTCCGGAACTGCTGGCAGCCCACGCGAAGACGGCGGAACTAGCGTCCGGTTAAGCTGTCGCCCCTGTCGCCCGTTCCGAGGCGAGGACGAGAAGGTCCGGAATCGGCGCAACCTCGCCGTTCGCCCGCGCTCCAGCGAAGGACAGGAGTCCACCCACCCCGGTAGTTCACCTTCGTCGCGCGAAGGGCCGGTTTGGGATCAGGAAGAGCTATTCCTGGAGTGAGGCTGATCAGCCGTTTCGGATCGACCTGGGCTTTTGGGTCAGGTTCTAACCTTCGGGCATAACTGGCGGACTGGCCAAACCTGCCCTCGTAGACTACGCCGAGATAGGGCGCGAATTTCCGATTGAATTCGTAGCGGAGCCTGAGGCCGGTATCGATGCCGGAAAAGCCAGGCGTGCCGGATCCGCCTTGCTGTAGAAATTGACCTCGATTCACGGCTGCAGGATCAGCCGCTGTGTAAGGAGGAGGTAGTAGGAGGAGAGCCAGCGGCAGCTGCGTACCGTCGCGATGCGAGCCGCGAGCGCCCTGGCGGGGTGGACGCACCCGCTGACTGCCCGTTGAATCCTGTTTGGGTGTAAGCGCCTCGCACAGACGACTGCGGCCGAAGCGCCTCACATCTCGCCGGCGCTGGTACCGCGCGCCGCGCGACAGCGCCGAAGCGGCATCGCCGGGATTAGAGGGAGACGCTGCGCAAGCGTAGCGCGTTGCCGATGACGGTGACGGAGCTCATGCTCATTGCGGCGCTGGCGATCATCGGATTGAGCAGCAAACCGATCGCCGGATAGAGAACGCCGGCCGCGATCGGCACCGCAAGCGCGTTGAAGACGAACGCGAAGAACAGGTTTTGTCGGATGTTGCGCATGGTGGCGCGGCTGAGCCGCCGCGTCCGGACGATGCCTTGCAGGTCGCCCTTGATCAGCGTGACGGCAGCACTTTCCATCGCCACGTCGGCCCCGGTGCCCATAGCGATGCCGACCTGCGCCTGCGCCAATGCCGGCGCGTCGTTGATCCCGTCGCCGGCCATCGCGACGAAACGGTGCTCGTCCTGAAATTTCTTGACCGCCGAGGCCTTTTGATCGGGCAAAACCTCGGCGACGACATCATCGATGCCGAGCTTGCGGCCGACCGCCTCCGCCGTGGTCCGGCTGTCGCCAGTCAGCATCACGACACGAATGCGCTCGTCGCGAAGCGCCTTCAAGGCGCCGATCGCGCTCTCCTTGATCGGATCGGCGACGGCGACGAGCCCCGCCGCGCGGCCGTCGACCGCAATCAGCATCACGCCCTGACCTTCCTTGCGGAGCTCGTCGGCACGGTCGGGTAAGCCGCCTGGGTCAATGCCCAGGGAGGTGAACAGTGCCTTGTTGCCGACGGCAACGCGCTTGCTGTCGATCGAACCGACCACGCCCTTTCCGGTCTCCGAAGTGAAGTCCGCCGCAGTGCCGAGCTTGAGCCCGCGCTCCTCGGCACCTTTCACAATGGCGGCGGCCAAGGGATGCTCGCTGCCGCGCTCTAAGCTTGCGACAAGCCGCAACAGCTCGTTCTCGTCGGCGCCGTCGATAGCGGTGACGCCGACCAGGCGCGGCTTGCCCTCGGTCAAGGTTCCGGTTTTATCGACGACGAGCGTATCGATCTTTTCCATCAGCTCGAGCGCTTCGGCGTTCTTGACCAGAACGCCGGCGCGTGCGCCGCGCCCGGTGCCGACCATGATCGACATCGGTGTCGCCAGACCCAGAGCGCACGGGCAGGCGATGATCAGCACGGCAACGGCGTTTACGAGCGCAAAGCCCATGGCCGGCGGCGGGCCGAGGATCGACCACGCCACAAAAGTTGCGAGGGCGATGACGACGACGGAAGGCACGAACCAGGCCGAGATCGTGTCGACCAGTTTCTGGATCGGGGCGCGGGATCGCTGGGCTTCCGCGACCATGGCCACGATCTGGGCAAACAGGGTATCGCTGCCGACGCGCTCGGCGCGCATGACGAAACTGCCTGTCGTGTTGACCGTGGCACCGGTCACCTTGTCGTCCGGATTCTTCTCGGCCGGCACCGGCTCGCCGGTGATCATCGATTCATCGACGGCACTGTGGCCCTCGAGCACCACGCCGTCGACCGGGACTTTCTCGCCGGGCCGCACGCGCAGGCGATCGCCGGGGACGACGTCTTCGAGGGAGATGTCCTCGTCGCTGCCGTCCTCGCGCAGCCGGCGGGCGCGCTTGGGCGCCAGATCGAGCAGCGCCCGGATCGCGCTGCTCGTCTGGGAACGGGCGCGCAGCTCGAGGACTTGGCCGAGAAGGACCAGCGTGACGATGACGGCCGCCGCTTCGAAATAGAGCGGCACCTGCCCGTCGGGACCGCGGAACGAGGCGGGAAAGATCCCCGGCGCGAGCGCCGCGACCAGGCTGTAGAGGTAGGCGACCCCGGTGCCGAGCGCGATCAAGGTGAACATGTTGAGCCGGCGGCTGATGACCGAAGCCCAGCCGCGCTGGAAGAACGGCCAGCCGCCCCACAGCACCGCCGGCGTGCCGAGGATCAGCTGAACCCAGACGAGAAGGCGGGGGGAGATCAAGGCGTCGAGAGCGACCTGGTCAAAATGCTCGGCCATGGCAATGGCCAGCAGCGGCACCGAGAGCGCGACACCGACCCAGAAGCGCCGCGTCATGCTGCGCAATTCGGGGTTCGCGGTATCGCCGGCCGCGGGCGTCATCGGCTCCAACGTCATCCCGCAGATCGGGCAATTGCCGGGCTCCTTGCGCACGATCTGCGGATGCATCGGGCAGGTCCACAGGACCTCGCCTGGAGCCGCTGCGGGGCCTCGGCCGTGCGGGGACGAGACGATGTAGCGCGCCGGCTCGGCGGCGAACTTCGCTCGGCATTTGGCGCTGCAGAAGACGTAGCTGTGGCCGGCATGCGCGGCGCGGTGCTTTGCCTTTGCCGGATCGACGGTCATCCCGCACACGGGATCATGCTCCGCCGTCGGCGGCGCGGGAGAATGGTGTTGGTGGCGCGATAGTGGTTCGGCCGCGGTCATCAGGGCTGTCCTTGCGCGAGGACCTCCAGCGCTGGAAGGTTACTTTGCAAAAGCTTCCCGCGCTGGAAGGTTCAAACTGCTTTGTCTTGGTATAACAAATTGTCGTCCCATTTGATCTAAATCAATCAAACCGGCAACCGCACCAGATATATGTATTTTAGATTGGAAAGGCATCCTCATGCTTCATCGGCAAATTTGTGCGTCCTTCGTGGTGATCCTGGCTCTTGTTGCGGCGCCGGTGCTGGCCCAGCAGGAACAGCATTGAGCAGCATCATCCGGCAGGGGCGCCGCCGGCAGCGGCAGCGTCAAGTTCAGGGGTGCCCGGCGGCGGAATGGCCGGCGCGGGCGCATGCCGATGATGGGCATGATGCGGATGATGATGGGTCAGGACGGCATGTCCGGCATGCCGATGATGACCGCCATGGCCGGCCATGTCGAAGGCCGCCTGGCTTTCCTCAAGGCCGAGCTGAAGATCACCGACGCCCAGCTGCCGCTCTGGAACGCGGTCGCCGACGCGATCCGCGCCAATGCCAAAGGCATGGTCGCAATGTCCGACGTGATGATGGGGAGCACGCAGGCGAGCGCGCTCCCGGACAAGCTCGCGCTGCGGGAAAAAATGATGACGGCGCATCTCGAAGCGCTGCGCCGGTTCAAAGCGGCGGTTGAGCCGCTCTATGCGGCGCTCAGCGACGAACAGAAGAAAACCGCCGACGAACTGCTAATAGGGCCAATGGGGATGATGTGACGAGAGCGCCTGTTGGCGCGCGGCTAACCTGATCAGGTCGCGCCCCCGGGCAGGAAGTTCGCAATACCGGGCATTCGGGACGATCATCGCCGTCGCACGCATCGGCGAGCTTCTGGACGGCAGCCCTCATTGATGTCATGGCCGGGATCTTCGATCGGATTTCGGCAATATGGTCCAGCGCCAGCTGTTTGACATCCCTGCTAGCGCGGCTCTTGTCCTGCCATAGATCGAGCAGCCGGTGGATGGGTTCGATCGAGAAGCCGAGGCCGCGGACGCAAAGGCAGGATAAGCCAGCGCCGACCGACCCTCGGTCACTCCCCGCCGCCGAACCTCGCCGACCAGTCGGCGATCTCGGCATCCTCGATCCGGCGGAACAGCAGCGGCAGGTGCGCCAGCGGCCTGCCCCGCGGCAATTCGTCGAGCAGCACGGCAGCCGGCGTCGCCGGCCAGGGAAGCGGGCTGTCCGCTACTCCGAACGCGTCGAGGATCGTTTGCGCGGTGTGCGGCAGAAACGGGGTGGATATCCGGGCGGCGAGACAAGCAAGGTTGAGCGCGGTTCGCACGCTGCAGGCGGCGGCCGGCATATCGGCGCTGATCGCCGACCACGGTGCCGCACGTTGCAGATACTGGTTCCCGGCCGCCCAGATGGCGCGCGTCTCGGCCGCGGCGCGGCGAAACTCCATGGCCTCGTGGTGTTCGGTCAGCTCGCGCAGGTGAGTGTCGAGCTCTTCGAACAAGGCCTGTTCGAGCGGTCCCGGCGTCCCGCCGTCGGGCACAACGGCGGCGAACCGCGCCTCGCCGAAGCGCACCACCCGATTGACGAAATTGCCGAGCACATTGACCAGATCGGCGTTGACCCCGTTCTGGAAGTCGCTCCAGGTGAACGCGCTGTCGGCATTCTCGGGCGCGTTGGCCATTAATCGCCAGCGCCAGTAATCGGCCGGCAACAGGTCGAGGGCCTGGTCCATGAAGACGCCGCGCCGCTCGGAGGTCGAGAACTTGCCGCCGTACCAGGTAACCCAATTCAAGGCCTTCAGGCGATCGACGAGCTTCCAGGGCTCGCCGCTGCCCAGCAGGGTCACCGGAAAGCTCACGGTATGGAACGCGACGTTGTCCTTTCCCATGAACTGCACATAGGTGGCGTCACCCGCGCCCTCCGGAAGCAGCCACCACCGCCGCCATTCCCCGCCGGTCGCGTCCGCCCACTCCGCGGTCGCCGCGATGTACTCGATCGGGGCGTCGAACCAGACGTAGAACACTTTGTCGTCGAAACCGGGGCGCGGTCGCCCATTCTTCGTGACCGGCACGCCCCAGTCGAGATCGCGCGTGATAGCCCGCGGCTGCAACCCCTCATCGAGCCATTTATAGGCGATCGAGCGGGCCAAAGGCGGCCATTCCTGTGCCGCGTCCACCCAGGCGCGGATGCGTTCGGCCATCCGGTCCTGCAACAGGAAGAGATGGGTGGTATCGCGAACCTCGATGCGCTCGGACCCCGAGATCTTTGACCGTGGACTGATCAAATCCACCGGGTCGAGCAGGGCGCCGCAGTTGTCGCACTGGTCGCCGCGCGCACTCTCGAACCCGCAGCGCGGACAGGTTCCTTCGACATAGCGATCGGGCAGAAAACGCCGGTCGTCGATCGAATAGACCTGCTGGGTGGTCCGTTCCTCGATCAAACCGGCTTCCTCCAGCCGCTCGGCGAAATGCTGGGTCAGCTCGCGGTTCTGTCGGCTGGAGGAGCGACCGAACCAGTCGAACGACAAGCCAAAGCGAGCGCAGACCTCACGCTGCAAGGCATGCTGTTGGTCGCAATAGCTGCGCACGTCGAGTCCCGCTTCGAGGGCGCCGAGCTCGGCCGGGGTGCCGTGCTCGTCGGTGGCGCAGATGAGCAACACCTCGTGTCCCTGCATGCGCCGAAACCGTGCGTGCACGTCCGCCGGCAGCATCGAACCGGCAAGATTGCCGAGATGCTTGATGCCGTTGATATAAGGCAGGGCGGAGGTGATCAGGTAACGGCCCATCGCTGTCTCTGTATCGGATGCGACGAGAGCGCGGGCGACGGTCGTCCCCTCCGCTCCCGGCAAGAGAAGTCATATGGGCTCGGAATTCATGCACACCAGCCTATCGTCAACTGGTGCGGTTTAGAACCGTCCTCACACCGCAGCTGCAAGTCTGACACGCCGACTTCGATAACCGCTTGGCATTCTGGTGCCTTGGCATGCAGGTCGACCTGACAGACGAGGAGACCGCGGCGCTCCTCCGGGAACCCAACCACATTATCGAAAACGACCGCTTTCCGCTGTCGTCGCGCGTCCGAATGTTGCGCCGAAGCCGCGCGAAGCTGCCCGGTGCGCCACCCTCGCCCCTACCGGCGCGACCGCCGAGGCCGGAAGAGCGCGACCGGGGACGGGCGCCGCCCCAGGGACAGCGACGCCGCTGGTGAAATCCGACCGGGGCACCGATGACACTCGGCCGCCCCGTTAGTGGACTTGCTCTGCGTTGGGTGACGCCACCTGGACGAGCCGGGAGCGAGGTTCAAGGACCGATGCTCGCGCACGTCGGTGTTGAACGCGTCGTATGGATGCGCGCTGGCGGCGAGCCGCCGCTGAACTTCGGCTCGAATTTCCTCGCCGTGTTCCGGCGACGACATTGACTGTCGGAATATAGTTAGTCAGCCGGCCTGGAAACGATAAAACAGCTAGTTTAACTATGCTAAGGTTTGTTTTTTCGATTATCGCTCGTAGCAGGTGCAAAATCCGTCATCCGCCGGGACGGCGGCAAACCAGTGTAGCAGCCGAAATGAAAAGAACCCACAGCGAAGCCACAAGACGTGCCGCGGTCCTTATCTTCTGCGCCTGCGTCTATCCTGCGTGGGGTGCCGTGAGGGTTCTCGTCGCCATCCTGGCGGCCGAGGGCGTCCCGTGATCGACACCACAAAGACGCCGTGCCCATTCTGCGGCCGCACCGGACCCAGCAAGGCGCGGTTAGAGGGCCAAAGATCGTTTGGCAGAACCTGATGGCGTTTCTACGAGTGGATTATAAAAACCGCTAACCCTAGCGACACGCTGAACTTCAGGATCCGGATAACAAGAGCCCATATTGTCATCGCTCGCCGGTTTGCATGGCATACTCGGGCCGGCGCTCGTTCGCATAGGCGGGAGCCCGATGCAGCGACTTTTCAAGCCGGATAGTGATCGCCGGTCCTGTTTCGCGCGCGGTTTTCGAAAGCAGCCCCCATTTTCGCGACCCCCTCCCTGCGCGCCCCGGATTTTCCCGAACGAGGCTAATGCTAGCTGACGTCGGAAGCCGCGCGGGCGCGTTTGGGTGACCTGCGAGAGGCGAGCGCTGCCGACAGGCGAGCTAGCCTCCGCGTCGCGTGTGCGTGCACGAGCGCGTTGATCCCGACCTTGGCGTTGACGAGCACCACGACGCGGACGGCTTGAGTTTGCGCGGCAAGCCTGTGCGGGTCGAGCGCGTCGCGCGGCCAGGCGAGGTAGTCGTGGATGCGGTCGAGCGACATGACGGACGACCTTCAGAGCAAGATAAGCTTGCAGCAGCCAGCAGCCTCGTGAACGTGGCCAGCACCTCGGTTTCGTTGCGTGACGCGCGGATCGTTCGGTGCACCGCGCTTATCGAACGCCCTTCCGCCGTTCCCTCCCCCCGCGCGGGGGGAGGGCTGGCTGGTATGACGGCTAAGGTCCGGAGCCTTTACCACCATAGGCAAGCATTGTTATACGCTGTTTTCGCGTCGTTGGAATAATTGGTCACAGCAGCATTAACAGCTCTGTTCCACCGATCAACCGCCTCGTTGTAAGAATAAGGGTAACTCACAAAATATTCATTGGGAAAATGTCTGCGATTAGTGTAAACTATTCTCATAACAGGAACATTTTCTCGTGCAAAAGTGTCATTAGCTTAAATTATTTCATTTTGATATTTTGACAAGAAACCAGAGATTTTCTGATTATATACTTCCTGAGGGTCACACGCGGAAGCGCCAAGAGAAATGACTCCTGAGGCGAGAACGACAGACGCGAAGATGGCTGATCGCATAACTACATCCTTTTCGGATTTGATCGACATCCCCCATCGGGCGATCCTATGCGCTAACAGTCAAAAAAAAGTGGCGCTGAGGGTCAAAAAATTGTCCTTCGAACCACAATTTCTCGCGACCCTCGGGAATTTCTCGTACCCCTCGGCACGGGGCAGGCCGTTCTCCCCGAACGAGCCCTTAGCTCAAGGTGTCGTCGTCAGAGGAGTCGCGCCGGCGCGCCTGTAGTGCGGCTGAAAGGTGCTCGAGCGCCTCTTTGCGCTGCCGCTCGCGAGCAGCCTCGCGGCCGAGCGCGCCGTCGAGCCGGATAGTGATCGTCGGCCCGGTTTCCCTGAGGAGCCAATCCCGAAAATCGCACGCGGTTTCGGAGCCGGCCCCCCGATTTTCGCGCCCCCCGCCCACGAGCCCGACTTTTCCCGAGTAGGCCAGCCGTGCCTCGTTCTAAGCGCCGCGGGAGGCAGGCTACCGGTGCGACGGAGCCCGCGTCTGCCGAATTGTGGGCCCAGATCGGCGGCCCACAAACAATTTCTTGCGGCCTTCCCCGCCCGGACGTTAACCAGGATGCCGCGAGTACGCTGCGCTCAATTCACTTTCCGAAGGGGACCGGATCTCGTACCAGTCGCAGCGATAAACCTTCTCCCGTTCCTCGTCGATGGTCGCGGGATCGATAGGGATGTCGGCGCCAGGCCGACCGCGATGTTTGCCCACGACAATTGAGGTAAGCGGCGGTAGATCATTGTCGATACAATAAAAGCGATGTGCCCTAAAGTATCGTCCAGAACGCCCGCGGCACGTCTGCGAAACATCAAGAGAGAGATCTTCGTAGGTGAGAGTGAACCGCCCTCGCACCGCAGCTGTCGGATGCAAGTCAAACGGTGGCGCGAGCCTACCTTGGGCCTTCAGCCCACGGACGTGTTCCGTGGGCGTCCACGGCTCGCGGTCATTTTAACGAGGACACCTGCTCTCCGGTGCCACCCCCGGCGACATCGATCTCCTTTGCGAGCTTGTTCGCCATCGCGTCGGCAAAGGAATTGAAATCCTGGACGACGATTAGAAAGGCGTTGGGTCCGCCGATCACGTTCTGTTTGTAATAAAGCGGCAAGCCGCCGGGCGGCTGGGTGTGGGCGGAGTAACCTAAATTGGGCTTGTCGTTGATGATCGCCAGCCCGTTGATCGTCACCCCGCTCGCGATCGCCCGATCGCGGGCCTCGGTTATCGGGCGGCCCGAATTGTTGGTGCCGTCGCCGGAGATGTCGATGATGCGCCGATTGGCCTGCCACTTAGCCGTGGCGAAACGCGCCATCGCGAAATCGATCGCGGCACTGATCGAGGTGCGCCCCATGAACGAGCGCGGCGCGGCGAGGATCGCCGCGGCGGCGCTGCCGGCGTCCTCCTCGTCGCGGATTTCGGTCCAGTCGAGGACGACCTGCTGATCCTCCTCGCCCGACCATTCGATGAAGCACACCGCGACCACGCCGTTCGCCCTGCCGTGGATCGCCGTCAAGACACGCGGATCGCTCAGCGCCGCCGAGTAGCCCTTGCGCTGCAGCTCGAATTCTCCGTCATCGATGCTGCGGGAAACATCGGCGGCGAGGATGACCTCGAGGTCCGAGCCGGCGGCGTGTGACGCGCCAGAATAAGAGAGGAAGACTAGAAATAAGACGGCGGCGAGAGTGGATCTCATCGGGCTTCCTCCTGTTCGACGCCCCTCAGGATAGGATGAGAGTCGGTACCGCGAAAGGGCTTCGCAGGGTTGTGTTATAGCGTATCCTGCGAGCTGGTGGCCGGGAGCCAAAAGGGAGGTATTAGCCTGACGTGCGTCTGAACTTCGCCTCAGGGGATTTGACCGGCAAGTCGAGGTCGGCGGTGCCGCGCCGCGGGGCCTCGTTTCTCGCCATTTTTGCGATCCTCCTGCAGGCGGCGCTGTTCGGTTGGCACCATCACCCGCTCCCGCTTTCTTCGCGCGGCGCGCCCACCATTCTGGCGCCAGCCGGCCCTTCGACGCCCGTCCTGGCCGACGACGATTGCCAGATCTGCTTTGCGCTCAGCCATCACAGTGCCGCCCCGGTCGACTTCGTCGGGGCGCCGGTGTCCGGTCGTGTGCCGCTGCATCTCCCGGCGATCGAGACCGTTTGGGTTTCTGTTGGGCACTACGTCCTCTTTCGTTCCCGGGCCCCTCCTCGCGCTTGAGGTCAGTTTCATCCACCTGACCGAGCGCCGCGGCCTCGCTGTGGCGCGCCTGCAACGCGAGGAATTCGATGACGAACTCCAAATGCGCGGGGACGCGACGCGTTTCTGTGTTCCTCCCTTCTATGCTAGCTGCAATTCTCGCTACCGCCGCGGCCACCGCGCAGGAAACACCGCCCCCGGCGGCAGGAGCGACGCCGACCCCGGCGGCAGGAGCAACGCCGACCCCCGAAGGTGGCGTTTCGCTAGACATGGAGGTCATCGCCAGGCAGCTCGACATCGCGCGCAGCGATATCCAACCGAGCCTCGGTGCCACGGTCTACGATTTCAGCCGGCAAGCGATCGAGACCCAACCGCAGGGCGACAACCAGCCGTTCAACAGGCTCCTGCTGCAGGCGCCCGGCGTCGCTCAGGACTCGTTCGGCCAGCTGCATGTGCGCAACGATCACGCCAACCTGCAATTTCGTATCAATGGAGTTCAGCTCCCGGAAGGGATCAATGTCTTCGGACAGGCATTACAAACGCGGCTCGCCAATTCTGTGTCGCTGATCACCGGCAGCCTTCCGGCACAATATGGGCTGCGCGAGACCGGGATCATCGATATCCAAACAAAGACCGGGACTCTCGATCCGGGCGGTTCGGTGACGATGTATGGCGGGTCGCAGTCGACGCTCCAGCCGAGCGCCGAATGGGGCGGCACCGTCGGCCAGGTCGATTACTACTTCACTGGCGAATACCTGCAAAATGAGGAGGGGATCGAGAACCCGGCCCCCACCCCCAACGCGATCCACGACTTCTCCCAGCAGCCGAAGGGGTTTGCCTATGTCTCCGGAATCATCGATCCGACGTCGCGACTGACCGCCATTCTCGGCGCTTCGCGCAGTCAGTATCAAATCCCGCAAGTCGCGGGCCAGACCCCGAGCCTGGGGCTTACGGTGAACGGTGTGACCGACTTCCCCTCGGCCGCGATCAACGAGAACCAGACGCAGATCAACAATTTTCAGATTCTCGCCTATCAAAAGCGGGTCGGGGATATCGATTTCCAGATCGCCGGGTTCAGCCGGTACAGCAGCCTCTACTTCTCTCCGGGCAACCCGACCGGCGACCTACTGTACAACGGTATCGCCCAGACCGCCTCTCGCCAGAACTGGGCAAGCGGCGTGCAGGGCGACGGCAGCTGGCGCGCGTCCCCGGAGCATACCCTGCGTAGCGGCTTTTATGTCCAGCGCGAGCGCTCACCCTTCAGTACTACGTCGAACGTCCTGCCGGTCGACGAGAACGGCGTGCAAACCACCGACCAGCCGATCTCGATCTTCGATTCCGCCAGCAAGACCGGATGGATTTACAGCTACTATCTGCAGGACGAGTGGAAGATCGTCCCGACAGTTACCGTCAATTTCGGTGCGCGTTACGACCAGTTTGCCGAGTTTGTCAGCGAGCGGCAGCTCAGCCCTCGGGTCAATGTGGTGTGGCAGCCGAGCGACATGACAACCTTTAAAGCCGGCTATTCGCGCTACTTCACGCCGCCTCCGTTTGAGCTGATCGCATCGCCGACGATCTCGCTCTTTGCCAACACCACGGCGGCACCCGCCGTCACCCTCGATTCGACACCGAAGGCGGAACGAGCACATTACTTCGATGTTGGCGCCACTCAAATCATCCTGCCCGGACTCAAAGCCGGGGTCGACGCCTATTACAAGATCGCCAGCGATTTGATCGACGAAGGGCAGTTCGGTGCGCCGGTTTTCTTCACCCCGTTCAATTACCAGAAAGGACTGGTCAAGGGTATCGAACTGACCCTCAGTTATGAGCTCGACAACTGGTCGTTCTATGGCAATTTCTCCGCCGGACAAGAGCTCGCTAAAAACATCATTTCGGGCCAATTCAACTTTTCCGCGGATGACCTAGCCTTTATCACGAACAGCTACATACACACCGATCACGACCAGACCTACACGTCATCGGCCGGCATCAAATATACGCTTCCTCCTTATAACACCCGGTTTGCCGTCGACCTCACCGCCGGCAGCGGGCTCCGAACCACCAACCCGGGCGGGTCCCCGAACGGGGCCGCCTTACCCGGCTATCAGCAGGTGAATTTCAGCATCGTCCAGCCGATCGCCACCGGCTTCCTAAAGGGGATGGAGCTGCGGTTCGACGTTATCAACCTGTTCGACGAGGTCTACCAGATACGCAGCGGCACCGGACTCGGCGTCTTTGCGCCGCAATTCGGCCCGCGCCGCACGTTCCTCGCCGGGCTGACGCAGCGCTTCTGATGCAGCAGCGATCTCCACGAAATCGCCACGATCGGTGTCTCGTCTTCCAGCGTACCGGCGCGCAATATTCCGCGCGGTTCCGGCTCAGGAAATGAATTGTAGAGGTTTATCGTGAACGACCCCACCGCGTCCCTCTCGGTCGTCAAGCTCTTTCTCAACGCCGACCCTGTCGTTAAAGGCGTATTGCTGCTACTGCTCTTCGCGTCGGTGTGGAGCTGGGCGGTGATCATCGACAAGCTCTGGCGGCTCGGGGCGGCGAGCCGATCGGCCCGCGATCACGAGGCGCGGGCCGCCGCCGCACAGTCAGCTCGAGAGCTGCTGGCGACGGAGGCCCAAAGCCACGACGGCGACCCAGCCGGCCTGATGCTTTCGGTCGGGTGGGCAGAGAGCGTCGCCGGGCAGTCGGCCGAAGCGGAAACCGCAGGCGAGCGGCGAGATCGCATCGAGCGGGCTATGCGGCTTGCTCTCAACGCCGAATTGCGCCGCCTCGAGGTGCGTCTGCCGTTTCTCGCCACACTCGGTTCGGCAGCACCGTTCATCGGTCTCTTCGGCACTGTCTGGGGCATCATGCGCAGCTTCGAGGGGATCGCCGCGGCGCACAACACCAGCCTCGCAGTCGTGGCGCCAGGGATCGCCGAAGCCTTGTTCGCCACGGCGATGGGCCTCGCGGCGGCGATCCCGGCGGTCGTCGCCTACAACAAGATCACCGTCGATCTTGGTCGTTTCGCCGGGCGCATGCAGAGCCTGATCGGGCGCTCCGCAGGGCTGCTGTCGCGACCTCCGTTGGAGGCTTGAGAGATGGCTGTTTCGCTGCCCGCCTCTGGTGAAGTCGGCGAGGACCGTTATCAGCCGCTCGCCGAGATCAACGTGACGCCGATGGTCGACGTCATGCTGGTGCTGCTGGTCATCTTCATGGTGACGGCGCCGCTGCTCACCGTCGGGGTGCCGCTCGATCTGCCAAAGACGCAGGCGGCGGCGATCAGCGATCCAAAACCCCCCGTGATCCTGAGCCTGAACCGGATGGGCGAGGTGTTCATCGGCGACGAGCGGATCGATCCCGGTGATCTCGCCGAACGCCTCTCGGGGCTCGCCGCCGAAGATCCGACCCGCATCGTCTATGTGCGAGGCGACCAGACGATCAGCTACGCGCAGCTGATGGAGGCGCTCGGCATGGTGAACCGCGCCGGCTTCGCTAAAGTCTCGCTGATCGCAGAGGCCGCCGGTTCGAAGTGAGCGAAATCAAATTTCCTCTCGGTTTGTCGGTTGCAGGACACGCGGTGTGCTTGGCGCTGCTGATCCTGCTGCTGCCCAGCAAGATCCCGCCGGCGCCGGAACCGCTCGCCACGGGTGGCATCGAGGTGGTCTTCGCGTCGTTGCCCAAGCCCGAAGAACCGCAACCGCCGATACAGGCCGAGATACCGCCGCCGCAGGTCGAAACACCGCCGCCGGAGCCGGAGCCACCGCCGCCGACGCCGGAGGAGCCGGTCGTCGCGCCTGAACCCCCGCCGCCGGCGCCCGAGACCCCCGTCCCGGTGGTTCAGCCCCCGCCACCCCCCAAGCCTGCCGTCAAGCCGCCGCCAAAACCTGTCCGCCACCAGCTGCAGCAGGCCGCTCCAAACCCGACTCCCGCGCCGTCTCAACCCACACAGGCTGCGGTCGCCGCGCCGCAGACCGCCTACGCACCGACGCCGGTACCCGCGCCGGTCCCGTCGACCGAAGTTAGTCCGGGCTACCGTACTCTGTTGAGCGCTTGGCTCGAAAGTCACAAGCGCTACCCCGATTCCGCCCGGCAACGGGGTGAGGAGGGCCGTGCGGTGCTGCGTTTCGCGGTCGACCGCAGTGGCCATGTCCTCGACTTCGCCGTCGCCCAGAGCTCGGGCTATTCGGACATCGATGCGTCGATCGAGGAGATGATGCGCAGCGCCACACTGCCGCCGTTTCCGGCGAGCATGACCCAGGCCCGCATCGACGTCTCGGTTACGATCCGGTTCAGCCTCGCGCGATGAGCTGGACGGCGCCTGCTGCGGCTTCGATCCGACATTACAGGTTCGCGCTGATCGTCCTTCCCGGGACGATGAAGGCGCGATCCCATCTCGACCATCTCCCCGGAGACGGTCGGCCGGGGTTCCGATCGCTGCGCCAGCAGACATTCGCGCCCGGCGGCACGTCGATGAACTTGGTCGCGTTGTTGGGCATTGTAAACTCGAGGGTCGAGACGTAGCCGTCATCGCGCGCGTCGCAATCCGGGTTCGCCGTGATCACGGCCTCGACGTTGATCAGCGGGAAGTCCGGATTACTCAACAGCAGTTGTCCCGGACCCGGGGCCTGCGGCACGCAGGAGCCGGCGCAGAGCAGCACTACAGGCAAGATTCTGGATCGCACGGCGTTGCTCTCTAGGTCGAGTGCGTCGAAGCCAACAATTTATGCGCGGGTTCCATATCATCGCGCTTGCCGATTACGCTATATAGCGGCTGGCGCGGTCTGATCAAATACCGACCGGGCCGGTCGCCGCGTCAATCGAACAGCGACAGATCGATCGCGTCGCCCATCTTGTTGTAGCCGAGGTCGCTCGGATGAAGGTGGTCGCCACAATCGTAGATCGGCAGCATGCTGGCTGGGTGTTCGGGGTCGCGCAAGGCCCGGTCGAAATCGACCACGGCGTCAAAAGCGCGCCCCTCGCGGATCCATTCGTTGACCGCAAGCCGCGTCCTCTCGCGCTCCGGCGTCCAGGCGCCCGGCAGGAAGGTCTCGTTCTCGAACCCGGTCAATGTGGCGCCGAAGATCTTGATGCCGCGGGTATGGGCGCGCACAGCGAGCTGCTTCAGGCCGGCGATCATCTGGTCGGAATTGACCTCCTCCTCGGGCTTCGCCCAGCGGTTGCGGAGGTCGTTGGTGCAGAGCATGATGATCACATGCGTGACCCCCGGTTGCACAAGCACATCGCGGTCGAAGCGCCGCAAGCCGCTGTCGCCTCGGATGTCGTGCAAGATCCGGTTACCGCCCAGCCCCTGGTTCATCACTCCCATCGGGCGGCCGCGCGGCCGCGCCTGAAGCCGCCGCGAGAGCTGGTCGGGCCAGCGGCAATGCGCATCGAGGGTTGAAATGTTGGCGTCGGTCAGCGAATCACCGAGTGCCACGACCCCGCCCGTATCCGCAGACGCCAGGACATCGACGCCGCTGACAAAAAACCAATCGCCGGTGATCTGCCCGACCGGCATGACGACCGAGGCGGTGAAGTCGCCCGGCGGCGAGACGTAGTTCGTCTGCCGCGCATAACGCCCGGTGATCCCGAAACTCGGCGACAGTTCCTCGGGCAGATAGATGCTGACGGCGACGTCTGCGAGCGGCGGAAGATCGAAGGCGACCGGATCGCTGACCAGCAGCGCGCCCGCCGCGATCGTGGCAGATTCGGCACCGCCAAAGGTGAGCTTCCGATCCGAGCCGGATACGATACCGGGTCCCGTGTCGCGCAAGGCAATACGCGCCGCGCCGACGGTCAGCTTGCGGTTGCCGTAGGCGTTCGACAACCGTACTCGCAGGGTGTCGCCACCTAGGCTCGTGCGCGCATTCATCCGCAAGGTCTGATTGCTGAAGGCAGCGCCTTCAGCGGGCGCCGGAGCCGTGGTCCAGGTGCCCACCCAATGCTGATTGTCTGGCATATCGCTTCTTCCTTCCCCGATCTCGAAACGTTTGATTGCGGTCGGCAAATCTTATGTCCGAAGATACGGGGTTAGCCAACGCAAAGCGCAGGCGGCCCAAGTGCCCGTTCGGCCGGACGGGCTCCGTGAAGCCGGATAGCGGATGAACCCCGAGCCGAACATCGACGCCCGACCCGAAGAAGGGCGCGGCAGTCTGCTGGTGCTGTCGCTTCTGGCGCTGGTCGCCGGTGCGGCGGCGGGGTTGATAGGCGCAATTTTCCGGCTTGCGCTAGCCCAGGCGGACCGCTTTCGCGATGCGCTGATCACCCGGGCGCATGGCGAAGAACTCGCCGGTCTGTTGTTCGTCACGGCCGGGTGCGCTGGCGCGACTGCCTTGGCGGCCTGGCTGGTTCGTACTTTCTCGCCTCCCGCTTCGGGCAGCGGCATCCCCCATGTCGAGGCGGCGCTTGAGCAACAGGTGCCGCCGGCTCCGCCTTATCTGATACCGGTGAAATTCTTCGGCGGGCTGCTGGCAATCGGCGCCGGGCTGGCGCTCGGCCGCGAAGGGCCGAGCGTGCAAATGGGCGCGGTGGCTGCCCACATCGTCGGGAAGATATCCGGCCGCGGGTGGCCGGACCGCAGAGCGCTCCTCGCCGCCGGTGCGGGAGCCGGACTCGCCGTTGCCTTCAACGCGCCGATCGCGGGGGCGATTTTCGTGCTCGAGGAGCTGGTGCGACGGTTCGATACCCGTATCGCAATCGCCGCGCTTGGTGCCTCCGCGACGGCGATCCTGATCGCCCGCCTGTTTCTTGGTGACGCGCCGGATTTCCGTGTGGTGATAACTGCTTACGCCACAATTGCGACCGGCCCTCTCGCCTACGCTGCTGCGGCAACCTGGCCGCTCTACGTTGTGCTGGGTGTCCTCGCGGGGTTCTTGGCTGCTCTCTATAACCTCGCGCTGCTCGGCGCCATCTCGCTGACAGACCGGCTCGACCGATGGCCGGTCGAGTTGCCGGCGGGGGTCATCGGCGCGGCGGTCGGGATATTCGCGTGGTTTGCGCCCGAACTGGTCGGCGGCGGCGACCAGATCACCCAGCGGACGCTTGCAGGCGGAGTGACGCTGGCCATGATCCCGCTGGCTTTTCTGCTTCGTTTCGCTCTGGGCACGATCTCCTATGCGGCGGCGACGCCGGGCGGCTTGTTCGCCCCGATACTCGTGCTAGGAGCACAGCTCGGTCTTCTCTGCGGCGCTCTCTGCCGCATGGCCTTTCCCGATCTCGGCATCGAGCCCGAAGCATTCGCCGTGGTCGGGATGGCCGCCTTCTTCACCGGCGTAGTGCAGGCTCCAGTCACCGGCATCGTGCTCGTGATCGAGATGACTGCAGGCTTCACGACGCTCTTGCCGATGGTCGGGGCATGCTTTGCCGCGATGCTGGTGCCCGGCCTGTTGCACAGCGCGCCGATTTACGAGTCACTGCGAGAGCGTGCCGTTCGCCGTCAGCAAATCGAAGACCTCACTCGAGCGGCAAGTGCACGATCAGGAAATAGCCGTTGATCATCAGCCGCGAAGCCACGACCGCGAGGCCGCCACTCAATTTGACGAGCGCACGGGAGGCGGCGACGATACTGACCGAGCCCAGCACGATCGCGATCTGGAACAGCGCCTCCGCGAAATCGAAATTCGGATAGCGCTCGGCGGCCAGGTCGATCAAGCGCCAAATGCACATCGACCCCTTGATGGCCGCCCGAAAATTCTGGTGGGATGGGGACGACATGCTGGAGGTGTGCGAACGACGCTGGGGATTGTGATCATGGACTATCGCAATGAATTTCTCGTCGAGCCCGATTCGAAGGTCCGCTTGGCGGAGATCGACCCTTCAAACACCGGAAAGCATGAGTCTCACGAGAAGGCCGCTCCGGAGATACGCAAGCAAGTCGATCGGATGGATCGGCTGCAGTATGTTCTTTACGCCGACGCAGGTCAGTCGTTGCTTATCGTGCTGCAAGCCCTCGACGCCGCCGGGAAGGACGGGGTCATTCGGCACCTGTTCAGCGGCATGAACCCACAGGGGACATCGGTCTTTGGATTCAAGCAGCCGAGCCCGTCGGAACTTGCCCACGACTTCCTCTGGCGTGCGCATCTGCATGCGCCAGGCCGTGGCGAGGTGGTGATCTACAATCGATCGCATTACGAGGACGTCTTGGTCGTGCGCGTGCACAACCTCGTGCCCCGCTCCATTTGGTCGAGACGCTATAATCTGATCAATGACTTCGAGAAGATGCTCGCCAAGAACCGCACGCGGATCCTCAAGTTCTATCTCCATATCAGCCCCGACGAACAGCTCGCGCGCTTCAAGCCGCGGCTCGACGATCCGGCGCGGCATTGGAAGATCAGCGAAAGCGATTATTCCGAGCGCGAGCTCTGGCCGCGATACATCGAGGCCTACGAGGACGCGATCGAGAAGACGAGCACCAAGTGGGCGCCGTGGTACGTGATCCCGGCGAACCACAAATGGTTTCGCAACCTTGCGATTTCGCAAATCGTTGCGGATACGATAAAGGACATGGGGCTGCAATTGCCGGCGCCGCACGTCGATCTCGCGGAAATTCAGCGCAAATATCACGCTGCGGAACGGGAGGCGCGCGGAAGCGAACGCAAAGTTGGGGACGAAGCTAGTGCCTGATTGCGTTGTGAAGCGGTGGCCACCGCTCGATTATCCGCCGCGGGCCGTACAGCTCCAGTCCCCTTCATCCCCTCCGGTGTTCGATGAAGCTGAGCAGCTCTGATTATCTGCCTCTCCCGCTGTGGTCATTGGCTAGGCGGCCATCGGTGGGAATTTGAGTGGTTCAGGGTCGATTGCCGGCGGTGTGAATTCGGCCATACCCTCGTTCTTCATGCCTTCCGGCACCGAAGGCGCCCAGCCGAGGGTGTTTGCTCATGAAGATTCTCGTACCCGTCGACGGCTCCGCCCCAGCCAACCGGGCTGTTGCGCATGCCATCCGTATGATCCGCGGCAGACCGGAAGCCGAGATCATCCTGGTGAATGTTCAGGATCGCGAGACCCTCGACGTCTCGGACATCTCGGCCGTCATGACGGTCGAGGCCGACCGCGCTTCGGCCGCACGCCAGTCGAAGGAGGCGCTGCGAAAGGCTGTCGCACTCTGCCGTAAGGCCGAGGTCAAATTCGAGAGCCGAGCCGAGATCGGCCCAATCGCCGCGACTATCAACAGCATCGCGCGAACGACGAAGGCCGATCAGATCGTGATGGGCACCCGTGGGATGGGCACGCTGAGGGCCCTCCTTCTCGGCTCGGTCGTCACGGAGGTCGTCCATCTCGCGCGGCTACCGGTAACGCTGGTAAAATGAGAATCCGAATTCTGGCCATGATCTCGCCGATCTCGCTCCGTGATGCCGGATCGAGGATCGGACAAACGGCCAGTGATCGGCGCCTCCCGCCTGTGCCATGAAGGTGTTCTTACTGTTATATCAACGCGTATTGGCGCCTCCTCGAGCAGCGCGGCGATGCGTCACTGTCCAGGGCCGACATCGAGGGACGAGGCGCTCGGCCAGGCTTGTTCTGCCACCTGCTTGGTCGCCGATGCGACCGCCCCCTGCAAGGGTAAGCCCTTCGAAGGTCCGCCTGCCGGGGATCGACCTTCGAGTACCGCAAAGCATCAATCTCACAAGCAAGCTGCGAGTCAGTCATTTCTTATTGGCTGCAAGCGCTCGACACCGCCGGGAAGGACGGGGTCATTCGGCACCTGTTCAGCGGCTTGAACCCACAGGGGACATCGGTCTTTGGATTCAAGCAGCCGAGCCCGTCGGAACTTGCCCACGACTTCCTCTGGCGTGCGCATCTGAATACGCTAGGCCGTGGCGAGGTGGTGATCTACAATCGATCGCATTACGAGGACCTCTTGGTCGTGCGCGTGCACAACCTCGTGCCCCGCTCCATTTGGTCGAGACGCTATAATCTAATCAATGACTTCGAGAAGATGCTCGCGGAGAACCGCACGCAGATGCTCAAATTCTATCTTCATATCACCGCCGAAGAGCAGCTTGCGCGCTTCAAGCAGCGGTTCGACGATCCGGCGCGGCATTGGATGGAGCTGCGTACCGATTGGATCTAGGTAATTTCCGAGTCAATGATGCGGCGGTCGTCCGATATCGCCGATCGGTCGCGCGTTGCACGGGCAGCGTCGCGCTCAGACGGCTCGGCGTTCGCCGCGCTGCGGTGAAGCGGACAGGAGTGACAGGACAATGATCGAGAAACCAACGATCGTCGAGCCACCGAAGTCTTTCACTTTCGGAAAGGAAAGCGCCATCGGGAAACGCCGGCCCCCCCGACATCTTGTGAGCCTGACGATTTTTGCTGCCGTCTTACTTATCGTTGGTCTGATCGCCATCGCTGGCAATATACAGAAATGGCTGTGGATGAGGCAACTCGACTACGTCGGCATCTTCTGGTCTCTTCTGTCGGTCCAGTGGACGATGTTTTTCTCGGCTTTCCTCTTCGCCTTTCTGTACCTGTGGGTCAATTTCCGTCAGGCGACCAGAAGCAGCGCCGGTTTCGGCGGAGTCGGTTCGACAGCGAGGTCCGCCTTTTTCGACACAACCGATCCCGTCGGACAAATCGGTATCGATCTCTCCCCCAAGTTTTTCAAGCTCGCGGTCGTCACCGTCAGTGCCATCGCCGCGTTGTTCTTTGCGCTTGGTTTGCGCGCGCAATGGGATACTTACCTGCGCTTTCGTTACGGCGGCTCGTTCGGAGTGTCCGATCCCCTCTTCGGGGTCGATGTCGGGTTCTATGTCTTCCATCTCCCGTTCTACGAGCTGTTGCAGAGCACTCTGATGATGTTGACAGTGCTCGCGCTCGCGGGTGCCGTTATGGCCTACATGTTCTTCGGACTACTGGGGGTGAGCGGCGGCCGAATCCAGGCGAGCCGGAACGCCACGTCGCATCTGTCCGTGCTTCTTTTCATTTTGGTCGCCAATTGGGGGTGGGGTCTGTACCTGGACCACTACAATCTGGTCTACTCGACTTTGGGAATCGTCTACGGAGCGGGCTATGCGGCTGATCATGTGACCAGGATCGCCCTGTGGATCATGGTCGGCGTCTCGGCGGCAGCGTGTGCGCTGCTCGCGCTCAATTTCTTCCGCCCGCGATTTAGAGCGCTGATCGTGGGATCCGTCGTCTACGTGGCCCTGTATGTCATCGGGGTCGTGCTGTTCCCCAGCTTGTTCCAAAAGTTCATTGTCGAGCCGAACGAGCTGGCGCTCGAGACCCCTTACCTGAAGAATTATATCGACTTCACGCGGAAGGCCTACCAGCTGGACGCCATCCAGGAAACCTCGTATCCGGCCCTGGCGGACCTGACGTCCGAGACGATCGCGAGGAATGAAGAGACGATTCAGAACATTCGTCTGTGGGACTCGCGGCCGCTGCTTCAGACCTATCATCAGACCCAGGCGATACGCCTCTATTACCAGTTCTATAACGTCAACACCGATCGTTACCACCTGGCGGACGGCTATCATCAGGTGATGCTTTCCACCCGCGAGCTCGCGCCGGAGCTTCCCGCGAAAGCGCAAACCTGGGTCAACCAGTACCTGCAATTCACGCACGGCTATGGCGTGGTCATGAACTTCGTCTCGAGGACCGTCGGGGGAGGGTTTCCGCGATACCTTCTCGAGAATATCCCAGCCGAATCCGCATACGGCCTGACCATAATCCAGCCGTCGATCTACTACGGAGAGTCGATGCCGGGATATCGGATCGTGGCGACCGGCATCAAAGAGTTCGACTATCCCAAAGGCAGCGACAATGTCTATACCAGCTACAACGGAAAAGGCGGCATCCCGCTCGACAGCTTCTGGAAGAGGCTCTTGTTCGCCTGGACCCAAGCCGACATCAACATCCTGTTGACCTCCTATCTCGAGCCGCAGAGCAGGATTCAGATCTGGCGGGACGTTCATGAGCGCGTGGCCCAGATCGCGCCGTTCTTGCGTCTCGACGGGGACCCCTACCCGGTGCTGAGCGATGGCAAGCTATACTGGATCCAGGATGCCTACACGGACTCGAATCAATTTCCCTACGCGGATCCCCATGGGGCCGGCTTCGGGGAAAGCCTCAATTATATTCGAAACTCGGTGAAGGCCGTCGTCGACATGTACGACGGGACCGTTAGCTTTTACGTCATGGATCCCAAGGATCCCGTCCTGGCTGTCTACCGGAAGGCGTTTCCGGGTGCATTTAAAGACCTGGACCAGCTGTCGGGGGATTTGCAAAAGCACCTGCGCTACCCTGAGGACCTCTTCGCCATCCAGGCCGACCAATACAAGACCTTTCACATGACGGATCCTCAGGTCTTCTACAACCGGGAGGATTTGTGGGTGGCTCCCAAGGAGGAGTACGCGGGCAAGGTGCAGCCGATGGAGCCTTATTACATCCTGATGAAGCTTCCCGGCAGCATCGAGCTCCAGTACCTCCTGATGACCCCCTTTACACCGCAAAACCGCGACAACATGATCTCCTGGGTGGCCGCAAAGTGCGATTTTCCCGACTACGGGAAAATGCTCTTTTACCAGCTCCCCAAGGAGAAGCTAGTTTACGGACCAAAACAGATCCAGGCGATGATCGATCAGAACACGACGATTTCGCAGCAGCTCACCCTCTGGGACCAGAAAGGATCGAGAGTGATTCGCGGAACGCTGATCGTCACTCCGATCGAGAACTCCTTCCTATACGTGGTGCCGGTCTACCTCACCGCCGAAGGCACGAACTTTCCGGAGTTGAAGCGCGTCATCGCGGTTGCGGGCAACAAAGTCGTGATGGAGCCCACGCTCGACGAGGCGCTCAACGGCCTCTTCGGTACGGAACAACCTCCGGCGGGATCGTCGCAGCCGCCCACCACGCGGCAGCCCGCGTTGGAGCAGGCGAGAATGCAGCTCGAGGAGGCCCGAAAGGCAATTCAGCAAGGGGACTGGGCAAAATTCGGAACGGCGATGGAGGGACTCGAGCACCAGCTGACCGGGCCGGCGGCACAGTAGGATACGACACTCCAAGATCATATCTTGAGCCCTGGATAGGCCGAGACAATTTTTCCGCGGGCGCCTCCCGATTTGAGCAGTTCCCGCTACTGTCCTCGGCTGTCGGCACCCGATGTCGGACTGCAGTGTATTGCTAAATGGTCGTCCGTGTGATGAACGCGTAAGGGTCTCAGGTGGTAGGCGCGAGCGGAACAGACGCGGGATTTGATTTGGCCGAGCTGCCTGTTTGACGGGAGATGACAGAGACGCCCCCGTAAATTACCAATGGCGAGATCTCCGAGATCAGCAACCCGTGCAACCAAGGCCGAGCAGGATTGTGATGGGCACCCGTGGGATTAACGCGCTGAGCGGCCTCGTTCCCGGCTCGGTCGCCACGGAAGTCGTCCATCTCGCGCGGATACTAGTAACCCTGGTGAAATAAACATCCGCGCTTGGTGATGATCTCGCCGAACCGGCCCCGTGAGTCTGCTCGCGCCGACGGCACCGTGGCCGTGACGACAAAGATCGGCGAGATCACCCGCGCCCGGGAAGCCGCTCAGCGTCCCCGACGGCGGCGACACGGTCGCGGCTATGGACGCGGCGGGCATCACCGATGAGCTGTTCTATGTGTCGACGGTGGGGTGGGGCACTCCTCGAATGCCGCCGATACTCAGACTACGCCCGCGTTGGCTCGAATTGTTTCCGGGTCCAGGCGGCCAGCCGTTGGCCAAACCTCATCCAAGTCATTCATATACATTATATTTTCAGCATTTGGGGGCGCCTTTCGGGGGCTGAAAGGTGTTTTTTCCCTGCCTTCAGGGAGATGCGACGGGGTCGGCCATGAACCGACCGAGCCCGCCCTCCCCGGCCCCGTGCGCCTTCGCCGGCGGACCGATCTTAACCGACATTCCGTTGGTTCTTCACTCGAGCGGCAGGTGCACGATCAGGAAATAGCCATTGATCATCAGCAGCGAAGCCACGATGGCGAGGCCGCCACTCAGTTTGACGAGCGCACGGGAGGCGGCGACGATACTGACCGAGCCCAGCACGATCGCGATCTGGAACAGCGCCTCCGCGAAATCGAAATTCGGATCGCGCTCGGCGGCTTGGTCGCGCCTAACCTCCCATTCCTTGGCCTTGGCCAGCAGTTCGTTCTTGCCCTCGCCGGTCGACGGGTCGGTTTCGTAGCGCTCGGCCCTATCGTTATAGCGCTTGATCGCTGTCTCGATCTTGGCCTTGGCCTCTTCAGGCATGCCGGGTTGGGCGAGAAGCTGCCGTTCGAGCTCCTCGGCCGTGACCCGATAGATCGTCTGACGAATATACTTCGACTGATAATAGCCGTAGATGTCGGAGGCTTGGATATTGGCGTTCAGCATTACCTTCGTCGCATTCGATCCGCCGAGCGACGTGATTGCGAGCAGCATTGCGATGACGCCGAGATAAATGGCGGTTAGCCTGCGGAATCTTGCGTCGGACTCGGCGCTGTGGCCTTCGTGAGCCTCTTCTATCTTCTCACGAATTTCAGTCGCTTCCACCTGGCCCCTCCGTGGCGATGCCGTCAACCGTCAAGGAAATCGCGCACGAGCCGCGCCACCTCGTCAGGCTGCTCGAGATGCGGCAGGTGGCCGGCGTGGTCAATCAGCTCGACATGGGCGCCCGCGATCCGCTGCGCGAACTCCTGGGCATAGGCAGACGCAATCACCTGATCCTTATTCCCCCAGACGATCAAGGTCGGCACGGCTATCCGGTGGATCCGCTTTTTGAGACCCTTGTCCGGGATCGGCCAGACAAATTTCCCGGTGCAGGCCTGTGACCAGATGAAGGCGGCTTGGGCCTCGACGCGCGCCCCCGGATCGGCGGGGAGCGCGAAAAAACGCTCCGCCGCGGCTCCGGCCGGGTCGGCAAGGAGTGCCCCGCGGCGTTGGTCCTCGGGAAGGATCATCCAATTTTTGACCGGCAGGGCGTCCCGCCAGAGGCCGAGCGGGTCGATCAGAACGAGCTTCGTCGCTCGCCCCGGCATCGCGGCGGCGATCTCGCAGGCGAGCATGCCGCCGAACGAGTGGCCGACGAGGGCGGGCGCATCGAGCCCGAGACGGTCGAACAGCTCGCCGTAATAGACGACAAGGTCCCACCACTCGTCGAGCTGATGGATCGCATCGGGATCTCCGGGGGTGGTCCCGGGATGGCTCGGGGCGTAGATCCGATGAGCCGGCGCGAGGCGCTCGAGAAAGTCTCGGTCGCTGCGCATTCCCCACGGGCCGTGCAGAAACACCAGCGGCGGTCCGTCGCCGCTGATCTCGACCTGAGTTTCGACCTTGCCCTGCCATAGCCGGATTCTGCGCACTTCTACCGGTGCCATGTCGTGTCCCCACGCCTCAGGATTCGGCGGCCGCGGCAGAGCGGACGGAGTGCTTGACCCGCAGCCGCTCCGGCCACCAGCGGTCGTGCCATTCGTCGTCCCAAATGTCCTCAAGGTAAGGAAGCACGTCGCGGCAGAACAGGTCGATATTCTTCAGGCACAGCTCGTGGGGCATCGAACCGAAATGCAGGAGTGCCAGCAGGTGGCCGATGCGCGACCGCTTGACGCCCTCGATCAGCTGATCGCGGACGGTCGCCGCACTCCCGGCGATCAGGAAACCGCGCTCGACGAAATCCTTGTATTTGAGCTCGCGCAGGTCGAAGCGCTCGCGCAGCTGCGCTTTGAGGGTCCGCACCAGGCTCGGATGGTCCTGGTAACCGGGGATCGCTTGATAGTATTGCGGCGTGTAGAGCAGCTTATGAAAGAAGTATTCGACGTGCGGCGCATATTCTTCTGCCGCAGCGTCGCTCTCGGAGACTCCGATCAGCTGCAGGAAGCCCAGCCGATAGGGGTTGGCATCGCGCCCGCGTTGAGCAACGGTGTCCCAATAGTAGTCACCGAGCGTTTCGGCGTTTTTGGCGCCGAAATAGCTCAAGTGGCAGAAGCAGTCGTCGCGGTCGACCACGAACTCGACGGTCGTGGCACTCCCCGAGCCGGGTATCCAGATCGGCGGATGGGGCTGCTGGATCGGCCGAGGCCAAAGGTTGACCATCGGCAGCTGGTAATGCCTGCCGTTCCAGGCAAAGACCTCGCGTGCCTGCCAGGCCTTCAGCACCAGCTGCAGCGCCTCGCGATAGCGCTCGCGCTGCTCGACCGGGACGACCCCGTTCGAGATCGTCGCATCGGTCGGCAGGCCGGTCGGGAAGCCGGCGACGAGCCGCCCGCCGCTGAGGCAGTCGATCAGAGCGTATTCCTCGGCGATCCGCGTCGGCGGGCTGGTCGATGGAAGCGTCGAACCGATCTGAATGATCGCGACATTCAGCCCGTTCGTCAGCTTGGCGAGAGCCGAGCCCATCAGGCTCGGGTTGGCCATGAACCCGTAGACGTTCTGGTGGTGCTGGTTGGTGCACAGGCCGTGCATGCCGCCCCGCGCGGCGTGCACCATTTCGTCCAGGGTCCAGTTGTAATACTGGCCGACCTTGTCGGGATCAGCGACATCGAACCACACGGGATCGATGTAGGCGGATTTGTAACGCTGGTCGAAATCCGGCGCGAGGTCGCGATAGGGCATCAGGTGGAACATGCAGACTTTCACGGCATCACCTCACCCTTTGGGTGGTCGGCCGGATCGCTTGCCGGGCCGCTTCCGAGCATTATACCATTCTACCTTACGAGCAATCGTCGGATCTCTCAGCCCCAAGACCTGTGGTCCCATCTGCCATGTATAGCTATTTCATGCGTCGTATGGCTTTCGGTGTGGTCACGGTCATCGGCGTGTCCATAATCGTGTTCATGGTGCTGCGTATTCTGCCAGGAGACCCGCTGGTCGCTATTTTTGGCCCGGAAGGTTATACCAAGCTGAGCGAAGCGGAGCGCGCTCATTACATGGCGGAACTCGGGTTGAGTGACCCGCTGGTTGTGCAATACCTGCACTGGGTGGGAGACATCGCGCGCGGCAACTTCGGCAGATCCTTCTTCCGCGCCGAAAGCGTCGGCGAGATGATTTTGCGCCGTGGTCCGCTGACTGCGGAAATCGGCATCATGGCGGTGATCCTGTCTTGGATCGTCGGGATCCCGGTGGCCATCGTTAGCGCGCTGCGTCCCAACAGTCTGGGCGACAATGTTTCTCGCTTCGTCAGCATCATTTTTTTGGCCGTCCCCGGCTTCTGGCTGGGGATGCTGATCGTGCTCGCCTCGCTGTTCTGGTTCGGCTATCGCGTGCCGCTCGCAGGGGCGGCGCTGTGGGTAGACCCGTGGGCGAACCTGCAAATCGTCATCGGACCAGCCGTCGTGCTCGGTCTGGGACAGGGGGCCTACATCGCCCGCATGGCCCGCTCCAGCCTGCTGGAGGTCATCCGCGAGGATTACGTGCGCACCGCCCGCGCCAAAGGATTGAGCCGGCGTCCGGTGATCGCCTTCCATGCCTTGCCCAATGCGCTACTGCCGGTCATTACCTTATCGGGCATTCTGCTCGGGTTCGTGCTTGCCGGATCGATCCCCGTTGAGCGGGCCTTTGGTACGCCCGGGCTCGGCTATGCCATGTTTACGGCAGTCAGCGAACGGGATGTCTTTGTCATGCAGAACCTCGTGTTCCTGTATGCCGTTGTATTCGTCGGGTTGAACATTCTGGTCGACGTGACTATTGCGTGGCTGGATCCGAGGATCCGTTATCAATGACTGTCACAGAGTCTGACACCCCTTATCCACTCCAGCAGGGTCCGCCGGCTGTCGAGCACTCGCGGCTTCGGCGAATCGGGCGCGGCCTGCGGACGTTTGTCAGGCGGTCTCCGCTATCGGCTTTCTGGGGATGCGTCGCCGCAGCCATCCTGCTGATGGCCATCGCTGCGCCGGTATTCGCGCCCTACGAACCGTTGAAATCCGACTTCAGGGCAATGTCGAAACCACCCGACACAAAGCACTATTTCGGCACTGACCAGATCGGCAGGGATACGTTGAGCAGGGTCATCTACGGCAGCCGGGCGTCGCTAACCGTAGCCTTCGGCGCCGTGCTGTTCGGAACTACTCTGGGTGCCCTCTGGGGGCTGGCGAGCGGCTACTTCGGCGGACGCTTCGATATCGTCAGTCAACGGATCATCGAATTTCTGCAATCCTTTCCCGATCTGATCTTGGCAATGGCGATCGCCATGGCTCTGGGTGCCGGTATCGGAACCGTTATCGTCGCCATCGCGATCACCCGCATCCCGTTTGGCGGGCGGGTAATCCGGGCAGTGGTGCTGTCATTGAAGGAAATGTCCTATGTCGAGGCCGCCCGCGGTCTGGGTGCCTCGCATCTGCGCATGATGCTGCGGCATATTTTACCGCAATGTGTGGCGCCCTATCTGATCCTCGCCACCACTCATTTGGGGGTCGCGATCGTCATCGAAGCCGCGCTCGGGTTCCTCGGCGTCGGCATTCCGCCGCCGACCCCGACCTGGGGCAACATGCTGTCGGATGCCTTGAATGCGGGACTGGTTCCGCCGTGGTGGCTAGTGCTGTTTCCGGGCCTCGCCATCACGATCACGGTGCTTGCGTTCAATCTGCTCGGCGACGGCATTCGCGACATCCTCGATCCGCGACTGCGCAGCGCGGTGTGAGGAGAAGGGTATCCTAATGATCGTCAAGGCTCGTTTTCGCTGAGCGCAATGCCTTCGTAGAGGTCGAACATCACGATTTCGATCCCGACGGAACTCAGTGCGAGCACGCCCTCCCCGCCGCGCAGGATCTCGATGACCCACTGCGCCCCTGACCGCGTGTGAAGCTCGGCATAGAGACCGTCCGACGCGATTAGCACGATTTGCTCTACCGTCGAGATCTGCCGATAGACCGGAAGCTTGATCCGGCGATCGTGGCGCTCGGTGCTCGGCGACAAAATCTCAACGATCAGAAACGGATCCTTGATCGCCTGGCGCCCCGGTTCGTTGCCCTCGCAAGTCGCCGCGATGTCGGCTTCGAAATAGGTGTCCACCCGGTCCGGTCGGACCACCCCGGCTTCGACCTGCGCGTTGCACGGGCGCCGGCTAGCAAGCGCGGCATCGATCCGTGTCACCAAGCGCACTGCAAGAATTCGATGTGCTTCCGCCGGCGGAGCCATCGCAACCGGAAAGCCGTCAATCAGCTCGTAATGTGTTTCGGTGCCATCGTCCCACCGGAGGAACTCGTCGAGGGTCATCGGCTTGATCGCAAGTTCCGCCATCGGATCCTCCGTATCCGGTTACGCTCCCGCCGGTTTTGCCAGCGGAAACCGCACGCCGCCGTCATGCAGGTGGCACGCGGTCCAATGGCCAGGCTTGACCTCGCGCAATGCCGGGACCTCGTGCCGGCAGCGCGCCATCGCGTAAGGGCAGCGGGCATGGAAGTGGCAGCCCGGCGGCGGGTTGATCGGGCTCGGCACATCGCCCGTCAGGATGACCCGCTTGCGCGTTCTCGCGCTCGCCTTCGGGATCGGCACGGCCGAGAGCAGCGCCTCGGTGTAGGGGTGCAGCGGCATCTCGAAGAGGCTGGTCTTGTCGGTGGTCTCGACAATGCGCCCGAGATACATCACCGCCACCCGATCGCTGATGTGCTCGACCACCGCGAGGTCGTGGGCAACGAACAGGTAGGACAGCTTCAACTCGTCCTGAAGGTCCATCAAGAGATTGATGATCTGGGCCTGGATCGACACATCGAGCGCCGACACCGGCTCGTCGCCGACGATCAGCTCCGGGTTCAACGCCAGGGCGCGGGCAATCCCGATGCGCTGGCGCTGCCCGCCGGAGAACTCGTGCGGGAAGGCGTTCACCAGCTCGGGCCGCAAACCGACCCGATCGAACAAATGCGCGACCCGCTCGCGGCGCTCCTTGGAGGCGGCCATGCGATGGATGATCAATGGCTCCCCGACGATCTCGCCGGCCGACATCCGCGGATTGAGCGAGGCGTAAGGATCCTGATAGATCATCTGCATCTGGCGCCGGTACGGCAGCATCTGCGCCGCGCCGAGAGCGGTGATGTCCTCGCCGTTGACGAGGATCCTCCCCTCGGTCGGCTCGAGCAGCTTCAACAGGGTTCGGCCGACGGTCGACTTGCCACAGCCGCTCTCGCCGACGAGCCCCAAGGTCTCGCCGCGCTCGATGTGGAACGAGACGCCGTCCACCGCATAGACATAGCCGGAGACGCGCGAGAACACGCCTTTGTGGATCGGGAAATGCTTCTTCAGGTCGCGCACCTCGAGCAGTGGGGTCAAGCTGCACCTCCGAGGAGTCGTTCCGCGTGCCAGCAGGCGATCCAGTGCCCGTCTCGGTGTTGCAGCAGCGGTGGATAGGCCGCATGGCATTCGGCAGTGGCGAAGCCGCAGCGTGGCGCAAAAGTACAGCCTTTCGGCAGATTGGCGAGCGAGGGGACCATGCCCTTGATCTCGTTCAACCGTGCGCGACGGGCGTTGGTGTGCGCCGCGACCTCGAGGTTGGGGATGGAGCCGAGCAACCCCTTGGTGTAGGGATGGCCGGGGTATTCGAACAACTCCTTGGCGCTCGCCTCCTCGACCTTTCTCCCGGCGTACATTACCACCACCCGGTCGGCATTCTCGGCGACCACGCCCATGTCGTGGGTGATCAGGATGATCGCGGTGTCGAGCCTGTCCTGGAGTTCACGCATCAGGTCGAGGATCTGGGCCTGGATCGTCACATCGAGCGCGGTAGTCGGCTCGTCGGCGATCAGGACTTTTGGATCGCACGACACCGCCATGGCGATCATGACGCGCTGGCGCATGCCGCCGGAGAGCTGGTGTGGATAGGCGTGCGCGCGCCGCTCCGGTTCGGGGATGTGCACGCGGCGCAGCATCTCCACCGCCTGGTCCCCGGCGTCGCGCCGCGACAATCCTCGGTGCAAGGCGATCGCCTCGCTGATCTGACGCCCCACTGTCAATAATGGATTGAGCGAGGTCATCGGCTCCTGAAAGATCATCGAGATGTCGTTGCCCCGGATGCCCTCCATCTCGGATTCGCTCAGGTCCAAGAGATTGGTGCCGGCGAAGCGGATCGTGCCCCCGACGATCCGGCCTGGCGGGTCGGCGACCAAGCGCAGGATTGACAGCGCTGTGACGCTCTTTCCGCACCCGGACTCGCCCACAACACCCAAGGTCTCGCCGCTGCGCACGCCGTACGACACCCCGTCGACCGCCCGCACGACCCCGGCGGAAGTGAAGAAATGGGTCCGCAGGTTGTCGATCTCGAGAAGGATCTCGCGCGGCTTGAAGCCGAGCTTTGCCCTGCCCTGTTCGATCAACTCCGTGCGATTCAACAAGTGGCCCCCAAATTTTCCCTGTGATAATTGACGGTGGAAGTTAGACCGGCGGCCCATCACAGCACGCCGCGCTAGGTTCCGAAAGACTCAAAGGGAGGGACCGTCATGAACGATCAGCGCTTTAGATACCCGTGGTGGACCCGCCGCCAGTTTCTGAAAGGCAGCGCCGCAGTCGTCGCAGGGGCCTATAGCTTGTCGCCGGGCTTCGCTCTCGCTGCGGAAATTCCCGACAAGTATGATGGCTCTGGGTTCAAGCTTAAGGCGCCCGAGCCTAATGCCAAACCCGGTGGCGTGCTGCGTATGGGCATCCCCAACCGCCCGCCGCATTTCGATCTGCATCAGTCCGGGACCTTTTTCAATCTCGGCGCCATGGGGTGCATGTTCGACAATCTGATCCGGCGCGACCCTTTCGATCGGGCCAACGTCATCCCGGATCTGGCACACAGCTGGGAAATCGCCGAGGACGGCAAGACCTACACCTTCTTCCTGCGCGAAGATGTGCAATTTCACGACGGCGCGGAGCTGACCGCCGAGGATGTGAAAGCCACCTTCGACCGTATTGCCAAACCCCCGTCGGGTGTCAGCATTCCCCGTAGCATTCTGTTTAAATCTGTCAATGAGATCAATGCGCGTGACAAATACATCGTCGAATTCAAATTGTCAGAGGCCCGTCCGGTCAACTTCATCATGTCTGCGATCGCCAGTGGCTGGAACGTGATCGTGCGCAAGCAGACTCTCGAAGACAACAATTACAATCTGCGCAAAGTGGTTGTCTATCCCGGCACAGGCCCGTTCCGCTCCGTCAGGCGCGTCGAGAATGAAATCTGGGTGATGGAAAGGAACCCGAACTATTGGAACAAGGGCCTCCCCTATGTCGACGGCATCGAATTCTATAACGTCCTGCCGTTCACGCCCGAGATGGCGTCGGCGATCCTGTCAGGCCGAGTCGACTATGTCCGCGCCACCGATCCAGCTACCGTTCGAAAGGCCAAGGCGACACAAGGGATGTCGACGGCCACCTACTATCAAAGCGTGATCCACGCGACCTGGATCAACAACAACAGAAAGCCGCTCGACGACCCGCGGGTACGCCGCGCAATGCATCTGGTGCTCGACCAGCCGGTGCTGGTCGAGGTCGTCAAGGATGTAGCGCCGCTGATCGTCGGAGGCTTCATCTACCCGTTCTCGGAGTTTGCTACGCCGCCGGAAGAGCTCGCCAAGCGGCTCGGCTACGAGCCTGATCCCGCCGCTTCTATCCAGGAGGCCCGTGCGTTGATGGCCGCGGCGGGTCAGGGCGGCGGCATGAAAGGTTTGGACTATCTGGTGCGAGACCTCGCTCACCACAAGCTTTGGGCGCAAGCGATCCAGGCGATGCTGCAGCAGACGCTCAACATCGAATGCAACCTGCGCACGGTTGTCGAGTCAGTATGGTTCGACGACGTCAAAAACGGCAATTATGACCTGGCGATTGGGGCGATCGTGTCAACCTTGCTCGATCCCTCCGATTACTTCAACGCATGGTACGGCAAGGACGGCCCGCAGAACTATTCGTTCTGGAACAACAGGGACTTCCAAGCCTTGTCGGGGCAGATCGATCGGGAGGTCGATGCCGCCAAGCGCCTCGCATTGATCAGACAGGCGGAAGCCGTCATGGAACAGGACCCGCCGCTGCTGCCCGTCACCTGGGAAAAGATCAACGATGTCTGGTACGACTACGTCAAGGGCCACAATCCCGCCGGATATTTCGGCGTGTACGACGTAGTTAGATTGGATACGGTGTGGTTGGATAAGTCGTGACCCGAGCCTTTTCTCAAGCGAGGAGAGAATGCAGCATGAATGACCCGCGTTTTGGACGCCCGTGGTGGACCCGCCGCGGATTCTTGCAAGGTGGCGCCGCCACCATAGCGAGCATTAATGGGCTGGTGGCGCGTCGAGCGCATGCCGCCGAGATACCCGACCAATTCGACGGCTCGAAATTTCAGCTCAAGGCGCCCGAGGCCAACCCCAAATCCGGTGGCGTATTGCGCTACGGAATCACGATGCGGCCGCCTCACTTCGACATTCACCAATCTGGGACCATCAATAATCTCGGTTCACAGGGCGCCATGTTCGACAATCTGATCCGGCGTGATCCGCGCGACAGCGGCAGGACGATCATACCGGATCTGGCACACAGCTGGGAGATTGCCAAAGACGGCAAAACCTATACTTTCTTTCTGCGTAAAGGCGTGCAGTTCCATGACGGCGCGGAGCTGACCGCCGACGACGTCAAGGCGACCTTCGATCGCATTGCCAAGCCCCCGCAAGGCATCAGCATTTCGCGCAGTATCCTGTTCAAGACAGTCAGCGAGATAAACGCGCGCGATAAGTACACCGTCGAATTCAAATTGTCCGAGGCTCGTCCTACCGCCTTCATTATGTCCGCTATCGCGAGCGGCTGGAATGTAATCGTCCGCAAGAAGACCCTTGAGGACAACAATTACAATCTGCGCAAAGTCGAGATCTACCCCGGCACCGGCCCGTTTCGCAGTGTCCGGCGCGTCGAGAACGAAATCTGGGTTATGGAGAAGAACCCGAACTACTGGAACAAACCCTTGCCCTATCTCGATGGTATAGAGTTCTACCATGCCCTGCCGTTTTCTACGGAGCTCGGGTCGGCGATCCTATCCGGCCGGGTCGACTACATCCGGATCACGGATCCGGTCACAGCCCGCAAGGCCAAGGCCACGCCCGGATTGTCGACCACCGCCTTCAATCAGAGCGTGATTCAAGGGACCTGGATCAACAGCAAGAGAAAGCCGTTCGATGACCCCCGGGTGCGCCGCGCCCTGCACCTGGCCTTCGACCGGCCCGCCTTGATCGATGTCGTCAAGGACGTGACGCCGATGCGGGTCGGCGGATTTATCTATCCGTTCTCGGAGTTCGCCACGCCGCCCGAGGAGTTGAGTAAGCGGGTCGGCTACCAGACGGATACCGGGGCTGCCCTCAAGGAAGCGCGCGCGCTGATGGCTGCCGCGGGTCACACCGACGGCCTCAAGGGTTTGGATTTCCTGGTCCGCGACGTCGCCAGCTTCAAGCTCTGGGCGCAGGCCATACAGGCGATGCTGCAGGAGGGGCTCGATGTCCAATGCAACCTGCGCACGGTCGTCGAATCAGTCTGGTTCGATGACACCGCGAGCGGGCATTTTGATCTGGCGATCGGCGCTATCGTGTCGACCCTGCTCGACCCCTCCGACTATTTCAATGCGTGGTACCGCACCGGCGGTCCGCAGAATTATTCGTTCTGGGACAACCCGAAATTCAATGCTCTGGTGGATCAGATAGACCGCGAGGTCGATCCGGCCAAACGCCTCGCGCTGGTTCGGCAAACCGAAGCCATCATGGAAGAGGACCCGCCGGTATTGCCGGTGGCCTGGGAAAAAATCAACGACGTCTGGTACGATTACGTCAAGGGCCACAATCCCTACGACTATTTCGGCATCTACGACGTCGTTCGCGAGGATACATTCTGGCTGGATAAGGCGTGAGCCGAGCCCCGGCCCGGCGCCGGACTTTCCGGGGTGGCGGGCCGTAGTGGCGTCACCATTTGTTCCTGAGCTCGCGCAGCCTCAGGAACACTGTCTTGGGATCCGGATTCTCCGGGAGATCGGGGAAGGCCTCGCGCAAACGCCGGATCACCGACAGGCTGGTCAGCCGGAAGAATGTGTTGATCTCCCGTTCCAGCGCCAAGGTGGTGACGAGCGCCTTGGCCGTGTCTTGTTTCTCCATCGCCGGCAGCATCGCCTTCGCCTTGGCGTTTTCCGGCTCGCGGTCGAGGGTGAAGGCGAGATTGCGCGCGATGTAATCGTGCCCCGGATAGATCAGCGTCTCCTCCGGCAATTTGGCGAGCTGACCGACGAAGGTGTTGTACAGCTCGTTCGGATGACCGCCATTGTGGCAATTGCCGGCGCCCGCGTTGAACAGCGTATCGCCGCAGAATAGTGCCGGCGTATCACCATGCGACCTGACGCAGATGTGGCTCATCGTGTGGCCCGGTGTATCTAGACACTCGAGCTCGACCGTCTTGCCGATCTTGATTACATCGCCGGCGCGCAATCCGCGGCCCATCTCCGGGATCTTGTCCTTCGCGTTGGCATGCGCCAGCACCGGGGCGCCAGTCGCAGCAATCACCTGCTGGTTGCCGCCGGTGTGGTCGCGATGCTCATGGGTGTTGAGGATCTGCCTGATGGTCCAACCCTTCGCCCGGGCGGCGGCGAGGCATTTCTGATGATCCAGCGGATCGATTGCCAGCGCTTCGCCGGTTTCCTCGCAGGCGATCAGGTAGTTAAAGTTGCGACCGGCATTCGCGGTCCAGATCTGTTCGACGATCATCGCTCGCCCCTATCGTGTTCAGTTCGTGAGAGTGTAGAGCCCTAGCCATCAGTTTGCCATCCCCGGGCGTCGATCACCGGTTGGCGCCGGGTCTCCAGAGCACGTCCAGAGCGCCGCGATCGTTGACCTGCCGACCGAGCACGAAGAGATGGTCCGACAGCCGGTTCAGGTATTTCAACGCCTCGGGGTTGACCTCTTCGGCGCCGGCCAGTTCGCTGACGAGGCGCTCGGCTCGCCGCACCATGGTTCGCGCGAGGTGCAGATGAGCTGCGGCGGGGCTCCCGCCCGGCAGGATGAACGAGTCTAGCGGCGCCAGGGTTGCATTCATCGCATCGATCTCGCTTTCAAGACGCTCGGTCTGCGCCGCGACGATGCGCAAGGCTCCGGCGGCGCGCCTGCCACCTGCCGGCGTGCACAGATCGGCGCCGAGATCGAAGAGATCGTTCTGAATGCGGCCGAGCATCTCGTCGGCCGCTGCATCGGCGTGAAGCCGGACGATCCCGATGGCGGCGTTCGCCTCGTCGACGGTGCCGTAAGCAGCGACGCGGAGCGCGTGCTTGGGCACGCGAGCGCCGTCGCCGAACGAGGTCTCGCCGGAGTCGCCGCCGCGAGTATAGATCCGGGTCAGCCGCACCATGGTCATCTCCTCGGCTAATGCCGGGCCAGCAGCATCAGCATCGCGAGCAGCACGAGCGCCAGGGCCTGCATGATCACGCGCGACTGCATCAGCTTGTTGGAGCGGCGTGGATCTCCGCCGCGCAGCATCGTGGCGACGCCAAAGCCGAGCACGGTAAGGGTCCCGAGCATTGCGAGCACGAGCAGAATCGTGATGAGGGTCGTCATCCGTGAACTATGGACCCTCGGCCGCGCCGCGACCAGGGCTCATCCTCACTCGGCGGACGTCGTGCGCCTGAGGCGAAACTGCGGCAAGGTGATGTCGTCGTTCAGCTTCTCGAAGACGACCTCCACGCGCCGCCCGACCTTAGCCTCGGTATGCGGCGCTTCGAGCAGGTTTCCGGCAAGCAGCGCGCCGGGCGCATCGTCGAGCTCAACGATAATGCTGGCGTAGGGCACGGCGGAAGCGAAGCGCTTGTCGCCGGTGTGATACATGATGGTGTAGGCGTAGATCGTTCCGACACCGCCCACGGCTTCGAATTTCAGGTCCGTCGCGATGCATTTGACACAAGTCGCATAGGGCGGGTGCTGGAAATGTCCGCAACTCTGGCAGCGTTGCAGCTCCAGAACGCCCCGCTTGGCCGCATCCCAGAACGGCTTCGTCCTCTCGTTCGGAACCGGGATCGGCCGAGTCACCTTGCTCCAGTCGCTCATTGGCGGGATTATCCTGTCTCCGTTTTCGGGGGGAGCCCGGAGGCATTTGAACGGAGAACGTCTTGGCGAAGCAAGCGGTGATCGCGCCAAGCTCTTTGTCAACCGGACCGGGCGAAACGATGGCCATGCCGGACCGGGCATGCTGGCCGGTCTGCGGGTGATCGAGATTCGCCGACGAGCGCGCTGAATATACCGGGCTGCTGCTGGCCGGGCTCGGCGCCGGGGCCTGCGCGAGGCGCCTGCCCGCGAGCACCTGCTGCGCCTGCTCGGCGCAGACATCCGCTCGATGCGAGTTGCGGCGCGCTCAACGAGGCCCTGGCCTTGGATCGCGCCGCGCTCGACGCTCGGTTCCCGATACTGGTGACCGCGCGGAACCGAAGTCACCGGCACCAAGATCGGCACCTGGCCGGTTTATGAATTGCCGATGAAGCCGAGCGCCACGCCGGCCTATATCGGCGGCCCGACCAACCGTGGTGCGCCATGCTACGGCGAGGACAATATGTGGGTGTTGACCGAGCTGCTCGGCCGAAGCCCAAGCGAAGTCGAGCGGCTTGCCGAGGAGGGCGTTATCTGATGCTCGACAATATCGGCCGTTCGTGTCAGGTCGATTGTGGCGGCGACTGCAGCAACACCTGAGGAGGAGGACCCCGATGAAACCCGAAACGGTAGGCATGTCGTCGGCGCGACTGGCGCAGCTGGATCAGGTGATGAAGCGCCGTTATGTCGATGGCGGCTATCTGCCCGGTATGCTGACCCACGTCTATCGCAAGGGTCACCTCGTCCATGCCGGCATCTGCGGGCACATGGACATCGAGCGCGGGAAGCCGATGCGCGAGGACGCGGTCTTCCGCATCTACTCGATGAGCAAGCCGATCACGGCGGTCGCCCTGATGATGCTGGTCGAAGAGGGCCTGATCGGCCTCGACGACACTGTCCACAGCCACATTCCGGCCTGGAAGAACCTCGGCGTATATGCCAGCGGCATGCCGTCGCTGCTGCCCGACGCGCCGCCTAGCTTTCTGACTACACAAGCCCTGCGGCCGATGAAGGTCGTCGACCTGGCGACCCACACCTCCGGTCTGACTTACGGCTTCATGATGCGCACCGCCGTGGACGCCGCCTATCGCAAGGCCAAGGTGGTCGATCGCGAGACCCCGGGCGGACTGCAAGGGATGGTCGATCACTTGGCCCAGATCCCGCTCGATTTCTCGCCGGGAACGGCGTGGAACTATTCGGTGTCGATCGATGTGCTGGGCTACCTCGTCGAAAAGCTGTCCGGCATGAGCTTCGGCGAGTTCCTGCGCACGCGGCTGTTCGACCCGCTCGGGATGAACGACACCGCATTCTACGTGCCGTCGGACAAGATCGACCGGCTCACCTGCTGCTATCAGCCCGAGACCCGGGGCCCCGGCCTGAAGCTGCAAGACGACGCCCGGGAGAGCACCTATGCCAAGCCGCCGATGCTGGAATCGGGCGGCGGCGGCCTGGTGTCGACGGCGCACGACTACTTGCGCTTCTGCCGCATGATGATAAACGGCGGCATGCTCGACGGCGTGCAGATCCTCAGCCCCAAGACCGTAGCGTTGTTCAGCCTGAATTACCTGCCCGACGGCCAGGAGATCGCCGACATGGCGCTGCCCGGAATGTTCAGCGAGTCCGGCTATGCCGGAGTTGGCTTTTCGCTCGGCTGCGGGGTCAACGTCAATGTGGCCAAAACCCGCCTGCCTGGCTCGCTCGGCGAATATTTCTGGGGTGGTGCTGCCGCGACCGCGTTCTGGATCGATCCCAAGGAAGAGCTGACGGTCGTGTTCATGACCCAGGTGATCGGCAGCGAGGCGCGCCTGACCTTGCGCCGGGACTTGCGCACCTTGGTCTACTCGGCGATGACGGAGTCGTTCGCGTAGCCGCCGTTGGTCTTACACGCCTCGACTGAGAAGGACGCGGTGATCGTTGCCGGTCTTCCCGGCGCAGGCCGGGATCCATCTCAGCGATGGGCACCGGCGTTCGCCGGTGTGACGGCAGAGCGGCATAGTTCACCAGGGAAGACGATATGGCGTACGACATACCTCCTCCTAGCAAGCTGCCCGAGCCCGGATATTATTACCACTTCAAACATGACCCGGACGGGCCGCTGAATAATTACGCCTATTATATTTACGGTGTCGGCCACCACACCGAAGCTGATTGCCGCCCCGAAGACGCTTTCATGCAAGTATACCGGCCGTTATACGAGGAGGCATATGCCTACCGGAACGGCGGACTCTTCGATCTTCGCCCGCTGCAGATGTTTTTTCAGCCGGCCGAGTGGAAGGGAAAAGAGGTGCCGCGGTTCACCAGAATCGTCGCCCCAGACGTGATTGCGAAACTCGAGGCAATCAAGTCCCGCATGTATGCGAACCCCTAACCGCTTCCAACAATCCAGTCTCCCTGCCCGGTGGGAATGAACTGGAAATCTTCCACCGGCACCTCGGCGAAGAATGCCTTGTGCTCACTCTGCGGCAGCGGCCACAGGACCGGTGTGCCCTGATCGCCGGTATACCAGTTCTTGCAGCCGCCGACCCAAACGGTACCGGGAAAGGCGGCGCCAAGCCGGGTGAGAAATTTTTCGGTCGCCGCGACGGTCGGCGCGACCCCGGCGCCGCGGGCGCGGGCCTCGCCAATCAGCCGCATGATGCAGGCGATCTCCTGGCCGAGGCCGAGCGGCACCGGCACGTTGTTAACTGGGGCGAACGGCCCGTAGAGCATGAACAAGTTAGGAAACCCGGGCAGCGCGATGCCGCCATAGGAGTAGATCTTTTCCCGCCACGCCTCGCTGATCGTCGTGCCGTTGAGCCCCGTCACCGTCATCGGGCGCATATAGGCATGCGCATCGAAGCCGGTGGCGTAGACCAGCACATCGAGATCCACCTGCGTGCCGTCGGCCATGACGACGCCATCCGGCACGATGCGGGTGATCTCCCCCTTGACGATGTGCGCGTTGGGCAGCTGCACCGCTTCATAGTAGTTCTTGTCAGATTTCGGGATGCGCGTGCAGCCGAGATTGTAGTCGGGTGTCAGCTTCTGCTTCAGCTCGGTGTCCTTGATGCAGTCGAGATAGGACCGGAACTCGCGCTCCATCGCCTCGCGCTGCGGCCCTGGCTCGAGGCGCCACCGGTCGCTTTCGTTGATGAATTGCCACAGCCGGCGCTGCTCACCCTGATAGGCGAAGGGCAGCCGCAGCCTCAGGCGCTCGCGCCAAGTGGAGTGCGGGTTCTCGCGGATATGGACCCATTGGGCGCGGCGGATGAACTGGGTGACTTCGCAGCCCGCCCAAGCCAGCGCTTCGGTGATCTGCACGCCGCTGGCGCCGCTGCCGATGACGCCCCAGCGCTTGCCCGCATAGGGCACGCTGTGATCCCAACGCGCCGAGTGAAAAGATGCGCCGGCGAAACTCTCGCGCCCGGCGATGTCGGGAAAAAGCGGCTTGTGTAGAAACCCGGTGGCGCAGACGAAAACATCCGCGACGTCCGAGCTGCCCTTGGCCGTCTCCAGGTGCCAACGGCAGTCGGTAAACCGGGCGCCGACGATCTCCTCGTTGAAGCGGATGAACTTGGTGAGCCCCCGGTCGCGCGCGACCTTCTTGAGGTAGGCCCAGATCTCGCTGGCTGGCGCATATTTGCGCGACCAGTCGTAGTTGGGCTGGAACGGAAACTCGTATTGACGCGACAGGACATCGACAAAGAGACCGGGAAAGGTGTTGTCCCGCCAGGTGCCGCCGACCTCGCCGGCCTTTTCGTAGACGGTAAAATTGATCCTAGCGCGCTTCAAGGTCTCGGCCATGAACAAGCCCGAGACGCCCGCGCCGACGACGACAACCCGAAATTCTCGATCAGCCATCACGCCTCGCAAGACCGACCACATCCACGTCGGTCGAAGTTTATGCCGCCCGCTGCGGCTGCGGCAACGCGTCGGCGAGCCGCAAATGGGGCGAGCCGGGTCGCAGCTTGGCTAGTCCTTCGTCTGATACGTGTAATGACAACTTGGAGAGACGATATACGCAGTAATATTATTCCCTTGGATACGTCCCGTCATCTGTACAGATCCGTGTTTCAACCGGGCAGAGGCTTTGAGCATCCCATTTTCATCGACCGTCCCCTTTAGTGTCGTGTCGAATCGCGGGACATATGCAAACCGAACCTCACCCCTCGATATTCTCAAAGGGTAAAGGGCCCCCTGCGGAGGCTGGGTACAGTTCTCCTTTATTTCCTTCGTAAGAGTGAGCTCTCCCCGGTACTGGCCATCGAACTTCGCCGAGCCCTGCGCCCACGCGACGCCGCCAAGCCCCGTGCCGAGCAGCAGGCCCAGTCCCAGCAATTTCAACATTCGGTTCTTTCCGTCAAGGTTTTACGACTTGAACAGCGGCATGACCTCTTGGCAGTAAAGCCGCAGCGAATTCATCACCTGCTGGTGGTTGAGCAGGCTGCCGGGGTTGATCTCGGCCGATACGCCGTCGAGGTGGGCCGCCTCGCGCAGTTCGCGCAGCCGCTCGACGACCACCTCGGGCGTCCCGGCGATCACTTTTTCGCGCAGCACCATCTCGTAGCTGAGCGGCCCCCGGATCAGGTCGGCACGATAGGTCGAGAACCGCATCATGCCGTCGCGCGCATCCTCCAGCGCGGCCTCGCGGGTCTCGGCGACGTAGATCGGCACCTGCAGGAACGCGCGCGGCTCGCCCGGATGGCCGGCCGCGGCCCAAGCTTCGCGATAGGCCCTGGTATGGTAGGCGAGTTCGGTCAGCGGGCTGGCGCGCACCGCTGAGAACAGCGGATAGCCGAGCTCGCCAATTGTCGCATAGGTCTCGTGCTGGCTGGCGGCGATGCGGATTTCCGGATGCGGTTGCTGCAACGGCCGCGGCACCAGGGTGAAATTGTCGAAGCTGTGATAGCGGCCGCGATACGAGGCGTTGGGCTGCGTCCACGCAGTCTTGACGATGTCGAGACTTTCGGCAAAACGGTCCTGGCTCTCCTCGTAGGAAATGCCGTAGGCGTTGTAGGCGCGCGGGAAGGCGCTGCGGCCGACGCCAAAGATCAGCCGGCCGCCGCTGATCTGGTCGATCGTCGCGGTCTCTTCGGCAAGACGCAAAGGATGCCCCAGTGGCAGGATCTGCACCGCGGTCCCGATCTTGATGCGATGGGTCCTCGCCGCGATCGCACTGGCGATGGTCAGCGGCGCCGACAGCAGCGACCGCGTCGGGTTCATGTGGATTTCGGCCAACCACACGACATCGAGGCCCCAGCTCTCGGCGGCCTCGATCTGGGCGAATGATTGCGCAAACGCCTCGGCCTGGGAGCCCGTCTGGGTCGTCAGAAACTCGTGAAGGATGCCGAATTCCATGTGCATCCTCGGGGTGGTCGAGCCCCGGCGTGATGCTCTTCGATTATAGCGCTTTGCGCTCGCTGGCTGGTAACAGCGCCTCGCGGTAGCCACGGCGCTGCATCTGGTCGAGGACGAGGGCGACAGGCTTGCCGAGCCAAAGAGCGTAAACCGTGTGGTCGTCGACCATGTCGTCGGTCAGTGGATGGACCAAGATGTCGAGACCCTCGCGGTTCAGCATCATCCAGGGCACGACCTCCTGAAACAGCGCCTTGGTGAAGATGATCTGGAACTGCGGCACCGAGTGCGGGCCGACCCGCTCGCCGCTGAATTGGCCCATCTCGACCGGATAGGCCGCCGACAGCCGCTCGTGGAACCGCTCGGCGACCGGCCTTGTCGCGGCGTCGTAATAAACATGAGCGTGATATCCGTAGATCTTCGGGTTCGGATTGGTCGGCGCTGGCATATTCGGTGCTCCTTGATGTGCGATCCCCAATGTTAGGGGCGATCAATTCGACAAGATCCCACCGCTCGCCTCAGCACGGCAATCAATTTTCGATTTCGTCGGCCTGAAGCTCGAGATCGTCGCCGCGGGCCGGTCGCGGCGCCCCACCTTGCGTTGCCCGCGGACGAGCAGGTGGTTCACATCACCCGCCTTACCCATGATCTCGACGGACGGCCAATAGACTTCGACTACCTCTACGCGCGCCTGGACGCTTTTCAGGTTCGCGTGCGCCGGCCACTCTGGTCAGGGATTGCTATACGGCAACTTAGTGCCGGCCACTTGTATTACTTGCCGCTCTCTCCGCTGCCCAACCTTTTCCCAGCGCCGTTCCTCCGAGCCTATTATTGCGGCAACAGCGCGGCCCCGCGGCTTGCCACCCGCCGCAAGGCGTCGGGAAAACAGACCCGAAACAGCGCGCTATGCGATTCCGGCGGCGATGTTCCGACTTGGCACAATCCCTGCGCTGTCTAAGTGGAGGATTTAGCACGAATCCGCGAGCACGGAGGGCAATCGTGACTATCAGCAGGTGGGGCTTTGCGGGGATGGTCGGGCTGGCGTTTGCCGGCTTCGCGGTGTCGCCGGCGGTGCATGCCGAGACGATAAACATCGCGATCGGCCACCAGAGCATGTGCACCGACACCTATACCGCCGGGATCATCGTCAAGGAATTGGGGCTCTTAGAAAAGCACCTGCCGCACGACGGCAAGTATGCCGGCGTCACCTATAACGTCGTGTGGAACGACTACAGCTCGGGCGGCCCGATCACCAACGAGATGCTGGCGAACAAGCTCGCCTTCGGGGTCATGGGCGACTACCCGCTGATCGTCAACGGCGCCAAGTTCCAGGCGACCGACAGCCTGCGCTCGCTCTATGTCGCCGGCACCGGTTACAACCTCAGAGGCTCGGGCAACGGCATCGTCGTGCCGATCGCCTCGAACCTCTACAGCATCAAGGATTTGAAGGGTCACTCGGTGTCGACGCCGGTCGGCAGCGCCTCCTGGGGCATGCTGGTCAAAGCGCTCGGGGACGCCGATATGCCGCTGGCGTCGATCAGCCTGAAAAACCAGGCGCCCTCCGTCGGTGCCGCCAACATCCAGACCGGCAAGGTCGACGCGCATGCCGATTTCTGCCCGTGGTCCGAGATCATGGAATATCGCGGCACCGGCCGAAAGATCTACGACGGCAGCGAGACTGGCGTGCCCTACTTGCACGGGCTCGTCGCGCGCAAGGATTTTGCCGAGAAGTATCCCGAAGTCGTCGTCGCCTTCATCGAGGCAATTTACGACGCCGGCAAATGGGTCGAGGCGGATCCGATGCAGGCGACCGAGAGCATGGAGAAATGGACCGGGGTCGAGAAGGAAGTCCTCTATCTCTATTTCTCGAAGGGCGGGCTGTTGACGCTCGATCCGACGTTGAAGCCGCAATGGATCGACGCTCTCAAATTCGACCATGAGGTATTGGCGAAGGCGGACCTCTCGCCACCGCTCGACTTCCAGTCGTGGATCGACGACAGCTACATCCGTGCCGCCTATAAAGCGATGGGGGTCGATTACGACAAGGACGTTGCCGAGGTCGTCGATCCCGAGACCGCCAACAAGGACATGCCGAACGAGGTTTGGCATGCGCGCGACGGCATCAAGACCTATGCAAGCGTCAAGGACTTTCTGAAGGCCGTCGCTGCCTTCGAGGCGACCGGGGCGAAGCTCAATGCCACCTATACCTACGATCGCGCCACCGGGCTCAAGTTGTTCGGCAAGTCGGGCTTCTACGTCGAAGCGCCGGACGGCACCTATTCCGCCTTTCTGCGTAAGCCCGAAGCGGAAACCTACGCCGCCAGCGTCAAGGGCAAGGTCATGAACTTCGAGCAGGCGGTCGCCAGCACGACCTCGTGATCCGCGCAAGCCATCGGCTTGCCGCGTGGAGTTCCAGCCAATGAGCGTCGAAGCGGATCGCGAAGGCGGATTGGCGGCCGGTTCGGACCACGCCGACGACCATGACCTGCTCCCGCCACGGCCGGCGCAGAACGGTGCCGCGCTGCGCGACCGGGTGCTGGCGATGGGACAGAGCTGGAGCGTGCGCGTTCTGGCGGTGCTGATCGGCATCGCGCTGTGGTACTGGGCGACGCGCGTCCATCTCGATTTCTACATTCGCTTCGCCAACATGCCGTCGCCTGTGGCGGTCGGCGCGGCCTTCTGGCAACACCTGCACGAGACGACGTTTTACCTTCACATCCTCGTCAGCCTCGAGCGCATCGTCATCGGTTACGCACTGGCCGCGGCTATCGGCATTCTTCTGGGTCTCGTGATGGGACGTTCGCGCATCGCCCGCGATTTTCTGACGCCCTATATTGAGTTGTTGCGCCCGATCCCGGCGGTGGCGTGGATACCGCTGGCGATCCTGATGTGGCCGACCGAGGAATCGTCGATCATCTACATCACCTTCCTCGGCGCGCTTTTTCCGATCGTGCTGAACACGGTCCACGGCGTCGAGCAGACACCCGAGGTCCTGGTGCGCGCCGCGCTATCGCTAGGCGCCCGGCGTGCCCAGATCTTCTGGCATGTCGTGCTCCCCGCCGCGCTGCCGAGCATCGCCGCCGGGCTGTCGATCGGCATGGGGGTCGCGTGGTTCGCGATCCTCGCCGGGGAGATTATCAGCGGCCAATACGGCATTGGCTACTTCACCTGGAATGCATACTCGCTGATCAATTACCCCGACATTATCGTCGGCATGCTGATGATCGGCGTCCTCGGCACGTTATGCGCCTATGGGGTGCGGCTGGTGACCTGGCCATTCCTCGTCTGGCAGCGGCGGACGCGATGACCGCCTGGTCCATGCTGCGCGAGACGATCGCCGGGAATCGGCGGGCTTGGCTCGCGATGACGCTGGGCCTCAGCGCCCTCTACTATGGCGGCCTTCTCGTCAGTGCGAGCCTCAGCACCGGCCATCTGCCGAACTACATTCGCGGTTACGACTGGCCGGCAAATGTGTTGCGGATCATCCGCTCGACGCCATCGGTGATGGACATGCTGCCGATCATCTCCGACGAGTGGCTCGTCGAGACCGGTGCGATCAACTACCGCTACGGGAATGGCATCGCCGAATGGAGCCTTGCGATCATGCCGTCGCATGTCGCGGTGACACTGCTGATGGCGGCGCTCGTCGCGACCAGTTTTTTGTTGTTGAAGCGCTCGCGGGCGTCCTGCCCGATGCCGGCCCGCGGTGCCGCCGTCGGCGCGGCGGGTGTCGGCGCGCTGTGCGTCGGCACCGCCAATATCACGATGACCTGGGTCGCCTGCTGCGCCACGCCATCCTGGGTGGTCGGGTTGTCGCTGCTCGGCATCGAGACCTCATCGGCCTTCGCACTGCTGCCCTATGGCGGCGCGCTGACCGGCGGCGGGTTCGCGCTGTTGTCGGCGACGACCTATCTGTTGGCGCGGCGCTGCGTACCGCGCCCGTCGCGCCGGCCGGTCATCGTCGCGGAACGGCTCTTGACCCAGGACCGCTAGGGGCCTGCATGGTCGCGCAAGTTGTCAACCTGGAGAACCGGGCGCCCGCGAGCCCGCAAGCCGTTGTTCCCGCCCGCAAGGGCCGCATCCTGATCGACCGCGTAGCCGTCACCTTCGGGCGCGGCGCCAACGTGAATACGGCGGTCGAAGAGACTTCGCTCGATATCGCGCCTGGCGAATTCGTCTGCCTGCTGGGGCCGTCGGGCTGCGGCAAGTCCACCCTGCTCAACTGCGTCGCCGGCTATGTCGCCCCCTCCCGCGGCACCGTGACCCTCGACGGCGTGCCGGTGACGAAGCCGGGTCCGGATCGCGGCATGGTGTTTCAGCAATATTCGCTGTTTCCGTGGAAGACCGTGTTGGACAATGTGGCGTTCGGGCCGCGGGTCGCCGGCAAGAGCGACAGCGAGGCGATCGCCTGCACCTTTCTCGACATGGTCGGGCTGTCGCGCTTCGCCAAACGCTACCCCGGCGAGTTGTCGGGCGGCATGCAGCAGCGGGTCGGCATCGCGCGCGCCCTGGCCAACTATCCGAGTGTATTGTTGATGGACGAACCGTTCGGCGCGCTCGACGCGCAGACCCGCGTGATGATGCAGGAAAATCTGTTGCGCATCTGGGGCGAGTTCGGGATCACCGTAATGTTTGTCACGCACGACATCGACGAGGCGCTGTTTCTCGCCGACCGGGTGGTGGTCATGAGCGCGAGCCCAGGACGCATCATCGCCGACCTCGCCGTGCCGCTCGCACGCCCGCGCCAGCCCGAGATCGCCACCGAGGACGCCTTTATCCGGCTGAAGCGGCAATGCCTCGAGAAGATCCGCGCCGAGAGCCTGCGCGCCTTCGATCAGCAGAACCGGTGATCCGGCCGAGCCTGGCGTCGCCGCCTATATTGCTTGCCGCGATCTTCTGTCTGTGGGGCGGCTCGGCGGTGGCGGAGGATGCCATCGGCGGCGACGTGATCGTGACCAAGGACATGAAGCCATGGGAAGGCTGCGGCGAATGCCACGATCTGGACGGGGTTGCGCCGAACGGTCATTTTCCCAACCTTGCTGCGCAACGGCCGGCCTATTTCCGCAAGCAAATGGCCGACTTTCGAGACGGCAGACGCAGCAACGACCACGGTCAGATGGGCACCTCCTCGCGCGGCATGTCGGATCAGGTGCTCGATCAGGTGGTTACGTATTTTTTCCGACTTCCGCCGGCGCCGCCCTATCCCTTGCAGCGGATCGACGAGGAGAACGTCGGCCGCGCACACCGGCTGATCGAAGAGGGCGACCGCACCGAAAGAATACCGCCCTGCGCCAATTGTCATGGCGCACACCCAAAGCACGATTACGATGCCCCCTGTCTCGAGGCGCAGCAGGCAGGCTATATCGCCAAAGAGCTATACGACTTCAAAACTGGCCGCCGCGCCAACGACCACGAGAGTGCAATGCAGAAAGTGGCGCAGAAACTATCTGAACCGGATATCGAGCTGCTTGCGGCCTACCTCGCCAGCCTGCCGCGGCCGACAGTCAGCGGCGTTGCTTCGTGCGGGGAGGGGCTGTGACGACGCTGCCAAGGCGCCGCCGCCGAGCGCGCTCTATTGACGAAACGACGCTCGCCCGCATTCCCAACTCGGAGGTACCAAATGCCGTCTGAAAGACCAAACATCCTCTTCTTTCATGTCGATAACCTGGGCATGGGCGAGTTGGGTTGCTACGGCGGCGGCATCCTGCGCGGAGCTGACACCAAGCGCACCGATCAGTTCGCCACGGAGGGTTTCAAGCTGTCACACTATGTCGTCGAACCGCAATGCACGCCGACCCGTTCGGCGCTGATGACTGGCCGTTACCCGATCCGCTCCGGCAACCACACGATTGCCTTGGGCGGCAATGCGGGCGGCCTGGTGCGATGGGAGCAAACCATGGGCGACATCCTGTCCAAGGCCGGCTACGCCACGTCGTGCCTCGGCAAGTGGCATATCGGGGCGGAAGATGGACGGTGGCCGACGGATCACGGGTTTGACGAGTGGTACGGTCCGCTTCGCACGTACGACGAATGCATGTGGCTGGAAGATCCGCATTACGATCCGGAGCGCGACGGCTACTCCTACATGCACGAGGGCCGAAAAGGCGAAGGCGTGCGGGCGCTCAAAGATCAGCAGCTCACCATGAACTTAAAAAAGAACGTGGACCTCGAATACCAAAAGCGCGCGCTGGACTTCGTGAGGCGCAGCTCGGCATCGGACAAGCCGTTCTTTCTCTACTTCAATCACTCGCTGATGCACTTCCCGATGATCCCGCGCGACGAATTCAAAGGGGTCAGCAAGAACGGCGACTGGGGAGACTGCCTGCTGATGCTTGATCACGATTTCGGCGTGCTCCTCGATCAGCTTGACGAGCTCGGGATCGCCGACAACACCATCGTTGTTTTTGCTGGCGATAACGGAGCCGAGGATCATTTGGTCGGGCGGGGAACCGCTGGTTTTTTCGATGGTTCGTATTTCAGTTCGGCGGAAGGAGGCATTCGCACGCCGCTCCTGATCCGCTGGCCGGGCCGGATCAAGTCAGGAACCGAGAGCAACGAGATGGTTCACGTCACCGATATGTTCACAACGTTGTTAGGGTTCGCCGGGTGCGAGGCGCCGTGTGATCGGCTGATCGACGGCGTAGACCAGGGCCCATTCTTTTTGGACAAGCAAGAAAAGTCCAATCGAGAAGCTTGCATGGTCTGGCTTAACGAAGAATTGCACGCCATCAAATGGAAGGACTTCAAGATCAACTTCAAACGCCAGCAGCACTTTCACGACCCGGAACTGCCGCTGGGCTTTGCCCGCATTACGCACCTCCTGGAGGACCCCAAAGAACGAGAACCTGTCAGCCAGCGGTACGTGCGCTGGTGGGTGATGCAGCATGCGCACCGAGTCGTTCGGGAGTTTGAGGCCAGCATCAAGCGAGAACAGCTGATACCGAGCGGATCGCCGATCGACTTCGTGCCGAAAACCGGCGCGTTTTCCTAGGCTCTTGTCCGCACAGAGGACTCGCCCGCAAGCGACGGAGCAACCGCCATCCAGGGCCACGGAGCGGACCAACGTTCGCTCCGAGATGGCAGGGCAACGGCAGAAAGTGCGGTTGACACAGCGGGCCGGGGACACATGATTTGGGTCCCGGCGGCGGCTTCCTCATGCGTTCGAACGATTTCTGCCGCGAGGAGCGCCCAGTCAGTGGATACCGATGGACTCACACCGGAGACCAAAGCGGACTTCCGGCAATTCGTCAGCACGAGCGGATACGTGAAAGGCGGTTCACATCTCTGCGCGCCCGACTACTGCTTGCGCTGCCGGCCCGGCGCCGCGCCAAGGCGACGGGGTTGATCTCATCTCGGATGGTGCCCTCGAGCCTCCCCTCGAGCTGTGCCAGGACCTCCTCGCCCGCCGGGCCGACGGCGGCGGCGGGGCGGCAGAAGAGCGTGCCCGCGCCTCGAGGTTCAGCAACAGGTCGAGCACGATCTTCAGCGAGCGCGGATCGGCGGAGGCGGATTTGTTGACGAACTGCTTGATGACCGCCTCACGTTTGGTGATCTTGCGGCGCCGGGCGTTCTCGGTGACCGTCACCATCACCGGCTCGTTAAGCGCGTCGTTCAGCAACATCGTCAGGTTTTTCGCAGACGCCGCCCACATCGCGGCGGCTTGCCGTAACCCACCTCGTAATCGCCTTCGTCCCGGTCGACATTCCGTCCTCTCGCGTGATCGGGACTCGATATATCGGAAAACGAAACGATTGTTGCGATTATCGTACGATACCCTTTTCCATTGTTATTCGATTGTTAGCGCTCTCCAAATTCGTTGATCGGCGAAAAAATTCCATTGAAATTCGATTGATCCGCTAAGTAACGAATTTTGTCTCTAACCCGCTGATCCGGCGCCTTATTTTTCACGCCGAATCGGTCGGTCGGGGCGCGAAATCGCGATTTTCGCTGTATTTCGGCCGCCGCGGGCGGGGTCGGCCGCTAACAATTATGCCGCGTGCCCGTCGACAGCATCGATTCATGGTCGACGATGGGATCGCTGATCGCACGTAACGGAAAGGCACCCTCCCCGCTCGGCGCAAAGGGTCCGGCCGGGGTGCTCGATATAACCGTCTCTTCGCCGACGGCTACGACGCGACCCCGGCGGATGCGTGTCAGCACCGGCGTTCCAGCCATTACCTCGGCGGAAGCGACGCGTTCCCCCCTCGAGAAGATGAGCAAACCCGGGAGGCCTAGGCCTCCCGGATTTCTAGCCTCGGCTATGCGGCGTGGAGCAGTTCCAGATACTCCTCGTAGACCGCCATGTTCTTGCCGAAGGAGACGGCCGCGGCCCGAGCTCCGCACACCAAATGCATCCAGCGCCAGGGCTCGCGCGTCGTGTTATATTCCTCGACGATCGACTGGTGGTGCTTGAAGGCGTGCATCTCGGTGAAGTTGTCGTGGCACACGATCTCTGCCAGCCGCCCGATAAAGGCCTGCGGGTCATAGCCGGACTTCACATATTGCGTGGCGAGGTTCATCGTCTCCTCAACCTCCGGCACCGCACGCATCAGGCCTAGATTGGTGACCGTGGACCAGTCGGTCGGCGGCTGGTGGTAGACGCTGTAGGCGATCGCGTCGAGCAATTGGTCCTGCGTACGCGGCGGCAATTTGGCGACGGCAGCCATATCGGGCCGCGGCGCCGGTTCCATGCGCATCGCGGTCGAGCGGATCTCCGGGCCCGACTGCCAGGTCAACAACAGCAATACCTTGTTGCGGATGCTGAGCCCGTCGAGCCGCAGCAGCCAGCGCCGCAAATTGACGCTCGTATGCAGGTGGACATCCATCGGATTCCCGCCGAGCGAGCGCAGGAAAAGACCGGCAGCTCCGATCGACAGCGCTTCGCCGCCGCCTTCCAGCGACAGCCCGTCGGCCAGTGCCTTGGCCATCAGCTTCGGAATATCGGCAAAGACGTCGACATGCCCGATTTCCTCTCCGAGCTCGCCGATCGCCGCCGTCTCATCCTTGCCGCTTCGCTGACGGAGGATGCGCCCCAACAGCTGGTGCTCATCGATCAGAGCCTCGATCGCCGGTATTGGCGAGGGCATCGGATTGTTCGGAGCGACCGGATTACGGGTCACAAAGCGCACCACCGGCCGCATCAGCACCGGCAGATAGGCCTTGTCGAGAACGCCGGTGTTCAGGGCGCGCCACACCGTGCCGGGAAACATGAAGTAATGGTCGTCGTGGAAATTCTTCGGGATCGCCACGCTCATCAACAGATCGAAGATCTCGATCGCCGGCGCATTTTTCCACATCCACTGGAAGAGATGGTCCGACTTGTTCCACTCGCCGCGCGTGACCGCCATCAGGAAGTCCGCCTTGGCCGCCTCGAACCCGCCGGCATCGAGCGGCTCGAACTCCAGCAGCTGGTACGGCCCCATCGCCGGGTGGTTGATGTGCTTGTTCGTCAGCGCCACGTGCTGCAATACCGGGACAAAGCGCTGCTCGCCCTCCAGGCGCTCGACCGTCTTCGAGATCGCGTACAGGCCTGCCAACGGGTGCAGCGCGCCGCCGTGATGACCCGGCGGCATGTCGGTGGAGCGGATCACTGCGAGCGCCGAGGCGGTCAGCATCGTCTCGATCGGGATCCCGGCATGTAACTTGTCGAGGGTGCGATCCAGGATCTCTGCGGGCGGCGTGTCCTCGATGAACTGGACCAGCGGCTCGATCGCGGCGGGATATTCGACTCGTCTCGGCATCGGCATCGTGGGTTCTCCTTAAGTGCGGTCTTGTTGCTTGGCTGATTTCACTCTCTGATTTCACTCTCTCAATGGACGCGGCGCCCCTTCCCGCCTTGCGGCCGATCCCGGCGCATGATGCGCACAGTATCAACGCAGAAGAGAAAAACGAATCGGGGTAAAAATGCATCGGAGCTATACGCTGGGAGCCACCCTCTACCCCTCAGGGTGCGCGTTACGGTAGACAGGTGCGAAGGAAAGGCCGGTCAGCCGATATCGGGCGCGGCGTCGTCGATCAACAGCTGCACCGCCTCGCCGCCGCGCCAAGTGTCGCGACGGAGATGCCCGGCGACATGGACCGCGGCACCGCGCGTTCCGGCAAGAAATTGGCCGAGCGGTGTCCCGGCGGCCCGGAAGGCGATCGCCCGCAGCCGGGCCGTGTCGAGCGGATCGGCCAATGTGCAACGCAGATGCCCGTTCCCGACAGCCTCGGTGTGCACGACGCGCACTCCGGGAAGGACGAAGCGCGGCTCCGGATTCCCGGCGCCAAAAGGCGCCAGCCGCTCGACGTGGCCGATCAGCTCGGCCTGGGCCGCACCGAGGGAGAGCGCCGCATCGACCCGCAACTCGGGCACCAGCCGCTCATGGTCGAGCCCGTCGCCCAACCGCTCGATCAGAAATTCTCGAAACGCGTCGAGCTTTTCGGCCGCCACCGTGAACCCGGCCGCCATCGCATGCCCGCCGCCATTGATCAACAGGCCCGCCTGGCGTGCCGCGATCACCGCCGGTCCGAGCGGCAAGCCGGCGATCGAACGGCCGGAGCCCCTCCCGACCCCGTCGCCGAGTGCGACGACGCAAGCCGGCCGCTCATAGCGTTCCTTGAGGCGTGCCGCGACGATGCCGATCACACCGGGGTGCCAGTTCTGCGCAGCAGCGAAGACGAGCACCGGCGCTTGCGCCGCCCCTTCGACCATCGCGATCGCCGCCTCCAGGGTGCGCGCCTCGATGTCGCGTCGCTCGCGGTTGTGCGTGTCGAGACGCTGCGCGAGATCGGCGGCGACCGCCGGGTCGTCGGTCGCGAGCAGGCGCGCCCCGAGATCGGCGGCCCCTACCCTTCCCCCGGCATTGACGCGCGGACCGAAGACAAAGCCGAGATGGTAGGCGTCGAGCGGTTCGTTGACGCCGGCGACCGCCGCCAGCGCCGCGAGACCGGGATTGGCGTTGCGCCGTGCGATCTTGATCCCCTGGTTTACGAAGGCCCGGTTCAACCCGGCAAGCGGGACGACGTCGCAGACGGTGCCGAGCGCCACCAGATCGAGCCAGCCCATCAGGTCGGGCTCCGCGCGGCCTGCGGCATACCAGCCCGCCCGGCGCAGCGCGCGATTGACCGCAACGACGAGCAGAAAGGCGACGCCAACCGCCGCCAGAGCCCCATGCGGGCTCGCCTCGTCGAGCCGGTTCGGGTTGACGATCGCCGTCGCGCGCGGCAACAGCGGTTCGGCCACATGGTGATCGACGACGATGACCTCGAGTCCGGCCGCTGCGGCCTCGGCGAGCGGCAGATGTGCATTCGTCCCGCAATCGACCGTGACGACGACCCGCGCCCCTTCCTCATAAAGGCGCAACAGCGCCGGCATATTCGGGCCGTAGCCCTCGCGCAGACGGTCCGGCACGTAGATCCGCGTGCGGCCTCCGACAGCTGCAAAAAACCGCGCCAGCAGGGCCGCAGATGTCGCTCCATCGACGTCGTAGTCGCCGAAAACAGCGATCGTCTCGCCCTCGCGCACGGCGTGGACGAGCCGCGCCGCCGCAACCTCCATGTCACGCAGATGCGAAGGGTCGGGGAGCTGGTCGCGCAGGCGTGGTGCCAGAAAACCCGGCGCATCGTCGGGGTCGATGCCGCGCTGGGCGAGCAGCCGACCAACAATTTCGGGCAACGCCAAGCGCTCGGCGATTGCCTGCCCCTCCGAAACGTCGGCTCCCCTCAGCCGCCAACGACGGCCGCAAATCGACCGCTCTACCCCGAGAACAGTGCCGGCGCCCCCCGCGCCATCGTACATATCCGTGCCTAACCCAAGCTCTCCCTGTTCTCATCGTCACCCCCGCGAATGCGGGGGTCCAGGACCCACCGTACAAGTCCTTGATGCCCATGGATTCCCGCTTTCGCGAGAATGACGGCTCGCGTAGTTCGATGAGAATCACCGGCAAGGCGCCTCATCGCGCGAACGGAGCAAAGCTCTGCTTGCGCGTGAAATCGTGGCGCGCCTCGACGTAGCGAACGGTGCCGGTCTTTGATCGCATCACCACCGAATGCGTCGATGCCCCGCCAGGAAACCGTCGTACGCCGCGCAGCATCGTGCCGTTGGTGACCCCGGTGGCGGCAAACATCACGTCGCCCGAGGCGAGATCCAAGAGCTTGTATTTGCGATCCAGGTCGGTGACGCCGAGACGGCGCGCGCGGCCGCGCTCATCGTCGTTGCGGAACAACAGCCGCCCCTGCATCTGGCCGCCGATGCAGCGCAATGCCGCCGCCGCCAGCACGCCTTCAGGGGCGCCACCCGAGCCGACATACATGTCGATCCCGGTTTCGGGTTCGGAGGTCGCGATGACGCCGCTGACATCGCCGTCCGAGATCAACGCGATGCGAGCACCGGCCGCGCGGACCTTGGCGATCAGCTCGGCATGACGCGGCCGGTCGAGGATGCAGACGACGAGGTCGGCGACCTCGGCCTTCTTGGCCTTGGCGAGGTTCTTGAGGTTGGCCGCCGGCTCTTCGTCTAGATCGACCAGATCGTCGGGCAGTCCGCCGCCGACCGCGATCTTGTCCATATAAACGTCGGGGGCGTTGAGAAAGCCGCCGGCGTCGGCCATAGCGATGACCGCGAGCGCATTGGCGCTGCCTTTGGCGGTGATCGTCGTTCCTTCGAGCGGATCGAGCGCAATGTCGATCGGCGGGCCGTTCCCGTTGCCGACCTTCTCGCCGATATAGAGCATCGGCGCTTCGTCACGCTCGCCTTCGCCGATGACGACGGTGCCGGCGATCGAGAGACTGTTGAGCGCTTCTCTCATCGCGTCGACCGCGGCTTGGTCGGCCGCCTTCTCGTCGCCGCGGCCCATCCAGCGCGAGGCCGAGAGGGCGGCCGCTTCGGTGACGCGGACGGCTTCCAGCGCAAGATTGCGATCCATCTGCGAGGTTTCGGGCACGGGCTTTCCTCCTGTTTTGCTGTGGGGTTCTTTTTAGAAATCTTCGATGCGGATCATGTGCGGCGGCTCGAGGACGGTATCGAGCGCCTCGATTTTCTCGAGCGCCCGGCGCATCGCCGCCTCGACCGTGACATGAGTTGTCAGCACTACCGGCACGGCCTCCCCAGGGGCGCGACCGCGCTGGATCATCGATTCCATCGACACCTGCTCGTCACGCAGGGCGGCGGCGACATCGGCGATTACACCCGGCTGGTCGACCACCATCAACCGTATGTAATAGGCGCCCTGATGCCGCTCGATCGGCACGCCGGGGAGCACGCGCAAATTCGCGGTGGGCACGCCGAACGGGGCGGCATGGCGTCCCGCGGCGATGTCGACGAGATCGGCGGCGACGGCCGAGGCCGTCGGCTGGGCGCCGGCGCCGCGCCCCTCCAGCACTACCCGGCCGACGAAATCGCCCTCGGCGACGACCGCATTGTATACGCCTTCGACCGCCGCGATCGGCGTCGACCGCGGCACCATGCAGGGGTGGACGCGTTGCTCGAGCCCCTCCTCGGTCAGCCGCGCAATGCCCAGAAGCTTGATGCGATAGCCGAGCTCCTCGGCAAAGTCGATGTCGAGCCGCGAGACATGGCGGATTCCCTCAGTATAAACCCCGGCGAGGTCGACCGGGCGAGCAAACCCGACGCTCGCGAGAATGGCGAGCTTGTGCGCCGCATCGATGCCATCGATATCAAAGCTGGGGTCGGCTTCGGCATAGCCGAGCTTTTGCGCCTCGGCGAGCACCTCGGCGAACTCGTGCGCGCTCTCGCGCATTGTCGTCAGAATATAATTCGAGGTCCCGTTGAGTATGCCATAGAGGCGCGCGAGCCGGTTTCCGGCGAGACTCTCGCGCAGCGCCTTGATCACCGGTATGCCGCCGGCAACCGAAGCCTCGAAGGAAAGAGCGACCCCTTTTTCCTCGGCCAGCGCAGCGAGGCCAGTTCCGTGATGCGCCATCAGCGCCTTGTTCGCGGTGACGATGTGTTTGCCGTGGTCGAGCGCGGTATCGATCACACTCCGGGCGACGCCGTCGGCGCCGCCGATCAGCTCGACGACGACGTCGACCTCGGGATCGGCTGCCATCGCCGCCGCATCCTCGTACCAGCGCACCGCGGACAGATCGACCCCGCGATCACGGCGCCGATCGCGGGCGGAAACCGCGGCGACGACGATCCTGCGGCCAGCCCGCTGCGCGAGGAGGTCAGCCTGCCGGTCGAGCAGCTGCAAAACGCCGGCCCCGACCGTCCCCAGACCCGCGACGGCAATCTTCAACGGCGGTTTCACGACGGCGACGGTAGCCTGCGCATAGAGTTGTTTCGAGAGCTTTCCTGCAGCCTAGCCGGACGGCCCAAACAATCGATTTACGTCAGCCTATCCTATACGGGGCTTCGACGCGAATCGGCTCAATGTTCGAGCAGCACCTCGGCGCGGCTTTCGACCACATCAGCCCCCGCCGGTGCGGCCTCGACCGCGATCTTGTCCGCCGGGATCCCGGCCTCGGTCAGGGCGGTGGCGACAGCTTGGGCGCGATCGAGCGCGGCGCGGAAACTGTTCAATTGTTCCGCCGCTCCGCTTCCGGCGCCGGCATAGCCGACGATGCGCACCTTTCCCGGGTTTTGCTGATAGAGCGGCACGACTTTCTCGAGGATCTGTCGACCCTCGTCACTGAGGGTCGACGAATCGGCAGCGAACTTGACCTCGGCGACTGACGTACCGACTGCGGGAGCGGGGGCTTTTGGGTTGCCCTTGCCCGAGTTGGCCAGCGGGGCCAGTACCGGCGGCGGTGGCGGCGGCTGGTAGGCGGTCGAGCCGATCGCCTCAGGCATCGGGGCCGGAGCAGGAGGCAATGGAAGATGTGGCGTGGCGGGCGAGGCGTTCGCCGCGGTCTGCGCGGGCACCGGATATGGCGGCGGTGGGGAGGACTGGACTTGCTCCGGGTTTGGTACGGAGCGCACTTTCGGGACTTCGAGGCCCGATTCCATCGGCGGAGGCTCGGGCGGCTCACCGGATTTGCGCAACCCTTGTCCCGGCGCGGAAGCCGTCTTGCCGGCAGCGTTCTCGGGAGCCGGAACAGCCGGCGGCGCCGATGCCGCGGGCGCTTCACCGGACGCAGGGACCGGCGCAGCCGCGGGTGGCGCTTCTGCGGGAGCGGCGCCCGCGCCGGGTGTTGGCTGTGCGGCATTGGTCACTTCCGGCACGGGAGGCGGCGGGGGTGGCGGCGCTGGCGCCGACACCGCCGGAAAGCCCGCGCGCAATTTCTCATCGCTGTATTTCGCATTCGCGCGATCGCCGATCAGGCTCTGCGTGAGCTTCTCGCGCTCGGCTGCGGTCAGGGCGCGGTTAGGCGGTGGCGGCACTGTGGCGAGGTTCGGATAATCGGACGCCTCTCCGGCGGCGAGATTCTGGGTGTTGGGTGTCGTTTCCGGATCGGGGTCGTTGGCGCTGGCGCCGGACCAGTCACGCCAGGTCTCGACGGGGTTGCATGCGCCGAGCCCGAGCGCCAACGCCAGAATGGCCAGCCGGCGCGCCGCGCGCCGAGAGAAATGGGGTGTGCCCATCATCATGACCGCATTCCCGACGAAGCAGCAGCATGCCGCGCGGGCGCACGCCCTCCAACCGCTGCACAATCTCGCGGCGCTGATGTATTAGATCCGTCGCGGCGCGTCACTACATTTGATGACGTGGAAAATCGATCGCACGAGCCGAAAACAATCATGACGGGGAAGAGGCGGGACAAGCCCGGCGCGGAAGCCGCGCCGCATCGGGAAGATCAGGCGAACAACCTCCCGCCTGAGCTCTCCGAGCTGTCGCAGCAGATATCCGCTATCGCCGAAAAGAGCCAGCATCTCGTCGCGGAATTCCTCAAGCGGCAATCCGCCGAAAATGGTGTCGGAATGGCAAACCCGCTGAGCATCGGTGCCGCCTTTTTCGAGATGACGGCGCGGATGATGTCGGACCCTTCGCGGCTGGTTCAGGCGCAGCTGTCGTTGTGGAACGACTACTTGACCCTGTGGCAGCGCACGGCCCAGCGGTTTCTCGGCGGCAGTGCGGAGCCGATGATCGAACCGTCGGCCAGCGACCGGCGGTTCCGCGACAAGGCGTGGACCGACAATACCCTCTTCGACTTCATCAAGCAGAGCTATTTGCTGACCGCGCGCTGGCTGCAAGGAACGGTCAAGCAGGTCGATGGCATCGACGAGCGCACCGCCCGCAAAGTCGATTTCTACACGCGCCAGTTTGTCGATGCGATCGCGCCTTCAAACTTCCTGATGACCAACCCCGAAGTGCTGCGGGCGACGATCGAAAGCCGCGGCGAGAACCTGGTCAACGGGCTGAAGAACCTGCTCGACGATCTTGAACGCGGCAAAGGTCGGTTGGCGATCAAGATGACCGACATGGCGGCGTTCCGCATCGGCGAGAACATCGCGGTGACGCCGGGCAAGGTCGTCTATCAGAACGATCTCTTGCAGCTGATCCAATACGAACCGACGACCGCGACGGTCAAGCGCCGGCCGCTCCTGATCATCCCGCCGTGGATCAACAAGTTTTATATCCTCGATTTGCGGCCCGCTAATTCCTTCATCCGCTGGGCGGTCGGAGAGGGCCACACGGTCTTTGTGATCTCCTGGGTCAACCCCGACGAGCGGCTCGCCGCCAAGACGTTCACCGACTACATGCGCGAAGGTCCGCTTGCGGCGCTCGACGCGATCGAACAGGCAACCGGCGAGCGCGAGGCCAATGTGATCGGCTATTGCCTCGGCGGCACCTTGCTGGCGAGCACCATCGCCTATATGGCCGTCAAACATGACACCAGGATCAAGAGCGCCACCTATTTCGTGGCCATGGTCGATTTCGCCGAGGCCGGCGAGCTCTCGGTCTTTATTGACGAGGAGCAGCTCGCCGCGCTCGAGGAGCGGATGAACGCCAAGGGCTACCTCGAAGGCCGTGACATGGCGACGACCTTCAACATGCTGCGCGCCAACGATCTGATCTGGTCTTTTGTCGTCAACAACTATCTGCTCGGCAAGTCACCCTTCCCGTTCGACCTGCTCTATTGGAACGCCGATTCGACGCGCATGCCGGCGGCGATGCACAGCTTTTATCTGCGCAACATGTATCAGGAGAATCTGCTGGTTAAGCCGGGCGGCATCACCCTCGACGGCGTGCCGATCGATCTGCGCAAGATCAAGACCCCATCCTTCCTGTTGTCCACCCGCGAGGACCACATCTCCCCGTGGCGGTCGACCTATGCCGCAACGCAAATCTACAAGGGCCCGGTCAAGTTCGTGCTGTCGGCTTCGGGCCATATCGCCGGCGTCGTCAACCCTCCGGGCAGCAAGTACGGGCACTGGGAGAACGACAACAACCCGCCGACACCGGAGGAATGGTTCGCCACCGCTACCGCGGTGCCCGACTCGTGGTGGCCGGTGTGGGAGCGCTGGGTCTCCCAGTATTCCGGCGGCGAGGTGCCGGCGCGCCGCCCCGGCGACGGCAAGCTCAAACCGCTCGAGGACGCCCCCGGCTCCTACGTCAAGGTGCGCGCCGAGGATTGATAGACCCGCGCCGACCGAGGCGATAGCTCGGGCTTAGCGGGCGAAATACAGCGAAAATCGCGATTTTAGACCCAAACCGGCCGATTCGGCGTGAAAAATAAGGCGCGATATCAGCGGGTTAAGGGGCAAAATTCGTTACTTATCGGATCAATGGAATATCAATGGAATTTTTTCGCGGATCAACGAATTTCGGAGCGCTAACAATCGAATAACAATGGAAGTGCGATGCGTATGATAATAGCAATTATTAATTGACAATCGTTTTCCTTTCCGCTATATCAAGTCCCGGTAACCTTGAGAAGATAGAATGCCGACCGGGACGAAGGGCGATTACGAGGTGGGTTACGGCAAACCGCCACGGGGTGCCGGCTTCAAGAAGGGCCAGTCCGGCAACCCGCGCGGGCGGCCGCCCGGTGCGAAAAACCTGACGACCTTGCTGAACGACGCGCTGAACGAGCCGGTGACGGTCACCGAGAACGGCCGGCGCCGCAAGATCACCAAGCGCGAGGCGGTGATCAAGCAGCTCGTCAACAAATCCGCCTCCGCCGATGCGCGCTCCTTGAAGATCCTGCTCGACCTGATGCTGAACCTCGAAGCGCGGGCGCGCTCTGCTGCCGCCCCGCCCCCTGCCGTCGGCCCGGCCGACGAGGAGGTCCTGGCGCAGCTCAAGGCGCGGCTCGAGGGTGCCATCCGGGATCAGATCGCAACCGAGAAGTGACGCCCATGACGTGCCGTCACCCCGCGATCCAGCACCTCGCCCCGCTTGCGGGGAGAGGTCGGAATCGGCGCGCCTTCGCGCGGATTCCGGGTGAGGGGCAACGGCCCTTCGAGTCATGGCTGCGTCTTAGGCAACCTTCAAGAGGCCCCTCACCCCGACCCTCTCCCCGCAAGCGGGGTGAGGGAAAGCACCATCGGTTGTCGTGCCCGTAGCCACGGCGATGTACAGCGACGCGCTGATCCGGCGCGAGGAGGACGCCCAGCTGCGGCTCGATTTCGCCGCCTTCGCGCAACGCCGTTTTCGCGAGCTCAACCCGCTCGTGGCGTTCGCGATGAACTGGCACGTCGAGGTCATGACTGCAAAACTGGCCGCAGTGTATCAGGGCCAGATCCGGCGGCTGATCGTCAATGTGCCGCCGCGCTACCTGAAGTCGCTGGTGGGCTCGGTCGCGTTTCCGGCCTGGTGCCTCGGGCGCCAGCCCGGCACGCAGATCCTCTGCGTCACCCCCGGGTTTTAATGGCGATGGTCCGTCGCGAGCGTGGCCCTGGGGGCAAGATCTCGCCGACAAGCTCGCGCGCGATTGCCGGCGGATCGTCACGAGCGACTGGTACCAGCGGGCCTTCCCGACCCGGCTTTCCGCTCAGCGACAGGCCGTGCCGGAGTTCGAGACGACCGCGCAAGGGTGCCGGCTCGCCACCTCGGTCTGCGGGGTGCTGACCGGACGCGGCGCCGACCTGATCATCATCGACGATCCGTTGAAGCCCGATGAGGCTTTGTCGCAAACCCAGCGGCGGGCTGCCAACGAGTGGTTCGACCACACCCTTTACAGCCGACTAAACGACAAGCAGACGGGTGCGATCATCCTGATCATGCACCGGCTGCACGAGGACGATCTGGTCGGCCACGTGCTGGCCCAGGAAGATTGGGAAGTCGTGCGCTTCCCGGCGATCGCCGAGGAAGACGAGGCCTGGGCGGTCCAGACGGTGTGGGGGCCGCGGCATTTTACCCGGCGCCAGGGCGATGCGTTGCACTCCGAGCGCGAGCCGCTCGCCATGCTCGAGCAGATCCGCCGGACGATCGGCGAATACAATTTCGCCGGCCAGTACCAGCAGGCCCCTCGCCATTGGGCGGTCTCGTCAAGCCGGCGTGGTTCAGGCATTACGCGCCGGCTGAATTGCCGCAGACCTTCGACCGCATCGTGCAGAGCTGGGACACCGCCAACAAGGCGACCGAGCTCAGCGATTTCAGCGTCTGCACGAGCTGGGGGATCAAGGGCAAGGACCTCTATCTGCTCGACGTATTGCGCCGGCGCATGGAATATCCCGAGCTCAAGCGCAGCGTGCGCGAGCAATACGAGCGGTTCAGGCCCAATGTCGTACTGATCGAGGGCAAGGCCTCGGGCACCCAGCTGATCCAGGAGCTGACCCGCGAGGGCCTCTACGCCGTCACCCGCTATCGGCCGCAATCCGACAAGGTGATGCGAATGCATGCACAGACCACGATGATCGAGAACGGCTTTGTCCGGGTGCCCGAGAGCGCGCCATGGCTCGCGCCGTACCTGCACGAGCTGACGGTATTCCCGCACGGCCGCCACGACGACCAGGTCCATGCGACCGCGCAGATGCTCGACTGGTTCAAGCGAGGCGCTGGCCCAACCTCCAACGCCGGGATCTTCGAACTCTACCGGCAGCGCGCCGAGGAGCTCCGCCGCAGGCAGACGCCCGGCCCTCCGGTCCGCCTCCAGGCTCCGCGCGGCGTCTCGCACGTCCAGCTGTTTTCAGGGATCCACCGCGCCGTGGCGGCCGACGGCACCGTCGAGATGACAGAATCGGACGCAGCACCACTGCTGCGGGCCGGGTGGGTGAGGGTCGAGGGCTGCAGTCTGCCGCAACAGGAAGCGGTGGCTTCCTAAGATCTGTACAGGCACGTAATCCGTGCGGTCAAGTCGATGTCAAGGTTTGCGGCGTGGAGCGCGCCGTCCCCGTACCAGCGATTGGAGGCCAGACCGGACGACCGGCGGGCTCGGGGGAAGTAGGGCACCATCAAATAGGGGATTGTTGCAGCGGCTGGCGCAGGTGAGGGCTAAAATAAGCGCAAACTCAGCCCGACGCCAAGCCGTGCATCAAATCCGGATTCACCTGGCCGGCGCACAGCCGCTGCGACCCTGCAAAATGAGCTTCCCCATACCGCTCCGCTTAACGCAAGCGCCGCGTTGAACATAGGTTCGACGATTCTATCGGTTGTCGTCATCGCAAAACCTCACTCCAGCTCACAGGGGCGGAGGGGTACATTGGCGCGGCTAAAGGCTATAATGCTGCTCAGAGCTGCTTCAGGAATTCGATCACCGCCTGCTGGGCCGCCGGGCCCAACTCCCGAAACCGCAGAATGACCTCGCGCGAGTCGCTCCGATTGGCTTGTGACGTGGCACTGTTATAGGCCGGGCAGATGACATCCTTCGGCGAGGGGCCGTAGGGCACGTTGGTCGTGCTCGGCGGCACCGGACATCCGGCGCCCGGCGTCCGAGGCGTATTTTCGTCATCGGGGGCCGGAAGATCATGGAGCTCGATCGCGGCAAGGAGGGCATCGTCCACGCTGCGCACGACCAGAGGCGCGTTGGTAAGCTTGTGGTTCGTCGTCACTGTGCCGGCTGGCTTGCTGTCCGCGGTGAGCTCGCTCAGAAATACCCGGCCATCGTGCAGAAACGGCGGGCCGATCCTGCCCAATCCCATCAACGGCGCCGTGCGGAACTCCCGGCCATCGGCCGAGGCCTTCTGATTAGTAAACGAGTCGTGGGCGAGATTGCGCGGCAGATCGAATGTGTCGAAGAGCTGGCGCTTATCTTCGTCCTCGGTCGTGTCGTCTCCCCGACGAAAGCCATTTATGAAAAGGCGAGAGATGACCAGTGGAT
>Ga0209656_10000030_pt1 | contig 101393 bp, 90 predicted proteins | sample BogFormECP12_OM2_FD_188239 | JGI IMG/M metagenome (GOLD analysis project Ga0209656, IMG submission 188239) | Bog forest soil microbial communities from Calvert Island, British Columbia, Canada - ECP12_OM2 (SPAdes) (version 2) | ecosystem: Environmental > Aquatic > Freshwater > Wetlands > Bog ...
TCGGGAATTTGGCGCTCGAACCTCGACTGGAGCAAGTCGGCCACGTCGCCCAGGTTGGCGACGGGGTGGCGACGGTTACCGGGTTGCCCGAGACGCGGCTCGACGAGCTCCTCGTCTTCGATGGAGGAGTCCGTGGTCTCGCGGTCGATCTCGCTGAAGAGACGATCGGCTGCGTGCTGCTTGGCGAAACCGCCGGAATTGCCGCCGGGAGTATGGTCCACGGTACGGGCGAGGTGGCGCGCGTGCCGGTTGGCGATGCTCTGCTCGGGCGCGTCGTGGATGCACTCGGGGCGCCGCTTGATGGCGGCGCACCTCTCGCGATAGAGACATTTGCTGCGGTCGAGCAACCGGCGCCGGCGATTGTCGACCGGGCCTTGGTGACGCGCCCTCTGGCGACCGGGCTTCTCGTCGTCGACGCCATGATTCCGCTCGGTCGGGGCCAGCGGGAACTGATTATCGGTGACCGCGGTACCGGCAAGACGGCGATCGCCGTCGATACCATCATCAACCAGCGTTCGACCGACGTGATCTGTGTCTATGCCGCGATCGGGCAGAAGGCATCGTCGGTCGCGCAAGTCATCGAGGCGGTGCGGTGCTATGGCGCGCCGAAACGGTGCCTGTTTGTCATCGGCGAAGCCGATGCCGCGCCGGGGCTGCAATGGCTGACACCCTATAGCGCCTGTACGATGGCCGAACACTTTTTAGCGCGCGGCCGCGATGTGCTGCTGGTCATTGACGACCTCACCAAGCACGCCGCTGCGTACCGCCAGATATCACTCTTGCTGCGCCGGCCGCCGGGGCGGGAGGCCTATCCTGGCGATATCTTCTACATTCACTCGCGCCTCTTGGAACGCGCGGCGAAGCTGGCGCCCGAGCGTGGCGGCGGCTCGCTCACTGCATTGCCGATCTCCGAGACCCAGGCCGGCAACATCAGCGCGTATATACCAACCAATCTGATCTCGATCACCGACGGCCAGATCTATCTCGACCCACGGCTGTTCTACGAGGACCAGAAGCCGGCGGTCGATGTCGGCAGGAGCGTCTCCCGCGTCGGCGGCAAGACGCAGGCACCCGTGCTGAAGGCGCTGTCGGAAAGCCTGCGGCTCGACTACGCGCAGTTCCTCGAGCTCGAAGTGTTCACCCGTTTCGACACTATGGTCGACGAGCGCACGCGCAAGCTGATTGAGCATGGGCGCCGCATTCGCGTAGTGCTGCGCCAGTCGCAGTTCGCACCGCTCGCACTCGGCGAACAGGTCGCGTTGCTGCTCGCCGTATCCGGTGGTGTGCTCGACGAGGTTCCCCTCGATAGGGTTGATGCGTTCCGCGCCGTGCTCGGCACCTGGCTCGCTCAGCATTGCCTTGAAGCACTGGCGCTTGATGACCAGACGGCGACGCTTTCCGAGGATCTTCAAGGGCGCCTGATGAAGGCACTCAAGGAGCTGGCGCGCTCGGTCGCGGGACCGCCTGCCGGAAATCAGCCATGATCCGTCTCGCCGAGATCGAAACCCATATTGCCGGCATCAGCGAGTTGCTCGACATTGTCGGCGCTATGCGCTCGCTCGCCAGTATGCGCGTGCAGGAGGCGCACCGTGCCATTCCAGGCATCCGCCGGTATGCCGAGACGATGGCGGCCGCGATTGGCAGCGCCCTCCTGCTGATGCCAGAGCCGAGCTTGGCAAGAGGCCCGGCAAGGGGCCCGCGGGCGTCCATACTGTGCACAGCCGAACATGGCTTTGTCGGCGGCTTTAATGCACGTGTTCTCGACGCGGCGCAGAGAGTGCTTGATTTCGACGACACCCTATTCGTCCTTGGCAGCCGCGGCGCCGCGTTGGCGCGGGAACGTCGCTGGACGACGGCTTGGGCTCACCCGATGGCGACGCGTCCGGAAGGCGTGCCCGAGACTGTCCGTTCGCTGACGGCGGAGCTCTATCGGTTGATTGCGCGCGGCCAGGTTACCCACGTTGACGTAATGTTTGTACGACATCGCCAGGGGGGTGCCACAACAATCGAGCGACGACAACTGCTTCCGCTGGATCTCGCCTCCTTTGCGCTGAAGCAGCCACGACTGCCGCCGCTTCATAATCTCGCGCCCGACGTTCTGCTCGAGAAGCTAGTCGCCGACTACATCTTTGCGCTGCTGACCGAAGCCGCCGTCGAATCGCTCGCCGCCGAAAACGCGGCCCGCTTTGCTGCAATGGCGTCCGCACATGACAACGTGTCCAAGAAGCTGGAAGAATTGCGCCAGGATGCGCGTCAAGCCCGCCAAGACGAGATCACGACAGAACTGCTGGACCTCGTGACCGGCGCAGAAGCGATGCGCGACGCCAGGCGACGCTCTTAAACTTGATTTCAGCGGTCGGCGGCTACATGCGGCCGATCTCAAAATCCTCGAGCGAGTAACCCAGCTGCGACAGCCATTCCTCGAGGTAGTCGGCAAGCAGCGGCGTGCCGATCAAATAGTCGGTTTCCTTTTCGTCGTGGATGCGTCGCGCTTCCTGGAGCGCTTCGCGCCATTCTTCCTTTGCATAGTCGCCTCGGCCCAACCATGTGAGCGCCAGCAGCTCGATGCGCTCCAGGTCGCTCAGCCCGTCGATCGCGTCAACGAGTTCCTGATAGGTCGGATTGTCGGCGCTGAACTGGAGCACGTCCCGTTCATCGTCGTCCGAGGGGTTCGAGCCCGAATCTTCGTCGACGGGCGGCACCTCGGCATCGAATTCTCGCGCCTTGATGATGATGAAGGCCAGATTTTTCCAAGCGGATGGTCAGCATGAGAGCTCCTGAGGGTCGATTTGACGGGCTCGCATATGCGAAAGCCCTCGTTTTTCCGCAATCGGAGGCTGGTAAACCGCACACGGCGGGCCGGCGTTGATATAGATGAAGGAACGGGCTTCGAGCCGGGCGACCTTCGGATTGACCTCTATCAACACCGGTTTCGGGTCTCTCGTTCAATGTCCGCTGCGCGCGGCTGCCGCGAGGATCGTCATGAATTCGGCCCAGACAATGACAGAACACATCATCGAGGAGTCGGAACGACTGAGGACGAAGGGCCGCGTCCGATCTGAAGTTTGCCGACCGATACAGTAAAGGTCGTGCCCGTGTGCGCTCTCTTGCTGAGGAGAGCGCTTGGAGACTCGAGCGCGGGGTTGCAACAAGCCTCTCGGCGTCGCTCCCTTGATCGTCGACATCCCCGACAGGGGTGTGCCGTGCTGTTCCGCTATGGCGCGGTGGTGCTTGGTGGCACAGCGACTGCCGCGATGGACAATCTCGTTGCTTTTCTGACGCCCTTGGTCACCGCGGCGCTCACCGTCCCGGAACGGGATGACACGCGGCTGCTGGTCCGGCCGCATCCGCCGGGCTTGTCCAGGTGTTTCCGATTCTCGCGGCTAATCCACGCTGAGCGTAGACTGACAGCGGCAGCCGGCATGCCAAATCCATATTCCTTCGGCTCGATCGGGTCTCCATGACCTCCATCGACGGTAATTGCTTGACACAGATCAAGGCGGCGAAGGTCCGGGGCGCTGAATCTCAGCCGGCAAAATTGACTCGAAAGGACGAACATGGCGGTACGAGTTGCGATTAACGGGTTTGGCCGCATCGGCCGGCTGGTGCTGCGTGCGACGCATGAGACAAGGTGCGAGGAAGTCGAGATCGTCGCGATCAATGATCTCGGCCCGGTCGCCACCAATGCGCATCTTCTCAAATACGACAGTGCGCACGGGCGCTTCCCGGGTGAGATCACCACCGGCAGCAATTGGATGGATATCGGCCGCGGCAAGATCGCAGTCAGCGCGGAACGAGACCCGGCGCAACTGCCCTGGCGCGGTCTCGGCATCGACGTGGTGCTCGAATGTACCGGGATTTTCACCAAACGGGCGGCCGCGGCAAAGCATGTCGAGGCCGGTGCGAAACGGGTGATCGTCTCGGCGCCGGCCGATGGCGCCGACATGACCGTCGTGATGGGGGTCAACCACCGTGAGCTGATACCCGAACACAGGGTCATCTCGAACGCCTCGTGCACCACCAACTGTCTTGCTCCGGTGGCCTATGTGCTGCAACAGGGCATCGGTATCGAGCGCGGCTACATGACGACGATCCATGCCTACACCGGTGACCAAAATACGGTCGACACATTGCACAAGGATTTGCGCCGCGCCCGCGCCGCGGCATTGTCGATAATCCCGACCTCGACCGGCGCAGCCAAGGCAGTCGGCCTCGTCCTGCCGGCGCTCAAAGGAAAGCTCGACGGCACAGCGATCCGTGTGCCCACCGCGAACGTATCGCTGATCGACTTCGAGTTCGACGCTTCACGCGATACCTCCCGCGACGAGGTCAATGGGTTGATGGAGATCGCAGCGGAGTCGAACCAGCTGCGCGGGATCCTCGGTATCAATAGCGAGCCGACGGTCTCGGCCGATTTCAACCACGACCCACACAGCGCAATCTTTGATGTGACGCAGACGCAGGTCCTGGACAAACAGTTCGTCCGCGTCCTCGCCTGGTATGACAACGAATGGGGGTTCTCGAACCGGATGGTCGAGGCGGCAGCCTATTTCGGCAGATTTGGGTGAGGCGCACTGCGTCGGCGCAAGCCTATGCGCCATCTGGGATGAAAACGACGGACCGCGCCACCCCACCCGCCTGCCCACGGCGGGGTGGGCGAGGCCTGCCGACGGGCTTGTTGACTTTAATGCCATCGATGCGTCCCGGATGACGAGTACAATATAAGGCCCGAAGGTGGATGCATTGGCATGGCGACAATCTCGCCGGCCCCACTTCCAATAGCACCGCCGATACCATTTCATTCCGCGACAGGACGAGCATGCGACCTCGAGTGGCCGCCGACACCCTCGCCAAGGCTGGTTTCATCTCATTACGAGAGCCGTTCTGCTACAAGTTCGCGATTGTCAGCTACGTGACGAGCGGGGAAAGCTGTGGAGCACCACGCCGAGGTGCTGAGGGGCGGGGTCTGGCACCAGCGAATCCCGAGCTGGCGAGACCTCGTTGCAGTGCTGTTGGTGTTGGGGACGGTGATCCTCCTCGGCACGGGCGCACGCCAGATGCTGGCGCCGTTCGTCATCGCGCATCAGCCCGAGATCTCGCTCTCACCGGCGGCACTGCCGTTTTATACGCTCCGCACAGTCATGCGGATGCTCGTCGCATTAATACTCTCGCTGATCTTCACCTTCACTTACGCGACCTTGGCCGGCAAAAACCGCCGGGCCGAGATGGTGCTGATACCGCTCCTCGACGTCCTCCAGTCAGTGCCGATCCTCGGTTACCTGCAAAAAGAGAACAGTAACCGAGCAGGGCGAGGGCATCGGCCTGAAGAGTTTCGGCTCGCACCAAAGCTCCAGCCTTTCTAACCCGAGATTCCGTCATCGCTTTCCTCCTGTGCGTAATCGCTTCTTTTACTCCTCGCCGATCGCTTCCAACGCGAAACGGTCGAACAGCGCGATCGAGTGTGAGGAGATGCCGATGATTCCGCGCCGCTTCAGATCCGACAACACTCTGCATACCGTCTCGACGGTGAGCCCGAGATAATCGGCGATATCGCAGCGGCACATCGGCAGTTCGACATGCTTCTCGCCGTCGTTCCGTTCGGACAGTTCAAGAAGAAAGGATGCGACCCGCTCGGACGCGGTCATCCGACCGAGGAGGGCCAACCTACTTTGTGCGCCCGCAAGGCTTTTCAGCGTCAAGTCTCGGAGAAGCCGAGCAACCGCCGGATTGTCATCGATCAGTCGCTCGGTAGCCGCCCGCGGATACCGCATCACCGTCGCATCCACAACCGCTTCGGCCGAAAACCCGCGCTCCGCGGCGCTGTCGAGACCGAACGCGTCGCCGCTGAAGCAGAACTCGGCGATATACCGGCGACCATCCGACCGTAGCTTGGTGATGCGCACGGTACCGGAGATGACCTTGTACCAGAAGCCGCCAGCCTCACCCTGGGCGTAGACCTCCTGATTGCGCGAAAACTGCAATCGAGTGCCGATTTGCTCCAACGCAATCAGCGCATCGAGTTGTCCCGAGCGCGCGACATCCGGAATTCTCCAGCCGTGATGCGGTAATTGGGACGGGTGCGCCAGCTGCCTATACATATCGCCCTCCTCAGCTTTGCCGTAGGCGAGAATGAGGAGGCGTCAGCGGTTGCGAAATACGGAGTTATCCGTACGGAATAATACGTACGTAGAAAAACCTATGTCGGTGCGGTGTCGCGGGTGCGAAGCGTTGGCGTTGCGTGCGCCGAAATTGATCCAGATCATCAAGGCCCGTCGAACGGCGGGCCATGATGGTATCGCTAACTGGATTGGGAGAGCGACGGATGCCGAGCTATCGCGTCTGTTTCATGAATGAAATTCCGAGAAACAATAGGCTTTTCCGCTGCTGCCAACGCTCGATCCTCATTCGGTCGGCGCCCAGCGCTGAATGGGCGGTCGAAGCAGCGAAGCAGCAATTCGGCGAGCTCGAGGGCATTCGCGATTGGAAAATCCATGCCGGCCTGATCGAGATAGAACCGGTGGATCTCAAGGCAGAACCGGAGACCCCGTCGCATACGGCAACGCCCAAATCCTACGCACGAAAAGGCGCTTCCCCAACATAGGGCCTGATCATGAGAAAGATGTCGGACATCGTGAGGAATCAGGACCCGGTCACGCTTCCACCGAGTGCGAAGGTAAGAGAGGCCTGCCAATGCATGCGCGACCGACGCATCGGCGCCGTCCTGGTTACCGAGAGCGATCAGCGCTTATTGGGCATCTTCACGGGGCGTGATGCCGTTCACCGCGTGCTGGCAGAGGGAAAAAGCGCGGCCCGGACGAAGCTCGCCGAGGTCATGACACGTGACCCCGACACAATACCACCGGGCAAGACGGCGATCGAAGCGCTGCGACTGATGGAGGGCGGGCGCTATCGCCATGTGCCGATCGTCGACGGCGGCAAGGTTGTGGGCATTGTTTCACGTTTCGATTTCAGCGGTATCGAGCTGGATCGCCTCGACGAGGAGACCGGTCTGTGGGAGAGACTCTGATGGCTGAAATCAACGCACGACGACCGTAGGGCATGGGGCCAAGCTGATCACCTTATGCGCGACGCTGCCCAGGAGGAGGCCGGCGAGCCGGCCATGGCCACGGCTGCCGACGACGATGAGATCGGCCTGGCGGTCCCCGGCTGCCGCAATGATCTCTTGGGCAGGGTCACCGAAAGACGGCTCGGCCGCGATCCGGCTCGCGCCCTTGGCCCGCGCCGTTCTGCGCGCACCGTCGAGTACGGTCTTGGTCGCCGCGAGGGCAAGATCGGTCGCGGGTGCTTGGATGTGCTCTACCCGCGCATATGCTTCGAGGGCAGGATCGACTTCCGGGGAGAAGTGAGGGACGACCGTCAATAGAATGAGCTCGGCGTTGTATTTGTTCGCCAGATCAGCGGCAAAATCAACTGCCTTGAATGAGGCTGACGAACCATCGACCCCAACCAAGATCCGCTCCATAGCCCTGCTCCCGCATCTTGAACATGGCCTTTATCAACTACTCGGCCCCGAGCCAAATTGATCCAGCGCAACGCGGTGAGGCGCGGAGCTGTCGAGAATATGTTTATCGAGAAGGATCATGGCTGATAGAGCGCCGCAGGAGCGGATTCGCTCCATTACGATCCCGCCGGTCGGACTCGAAGGGCTACTAGGCCTGCCGAAGGCGGCGAGGGGGATCGTGCTGTTCGCGCATGGCAGCGGCAGCGGCCGGTTCAGCCCACGCAACAACTTTGTCGCGCAGGCGCTACGCGAAGCCAGCCTTGCCACATTGCTGTTCGACCTGTTGACTGCCGACGAGGCCCAGGACCGTCGCAACGTCTTTGATATCTCGCTGCTCGCCCAGCGCCTGTCGATAGCGGCGGCCTGGGTGAGAGATGATTCGGAAACGACCAATCTCCCGGTCGGGTATTTTGGTGCCAGCACCGGCGCGGCAGCGGCGCTCGTCGCAGCGGCGTCGGATCAAGGGCGGATCTCTGCGATCGTTTCGCGCGGGGGCCGCCCGGACCTTGCTGGGCCGGCGCTCGGGTCGGTGAGAGCCCCTACCCTGCTGATCGTCGGCGGCGATGATATCGAGGTGCTGACACTCAATCGCGCGGCACTAGCCGAGCTGCGCTGCGAAAAGGAACTCGTCGTTGTACCCGGCGCCGCTCACCTTTTTGAAGAGCCGGGCACCCTCGAAGCGGTCGTCGAGCACGCCCGCGGCTGGTTCTCCGATCATTTCGGCGAGATCGTAACATGAAATTCGAAGATCGCGGCGACGCCGGCCGCCGGCTTGCCGATAAGTTGGCGCACCTGAAGGACGCGCAACCGGTCGTCCTGGCATTGCCGCGCGGCGGTGTCGCGGTCGGCTTCGAGATTTCCCGGGTACTCGATGCGCCGCTCGATATTGTACTCGTCCGGAAGATCGGGGTCCCCTGGCAACCCGAACTAGCTCTCGGCGCGGTCACCGACGGCGCCAGTCCGGAGACTTTTATCGACCGGCGACTGGCAACGAGTCTGGATGTTCCTGACAGCTACATCGAGGAGGAGACCGCACGTCAGCTCGAGGAGATCGAGCGGCGCCGGAAGTCGTATTGCGAAGGTCGTCCGGCTCTCGAAGTCGCCGGGCGTACGGCGATCGTTGTCGATGACGGCATGGCTACCGGTGCGACGATGCGGGTCGCGTTGCAGGCAGTGCGGCGCCGCGGCCCCGCGCGGCTGGTCCTCGCCGTACCCGTGGCGCCGCCGGATACGCTCGCAGCCTTGGGCGGGGGAGCGGACGAAACCGTCTGCCTGGAGACGCCGATCGGGCTCGGAGCGATCGGCTTCTTCTATCGCGATTTCCATCAGATGAGCGATGCGGAGGTGACTGAGCTCCTTGCTCGCGCGCCGCGCCCAGCTGAGAGCGTCGCAAGCCCCACCTCGTAGGGAGCTGGGATGGCCGAAACTCCAGATACGGTTGCCGACTGGAACGTCATCGTGACATTGCCAAAGGCGGCCTTTCGCGAAGCGCGAAAGTTCCTGCGCCGATGGGGGGACGTGCACTGCACCGGCTATTTCCACGTGCTCACGCTGACGGTCGACGAGTTCGAGAGCTTTCTCACGGAGGTCGGCAAGAAGGTCGAAGAAAAACCCGGGATGTTGAATAGTGTCCAATATCATCCCCTCGCAGCGGACGTTCAATTTCTCTAGTGCGGAGGAATTCGAGGCCAAGGCACGGGATATCGCCATCGTCTGGGCCCCTATGCTCGCCGGAATGAGCTTTCATATTCGGCTACACCGTCGCGGGTTCAAAGGGAGGCTGTTTACACCGAGGGAAGAGCGCTTTCTCGACGAGGCCTGCTCGACGTGCTCGATGCCTTGGGCACGCCCGGCCGGATCAGTTTCGCGGACCCCGATGCGATCCTGCAGATCGAGACCATCAATGGCCGCGCCGGCGTCTCGCTGTGGCGCCGCGAAGATCTTCGGCGCTGTCCCTTCCTCGGAGTCTCGTGAGAGCACCGAATGAGCCGGGATGGCACTTGCTTTTCGAGCTGGAGACGAAATTCCACCAGATGTGCCGCTCACCGTCGAGCGGCGCGCCGCCAAGGAGCGCTATCCGCGCGTCAGTGGCCGCGCGCAGGGCGATCTGGGCCCCTTTGGCGAAGACCAGCATCCGGCCGCGTTCAGCATGCTCGTTGCCGCAGACAATCGCGCGTCGACGACATAGGCGGCGCGCTCCTCGTGCTCGCTCGGGACGGGCAGCTCGCTGCCGGCCGGCATCGCGACATCGGCGTAGAAGAGCGGCGAGCAGGTCTTTACCGGCGATGTCTCTCGGTACGCGCTGCCAGCGAGGACGCGAATGCGCGCGCCGGCAGTTTCTAGCAAGGGGAGCGTCTCCGCGGGGTGATGCTGGAACTCGGGTTCGGTTTCCTCGCGTGCCAGCGAAAGCCCGACCCAGAGCTGAAGACCGTGCTGGCGCGAACCCGCCCGCCGCAGTTCGGGGCCGGTTCGTTCGGAATGTGCGATGCCCTTGCCTGCGATCATCCAGTTGACATCGCCCGGGCGGATTGGCTGGTGCGATCCGAGGTTGTCGCGGTGGACGATCTCGCCCTCGAACAGGTAGGTAACGGTCGCGAGCCCGATATGCGGGTGCGGCCGCACGTCGATGCCGCGGCCCGGGGCGAAATCGGCGGGTCCCATGTGATCGAAAAAGACAAACGGACCGACATGTCGGCATGCCGCTGCCGGCAGGACGCGTCCGACGGCAAAGCCGCCGAGGTCGCGCGGCCGGGCGTCGATTACGGTTGCGATCGCCAGGGTCTCGGGGCTGCGCGAGCAGGCCGGATCAATTGTGGGCAACACGCTCATGAGCTAGCTCCCTCCGGTTCAGGTCTTTGCGATCTCGCCGAGCCGTCCGGCCCGATAGTCCTCGATGGCCTCGGCGATCTCGCGCTCGGAATCCATCACGAATGGCCCGTACTGCACGACGCGCTCACCCAACAGCTATTCCGCCAGGACCGAGCGTGGCGACATAGAGAAGACCACCGATTACGGCAAAGTTGCCGACAAAAGTGTTGCGCATGCTGATCCGCTGATAGCGCCCGACGCCGATCTTGAATGGGGGTGCGGTCTGCGCCGATGCGGCATGGCCGCCCGGACGGCTCTACTACATCAAATCGAGCGTGGTTCGGCGTCTGGAAGAGGCCGCGATCGACAAGTATCTGGACTGCGCCCGAACGATGCCGACGCCGCTCAGTGCTATCGCCTTCCAACAGCTCCACGGTGCCGCGAGCCGAGTGCGCTTCGATTCCCCGACCGCTTCCGGCCAAAATCAGAATCGCTGGTTCGCGGCGAAGACATCCCGATAACTTCGGGTTTATAAGGCCTCGAGGCGGACTTGGCATGCCTGATGCTTACTGACGACTGCGATGAACCTGACCCCTCGCGAAAAGGACAAGCTTCTGGTGTCGGTCGCGGCGATGGTCGCCGAGCGGCGGCTGAAGCGCGGCGTCAAGCTCAACTATCCCGAGGCGGTCGCGCTGATCACCGACTACGTGCTCGAAGGCGCGCGCGACGGCCGGAGTGTGGCCGAGCTGATGCGCGACGGCGCCACTGTCATCGGGCGCGAGCAGGTCATGGAAGGCGTGCCGGAGATGATCCGTGAGATCCAGGTCGAGGCGACCTTCCCGGACGGGACAAAGCTCGTCACCGTGCACGAACCGATCCGGTGACTAGGTCGAAATGGCTCCCGAGCACTTACCTCGCCATCTTGGCGTCAAGGTCGAAGCGTATGATTAGCGTTAGGTGGCTCGCGGCGGAGCGTGGTGCGGCCGCGGGCGAAAGCAGATTCCCGGTTATTTCCCGGTTAAGTGTTTTTGTTCCCGGTTCGATGCGCCGAAATTCCCGGTTCGGCCGAACCGGGAGGCGCGCTGTAAGCACCTGACAGGAAAAGGATTATCGGCGATGACACGACGGATTTTGCGGGCGAAGTCGATTTTTTCCCCGGTTTTTCCCGTGGAACCGGGAAAATTTCGATATGCGGCTGTAGTGAGATGATCCCGGGAGAGCTTTTTACCGCGGCGGGCGAGATCGAGATCAACGCCGGGCGTCCGACGGTGACTCTGACCGTCGCCAATACCGGCGACCGCCCGATCCAGGTCGGCTCGCATTATCATTTCTACGAAACCAACGCCGCCCTCGCCTTCGATCGCGAACAGGCGCGCGGCTGGCGGCTCGACATCCCGGCCGGGACCGCGACGCGCTTCGAGCCGGGACAGAGCCGCGAGGTCAGGTTGGTCGCTTACGCCGGAGCGCGGCGCGTCGTCGGCTTCAACGCCAGGATCAACGGCAAGCTGTGACCGTCCGATGCCGATGAAAATGCCGCGCGGTGCCTATGCCGCGATGTTCGGCCCGACAACCGGGGATCGGCTGCGGCTGGCCGATACCGAGCTCGTCATCGAGATCGAGAGCGACCGCACGATCTATGGCGAGGAAGTCAAGTTCGGCGGCGGCAAGGTGATCCGCGACGGCATGGGACAGAGCCAGGCAACCCGCGCCGAGGGTGCCGTCGATACCGTCATCACCAACGCCGTGATCCTCGACCATTGGGGCATCGTCAAGGCCGATATCGGCATCCGCGACGGCCGGATCAGCGGCATCGGCAAGGCCGGCAACCCCGATATCCAGCCCGGGGTCGACATCGTGATCGGACCCGGGACCGAGGCGATCGCCGGCGAAGGCCGCATCGTCACTGCCGGCGGCATCGATTCGCACATCCATTTCATCTGCCCGCAGCTGGTCGAGGAGGCGCTCTACAGCGGCATCACGACGATGCTCGGCGGCGGCACCGGGCCCGCCGCCGGCACCGCCGCCACGACCTGCACGCCGGGCCCCTGGCATTTGGGACGCATATTGCAGGCGGCGGAGGGGCTGCCGGTCAATCTCGGTTTCTTCGGCAAAGGGAATGCCTCGGACCCGCGCGCCTTGGTCGAGATGGTCGAAGGCGGCGCCTGCGGGCTCAAGCTCCATGAGGATTGGGGTACCACTCCGGCGGCGATCGACACCTGTCTCGGTGTCGCCGAACAGCTCGACATCGCCGTCGCGATCCATACCGACACGCTCAACGAATCGGGCTTTGTCGAGGACACGATCGCGGCCTTCAAGGGGCGCAACATCCACGCCTTTCACACCGAAGGGGCAGGCGGCGGCCACGCCCCCGACATCATCAAATTATGCGGGCTGCCGAACGTTTTGCCGTCCTCGACCAATCCGACCCGGCCGTTCACGGTCAACACCGTCGACGAGCATCTCGACATGCTGATGGTGTGCCACCACCTCGACCCGCGCATCCCCGAGGACGTGGCCTTTGCCGAGAGCCGCATCCGCCGCGAGACGATCGCTGCCGAAGACATCCTGCACGATCTCGGTGCCTTCAGCATGATGTCGTCGGACAGCCAGGCGATGGGTCGGGCCGGCGAAGTGATCATCCGCACCTGGCAGACCGCCGACAAGATGAAGCGGCAGCGCGGCCGGCTGGCCGAGGACGGCGCCGATAACGCCAATGGGGCGGACAACTTCAGGGTCAAGCGCTATGTCGCCAAATACACGATCAACCCGGCGTTGACCCACGGGCTGGCCGAGCACATCGGCTCGGTCGAGATCGGCAAGCTCGCCGATCTCGTGCTGTGGTCGCCGGCCTTTTTCGGCGTCAAACCGGATCTCGTGCTGAAGGCCGGGGTAATCACCGCGGCATTGATGGGGGATCCAAACGCGTCGATCCCGACCCCGCAGCCGGTCCATTATCGGCCGATGTTCGGCGCCTTCGGCCGCGCGCTGTCGGCCTCGGCGGTGACCTTTTTGCCGAGCCTGGCGATCGAGCGCGGCATTCCGGATCGGCTCGATCTGCAGCGCGTCGTGCTGCCTGCGCGCGGCATCCGCGCGATTGACAAGAGCCGCATGGTGCACAACGCGGCCACACCGCACATAGAGGTCGATCCGGAGACCTATGAGGTACGCGCCGACGGGGTGCACTTGACTTGCGAGCCGGCCAGGGTGCTGCCGCTGGCGCAGCGCTATTTTCTCTACTGAGCCGAAGGATGCGACGGGCCGTCGCTGTCCATCGCCGCGGTCAATGGCCGGAGGACAGAATGATCGACGCGGTGACCTTGGCTTATCTCGACCGACATCGCCGCCGCATTCGCCTCATCGCCGATTCGGGCGCAGCCTTTCTGCTCGATCTAGCGCGGGCCCAGCATCTCGCCGACGGCGATGGTCTCGAGCTCGACACCAGCGGTTTTATCGGCGTGCGCGCGGCGCCCGAGCCAGTCCTGGAGGTCGAGGCCGTCGATCGAGCGAGCCTGTTGCGGATCGCCTGGCATCTCGGCAACCGCCATCTGCCGCTGCAGGTCGTCGGCGACCGGCTGCGCATTCGCGAGGATCACGTGATTGCCGAGATGGTCTCGGGTCTCGGAGGCCGGATCAACCGCCGCGACGCGCCCTTCGACCCCGAATTCGGCGCCTATGCCGGTGTTCCGCATCACCATGCCGATGATGACAGCGACCACGGCTGAGGCGGAGGGGTTGTCCGACGGCCAACTTTATCGAGTCCTCACTTGGTTCTCGCCCGGCTTCCCGATCGGCGCCTTCAGCTATTCGCATGGTCTCGAAACAGCCGCCGCGAACGGCGGAGTTCACGATCGGGAGACCCTGCAGCGTTGGATCGCGGCGATCCTCACTCATGGCGCCGGCCGGATGGATGCCGATACTTTGCGCGACGCGCATCGGGCGGCCGCTGCACAGAATCTCGAAGCATTGACCGCCACCAATCGGCGCGGCCTCGCCTTCCGCACCACCTCGGAAATGGCGCTCGAGACCACGGCTCAAGGCGAGGCGTTCTTATCAACGTGCCGCGCCGCGTGGCCCGATCCCTTTATTGATTGCTGGGCCGCGATGCTGGGCGCAGCCGGTGAAGGGGTGTGTCATGCCGCCGCCGCCGGCGCCATTACCGCGCGTGCCGACATTCCTCTCGGCTGCGCTATGACCGCGTATTTGCAGGCAATGGCGGCCAATCTGGTTTCCGCCGGGTTGCGCCTTGGGATCGTCGGCCAGACCGACGGCCAGCGCATACTCGCCGCGCTCGAGCCGATCGTTGGTAAGGCGGCGGCGAGCGCGCTGACCCGTAATCCCGCCGCGTTCGGCGGTGCGACCCTCGCGATAGAGCTCGCCTCGATGGCGCATGAAACCCAATATTCGAGGCTCTTCCGCTCATGACAGCAAAGACAAAGAGAGATCCGCTGCGGGTCGGGATCGGCGGCCCGGTCGGGTCCGGCAAGACCGCGCTGATGGATTGGCTGTGCAAGAGGGTGCGTGACCGGTGGGAGATCGCCGCGATCACCAACGACATCTATACCCGCGAGGACGCCGAATTTTTGACCAGGAGCGGGGCGCTGCCGCCCGAACGGATCCGCGGCGTCGAGACCGGCGGCTGCCCGCACACCGCGATCCGCGAGGACGCCTCGATCAACCTCGCTGCGGTGGCCGAGATGAACCGGCTGTTCCCCGCTCTCGATGTGATTTTTATCGAGTCGGGCGGCGATAACCTCGCCGCCACCTTCTCGCCCGAGCTCGCCGATCTGACGATTTACGTGATCGACGTCGCGGCCGGCGACAAGATCCCGCGCAAGGGCGGACCCGGCATCACCCGGTCGGACCTGCTCGTCATCAACAAGATCGATCTGGCGCCGATGGTCGGGGCAAACCTCGAGATCATGGGGAGCGATGCGCGCCGGATGCGCGGCGCCCGGCCGTTTGTGTTCACCAACTTGAAGACCGGCGCCGGCGTTGAGCGGATCGTCGATTTCCTCGTCACGCAAGGCGGGCTTTGACAGACACATAAAAACGCCCCCGAGAAGCTCGGGGGCGTTTCGATTTACCGAAAAGCAGATCGGTTAGGCGGCCTTCTTCTCGACCACCTTGGGCTGCTCAGGCTGCCCGGTCCCGATCGTGATCTTGCGCGGCTTGGCTTCCTCGGGCACCTCGTGCACGAGATCGACATGCAGCATGCCGTTGACGAGGCTAGCACCGACGACCTTGATATGGTCGGCGAGGCTGAAGCGCCGCTCGAACGCGCGCCGCGCAATGCCACGGTGCAGATAACGGCCGTTCTCGTCTTCTTCCTTTTTCGCCTTGCCGGTCACCAGCAGCGTGTTCTCGTGCACGGTGACATCGATCTCGTCAGGCGAAAACCCGGCCACAGCCATCGTCAACCGATAGGCGTCCTCACCGGTCTTTTCGATGTTGTAGGGCGGGTACGCGAGAGCGGCGTTGTCGACACGGGCCGCCGCATCGACCAAGCGCGTCAGGCGATCGAAGCCGATCGTCGAGCGGAACAGCGGAGAGAAATCGAAACGATCCATGACCACATCCTCCTTTGAGCAATATGGATCTCGGCACCCGCGGTTAGAGCCAAGTGCCAGTTACTAGGTGTGCGGTTCCACGTCGGCAACCGCACGAGATATAGATGGTGATCGTTAGGCCACGGTCAAGGGGATCGGGCGGGCTGTCAGGACTTGATGCCGAAGCCCTGGAAGCGCTTGTTGAAGCGGGCGAGCTGGCCGCCGGTGTCAAGCAGCCGATGCTGCCCTCCGGTCCACGCCGGATGTGACTTCGGGTCAATGTCGAGGCGCAACGTGTCGCCGGCCTTGCCGTAGGTCGAACGTGTCTTGTACGAGCTCCCGTCGGTCATCATGACCGTGATCTCGTGATAGTCTGGGTGGATGCCCTCTTTCATTGTGCCGCCCTCAAAAGCGGCCGCGCTTATAGCAAAGCGCCGCCGCTTGTGCAATCTCAACCGTGAGAAAGCCGCCACGCGCTGGCAACGAGATCGAGCAGGTCGATCAGCCGAGCGACGTAGTGGTCGCGCAGCGTGACGCTCGCACCGTCTTCGTCGCACAACGTGCGTTCGACTTCTCCGAGCAGGCGGAAGAGCCGCCGCCGGTGGAGACCGAGCCGGCGCTTAAGCGGATCGGTCACGATCCCCGAGAAAGCGGCCAGCACCGCACCGCCGATGACGACCCCGGCCGTTGTGGCGGCGAGCAGGCTTGGACTGGCGGCGACCGGAAACCAGCCGTACCACAGCCCACCGAGACCGGCGCCGAGCGGAAAGGCGGCAATCGCATTCTGTTGCGCGATCGTCGCGGCGAGGGCCGAGCCCAACGTCACCAACCCGGGTGTCGCCTGTTTGACCGCGAGCGCACCGAACCCCGTCGCGACAACCCCGGTCGTGATCTCGGCCGTCGCCATGCGCGAGCCAATATAGCTCTCGATCGCCGCTACGAGCCGGCCGCGAAACTCGCGTTCGCTGCTGGACGGCGCTGCGAGCGGAGTGGCGAGGAGCCCGGCAATCCTGGGGTCCGTGAGAACCGCCTCCGCGAGCGCATCGCCAAACGAAGCGCGGTCGCCTTGACAGCACGGGATTTCCAGCAATTCGGTCGCCATCAGCCACTCGATCTCGCGCGCGAGATCGGTCTCGAACAGCAGACGGTGGCCGGCGAGCCACACCGCCAACTTCAGCCGGCCGGCGCGGCGGGCCGCTCGGCTTGCGAGCTTGGCGGCGAGTGCCGGTACCGTCAGAAGGAGATTGAGCGGTGCTCGCACCAAATCCCAGCCAAGGGAGCACCGATGCAACGCGAGACTGCCGGCGAGGGTGAAATGGCGGTCGATGAAGGCGTCGACCCGATCGCGGCGGCTCACGACGTACCGGCGTGCGGCATCGCGCACGACCGCGCGGGCAAGCTCTTGCGCCGCGGCTCGGCTAAGAGGCTGTGCCGGATTCGTTATCTCGTCGGCCAGCACTCGTCGGGCCCTTCTGACAGCGCGCCGCCTCGAGCAACACGGAGCGGCGATATCAGGCTCCCGTCAATCTCCCGAGACGAGGTAATCCATCGCGGCCTGCACCCCGCCGCGGCCGTGCGGTACGCCGGTCAGCTCCAGCGCCATTTCGACGGCGGCGATGGCGCCGAGGATCATCGGCTCGTTCAGGTCGCCGAGATGGCCGATGCGGACGATCCGGCCACGCAACCGGTCGAGCCCGCCGCCGAGCGAGACGTTGAACTTGTCGAGGCAGATCTGACGCGCCTTTTCCGCGTCATAGCCCTCCGGTAGCTGCACCGCGGTAATCGAATCGGATTGGGCCCGCGGGTCGACGGCGTAGATCTCCGGTCCGTCGTTCTGGCGCCAAGCGCGCACCGCGCGCCGCGTCGCCTCGGCGAGGCGGTGATGCCGGGCGAAGACCTCGTCGAGGCCCTCTTCCTCTAGCATGCGCAACGCCTCCTGCAGTCCGTAGAAGAAGTGCACCGGCGCAGTGCCGTTCCACACCGACTGAGACGACCCGCCGAGCAACCGCCGCCAATCCCAATAGACGCGCGGCAGCTTCGCTTCCGCAGTGGCGGCGATCGCGCGGGTGCTTATCCCGGTAAACGCCATGCCGGTTGGCAGCATCAGTCCCTTTTGAGACCCGGCGACGACGACGTCGACACCCCATTCGTCCATGCGAAAGTCCATCGACGCCAGGGACGAGATCGTATCGACGAGAAAGAGGGCCGGGTGCCGAGCGGCATCGATCGCGCGGCGCAATGCGGCGATGTCGTTGACGACGCCGGTCGAGGTCTCGTTGTGTACCACCAACACGGCCTTGATCGCGCGCTCGCGGTCCTCACGCAGCCGGCTCTCGAGCTTGGTCGGATCGGCAGCGGTGCGCCAATCATTCGGTAGGGTCTCGACCGCAAGCCCGAAGGCTTCGCCGCGCATACCCCAATTAAGCGAGAAAAAGCCGCTCTCGACGACCAGCAGCTTGTCGCCCGGTGAGAACAGATTGACGAGTGCAGCCTCCCACGCGCCGTGCCCGGATGCCGCATATGCGAGAATGGTCTGATCGGTCTTGAATACCCGCTTCAAGCCGGCAAAGCATTCTTCGGTGATGGCGCGGAACTGCGCGCCGGTGAAGTCGATCGCCCCACGATCCATTGCCCGCAATATGCGGTCCGGGATGTTGGTCGGCCCTGGATTGATGAAGAAATGGTACCCGCGACTGACCGCCATGCGTGCTCTCCAAATTCGTCCTTTTGTTTATCACCCGGCCTCCAACCGGCGCCGGCCTGGGACGAGCAGAGCATAATCGGGTCATGAAGCAATGTCTCGTCGCGCCCTCCGTAAACGCAAGAAGGCAGGACATCGTCCTGCCTTCTCTTCGGTCCGAAGACGCTCCCTAAACTTGGGCGCCGCGCTCACCCGCGACATCTTGGATCGTGACCTTACGCGTTCGCGGTTCCATAGTCACGCAAATTTTAACCATAGCTGTGAAATCGGCGCACAACGAATTCTACCAGCCAAGCGCGCGGCCGATCAGGTCGTGTGGTGCTGCGACGAGCCGCCGGGCTTCACCACGGGGTGCCCGCACGACCTCGCCCTTTGTCGGCAACATCGTGGAGGCGATCGACGCCGACGGCTCGGGCGCTTTTGGGCCGGCCGACATTCCGTTGGAGGAGGTCGACCGCATCATCGCGATCGGCTCCAATGGCATGATGAACGCCGTCGCCGAGGCGCGGCGGGCGCTTGAAGCACTTTCCCCGGCCGGGTCACCGGGCGATCGCTTCGATCAACTCGCTGATGCTGATGAAGGAGATCTGCGCGCAGTGCCTGCAATTGCAGGGCGATCCCGTCACCGGGAGCGAGACGGTAGTGTTCTCTCGCTACAACCAGGATCAGGAGATGGACCACGTCGATTTCGAGGCGCTGCACCCGGTGTCCAGGAAAAATTGAACAAGCTGTGGATCGCCCGCTGCCTGCACCACCTCGGCTGGCGCCAGCCGATGGCGGCGGACTGAGCCTGCCCGGCGGACACACCGCCTTCTGCGGGAACCATGAACTCCGGGAGGCGGAATTCGCGCGGTGCGGCGATCCCGCCTGATCCTATATAATGATACGTTCGAGAATAAAATACGGGAGAAGCAGGAGAGGTACTGCACCGGGAATTGCATGACGGAGACGAATCAATCTTATGATACCAGGGACGATAGTAGCACGCGCGATTAAAGCGCTGGCCCCGACCTGCATTGAGAAATTGAATTGAGCTGCGAATAAACTCTATCATCGATAGTGAAGTTCTCACTTTAGGAGGTTCCTAGGTTGTGACCGATAGCCCCCAGTTTCGTCCGTGGGTCAGTCCACCTCCGGCCGAGGGTGAGCGTCGAGCTGTTATGGGTTACGGGGCCCAATACGCTGTCGCGGCAGAACTCGTTTACGACCGGCTTCGTTCCGGGACGCTCGAGTGGATCCGACTCGCCGACCCGCTCGCCGGCCGGCTTGACGATCTCCAGATCGCCACTCCAGGCCGCTTGGACGCCTATCAAGTCAAGTGGAGTGAATATGACGGAACGCTCACCTTTGCGGATCTTCTTGAGAGGCCCGCTAAGTCGAAAGGGGAGCGCGGACCCAGCCTGATCGACCAGCTAGTCGACGGCTGGATGCGGCTACGTGAGCTGCATAGCCCACGATTTGTTCATGTGCATCTGGTCTCGAATGATATCGCATCACCGAATCGGACGGCATCGATCCCCAGGCCACCCTCACTTCGACCAGCCCATTTGCAAGCGTTCTTGAGGCATGGCTGGCCAACTTCTGCGGTCGCAGCAAATGCCGTGCCGGACGAATGTCAGCCGGCGCTCGAAGCAATCAGGCAGCATTGCGGACTTTGCTCTGACGACTTTCGCTCGTTCTCGCGCGCCTGTTACTTTGATCTGGGTTTTAAGCGGCATCATCTAAGCGACTCGTCCGAGGCCAGGCAAAGAGCGCGAGACGTCGACGAGCTAGCTCGCTTCTTTTTCCAGATCGTGGGTGATCCGGAGCGCCACACCGTTGAATTGAGTGCAAATCGTCTCCTCGGCCAGCTTGGGTGGGGACATCGGTTCCGGCAAAATTTCGCTCATGAGTTTCCCGTCGATGAGGCAATATATCGGCCTATTCAAGAAACGGTGGCCGACCTCGAAAGCGCCCTCTCGACGATTCGGTGGGGATACGTTGCGGTCGTTGGAACCCCCGGGTCCGGCAAGTCGACTCTCCTAACTCAGGTATTACGGTATAGGAGGGGTATCCGACTAATCCGCTATTATGCCTTCATCCCTGACGACCCGCGTCAGGGCCGAGGTGAGTCGAGTCGGTTTTTGGAAGACTTGGTACACGCTCTCCGACGTCTTGGAGTGTATGGGCCCGGAATAGCGCAGCCGAGAAGCCGGGAGGATTTCCAAAACGAGCTCGCGTCCCAGCTCACGCAGCTTGGGGAACGCTGGAAAACAGACGGTACATTGACCGTTATTGCCATCGATGGTCTTGACCATATTGAGCGTGAACAGCTCACGGTTGAAAGGTCACTCTTAAAAGATCTTCCAACGCCCGCTTCTCTGCCCGAGGGCGTCCTGTTTGTACTGGGTACTCAAAGGGCGGACCTCCACGACCTTTCGCCCCGAATTCGAGTTCACCTAGACGAACCGACGCGTACGATCATTATGCGACCACTTGATCGTGCTGCCGTATATGCCGTGGTCGACGCTGCGCTTCCATCGCTCGAACTCGTCGACGAGGACAAGTCTAGGATCCATACACTTTCGGAAGGCCACCCACTGGCTTTGAGATACATAATCGAACGTTTGCGGCAGGCCAGCAACCGACTCGCTGCGGAGAATGTCCTCGCCTCCTTAAGGCAATATGGTGGTCATATCGAAGAGGACTATCGAATTTATTGGGGTGAGGTGGCTTCCGACGACGACCTAGCGGATATCTTGGGCCTCATCTGCCGGCTTCGACAGCCATTTGATCCACAACGCCTCGCCGTGTGGCGCGGTGAACGCGTCGCGCGAAAGCTGCTGTCGCGGACGCGCCATTACTTTCGCGACACCGGAGACGGAAGCATCGCCTTCTTTCACAATAGTTTCCGGGTGTTCCTAGAGACGGAAACTGCTCGAAATCTTCTCGGGAAGTACGAACCCGATAAGAGTCGGAGCTTGCATCGTATGCTAGCCGATCTTTCGGCCGCCTCCCCGACTGAGGATGCTTTTTCTTGGGAGGAGATCTACCATCGATTTGAATCGAACGATTTCCATCAAGTGCTGGATCTTGGTACCCAAGAGCGGCTGCGGGCGCAATACTTTAACGGCCGGTCGTATGATGATATCCGCGACGATCTGAGATTGGTCCTGAGTGCCGCACGGGAACTAGACAATGGTGTGGCTGTCGTGCGCTCGCTTCTCATCGCTACAGAACTGGGGGATCGCGAAGACAAATCCGCGATCATAGCAAGATTCGAGGTAGCCCTTGAACTCGATGGCGCGGAAACCGCCGAGCGGCTGATACTGCGAGGACACGAACTGCTCGCCCCAGCGCACGATGCTTTGCAAGCCTGCCAAACTCTCTTGCAGGCCGGCCATTATGGACCCGCCAACCGCATCTTCGATGCCGCCGAGCCGCTCTCGCCTTTGGCCGGAACAGCCTACATTGAACCATTCCGAGGCAGCAACCTCAACGATATCGAGAACTGGGCTCGAGTGGCGCACCGGTTCCGTCCGTTGAGTCGGATATTGAATGCGATTAGTAATCTTAGGTCGGAGGAAGCGCAGGGAAGTGGGCTAAATCACACCGAATGGGTCCGCGACCACATTCTGAATATCGTAATCGAAGCCGTCGTTCACACAGGTGACCATACGCAGTTGGCTGAATTGCGGTCTGCACTTGAACAATCAGCTGGTCAGCATCGATTGGCACTCGCGTTCGACTTGGCAGAATGCTGGCACGCGACCGGCTCGGGGGCCATCTTACCTGATCAGCGCGTGAAGGATGCGCTCCGTAGACTGACAGCCGCAGCCGAGACCGACGCCCTCGGCCAGACCACGATCGAGGTCGCTGAGCTGGTGTTCCGGATGGGCCAAGACCGCGATACCGCGCTCAGACTAATTGATCGCATGGCGCAGCTATCGCCTTACAATCCCCTCGATTATGGCTCCCACGCCGCGATCAACGCGTTCAGTCCCAGGCTACGCCGGTGCCGCCTCTTGTCTGCTTTGGGAAAACCGATTGCACCGGATGATGCCGTTCCCGAGGCGAAGCAAGACTACGATGTTGGTACGGTACTATTCGAGCGTATGATAGTACGGATCGCGAATGTTTGGGGCCGAGCTTGGGCAGGCGAACCGCTAACATCCGGCCAGATCGTCCGGGAGCTGTTTCCAGCGCTTGTCGTCTTCGATCGCCCATGGACCGAAACACAACATTGGCATTCCTGGTATTCCTTCCGGACAGGGGCGGCCGATTACTTCCTGTGGGTTATTGCCTGCGCCGCGGCCCACAGCATCGACTGCGTTCGAGCGATCGGCCAATTCTTCCGCTCTCGTTGGGAACAAGACAGATCGTTAGAAAGGTGGCCAGTTGCGTGGCGCAGAGCTGTCGCGTTGCAGCTGTTCAGTCCAACCGATGATATTGCTGATCTAGTTAGAGATCTCGATAAACTCGAGGAAAGGACCGGGAGAAGCGGTGATCCACAGGAGCGCATAGCCGACATCCTTGCGCATGCCAAGGCCTGGATAATAGCACGCGAACCCGTGCGAGCGCGGGCTGTCCTTCCCAATATCCACAGAACCTCATTCGGAATCTGGCACCGCAAAGACGATCAGCTCACGGTTTGGGGGCGATGGCTCGCGCGTGCGGTTTTCCTCGAACCGGAGCTTGCGGGTAAAAGGATACGGTCCTACGCCGGAGCCGTAGCGCTCTGCCATAGCGAGCGCCGCGGAGGAGCGCGCTCGGCTCCCGCCCGGCTCCTTCTCCGCACAGCAGTAACTTGGCGGCCCTCTATTGCAGCCACACTTCGGAACTGGCTTCTCGACAATGCGGGCGCAGACTATGACACGACCATCGAAGGGCTTTTACTAGGGGCTCTCGACGCCGACCCTTGTCAAATAGAACTCATTTCAATAATTTTGCGCTATATATTAATTCCGTTCCAACACAGTTGTAACAAATCACTCGCGAACCTCTATGTGGCGAGGCTTTACAAATTCCGGTCTGCGGATGACACAAAAATTGCTATTAAAGAACTTGTTTCGGCGCTTGCGCGATATGCATTTCCTTCGATTCGAGGCGATTGGGTTGCAGCGGTTCTGGACGGCGTTCGACGGGCAGGGGACGACGGCTCGTGGCTTCCCCGGGCCCCTGCTGCTGAACCCGAAAACATTGATGAGCTTGATCGTCCGATCTTCACACTCTCAACCGGAGAAACGGTTGACGAGAAGGCTCTGTTGGACCGGATCTCCACGCCCGCATCTCTCGTAAATACGATGACAGAAGTCATCTCGGGAGACATTCCTTGGCAGACTGCTGTCGGGCGTCTTGACCAGCCTTTTCGCCCAATAGAGGCAGCTGCCATCGCTCAGATGCTTTGTGGATCCCCGGCGACGCCCTTCGTCCTTACTGAAATAGCTGACCGCCTTCTTCGGGAGGGTCATAGGGAGCAGGCGGTCTGTGTCTATCGAGCCGCGATTGAACGCTCAAACTCCTACGGTTGGCACCGCTTCTATGATGGTGGTTCAAAGTTGGAGCCGTTTCTTCAGCTTCTGCGCTCGGACAACGCGCGTTACCACATCGAGGCATTCTCCGCGTTCGTGTCAGATCTGATTGAGGATCAGGCAAGTTTTGCCTGGATGCTGCGGGATCTCGACACCTATCTGCCAATCCTGTTCGCGGTCGATCCACCGATAGCTGCGCTGTTCGAGGAAATCGAGCACCACTACCTGCAGCTTCATGAATTCGGCACTGGGACGGACCTACCTCCGGCCGATCTTGCCGGTGCTGAGAGCTCCATACCGGAGATGCTCATCCGATTATTGTTCAGCGAACTTGAGCGTCCAATTCAAGAGCTGAACGCCTACGCCCATCGTGCTGTTTGCGAGATCATCATAGCGAGCGCCGACAACGATCAAGCCGTCGCGGCAATTTTATCGGAATGGTTAGAAGATTCTGATGATTTGCAGTTACGCGCCCTTGCCCTGCTGCGAGATACCGCGCAGGGTCGGCCAGATTTTTGTATGAAATTCGCGAAATGCCTGGAACGGTTATACGTTTCCAATTCCATTGCTATTCGAAGGCTTGCCGGTGAGCTTGCACGAGCACTCGGCGTGGGACCCCGCGGAGGCAAGCCTCGCGGGCTCAGACTTTCGCCGATATACACCCTGGAGCTTCCGGCCCTAGCGTATGCCGAGACCAGGACGGGTATTCTCCACGCGGAGGCGGGCGAACCTCTAGCAGAAATCCCTGACCCGCTTGAGATGGTCGCCTCATGCCGTGAAGGACTGGACGCGATTGCTGTTGCCAGCCGGATCCCTCTCCAAAATCTGGTAGCCCGTATGCTGCAACTGATGCGGGAGGTTGCGCCTGTCGAGAGTTGGAACCGGCAGGCGGAGGAACATTTGCTCGAATGGCTACGTGGAATCCGACTCGAGACGGCTTATCGCCGGCCGCGAGCAGACGCTTGCCTGCGGGCATTCGCGCGGATTTGCGCCGAGCTATGGGATGCACGGTGGATCGGTCAATCAGTGCTGGCTTCCGTCCGTCATCTGATCGATCGTCGGGATACGGTTTTCTCCTTGCGCGAGCCGGCCTCACGGCCTCCGGAACTACCCGTGCCGTTTGGAATCGAGCTAAAAGCGTCTAAGCAAGATGACTGGCTTGAGGGGGCAGGGTTAGCTGCCACAAAGGGAATAGCCTGGCTCAACGATGGTCGCTATATGCTGGCGGAGCAGAGCCAATTTGTCCGACTCGAATGGTCTGTTCCGACAGAACGTCGATATTCTGCCCTTGTGCATCCGGATTGGCCGGTCAGTGACCAGCACGAGCGTCATCCAAGGCTGTTTCCATGGCGGCCAGAATGGATTCCAGCTGGATATCCCACGCTCCCCCGAGCGGCCGATGTGCCCACCACGGTCATTAGCGGATCAGTACTCGGTTTAGACGTACTTCCGACGGGCTGGCTTGCACTGAACCCCGTGATTGCCGAGGCCTGCGGCTGGAGACCATCATCTCGGCACCTGTTCGGGTGGTGGAACGGGGACGGTGAGCTCATGGTCGAGAGCGTTTGGTGGAAGGACGGATCGCTCTCGCGCCACCCACCGCGGTTTAATGATGTCTGTTCGGAAGGGTTTCTCGTTCTCGCATCGGCCAGCGCGCTCACTGCGATCGTCGAGGCGTGCGGTTACGTCGAGAGAGTTGACGTCGTCAACAGGAGCTGGAAGCCGAGCGGTCGCTCGGATGATCAGAGCGAATTTACGACGGCGATCAATCGCAGCCCCGTATGAATCGGACATCCAGCTCTCGGCTAAGTTCCCGCGTTCCCCAGGCTACGGTTGCGGCGACTATCGGCTCTAATAGCCAAGCCACGGCGGTTGTTGACCGGCCTCCAACGGGCCGGTCGTTCTGATGAGCCCGACCGGGGCACCGACCGAGACGGCGGCGGGCGAGACCGCTCTGCCGTCGGCGGTGGGCTCGGCAACGCGTTCTTGTTCTCGATTGGCGCGCAGTGGCTCGCGCGGCTCGCGCGTGCTCCATTTCGCCGGCTACAAGACCATCGCGGACCGGTAGCGGATCGAAGATATCGAGCGTGCCGCCGACTAGGTCGTCTGGTGTTGCGAGGAGATGCCCGGGTTCGCTCCCGGCCGTCCGCAGGACCTCGCCTTTGTCGGCAATGTCGTCGACGCGATCGGGGCTCGGGTCCGTCGACGGTCGCGACCACCTTCTCGTTGAGCGCGTGGACGAGAGGGCTGGCAAGCTTTACGGGCGCGGTCCGCGTGGGTTGCCGGGTTGGCCCTTCTTGAAACGGCTATGCAGCGGCGGCTTACCGCGGCCGACCTCCTGATCGCGCTTTGTCTCGGACTTTGGGGCTCGTGCCATCCTTTCCACCCCGCGTGGCGCGGACGACACCTGGGCCCGCTTGCCAACGCAAAGTTCCGCACCATATAGAAACCATGCGAAAAAGTCAATTGAGATAATTAATATGATAGCACTGATGGATCGATGCCAGCGGGCGGTCGGGCGGTTTTCGGGTTTCCCTGCCGCTTCCCTGCCGCGCCTTCGATTCGGCCGAAGAATCGCGTGCAAGATGTTGATGATAAAGACTTTCCGGTTCGAGACCCGCCGCGAAAAAAATTTTTACCCTGAGTTTCCCGGAGCGGCAGGGAAGGGGAGGGGGCGAAGGTACCCTGCCGGCCCTTCGGCGCCGTTGCCGCCTCCGGCTCGATCTCGGACGCGTCGACGGCGGCTCTGAACCGATGCGCCACCGGCGGCTCGATGGACAGGTCCCCGTGTCTTGCCTAGAGTGCGCCGCCCTACTCCGGGGTTAGGTTCGATGCGGCTTTCCGAATACTTTCTGCCCTTGTTGCGCGAGAACCCCAGCGAAGCCCAGATCGTCTCGCACCGGCTGATGCTGCGCGCCGGGATGATCCGGCAGTCGAGCGCCGGCATCTATTCCTGGCTGCCACTCGGTCTGCGCGTTCTCAAGAAGGTCGAGCAGATCGTCCGTGAGGAGCAGGATCGCGCCGGCGCCCAGGAAATCCTGATGCCGACGATCCAGCCTGCCGAGCTGTGGCGGGAGAGCGGGCGTTATGACGATTACGGCAGTGAGATGCTGCGCGTCCGCGATCGTCACGACCGCGAGATGCTCTACGGACCGACCAACGAGGAGCAGATCACCGACATCGTTCGCACCTCGATCAAGAGCTACCGCGATCTGCCGAAGAACCTTTACCACATACAATGGAAGTTCCGCGATGAGGTGCGGCCGCGCTTCGGTGTGATGCGTGGCCGCGAGTTCCTAATGAAGGACAATTACAGCTTCGATATCGATGCCGTCGGGGCGAAGCACTCTTACAACAAAATGTTCGTCGCTTATTTGCGCACCTTTGCACGGATGGGGCTGAAGGCGATCCCGATGCGCGCCGACACCGGTCCGATCGGCGGCGATCTCAGTCACGAATTCATCATCCTCGCCGAAACCGGCGAGAGTGCGGTTTATTGCGACCGTCGCTGGCTGGAGACCGACATCCTGGCCGAGGAGGTTCGTTACAGCGGGGACCTCGAGCCGTTCTTCCGCCACTGGACGAGCCTCTACGCCGCCACAGACGAAATGCACAAACCAGAGGCGTGCCCAATCCCGCCCGAGCACCTGGTGACTGCGCGGGGGATCGAAGTTGGCCACATTTTCTATTTCGGCACCAAATATTCGCGGCCTATGGATGCGGTCGTAGCCGGCCCAGACGGCAATCCGATGGCGCTTGAAATGGGGTCCTACGGTATCGGTGTATCGCGACTCGTCGGCGCTTTGATCGAGGCGAACCACGACGATGCCGGCATCATCTGGCCGGAGAGCGTCGCGCCATTTCGGGTCGGCCTGATCAATCTGCGTCCCGCCGACAAGCGGTGCCGCGCCAACGCTGACGATCTATACGACAAACTGCTCGCCGCCGGGGTCGAGGTCCTGTACGACGACCGCAACGAGTCGCCCGGCGCGAAATTTGCCACGATGGATTTGATCGGGCTCACCGATCAGTTGGTCATCGGACCGCGGGGCATCGCCGCCGGCACCGTCGAGCTGAAACACCGCCGCTCGGGGGAACGGCAGGACATTTCCGTGGAAACGGCGCTCGATCGGGTGATCGCCCGCCCTCACCCAGCCCCTCTCCCCGTGCACGGGGAGAGGAAGGGACCCGCGTAGCCGCAGGTGAGGGGACCGACAAGCAACGGGTCTCGGATGGACGCATGATCTTCGGCGCATTCGAGCGCATGGTCGCGTTCCGCTATCTGCGGGCGCGACGGCAGGAAGGCTTTGTCTCGGTCATTGCGATCTTCTCGCTGCTCGGGATCGCGCTCGGGGTTGCCACCCTGATCATCGTCATGTCGGTGATGAATGGCTTTCGCGCTGACCTGCTCGGCCGGATTCTCGGTCTCAACGGCCACCTCGGCGTCTATGCCCAAACCGGTCCGCTCGGCGATTTCGATGCTGCGGCGGCAAAAGTCAGCCAAGTCGCCGGCGTCACAGCCGTCACGCCGTTGATCGAGGGTCAGGTCATGGCTACGTCGGAGATCGGCGCCGCGGGCGCGCTGGTGCGCGGAATCCGACCGGAGGATTTCCGTCGGCGTCCTCTCGTCGCGGACCATATCGTCCAGGGCTCGCTCGCCGATTTCGAGGATGACGGTGTGGCTGTCGGCGCTCGGCTGGCGCGCCGGCTCGGGGTCGCCGTTGGCGGTGCGATCACGATAATTTCTCCGCAGGGGACCGCCACCGCCTTCGGCACGATGCCGCGGATCAAAACCTACACTGTCGTAGCACTGTTCGATGTCGGCATGTACGAATACGACAACAGCTTCATCTTTGTCCCGCTCGATGCGGCGCAGCTGTTCTTTCGCCTGCCGAACGCGGTCACCAGCCTCGAAGTCTTTGTCGCCGATCCTGATCAGGTGCACGAAAATCGCCGGCTCATCGCTGCCGCCCTCGGCGGCCACGTGCGGATCGTCGACTGGCAGCAGGCGAATTCGAGCCTGTTTAACGCCGTCGAGATCGAGCGCAATGTAATGTTTCTGATCCTGACCCTGATCATCGTCGTCGCCGCCTTCAACATCATCTCGAGCATGATCATGATGGTGAAGGACAAGGGTCGGGATATTGCGATCTTGCGCACGATGGGTGCCTCACGCGGTGCAATCCTGCGCATCTTCGTGCTGAGTGGCGCCAGCATCGGTGTCGTCGGCACGCTCGCCGGGCTGCTCCTCGGTGTCGTCTTCACCCGCAACCTCGAGGCGATCCGGCAGGCTTTGCAAAAAGTCATCGGCACCGATCTGTTCGCGGCCGAAATCTATTTCTTCACCCGCATTCCGGCGCGCCTCGATTCGGGCGAGGTAGCCGCCGTCGTAATCATGGCGCTCGCCCTCTCTTTTCTCGCCACGCTCTATCCGTCCTGGCGCGCGGCGCGCCTCGACCCGGTCGAGGCGCTGCGCTACGAGTGAACTCAGAGATGACGGCAGAGGCTGCGCTCGAGCTGCGCGGCGTCCGCCGCGCCTTCAAGCAGGCCGGAACCGAACTCGTCGTGCTGAACGGGATCGACCTTATCCTGCGGCCGGGCGAGATTGTGGCGCTGGTCGGACCATCGGGCGCGGGGAAGTCGACAATGCTGCACGTCGCCGGCCTGTTGGAGCGTCCGGATGGTGGGGCGGTGCTGATCGGCGGCGAGGATTGCGCACGCCTCAGTGACCAACGGCGGACATTGCTACGCCGCTCGGAAATCGGCTTTGTCTACCAGTTCCATCATCTGCTGCCGGAATTCTCGGCGCTCGAAAACGTCATGATGCCGCAGATGATCGCCGCGGTGCCGCGCCGGCAGGCGCGGGAAAGGGCGGCGGTGCTCCTTGAGCGGGTCGGTCTCGCGGCGCGCGCCCGACACCGGCCCGCGCGCCTCTCAGGCGGCGAGCAGCAGCGCGTCGCGATCGCTCGTGCGCTCGCCAACGACCCGAAGATCCTGCTCGGCGACGAGCCGACCGGCAACCTCGACCACGCAACCGGTGAGAGCGTGTTGGAGACGCTTCTTGACCTGGTCCGCCACAGCGGCCTCGCGGCACTGATCGCGACGCACAATCTCGAGCTCGCCCGCCGCCTCGACCGGGTTGTCGCGCTCGAAGACGGGAGGCTGAGGACCGCCGCGTAACGTGGCGATTCGCCGAACGTGCAATCACGACGAAGCGGGTCGACCCCCGGCAGGACGACAAAGCAGGGGTGTGACTGCCACGGCTGAAATCTGCAGCAGCTCGTGCGATGGTGCACGCATGCCGCTCGCCGATTTTGTTCATCTCCGCGTTCACACCGCCTATTCGCTCTCAGCCGGGGCGATCCGCATCAAAGATCTGGTCGGGTTGTGCGAGGCCGAGCGCATGCCGGCCGTGGCGGTCACCGATACTGGCAATTTATTCGGCGCGCTCGAAATCGCGACGACCTGCGCTGCGGCCGGCGTTCAGCCGATCATCGGCTGCGAGATTGCTCTCGAGCGCAGCGGCGCGCTGGAGGAGAGCCGGCCGGGCCGCGGCCTTTCTGAATCGGACCGGATTGTGCTGTTGGTGCAGAACGAGGCGGGGTACCGCAATCTGCTCGATCTGGTCAGCCGATCCTATCTCACAGGTGATGCGTCGACCGAGCCCGCGATCACCCGTTCGGACCTCGCGCAAGCCAGTGAGGGGCTCCTCTGCCTTACCGGTGGGCCGCGGGGTCCGGTCGGCCGGCTTCTAGGGGAAGGCCAAGCAGAAGCCGCCGAGGCCGTCGTGACCGAGCTCGCGGGCCTCTTTCCGAATCGGCTTTATGTCGAGCTGATGCGTCACGGGACACCGGAAGAGGTGCGGACCGAGCCGGGCCTCGTCGAGCTGGCGTATCGTCACGACTTGCCGCTCGCCGCGACCAACGACGCCTATTTTCCCGATCGCGATTTCTACGAGGCGCACGACGCGCTGCTCTGTGTCGCTGAAACTACAGTGGTCGCCGACCAGGAACGCAAACGGCTGACGCCGTACCATTTCTTCCGATCGGCCGTGGAGATGAGAGAAGTCTTCGCCGATCTGCCGGAGGCGTGCGACAACACGCTTGTCATCGCCCGTCGCTGTTCGTTCATTCCGCAACCGCGTCAACCGATCCTGCCGGTCTTTCCGACCGCCGACGGGGTCGACGACGCAACGGCACTGCGTCGCGCAGCGCGGGTCGGGTTGGACGAGCGCCTCGCCCGCGCCGAGATCGGCGAGACCGCCGCGGCACCCTATCGAGACCGCCTCGAATTCGAGCTCGACACGATCGTCCGGATGGGATTTGCCGGATATTTTCTGATCGTCTCCGACATCATCCAATGGGCAAAGCGCCAGGGCATCCCGGTCGGTCCCGGACGCGGGTCCGGAGCCGGTTCGGTTGTCGCCTGGGCTCTGACGATCACCGATCTAGACCCGCTGCGATTCGGCCTGCTGTTCGAGCGGTTTCTCAACCCCGAGCGGGTGTCGATGCCGGATTTCGACATCGATTTCTGCCAGGACCGGCGCGACGAGGTGATCCGTTACGTTCAGCAGCGATACGGGCGCGACCGCGTCGCGCAGATCATCACTTTTGGCAAGCTGCAAGCCCGCGCGGTATTGCGTGATGTCGGCCGGGTGCTCGGCGTGCCCTATGGGCAGGTGGATCGGCTGTGCAAACTTGTGCCGAACAATCCGGCGCACCCGGTCACGCTCGAACACGCGATCGCCGGCGAGCCGGCACTCCAACAGCAGCGCGACACGGACGAGACCGTGGCCCGGCTGATGACGATCGCGCTGAAGCTCGAAGGGCTCTACCGACACGCCTCGACCCATGCGGCCGGCGTGGTGATCGGCGACCGCCCGCTCACCGAACTCGTACCGCTCTACCGGGATCCGCGCTCCGACATCCCGGTCACCCAGTTCAACATGAAGTGGGTCGAACTCGCCGGCCTCGTGAAGTTCGACTTTCTCGGGCTCAAGACCCTGACGGTGCTCGCACTCGCCCGCGATCTGCTGGCCGCCCGCGGGGTCACGCTCGACCTCGGGAGTTTGCCGCTCGACGATCGCGGCGCCTACGAGTTGCTGGCGCACGGCGAGACTGTCGGTGTGTTCCAGCTCGAAGGTGCCGGCGTCCGCGACATGCTCAAGAAGCTCCGCCCCGATCGCTTCGAGGACATCATTGCGGTCGTCTCGCTCTACCGTCCGGGACCGATGGAGAACATCCCGCGCTACATCGCGGTCAAGCACGGCGAGGAGGTGGCCGACCATCTGCACCCGGCGCTCGAGGGGATCCTAAGGGAAACCCACGGGATCATGATCTACCAGGAGCAGGTCATGCAAATCGCCCAGGTTTTGGCCGGCTACAGCCTCGGGAACGCCGATTTGTTGCGCCGCGCCATGGGCAAGAAAATTCCGGCCGAGATGGAGGCGCAGCGCCAGCTGTTTATCGAAGGTGCCGTCGGTCGCGGTGTCGATGCCGGGCTTGCCGAGCACATCTTCGACCAGATGGCAAAATTCGCCGGCTACGGCTTCAACAAGTCGCATGCCGCCGCGTATGCGCTCCTTGCCTATCAAACGGCCTATCTCAAGGCCAACTACCCGGTCGAGTTCCTCGCTGCCCTGATGACCCTCGACCTCGGAAACACCGATAAGCTCAACGTGTTCCGACAGGAATTGGACCGGCTCGACATTGGTCTCCTGCCGCCCGACATCAACCGGTCGGAGGCGACGTTTGTGGTAGAGCCCGAAACCCCCACCCTTCCCTCCCCCGCAGGCGGGGGAGGGAAGGGTGGGGGCAAGCCGGCGATCCGCTATGCGCTGGCCGCGGTCAAGGGGGTGGGCGGGCAGGCGATGAGCGATCTCGTGGCCGAGCGTGCCGCCCACGGCCGCTTCAAGGATCTCTTTGATTTCGCCTGCCGTCTCGACGCCAAGAGCTTCAACCGCCGGCAATTCGAAAACCTCGCCAAGGCCGGCGCGTTCGACAGCCTGAACCCGAACCGGGCGCAGACCCTTGCCGCGGCCGAGCAGCTCTTACGCCAGGCAAGCCTGGCGGCTGAGGAGCGCGAGAGCCACCAGGAGAGCCTATTCGGCAAGTTCGATCCGAGCTTTCAGCCGCGCCCGGCCTTGCCGCTGGTGGCCGATTGGCCGCCCGTGGAGAGGCTGCAGCACGAGTTCGCGGCGATCGGCTTTTACCTGTCGAGCCATCCCCTCGACCCCTACGGCAAGAGCCTCGAACGCGCTGGCGTCATCCGCTTCGTCGAACTGCCGGCGGGGCTGGCGGCGAACGACTCAACTCGTTTCAAGCTCGCCGGCATCGTCGTCGGTAGGAAGGAGCGCAGCTCGGCGCGCGGCAACCGGTTCGCTTTTGTTCAGATGTCCGATCCGAGCGGGATTTTTGAGGTGACCCTGTTTTCCGAGATGCTGAGCGAGGCGCGAGGATTGCTCGATTCGGGCCAACCGCTGGTCGTCACGGTTGATGTGCGCAGCGGGGAGGAGAGCCTGCGCCTGACCGCGCAGAAGATCGAGCCGCTTGACGCGGTCGTCGCCCATGCCGCGGCGGGGCTCCGGGTGTTCGTCGGCGAAGTGCGAGCGCTTTCGAGCCTCAAGAGTGTAATCGCCCGCGAGGCAGGCGGCCGGGGCCGGGTCACGGTGGTTCTCGACCTGCCCTCGCGCGAGGTCGAAATCGCCATCCCCGGCGGCTTCAAGGTCGACCCGAGGACTCGCGCCGCGGTCAAGTCGCTCCCCGGCATCATCGACGTCCACGACATCTGACCGGGGGGGTCCGCGACAAAATACAACGTAAATCGCGTTCTCGGCCCAACGTAGACGTGGTGCCCGGGCAGAAGCAGGCTTTATCTCAAGAGCTTACCGCGAAAATTCGTGCCGCCCGGATCAACGAATTCGGACGCCAGGATCAACCGAATCTGCACACCTCTGAGGGAGCGAGAACAACGAAGGCCGGCGCAGCCTCTACGCGTTGATCGAGGCGAGCTCCTCGATGCGCAGGCCGCCGCGAACCCGCTTAACCAAGTCGTCAGGGTCATAGACCACACCGACAGGGTTCTTATCGGTCGCGGAACGCCCTCGCATATAGGACTTCCCTTCGGTCGCGATGGCGAAGTTGTCGACCAAGAGCTCGACCTGGTTGTTGTCGGGATCGTGGTAGTACATCGAAGTCGTGACGCCATGGTTCACGCAGCGATTCGGGCGGATGCCTATCTGTTTCAGCCGCTGATAATTGTCGATCAGATCATCTAGGCCGCCAAAGGTGAACGCGACGTGATTTAGGCCCGCGGCGTCCGGCTGCCGCTCCGCCAGCGGCCCGGGGTCGAGAAAGGCCACCCGGTGGTGCTCGTCGTCGTAGCTGATGAACGAGATGCGCTCGGCTTCGTAAAGGATCTCGGCTCCGAGCACCGTGCAGTACCAATCGATCATCTCGCGACGGCGATTGGTCTGCAGCACGATGTGCGACAACTTCTTTGGTGAGCCCATTATCGCCTCCTAATCCCATACAGAATTGTCGCGGAATGGGTGCACGGGAGGACCGAGCAAGTCAAGGACTCGGAGCGGCATGGGCGGCAAAAACCGCCGCTTTAATCGTCGCTCAGGGTTTGGAGCCCAAAAACCGGACGGCTCGTCTGCTACCAAACCCGGACATATCATCGGTTACGGACACGCGGATGCAATCTTGTTGTCATCGCCGCCCGGAAACCAGACAGTTGCGGCGGTCGAAAGCGGAATTCGGGGAATGCCGATTTTAGAAGGCATCGCATGAGTGATCTTGTGATCTTTGGTGTCAGCAACATGTTGGGCGACATTTTTGATTGCGCACTCGCCTTGGGCCACCGAATTTCTTGTGTTGTGCTCAACTGCGCCGAGGTTTTGCGTCCGCGCACGAAGAGTGTGCATGCGCGCATACGGCAACTCGCTCATCCGCCGCGGCTCGTCGACATCGACAGCTTCGTACCGCAGGAGGCCGAGATCTATGTGTTGGGGACCACCCACCCAAACCGCACCGTCCTGGTGGAGGATCTTAAGACTCGGTTCGGTATCGTTTTGGCGCCAATGGTTCACCCGACAGCCTATGTCTCTCCGCTGGCCCGGCTTGGCGAGGGCGTGTACGTCGGAGCCCAATCGGTCGTCGCGCCTGGCGCGGTGCTTCATGACCACGTATTCGTCAACCGCGGCGTCACTATCGGCCACGACACTGTGGTCGAGCCTTTCGTCCGGCTTGGTCCCGGCTGTCATGTGGCCGGCCATGTCGTCGTCGGCCGCGACACGACCATCGGCATCGGCGCCACGATCATAGAGGAGCTGGTGATCGGTTCCGGTGCCGTGGTAGCCGCCGGCGCGGTGGTCATCAACGATATCGAGGCCGGGGCATTGGTGGCGGGAGTGCCCGCCATCGCCAAACGCCGCCGCCCGGACGGGGAGGGGACATGACCATGGCGGGACCGATGCCCTTGCTGCAGGTCGGTCGTCCGTTTCTGCCCCGGGCGGAGACGCTGCTCCCGTATCTGCGCCGTATCGACGAGGCGCGCTGGTACACGAACCGCGGACCATTGGTAAAAATGTTTGAGGTGCGCCTGGCGGAACATTTTCAGATTGCGAGCGCCCGCGCCGTGCATGTGGCGACGGTTGCCTCCTGCACGACCGGGCTTATCCTGGCGCTGAAGGCAGCGGTCTGTAAGCGGCGCGGCGTCTGCCTGCTGCCGAGTTGGACCTTTGCTGCGACCGCCTGCGCCGTATCTGCCGCAGGGCTCACCGGCCACTTTGTGGATATCGAACCGGACAGCTGGTTGATCGATCGCCGGCAGCTGGCCGAGTTACTGACCCTCGCTCCAACAGAATTTGCGGCCCTGCTGCTGGTGCACCCGCCCGGGTCGGCGATCAATCTAGATCCGTGGCGTCAAGTCGCTGTCGACCACGGCTTGGCGCTGGTCGTCGACGCGGCCGATTGTTTCGATTGCGTGCGTCCGGAGCCGGGGCTGCAAGTCATCAGCCTGCATGCCACGAAGGCCCTCGGCATTGGTGAAGGCGGCTTCGTACTGTCATCCGAGGCGGAGGGGGTGGAGACTGTGCGGCGGCTCAGCAATTTCGGATTTGGCCGCGACCGGGTGGTCGATTCCCCCGGGATCAACGGCAAGATCAGCGAATATGCCGCGGCGGTCGGTCTCGCCGCCCTGGATGCTTGGCCGCAGATCGGGTCGCGGTGGCGGGATCAGGCCGACGCTTACCGCCGCGTGCTCGCCACCTATGGTCTCGACCTTCTGTTTCCCGCCGGCTCAGCCTGCGCCATCGCAATAGTCGATCTTGGCGGCCCACATGCCGCGGCGGTCGCCACCGAATTGCTGGGCGAAGGCGTCGAGACCCGGCGCTGGTGGGGTGAGGGATGTCACCGCCACCCGGCCTTCGCCGACTGGCCCCGCAGCCCCATGCCGGTTACCGAATCCCTGGCGGCGCGCGTGCTCGGCGTCCCGTTCCATCTCGACCTCACCAAATCCCAGATGAACCGGATCGGTCAATTGCTGGCCCGGGCTCTCGCTCACCGGGCACCGGCATGAAAGCGGCATCTCACACAAAGGGCCTGCGAGCTGGGAGCCGCCGGTGCCTGCCTGGAAACGCCGGGACACTGTCGGACCGAACGGAATGCGGGTGCTATGTCAATCGGCTCCTGGCTATGGCGGCCCTGAGCGACAAATTCTTCACCTGATGACACAAATATAGAAGATCACCAGTCCATGACCCGTTTTGTTGATTTTTCAAAGGGGGGAAAGTCACTCCAGGAGGCGAGCTTGCTTTACCGGCAAGGCCGATTGGACGCCGCGAGACGATTGTATCGGAGCATTTTGCAAACGAGCCCCGATAATTTCGAGTCGTTGCAAAACTTGGGGCTCATTGAGCTGAAACTAAACAAGTTCAAAGACGCGGCTGCCCTGTTCCGTCGTGCGCTACGCCAGCATCCGACCTCAGCTATAGCCTGCAACAGCCTCGGTCTCGCTCTGCAGGCGCTCGCCCAATACACCGAGGCGATGACATGGTACGAAAAGGCGCTCGCCATCGACCCTCGCTATGCCAACGCGCACCACAATCTGGGGAACCTGCTGATGAGGCTCAATCGCGTTGAGGACGCCATCGCCTCCTACGAGAAGGCGATTGCGCTCAACCCCGACCTCGACCGGGCATCAATCGTGATCGGACTCGTCGGCTGTCTGTTATCCCTGTGGCGCCTCGACGACGCAATCGCACGGCTCCGGAAGGCGCTGGTCATCGAGCCCGACGTTCCCGTCACGCACAGCGCCCTGGTGTACCTCTTGAACTTCCGCCCGCAGGAGACGCCGGAAACGCTGTTTACTGCCCATCGGGAGTGGGCCAAATTCAATGCCCCCGCAATCGAGACCCTTGATCTGCGGTTCGCCTGCGCCGCCGACCCGAACCGGCGATTGCGGGTTGGCTATGTGTCGCCGGATTTCCGCGACCACGCCGTGTACGACTTTGTCGCGCCGATGCTCGAAGCCCATGATCGACGCCAGGTCGAAGTCGTGTGCTATTCCGATGTCGCGCGGCCGGATCACTTCACCAAGCATTTGATGAACCAGGTCGAGCGTTGGATCACCATCCACGGCAAGGACGACGCTGACGTGGTCGAGCGCATCCGCAGCGACGGCATCGACATTCTGGTCGACCTTGCGGGCCATACCGCCGGCAACCGGCTCAAGGTCTTCGCTGAAAAGCCGGCCCCGGTACAGGTTGCCTGGGTGGGATATCCCGAGACTAGAGGGCTGGCGGCGATCGATTACCGGATGACCGACGCCGTTCGCGACCCGGAAGGCTCCGAGCGCTTCTCCAGCGAGAAGCTGATCCGGTTGCGGCACAGTGTCTGCTGGCGTACCCGGTTCGAAGCCGGACCTGTGCAACCGCCGCCGGTCGAGCGGACCGGCTGTATCACCTTCGGATCGTTCAATCAGCTGCACAAGATGACGCCGGAGGTCATCAGGGTGTGGGCGCGCCTGCTCCGCGCCGAACCGAGTTCGCGTCTCTTCCTCGTAGCCTCGGCGCTCGGCAACCCTTCGGTCGCTGATCGCATCGCCACCTGTTTCGCCGATGAGGGGATCGGCCGCGATCGGCTAATGCTGGAGAAAACTGTCCCGACGCCAAATCACTTGGCGCTCTATAACGAGGTCGATATTGCGCTCGACCCGTTCCCCTACAATGGTCATACCACCAGTTGCGAGGCGCTGTGGATGGGCGTCCCTGTCGTCACGATGGCGGGAGACCGGCGCGTTTCCCGAGTTGGGAGAAGTCTGCTTACGGTCGTCGATTTGCCGGAACTAATTGCCGATACGGCCGAGGCCTATGTGGAAATCGCAATATCCCTGGCGCACGATGCCCCTCGGCTCGCGGCGCTACGCGCCGGTATGCGCGAGCGATTGCGAAGCTCGGCTCTCTGCGACGTCGAGGCGATGACGCGCGCCGTCGAGACGGCGTATCGTAGCGCATGGCGTAGATGGTGCGCACAGTTCCGGCTCGCCGGCGCGTTAACTCTCTGAAATTAGGCAAAAACAAGCTCACCCCAACAATTTCCTCCGCATCTCGCGGCCCGTCGGAATCCAAACACCCCGGTTGACCGGTTCCGAGTGGCCCTTTAGGACAATCTCAGCGCGACGTAATCTCCCATCCTCGCAGGTTCCGCTGTCGGATTTTCGCATCGGCGGAAGAATTGGAAGGCCGCGTTGTTGGGTCCGGTTCATTGGTGTGCGGCCAGCGACTCAGTGGCATGCCGCCACCTGCGCGAGGCGCGCTTGCGGTAGTCGCTGACCTGGAGACCGCTGACCTCGATGTTCTTCACGACAGTTGTTGGCCTTGATCGTCGGGATGCGCCCGGCGACGAAGCCGATCACCACGAGCGCGCCGCACCAGGCAAGAGCGCGCAGCGCGGCGTGGAGCACGTCGCCGTGGAGCGGTCTGCAGCACGATGTGTGACAGCTTTTTTGGTGAGGCCATGACTTCCTACCGGTGCGGCACAGAATGATGCTGCAACCGGTGCGTGTGCGGGCCGGGCCAAGTCAAGGACCCGAGCGATATGGTGGCCAAATCACGGATGCTGTTCTAGCTCGGGTTCAGCACGGCGTGGCCTGCTCGACGCCGGTCGCGCGCCCCTAAAAGCGCCTCCCGCCAGTGGCCCGTCACCGATGGTCAGGCGGGGTCGTCAGCGAGATCAGTTTCTGAGCTGCCCGCTCCATAAAATCGAGGTGGCGGCAGCTGTCGATCAGCTCGGCGAATTGCGCATCGCCGATCGCTAGACCGGGGGTGACGGGTCGGATGCGTCTAGCTTCCTCCTCAAAGTCCCAGATGAACTCGCGGCCGGTGCCTTCGCGGGTGAAGCTCCGGCCGTCTTTGGTGAACACCGTGATCCGCGGGCCGAATAGGGTGCGGCGCACCGTTGGGATCAAGGTCACCCGGTGCATCAGGTCGAGGACCGCGGGCGGGTCGGTTTCGCCGGGGCCGGGCTGCGCGCCCCGCAATAACGGATAGCCTCGTTCGGCGGCGCCCCAGGCGGTGAAATACTGCGTGCTGCCGATTTGGGGCGGGCTGTCGATGCCGCGGCTCGGGAAAGCCGGGCTCGGATACTCGGTTTCCAGCCAGTTGACCACAGCCTCGATCCGGTCGATGTCGGCGGCGGCAATGTTGTGCTCCTCGCACAGCTTCGCCGTCACATCGACATGAGCGATGTTGTAGCCAGCGGTTGAATAGATCCGGTACAGCGTCTCGAGAAAGATCCAGTCACGGCCGAGGCCTCGTGTAGTCTCGCCGAGGTCGGCGTGGTTCGCACCGGTGAAGCTGTAGCGCAACTCGCCGCGGTTGCTGCCGGCATAAGCGTGGTAGAACCCGGCCTCACCTTCCAATGTTGTTTCGCCGCCCGGGATGCCGTGCCTGGCCAAGGCTACGGCAAGCAAAGCGTTTCGCACAGCACCGCCCTCGCGCAACGAGCGACCGCCGCTGCGCGCGCCTTCGAGGTTGCCGGCCGCCAGGTTGACGCATTGCGCGATCGCGCTGTGAACCTGATTTTCGTCAAAACCCTGCAATTTGGCAGCGGCGACCGCGGCGCCAAAGATCCCGAACACCGGCCCTGCATGAAAACCGCGCGACATGACTGTAGGGATGAACTCGGCGGCCATGCGCTCCATGACCTCGTAGCCGGCGGCGACGGCGGTCAGGAACTCTCTGCCGGAAGCGCCGGTGATTTCCGCTGCGACGAGGGCGGCCGGCAGGATAGCGATGCCCGGATGGGTCAGCATGCGGAAGGTGTCCCACTTGCCGCCGGCAAAGATCATTTCCGCATTGACGAAGGCGGCTCCGGCCTTGGTCAGCTTGCTGCCGTTGCACAACACGGTTGCGACCCCGCCGCCCCCTGCTTCTTCTTCCTGCATCAGCGCCAGAGCCTGCCGGCTCGCCGGCATGTCATGCGCGACCAGCGCCGAGCTCAGCGCCTGCAGGGTTACGCCCTTGGCCCGGTCGACGACCTCCGGAGGAAGCTTTTCGTATGCAAGGTCGGCGACGAACGCGGCGAACTCCCGGCTCAGCGACATGGCAGTTTCCTTTTACAGCCGGCCGTCGGACCCCGGCGGTGCCCGGCGCTTACTCCGACAACCACCGCTTGTAGCCCCGGCGCACCGCCTTCCCCAGCCGGTGGGCATTATCGGTCCAGTCTCGGTTGGGTGATGCGGGGGATGAGGCTTGCCTCACCCCCTTTGCCCACCTGCCGAGCCGAAAGGCGTTGTCCGTCCAGTCCCCGGCAGGAGCCCCGGCCTCTCTGAGCCGCCGCTCCAGGCGCGCCTTCAGTGCCTGTGCGTTCGCCCTCTCGTGTTCGGTGGCGGCGGGATCCGCGATTACCGCGGCCACCGCCCGCAACTTCCGATGGATACTCCCGACCGATCCGACGAGCCCAGCGATGCGCATCGTTAGTGATCCTAGCACGCCAGGCGGCGAGCGTCGATTCGGGCAACGTCTCGCCGGTGCCAGAAGCAGCCTAAGCGCGGCGCATTATGAAGATTTGCTGTGAGCCGTAAGACAACCAGATCCGTCGGGGTCTCAGGAAATCGATCCCCAGCACGAGGTCGGCATCGCTCAGCCTCACGTCGGTCACGATGATCTCGGGATCGCGGATCGTCTCTGCCCCGATTTGCAATTGCGAGAAACGGTGGACGTGTGCGGCCAGCTGCTCTGCCGCCACACCGCGCACCGTAGCCACACGGTCACGCGCCAATGCCGTTGCGCTCACCCCCAAAGCGAGCGCGGCCTGGGTCGAGAGCACGGTGAATTGCGAGCCCGTATCCACGAACGCGTCGGTCCTGCGGCCATCGAGCTGGACCGGGAAGAACAGGTGGCCGCCCATCGATCGACCCGCGTTGATCCTGGCGTAGGGTTGGGTCCAGGCCGGCGACGCACCCGGACAGGTTTGCTTTTCGTAAAGGACCATGCGATGACCCGGCAGGTCGAGATCGACGTCAAAGCTGCTCAGAGAATCGGCACCCAGCACTCCGTCGAGTGGCCCCGAGAACACGCTCGCCAGATTGACCGGAGCAACGCGGACCCGGCGCCACGGTATCGCCACTCCGCCGACGGTAAAGCTGCTCAGCTCCACCTCGCTGGTCTGCAGGGTGCCGCCAATCCCGCGCAGCTGCCTCTGAAATTCGATACGAGGGCGTTGCGCGCCGATCCGCTGGGCTACGGCAGGCGTCAAGATCGTCCCTTCGGCGCCGGTATCGAGAACCAGGGTCACCGGCACCCCGTTTGCAGACAAGGTGACGATCGGCGCATTGCGCAGGGTCGCGACCGTCGTTTCGCCCAACCGAACCGCCGCGCAGCCGCCGACGGCTGCTGCGACCGAGTGTTCAGCGGCATATCCGGCGGCCGACACCAGCGCCGTCGCGACGACCGCGCTGCTAAGCCATCGATTCATGGAGGAGGAGGTGACATTCGGCGCCGCCCTGTGCAAGGAGAGAGCAACATCACTGTGGGCTCGCTGTCGAGCATCAAGACCCTGCGGGCTTGCCTTCGGGGCCTGCGCGCCGTAAGTAACCTCGCGATACCTCACGCAGGGCCGCGGCCGCTGCCGTCTTGCAGCGGCCGCTCCGGTGTCGGTGTCTCCGAGACTGTCCGGAGCACCGATTTTCCCTGCGGCGGCTCAACCGGAGAAAGGACCGACAATGCCGATTCCTACCGCTAGCATGCGCCAGCTGCTCGAAGCCGGCGTCCATTTCGGCCACCACACCCGGCGATGGAACCCAAAGATGGCGCCGTACATTTTTGGCGTCCGCAACGGGATTCACATCATCGACCTCGAACAAACCGAGCCGATGCTGCATCAAGGGCTGCAGGCGGTCCGCGACGTCGTCGCCGGCGGCGGCCGGGTGTTGCTGGTCGGCACCAAACGCCAGGCGCAGGAGCCGGTCGCTGAAGCCGCCAAGCGCTGCGGCCAATACCACGTCAACCACCGCTGGCTCGGCGGCATGCTGACCAACTTCAAGACCATTTCCCAGTCGATCCGGCGGCTGCGCGAGGTCGAGGAACGGATCACACAGGAGCAGAGCGGGCTGACCAAGCGCGAGCTGCTGGAGCTGACGCGGCGACGCGACAAATACGAACGCGCTCTTGGCGGGATCAAGGAGATGGGGGGGCTGCCCGACATACTCTTTGTCATCGACACCAACAAGGAAGCGATCGCGGTTAGCGAGGCAAATACTCTTCGCATCCCGGTAGTGGCGATCCTCGATTCGAACTCGTCACCCGACGGCATCGCGTACCCGATCCCGGGAAACGACGATGCGATGCGGGCGATTCAGCTCTACTGCGATCTCGTATCGGGCTCCGTGCTCGATGGATTGCAGGCCGAGCTCGCAGCGTCGGGGGTCGATGTCGGCGCTCGCGCAGAGATCCCCAGTGTCAGCCTTCCTGAGGACCTCCCAGAGGAGGTTCCCGAGGAGGTACCCGAGGAGGTCCCCGGCGAGCTTGAAGTCGAAGGCGTACTCGACAGCGTACCGCCGAGCGAGGCGGAACCGGCGGCGGTCGACGGAGCTTAGACGGGAGTTTAACGCAAATGGCGGAAGTGACCGCGGCGCTGGTCAAGGAGCTGCGCGAGAAGACCGGTGCCGGTATGATGGATTGCAAGAGGGCGCTCGGCGATACCGGCGGCGATATCGAGGCCGCCGTCGACTGGCTGAGAAAGAAGGGTTTGGCAGCCGCCGCCAGCAAGGCTGGGCGGGTTGCTGCCGAAGGCCTCATCGGTGTTGCGACGCGTGGTTTCGTCGGCGCCGTCGTCGAGGTCAACTCTGAGACCGATTTCGTGGCCCGCAACAAGGAATTCCAGAGCTTCGTTCGGGTCGTCAGCCAGCTTGCTCTCGACGGCGACGGCGAGATCCCGTCACTCAAAGAGGCTGCTTATCCGGGTACCGGGCGCACGGTCGAGGCCGAGCTGACCCATCTGATCTCGACGATCGGCGAAAACCTGGTGCTTCGGCGATCGAACCGGTTGTCGGCCGGGCAGGGGGGTGTCTTCTCCTATGTTCACAACGCGCTCGGACCGGGGATTGGCAAGATCGGCGTTATCGTCGCCTTGACCTCGACTGTCTCTGCCGAGGAGCTGGCGGGGCTCGGCAAGCAATTGGCCATGCACATCGCGGCAACCACTCCGCTTTATCTCGACATCGCCTCGGTGCCTAAATCGGCACTGGACCGCGAGCGCGAGGTGTTGCGCGAACAGGCCCGTGCGACCGGGAGGCCTGAGGGGATCATCGAAAAGATGGTCGAAGGGCGGCTGCGCAAGTTCTACGAGGAGGTCGTCCTGCTCGAGCAGATTTTTGTCGTCGACCAGAAGAGCAAAATATCTCTCGTGGTCGAGGAAGCGGAGAAGACAGCCGGCGCGCCGATTCGGATAACCGGGTTCGCGCGCTTCGCCCTAGGCGAGGGGATCGATCGGCATCGCCCCGATTTCGCGGCCGAGGTGGCGGCCCAGCTCAAGAGCTGACGACGGGCCGGGTCGGCCCGAGCAAAGGCAGCCCAAGCGCTTGAGCGGAATCTTAAGTCTCAGGAGATACCACGAGAGCCGAATGCCGGCGGTTTCGCGCCCATTGTGCGCCATCGGCTGTCGAAAGGTGCTATGGGACGACCGGTTTGATGTATCCTCGACCCGATCGCGAGACTGGACCCATCCGGGCGGATCTGCGTAGGCCTTATGTCAGCCGATCTCAAGTATCGCCGCGTTCTTCTAAAGGTCTCCGGCGAGGCGTTGATGGGGACGCGGGAATATGGTCTCGATCCGGAGATGGTCGCGCGTGTCGCGGACGAAATCCAATCCGTTCACGCCCTGGGCGCCGAATTGTGCCTGGTCATCGGCGGCGGCAACATCTTTCGTGGCGTATCGGGTAGCGCTGTCGGGATGGAGCGCGCCTCCGGCGACTATATCGGCATGTTGGCCACGGTTATTAACTCGCTCGCGGTGCAGAACGAACTCGAGCAACGCGGCGTGACGACGCGGGTGCAGTCGGCCATCTCAATGCAGGCCATTTGCGAGCCTTATATTCGCCGCCGGGCATTGCGCCACCTGGAAAAAAAGCGCGTCGTTATCTTCGCCGCCGGGACCGGCAACCCGTTCTTCACGACAGATACCGCCGCGGCGTTGCGGGCTTCTGAAATGGGCTGCGATGCGTTGTTGAAGGCGACCAAGGTCGATGGCGTTTATGACGCCGATCCCAATCAGGTGCCGGGAGCGACGCGGTTCGAACGGCTCGGCTATCTCGACGTATTATCGCGCGATTTGCAGGTGATGGATGCGTCGGCAATATCGCTCGCCCGCGAGAACCGCATCCCGATCCTTGTGTTCTCGATTTTTGAGAACGGCGGTTTCGCCAAGGTCGTTCGCGGCTGCGGGCGATACACGATTATTGGCGAACCAGCTTAAAGCATCGACACGGAAAGGCAGGTCATGCCGGAAGACGTGCTCCTGAAGGATCTCCGGCGCCGCATGGACGGCGCTCTCGAAGTGTTGCGCAAGGAATTCGGAGGGTTACGAACCGGCCGCGCGTCGGCGAGCCTGCTCGAACCGATCATGGTCAACGCCTATGGCAACACCGTACCGCTCAATCAGGTGGCCGGCATCAACGTTCCCGAGCCGCGGATGATCACCGTCCAGGTATGGGACCGCGGCGTCGTCAAGGCGGTCGACAAGGCCATTCGTGAATCCGGGCTCGACCTCAACCCGCAAACCGAGGGCCAGACGATCCGCGTTCCGATCCCCGACCTGAACGAGGAACGGCGCCGCAATCTGACCCGTGTTGCAGCCAAATATGCCGAAGACGCCAGGGTATCCGTCCGTAATGTGCGGCGCGACGGGATCGAGACGTTGCGCCGGCTCGAAAAGGAGAGCGAGATCTCGCAAGACGAGCACCGCAAACAGCAGCGTGAGGTCCAGCATTTAACCGACGACTACATCAGGCGCATCGACGATGCGCTAACACAAAAGGACAGGGAGATTCTGCAGGTTTAATGTCCCGTCGGATGAGCGCAGTCGCCACACCGCGGGCGCCGCCACGGCACGTCGCGATCATCATGGACGGCAACGGCCGGTGGGCGAAGGCTCGCGGCATGCCGCGAATTGCTGGACATCGGCGCGGCGCCGAAGCGGCGCGCCGCACGGTGATCGCGGCGGCCGAGCTGGGCGTCCGCTATCTGACGCTTTTCGGATTCTCATCGGAGAACTGGAAGCGGCCGTCCGCGGAGATCGAGGATCTGATGGCGTTGCTGCGTCATTATTTGTACGGCGAGATTGCCGAATTGCATCGCAATGGCGTTCGTCTGAAGGTGATCGGGCACCTCGCCCGCCTCGCGCCGGACATCGTCAGCCTGATCGAGCACGCCGAAACCGTGACGCGCGACAATTCCCGAATTACTCTGACGATAGCCCTGTCCTACGGCGGGCGTGCTGAAATCGTTGCGGCCGTGCGGGCGATAGCGACACAGGCAGCGTGCGGGGCGCTTGCCGCTGAGGAGGTGGACGAGAATTGTATCGCCCGTCATCTCTTCACCGCGGATATTCCAGACCCGGACGTGTTAATCCGCACCAGTGGCGAGCAGCGCATCAGCAACTTTCTGCTCTGGCAATGCGCCTATTCCGAGCTGGTCTTCACTAAGACGCTGTGGCCCGATTTCTCCAAGCGCGACTTGGAGTGGGCGATCGATGAATTCTGCGGCCGGGAACGCCGGTACGGTGCGTCGGTTGGCTCACGCTGAATACAGCTCGCTACGGCCGCGTCTGCTGTCGGCGATCACGCTCGCCCCGTTTCCGATCGCGGCGATTTGGTTCGGGTCGCCTTGGCTTCCGTTACTGACCGCGCTGGCGGGCGCCGTAATGGCGTGGGAATGGGGACGACTGTGTCGTCGAGATCGCTTTGGCGCGACAGGGATCGTACTCGTGGGGGTCGTTCTCGCCACGATTGCGACGGCCACGCTCACCCCCCTCGGCTTAGCCATTGGATTGGCCCTTCTCGGTGCTGGCATCGTCTTCTGGTCTGCTCGAGGGCGACCGGATCTCCATCCGGAATGGACTGCCTTCGGTGCGCTCTGGGTAACCCTCCCTTGCATTTGCCTGCTGTGGCTCGCGCGAGGCGGCCCGAACAGCCGTGCGACCCTGTTCTGGGTCCTTGCCGTCGTGTGGGCGACCGATATCGGCGCTTACGTGATCGGCAGGACGCTCGGTGGCCCTCGGCTCGCACCCCGCTGGAGCCCGCGCAAAACCTGGGCGGGACTCGCCGGTGGCGTGGCATGCGCCGCGCTCGCCGGCTGGGCGACGGCGGTATGGCTCGGGATTTCTCCGGCGTTGCCGCTCGTGCTCCTCAGTGCGGGCCTTGCGATTGTCGAGCAGTTCGGCGATCTTGCCGAATCCGTGGCTAAGCGCAGGTTCGGCGTGAAAGACTCGAGCGGTCTCATTCCCGGCCATGGTGGCCTCCTCGACAGGCTCGACGGTCTGCTTGCCGTGATCCCGGTCGTGGCGCTGCTGACCCTGATTGACGGCCGCAGCGTCGTAACATGGCAATGACCGCACCCGATCACCTCACCGCCCGCAACGAAGGGGCGCGGCGCGTCACGATCCTCGGTTCCACCGGCTCCGTCGGGCAGAACACCGTCGATCTGCTGTTGCGCAATCCGGAGGCGTTCGAGGTCGAGGGCCTTACCGCCAACCGGAACCCGGCCCGTTTGGCCGAGCAAGCGCGCGCGTTGCGGGCGCGGTTCGCGGCGATCGCCGACCCCGTTCATTATCCGGCGCTGAAGGAGGCACTCGCCGGTACCGGGATCGAGACGGCCTGTGGCGCGCAGGCCGTTGTCGAGGCCGCGTTGCGTCCCGCCGACTGGGTGATGGCGGCAATCGTTGGGGCGGCTGGGCTGGCACCAACCTGGGCGGCGATCCAGCGCGGCTCCATCGTCGCTTTGGCCAACAAAGAAGCTCTCGTGTGCGCCGGCGCCCTTGTCATGCAGGAAGTTACCCGCTGCCACGCGACGTTGTTGCCGGTTGACAGCGAGCACAATGCGATCTGGCAATGCTTCGATCTCGCCCGAGTAGACGCAATCGAACGGATCATTCTGACGGCGAGCGGCGGCCCGTTCCGTGAGCGAAGCTTCGAGGACATGCGGGGGGTCACGCCGCAACAGGCCGTCGCCCATCCAAATTGGAGCATGGGGCCCAAGATCTCGGTCGATTCGGCAACAATGATGAATAAGGGGCTCGAGCTCATCGAGGCCCATCATCTCTTCCAGCTGCCGTTGGATCGCGTCGAAATCGTCGTTCATCCCCAGTCGATCGTTCATGGCGCGGTGGTCTACCGCGACGGCTCGGTGCTGGCGCAACTTGGGTCACCCGACATGCGCACCCCTATCGCTTATGCGCTCGCTTGGCCGGATCGACTTGAGACGCCGACCAAGCGGCTCGACCTGACGGCGATCGGTCGGCTTACGTTCGAGCCGCCTGACGAGCGACGGTTCCCTGCTCTGCGGGTCGCCCGGGAGGCGCTGATCCGCGGCGGCTGCTGTCCAACCGTCTTGAACGCGGCGAATGAAACCGCGGTTCATGCCTTTCTGGAGGGCCGCATCGGATTTCTCGAAATCGTCGAAACGGTGGAGCGGACGCTCGATCAGCTGCCGGATGGCAAGCTTGAATCCCTCGACGACGTCTATCATTTCGATGCAACGGCGCGCGATGTCGCCGCCAGGCTTTCGGGCCCCACCACCTTTCTGCGCACCCTGCGCTAACGGATCTGCAATGATAGAGTTTCTGCAGCACAGCCTGACGTACATCGTCCCGTTTCTATTGATCCTCACGGTGCTCGTGTTTGTTCACGAATTCGGGCACTACTTGATCGCGCGCTTGAATGGAGTCCGGGTCGAGGTTTTCTCGATCGGATTTGGCTCGGAGTTGTTCGGGTGGTGGGACAGCGCCGGGACGCGGTGGAAATTCAGCACGATCCCGCTTGGCGGGTACGTCAAGATGTTTGGCGACGCCGATGCCAGCTCCGGGCTTCCAGCTGCGGGGCTTGCGCGACTTGCTCAAACGGAGCGGGAGGTCTCGTTCCATTACAAGCGGCTCGGCCAACGGGCGGCGATCGTCGCTGCCGGGCCCGCGGCGAATTTCGTGTTTGCGATTGTTGTCTTGGCCATTCTGTTCATGACCTTCGGCCAACCCTTTACGCCGGCTGAAGTCGGACAGGTGCAGCCGGGCAGCGCGGCCGAACAGGGCGGCATTCAGCCCGGCGACGTGGTGCTCAGCATCGACGGACGATCTATCGCGCGTTTCGAGGATGTGCAGCAGGCGGTTCGCCTCAATCCCGGCATACCGATGGCTATCGTGGTCAGGCGCGACGGTCGAGAGATCGAACTTCACGTCACGCCGAGTCGGACTGAGTTGACCGATCGCTTCGGTAATCATTACGAAGTCGGCCTGCTCGGCATCACGCGCAGCGGGATGGAGTACGTCAAACGGGATCCGCTGACCGCGCTGCTGCAGGCCGGGACCGAGACCTGGGATCTTTCCGTTGGGACGCTGAAGGCGATGTGGCAGATCGTCATCGGAACGCGTGCCGTCGACGAACTCGGGGGGCCGCTCCGTATTGCTCAGATGTCCGGAGAGGTCGCCCAGGGTGGGATCGTCGCGATACTGTGGTTCATGGCGGTCCTGTCGATTAATCTTGGATTGATAAACCTGTTCCCGGTCCCGGTTCTCGATGGCGGACACCTGCTGTACTATGCAGCCGAAGCGGTGCGCGGGAAACCCCTGGGGCAGCGGGCGCAGGAATACGGCTTTCGCATCGGACTGGCCTTGGTGCTGACGTTGATGGTGTTCGCGACCTGGAATGATCTCGTCCATCTCCGAATCGTGGAGTTTGTCAAAGGCCTTGTAACCTAAGGCGATCGAAGACCCGGGGGGCGGATGACAACCGGGGTGGGGGTGTTTTGCGTTGCATCCGCTTAACGCCCGTATGGTGGGCGTTGCTCGGCGCGATCCTTTTGATTGCGGTCGCGGCGCCGCGACCGGTCGGGGCGCAGACCGTCGGGGCGCAAACTGGGGCTCGTGGCCCTGCGCTCGCTCAAATGGGCGGGGGGACGATAGGCGATATCCGAATCGAGGGGGTGCAGCGGATCGAGCCCGAAACAGTTCGCTCTTATCTGCTTATCCAACCGGGCGATGCGTGGGACGACGAACGCGTGGACAAGTCGCTTAAGGCGTTGTTCGCTACCGGTCTGTTTGCCGATGTCAATCTAAGCCGGGTCGGTAACACCCTGGTCGTCAAGGTGGTAGAAAACCCGATCATCAATCGTATCGCCTTCGAAGGCAACCACAAGCTCGACGAGAAGGATCTCAATGCCGAGATCCAGTTGCGCCCGCGTGTCGTTTATACCCGCTCTCGGGTGCAGAGCGATGTCAAGCGCATCCTCGATCTCTATCGCCGGCACGGACGATTCGGAGCAACCGTCGAACCAAAGGTCATTCAACTTTCCGAAAACAGAGTTGATCTCGTCTTCGAGATCAACGAGGGCGAGTTTACTGGTGTACGAGGCATTAATTTTATTGGAAATCATGAGTTCAGCGAAGGCAAACTTCGCGGGATTATCCAAACAAAAGAAAGCCGTTGGTATCGGTTTCTATCGACTGATGACACTTACGATCCGGATCGTTTGACTTACGATCGCGAGCTGTTACGAAAGTTCTACCTGACGGAAGGGTATGCTGATTTTCATGTGGTTTCGGCGGTTGCCGAGCTGACCCCGGATCGCGACGGCTTTATCGTTACCTTCACCCTCGACGAGGGCGAGCGCTATCGCTTCGGCAAGGTCGACGTCGATATCAAGCTCAAGGATTTACCGCCGGATGCAGTGCTCCCGCTTTTGACGGTCCATTCCGGCGACTGGTACAATGCCGATGCTGTCGAAAAGTCGATCTCGGTTCTAACTGAAGCGCTGGGCAATAGAGGGTATGCCTTTGTCGAGATCAAGCCCAACATTACCCGAAATCGTGAAGACCACACTATCGATATTACTTTCGGCGTGCAGGAGGGCCCACAGGTTTACGTCGAGCGGATCGACATTGTTGGCAACGTTCGCACACTCGACAAGGTGATACGCCGCGAGTTCCAGCTGGTCGAGGGCGATGCCTTTAACACTACCAAGATGCAACGCTCGCAGCAGCGCATCAAGAATCTCGGCTTCTTTAAGAAGGTTGAGGTGACAAATGCCCAGGGATCGGCGCCGGACAAGACGGTGGTGACCGCCGAGGTTGAAGAACAATCGACGGGGGAACTCTCCTTGGGACTCGGCTTCTCGACGACCGACGGTCCGCTCGCCGATGTCAACATTCGCGAACGGAATTTTCTCGGACGCGGCCAAGATCTGCGAATCGGGGCCGTGGTTTCTTTACGGTCTCAGCAGATCGACCTTAGTTTTACAGAGCCCTATTTCTTGGATAAAAATATCGCGGCTGGAGTCGATATTTTTGAGGTCAAGACTAGCCCAACAGCGAATTTTTTTAGCGGGGTGACGCCTCCATACCAACAATTCTCCTACGGCGGGGCGCTTCGTGCCGGCTACCAGATCACGGACAACCTGCGTCAGACATTCAAATACACGGCACGATCCGACGATATTATAAATCTTCAGAGCAACACATCGGTGTTCATCGTTCTCGAATCGGGGCAGCACACGACCTCGGAGATCGGTCAGGTTCTGCTGTACGATCGCCGGGACGATCGGCTCGACCCGTCGAGCGGCTATTTCGCGTCGATTGGTAATGACTTTGCCGGCGTCGGCTTTGGCGTGGACTATGTGCGCAATAAAGCGAACTTTGGCTATTACTACTCAGTGGCACCGGAATGGGTGCTGGGTCTGACCGGTGAAGTGGGCGACATTTTCGGCTGGAATGGCCAAAATGTGCTCCTTCAGGATCGGTTCTTTGTCGGGGGCGACAATTTGCGCGGCTTTCAAAGCGCCGGCATTGGGCCCCGCGATTCGATCAGCGGCGACGCTCTGGGCGGTCAGAAGTATTATGTCGGTTCCGTCACCTTGGGGGTGCCGCTCGGGCTACCCAAGGAGCTCGGGTTGAGCGGACGCGTCTTTACCGATTTCGGCACTCTGTATCAAATCGAGCCGACCAACATTGTGTTAACTCCCGCTCAGTTGGCGCAAACAGGGGGCATCCAGCCGCAAGTCGAACAAAGCCCCGCTACTCGCGTGAGCGCTGGTATCGGGGTATCGTGGAAGTCTCCGGTCGGTCCTGTCCGCCTCGATCTCGCCTACCCGATCAAGAAGGAAGGTTTCGACAAGACCCAATTTTTCAGAGTCAGCTTCGGGACGAAGTTCTGATGATGCAATGGTATTCTCGCCTCTCGACGCCGTTGTTGCTATTCCTGTGCTTTCTCGGCGGCAGCGCCGTTGCGCAAGCGCCACCGGCGCCCTCGCCGCCAACCCAGGCCCCCCAACCGCCAGCCCAGACGCCCCCCCCGCCCCCCGCACCGTTGTCCACGGCTCAGAACCTGACGATTATGGTCGTCGACGTTCAGGCGCTCTTGCAAAATTCGAAGGCGGCCAAGATGGCTCGTGGTCAGATCGAACAAAAGCGCGGCGAGTACACTAAGGAGATTTCGCACCAGGAGGAGTCCCTGCGCGCCGAACGTGACGCATTGCAGCGGCAGCAAGCGTCGCTTTCGCCGGAAGCGTTGAATCAGAAGGGGCGCGATTTTCAACAGAAAGTCAATGATCTTGAACGGAATGTTCAAGGTAAACGGCAAGCCCTCGAGAAATCCAATGGCGATGCGCTTCAAAAAATTCAGGAGGAGATGCTTAAGATCATCGCTGATATTGCCAAACAGCGAAAGGCCAACCTGGTGTTTCAACGGACCGATCTCGTGCTTTTCGACCAGGCGTTCGATGTGACGGACGAGGTCCTGCAAAAGCTGGACGAGCAGATGCCGACCCTCACGGTTAACTTCGTCGCGCCGGTGCCTCCTAGCGCGAGTGCCTCACCCCCGGCCCCTGCTGTGCCGAGCAGCCCGGCGGCCCCCAACCCCAAGCCCAAGAAGAAGTGATACAGGGCCGGACTGATCCGGCGGAGGACAGATGGCCGATCCGCGCTTCTTCGATCGAGCCGGGCCCTTCACGCTCGAAGCACTCGCCGCGCTGAGCGGCGCGCGGGTGCTGGATCCGCAGGGGGGTGGTAGGCGGCTATATCGCGATGTGGGTCCGCTCGAAACGGCCGGCCCGGAGGAGGTGAGCTTTCTCGAAAATCGGAAATATTTAGAAACGTTCATTCGCTCTCGAGCCGGAGCGGCGTTCGTCGACGAGCATGTCGCCGGACGCGCGCCGCCCGGGATGGCGCTGCTTGTGAGCAACGAACCTTACCGGGCTTATGCTCTCGCCGCGCAGGCCTTCTACCCCGCACGGCTGATTATCCCTCGCCGTGCACCGTCGGCGGTGATCGATCGGACGGCAAGCGTGCCCGAGGATTGCGATGTCGGACCAAATGCTGTGATCGAGCAAGGTGCGCGGCTAGGGCGACGCTGCCAGGTCGGGGCGAACACCGTAATCGGCGACGGGGTAGAAGTTGGCGACGACTGCCGAATTGGCCCTAATGTCACACTCAGTCATTGCGTGATCGGATCGCGCGTCGTGCTGCACCCGGGTGTGCGGATCGGCCAGGAAGGGTTCGGTTTCGCGCCCGATCCGGCGGGTCCGATCAAAGTCCCTCAGCTCGGGCGGGTCCTGATCGGCGATGATGTGGACATCGGGGCCAACACCACGATCGATCGAGGGTCGGGCCCCGACACCGTGATCGGTCCAGGTTCGATGATTGATAATCTAGTACAAATCGGGCACAACGTCATTCTCGGGCGATGTTGCATCCTCGCCGGTCAGGTCGGAATCTCCGGAAGCACCAGGCTCGACGATTTTGTTATGGTCGGGGGGCAAGGGGGGCTAGCCGGCCATTTGCATATCGGGAGCGGAGCACGGATTGCCGCCAAGAGCGGGATCATGCGCGACATACCGGCCGGAGAGACGGTGTGCGGTAGTCCCGCGGTTCCGCTAACTGAATTTATGAGGCAGACGGCTGTGCTGCAACGTCTCGCCAGGAAGAAAGACAAGTTATGATCGATCCGGCTTGCGCCGAGGAGCAAATCACGCAAGTCGATGTTCAGCGGATCATGGAAATGATTCCGCATCGCCATCCATTTTTAATGATCGACAAGGTCGTTGACATGGTGGCGAACCAGCGGGCGACCGGCATCAAGAACGTGTCGATCAACGAAAATTATTTTCAGGGCCATTTCCCGGCGCGGCCCGTGATGCCGGGAGTGCTGATCATCGAGGCGATGGCGCAAACCGCCGCGGTCCTGGTAGTCCATACGCTGGGCCCCGAATCGGAAGGCAAGCTGGTCTATTTCATGAGTGTCGACAATGCCCGGTTTCGGCGTCCGGTGTTTCCCGGCGACCGGCTCGATGTGCACGTCACCAAGCAGCGTCATCGCGGCAATGTCTGGAAGTTCGAGGGCAGGGCAAAGGTCGGGGACAATTTGATGGCCGAAGCCGTATTTGCGGCGATGATTCTGAACGAATAGACAATCAGCGATGCCGCAGATCCACCCTACGGCCATCATCGCGCCGGGGGCGATGCTGGCTCAAGATGTCGTCGTCGGGCCCTATTGCATCGTCGGCGAGCATGTCACCCTCGACGCTGGGGTCAAGCTTCGCTCGCATGTGGTGGTCGACGGCCGCACAACGGTCGGGGCGGGCACGCGCATTTTCCCGTTTGCCTCGATCGGCCTCGAACCGCAGGATCTCAAATATCGCGGGGAGGAGTCTGCGCTCGTCATCGGGCGCAATAACTGGATCCGCGAGTATGTAACTATGAACCCGGGGACGGCCGGAGGCGGGATGGTCACCCGCGTGGGCGATAGCTGCCTATTCATGGTCGGGGTGCATATCGCGCACGACTGCCGGATCGCCGACCATGTGATAATGGCAAATAATGCCACTCTCGCGGGCCACGTCGTTATCGATGACTATGCTGTTCTCGGCGGACTCTGCGCCATCCATCAGTACGTCCGGATCGGTAGGCATGCGATGATCGGCGGCATGTCGGGCGTCGAGCGCGATGTCATTCCTTACGGCCAGGTGATGGGGGACCGGGCGAGGCTTTGCGGGCTGAACATCATCGGCATGCAGCGCCGCGGCTTCAGTCGTGAGGATATCCAAGGACTCCGCAACGCCTACCAATTCTTGTTCTCCTCGGACGGCACGCTGAGCGATCGTATAAACGAGACTGCCGAGCGCTTCAGTGGTATCGCGCCTGTCGATGATATCCTTGATTTCATCCGCACGGACTCAAGCCGCGCCATATGTCAGCCGAAAGGGGCAAATGACGGGTAGGCTCGGCATCGTGGCCGGAGGCGGCCGGCTGCCGCAGCGTCTCGTCGAATCCTGCCGAGCCGCCGGACGCGACGTCTTTGTCTTGGCGCTGGAGGGGGCGGCCGAGCCGGAAACAGTGCGCGGCGTACCGCATGCGTGGTGCCGCATAGGTGCGGCCGCAATGGGCCTTGCCCTGTTGCGCGAAAACAACGTTACGGAACTTGTTCTGGCCGGCGGCATCCGGCGCCCATCGCTGCGCACACTGCGCCCGGATTGGCGGGCGGCCAAACTGTTCGCCCGCATCGGTTACCGCACCCTTGGTGATGACGGCCTGTTGTCGGCAGTCGTAAGCGAGCTCGAGCAAGAGGGTTTTCGGGTGCTCGACGTAGATCAGCTTCTCGATGGGGAGTTTGTCGCCGAAGGTCCGCTCGGCAAGATCCATCCGGATCTGCAATCCGAGGCGGATATCGAGCGTGGGCTGCGCATTGCGCGGGCAATCGGCACCCTTGATATCGGCCAGGCAGTCGTCGTTCAACAGGGCCTCGTTCTTGGTGTCGAAGCGATAGAAGGGACCGACGAACTCCTCCGTCGATGCGCAGCACTTCGCCGCGAAGGGCCGGGAGGGGTGCTGGTCAAGGTTGAAAAGCCGGGTCAGGAACGCCGCGCCGACCGGCCGACAATCGGGCCGCGTACCGTCGCACTCGCGGCAGAAGTCGGGTTGCGCGGCATCGCGGTCGAGGCTGACGTTACGATCGTGCTCGATCGCCCAGAGGTCATCCATCGCGCCGACCGCGCGGGAATATTCGTGGTGGGCCTCCGCCGGCCGTGACCGAAAGCCGGACGCTTTTCATCTTTTTTGTTACCGGCGAACCCTCTGGCGACGCGCTCGGCGGTAGACTGATCGCGGCCTTGCGACAGCGCACCGGCGGACACCTCCGGATCGCCGGGATCGGCGGCGAGTGCATGCAGGAGGAAGGTCTCAAGAGCATCGTTCCGCTCGACGATCTGGCGGTGATGGGGGTGGCCGAAGTGCTCCCTCGGGCACCGGTTATCCTGCGGCGAGTGCGCGAGACGGTTGCGGCTATCCGCGAGCTCCGACCCGACGCCGTCGTGACGATCGATAGCTCGGGGTTCAGTTGGCGTATCGCGCACCGACTGCGCCGATGCGGCGAGACCATGCCGCTTATTCATTACGTCGCCCCGATGGTCTGGGCGTGGCGCGCCGGGCGGGCTCGGCGGATGGCACGCTGGTACGATCATCTGATGACTTTGCTGCCGTTCGAGCCACCCTATTTTGAGCGGGTCGGATTGTCTTGCTGCTATGTCGGCCACCCGGTTCTCGAAAGCGGTGCCGACCGCGGTAACGGCGGTCGGTTTCGAGCAACACACGGGCTGACCGAGGATGATTTGCTGATCACGGCGCTGCCGGGCAGCAGGGGCGCGGAAGTGACGCGCCTGGCGCCGATTTTCGGCGACGCGCTAAACCGCTTGGAGAGCCTGATCGGCCGGTTTCGCGTGGTTGTGCCGACGGTTGAGACGGTCGCGGCCCGGGTCGCTGACGCCGTGAGCGGCTGGTCGGGAACTCCGATCATCGTGCAGCGGAGCGAGGAGAAGTACGATGCGTTTGCCGCGAGCTGCGCCGCGCTCGCCGCATCGGGCTCGGTCGCGCTAGAACTGGCCTTGGCCAAGTTACCGATGGTCGTCGGGTATCGTCTCAATCCGCTAACCGAAAAATTTCTCGAACGGGTGCTGCAAGTTCGAGAGGTAAACCTCGTCAACCTGCTCCTCGGAAAGCCGCTGGTTTGCGAGTTGCTCGGGCCGAATTGCACGCCCGATAGCCTCGCTGCAGCGATGGCCGATCTCATGAGGGACGAACGGGTTCGCGCGGCGCACCGCCAAGGGTATGATGAGGTGAGGCGGCGCCTGGAGGCAGGCGGCGCGTCGCCGAGCCTGCGTGCCGCCGACCAAGTCCTCAAGATCGTTGCCGCCCGCCGGTGCGGCGGTCCCGCACTCACAGCCGTATCACGAAGGAATTCTCGATGACGATGACAGATGTGGCCGACGTGTCCAGGCCGATACCCGACGCCGACAAGTTCCGCCTCCTGCACACGATGATCCGGGTGCGCGATCTCGACGCGTCGTTGAACTTCTACACCAACCTGCTCGGAATGAAACTGCTGCGCAAACGCGATTATCCGACCGGAAAGTTCACACTCGCCTTTGTCGGTTACGGTGACGAGAGCAACAACACGGTGATCGAGCTAACCCATAATTGGGGCCAAGCGGAGCCTTATGACTTGGGCAGCGCCTTTGGTCATCTGGCGGTCGGGGTTCCCGACGTCTACAAGACCTGCGAGCGTCTTGCCGCGTCAGGCGTCAAGATCCCGCGGCCGGCTGGTCCCATGGCGCATGGCGGGTCGGTCATCGCCTTTATTGAAGACCCGGACGGCTACCGGATCGAGCTGGTCCAGCGCTCCTAGCACCGCAAGCGCCACCTGCGGGTGTCAACAGGCTGTCTCTTTGGACTCGGATCAGGGGGACCGCCTTATCAGAGAGACCCCATCCTCGCCTTGGGCGGAAAGGCCGAGAACGAGGCGCGCGACCTCAGCCGGGCGATGCAGAATGATCAGCCTGCCGCCGAATGCCGCGACCGCCGCGAGATGTCGAGATCGATCTTCGCGGCGGTAGCGCCAAACATACCTTAGGAACGAGAGGTCGAAACGCTCTGGGCTACCGGGCGCCATATCTTCCCGAGTTCGCCCGAGAGAGCGGGCCACGCGAAGCAGCACGCGGCCGAGACAGACCCAGGTCGGGAAATCCAGAAAGATGACGGTATCCGCGGCAGTAAGCCGTAGCATCAGCGTACCGCCGTAGTTGCCGTCCATGACCCATCGCGGCTGCGCAATGAGTGCGCCAACCTCGCGGCGCCACGTCTCCCGGTCGGGCTCTTGCCAGCCGGGCCGCCAATAGTGCTGGTCCAGATGGATTATCGGTAGACCGGTAATCCGGCCGACTTGCCGCGCCAGGGCCGACTTTCCGGCACCGCAACAGCCGAGGATGAGGATCTTCCTCAAGGCCGCGCGATTATGCCCCTATCCACCTCTCTCCGGACAGCGATCCGGGCGTCGGCACCTTCTGCCACATTGCGTAAGCGCCCGCCCGACCGGGGTGGATGAGGGTAAGTCAGGCCCGCCGCTCAACCGGCACAAAATGGCGCGAGGTAGAACCCGTAAAGAGCTGGCGCGGACGGCCGATCTTCGAATCCGGGTCCTCGATCATCTCGGTCCACTGGGCGACCCAGCCAACCGTGCGCGCAATCGCGAAGAGCACCGTGAACATCGAGGTCGGAAAGCCCATCGCTCGCAGGATTATCCCCGAATAAAAATCTACGTTCGGATAAAGTTTCCGCGTGATGAAATAATCGTCGTTCAGCGCGATCTTTTCGAGCTCCATCGCGAGGTCGAGCAATGGCTCATTCTTGATACCGAGTACGTCGAGCACCTCGTGGCAGCTGTCGCGCAAAATGTGCGCCCGAGGATCATAATTATGGTAAACTCGATGACCGAAACCGAACAGTATTTCGTGATTGTGCTTGTCTTTGACCTGGCTGATGAACTCCTTGATCCCTGATTTGTCGCCGATCCGGGCCAGCATCTTGAGCACCGCCTCGTTGGCGCCGCCATGTGCCGGCCCCCATAACGAAGCAATCCCAGCGGCGATGCAGGCAAACGGGTTAGCCCCGCTCGACCCGGCGTTGCGCACCGTGGCAGTCGAAGCGTTTTGTTCGTGATCGGCATGCAGGATGAAAATGCGGTCCATTGCCCGCGCCAGCACTGGATTGACCTTGTACTCCTCGCACGGCACAGCCCAAGCCATATGGAGGAAGTTTTCGGCATAGCTCAGCGAGTTCTGCGGATAGATGAAGGGCTGGCCCAGCGAATATTTGAAGGCCATGGCTGCGATCGTCGGCATCTTGGCGATCAGGCGGTAGGAAGCCACCATCCGCTGATAGGGATCATGGATGTCGGTCGAATCGTGATAGAAGGCCGAGAGAGCGCCGACCACGCCGCACAGTACCGCCATCGGATGCGCGTCGCGGCGGAAGCCGCGGAAAAAGGTCGTCAGCTGCTCGTGCACCATAGTGTGATGGGTGATGTCGTGGACGAACTGCTGCTTCTCCTTTGCGGTCGGCAGTTCCCCGTTGAGCAGGAGATAGGCGACCTCGAGGAAATCGCTCTTCTCCGCCAATTCCTCGATCGGGTAGCCGCGATAGAGCAATATCCCTTCGTCGCCGTCGATATAGGTGATGCTCGAGCGACAGGCGGCGGTTGCCATAAAGCCGGGATCGTAGGTGAAGTGCCCGGTTTGCGCGTAGAGCTTGCGGATGTCGATGACCCGCGGGCCGATGGTCCCGCCCAACACCGGAAGCTCGACCGACTTTCCGGTTTCATTGTCGGTCAACGTCACCGTTCCGGTCACCATGTTGTTGCCGTCCATCGATCCACCTCTGTCGCTGCGCCCGCAGGCGGTTGCCGGATTTCGGCAGGAAAATAGGCTCCTGACGCCCGATTAGCAAACACGGGCATCAGGTTGATGGTGCCGCACTCGCCGCATCGGCGATCCGTCCCAGGGTCTCCTCGCGCCCCAGCACCTCCATCACCTCGAAGATGCCGGGAGAGGCCAACGAGCCGGTCAGGGCGGCGCGCAGCGGCTGCGCCAGCGAAGCGAGCTTTGCCCCGTTTTCGGCGGCGAACTCGCGGATGCATCCTTCGAGAGCATCCCCCTGCCACGCGACGCATTCGAGCCTCTGGAGCAGGCCGGCAAGCAGGCGGCGCGCCTCGGACGTAAACAGCTTCGCCGCCTTGTCATCGGGACGGATCGGTCGCGGCTTAACGAGAAAGAGCGCGTTGGTCGCGAGTTCGGCCAACGTCTTGGGGCGCAGCTTCAGCTCGGGCATCGCCCGCAAGAGGCGGGCACGATGCTCTTCCAATAAGGGCCGGCTCAACATCTTTTCGAGTCGTGGCGCGACGAGATCGCTCAGGCGCTCGTCTGCAGCGACACGGATGTAGTGCCCGTTGAGATTGTCCAGCTTGGCGAAATCGAACCGAGCCGGCGCCCGGCCGACGGCGTCCAAGTCGAACCACGCGATCGCCTGTTTGGTCGATATGATTTCGTTGTCGCCGTGGCTCCAGCCGAGCCGCAGCAGGTAGTTGCGCACCGCCTCGGGCAGATAGCCGAGATCGCGATAGGCATCGATGCCGACGGCGCCGTGCCGCTTCGACATCTTGGTACCGTCCGGCCCGTGAATCAGCGGCACATGGGCGAATTCAGGGATTGACCAGTCGAGCGCATGATAGATCTGTGTCTGCCGAAAGGCGTTGTTGAGGTGGTCATCACCGCGGATCACATGGGTAACTACCATGTCGTGGTCGTCGACCACGACGGAGAGATTGTAAGTCGGGGTGCCATCGGCCCGCAGGATGATCAGATCGTCGAGTTCGCTGTTCTCGACCGTGACATTGCCTTGCACCTGATCTCGGATCGTCGTCGCGCCTTGCTGCGGTGCCTTCAGCCTGATGACAGGCGGTACCCCCGGCGGTGCCTCGGCGGGATTGCGGTCGCGCCACGTCCCGTCATAGCGCGCCGACCGCCGCTCGGCGCGGGCCCTCTCACGCATCGCCTCGAGCTCCGCGGGCGTGCAATAGCAATAATAGGCGCGACCGGCGGCGAGCAGCTGCCGTGCGATCTCGGCGTGCCGTGCGGCGCGGGCGGACTGGTAGACGATTTCGTCGTCCCACGAGAGGCCGAGCCAATCGAGCCCCTCGACGATCGCCGACATCGCCTCCGGTGTCGACCGCGCTCGGTCGGTGTCTTCGATGCGCAGCCGAAAGGCGCCGCCGTGATGCCGCGCGAAGAGCCAATTGAACAGCGCAGTCCGGGCCCCGCCGATGTGCAGGAAGCCGGTGGGCGAGGGGGCAAAGCGGACAGTGACGGTCATCCCCGGAGGATGGGAAGGGGCCCCAGAGATATCAACGATCGAGCAGCTCGTGGTCGCGAAACATCTCGCGCAAGCGGGTCTTCATCAGCTTGCCGGTGGCCGTATGAGGCAGTTCCGGCACGATCACCACGTCGTCCGGGAGCATCCAGCGTGGAAAATGGCGGGCGAGAAGCGCGATCAGATCATCACGATCGGGACGGCAGCCGGGTCGGGGCGCTACAATCAGCAGCGGCCTTTCGCCCCAGCGGGGATGGGGCACGGCGATCACCGCGGCTTCGGCGACATCATTATGCGCTAGCGCCGCGTTCTCCAGCTCAATCGAGCTGATCCACTCACCGCCGGACTTGATGACGTCCTTGGACCGATCGACGATCTGCATGTACCCGTCGGGATCGATGGTCGCGACGTCCCCAGTGTGCAGCCAACCGTCTGCTTCGACCGCGGCATGGCTGGCTTCCTCGTCATCGAAATAGCCGCTGATGATCCACGGCCCGCGCACCATGACCTCGCCGAACGAAGTGCCGTCATGCGGCAAGATGCGGCCGTTGTCGTCTAAGATCTTCATTTCGACGCCGAAGACCGGGCGTCCCGCTTTGGCCTTGATCGCCCGCTGCCCGGCAGCATCGAGCGTCAGGTGCTTGGCCTTCAACGCAGAGACGGTGCCGAGCGGGCTCATTTCGGTCATCCCCCAGCCTTGCACCATGGTGATGCCACGGTCCTCGAACGCCTCGGTCAACGTGGGCGGCACCGCCGCGCCGCCGGACAGCACGCCGCGCAAAGTCGTGCAGCGCGCCCCGGTTGCCTCCAAATGCGCAGCAAAGCCGAGCCAGATAGTCGGCACCCCGAGGCTCAAAGTCACACCTTCGGCCTCGAACAGCTCGTAGAGGCTCGCACCGTCGAGAAGCGTGCCGGGAAACACTAGCTTCGCGCCGTTGATCGGAGCGGTGTAGGGGGTTGCCCAGCCGCAGGCATGAAACAGCGGCACGACTGGGCAGACGACATCGGCCGCCGTCATCGGGATCGCGTGCGGCAACGAGGCGCCGAGCGCGTGCAGGATGGTCGAACGATGGCTGTAGAGCACGCCCTTCGGCCGCCCCGTCGTCCCTGAGGTGTAACATAGTGCCGACGCCGTGCGTTCGTCGAACTCGGGCCAGTCGAACTCCTCGCTCTCGCCGGCGATTAAGTCGTCATAGAGGGCCAGCACCGAAAGCGATGTCTCGGCGTCGCTCAGCAGCACGATGCGGCAGTCCTTGGGGAATTGCGGCGCGAGGCGCTCGACGAGCGGAATGAAGGTCGTGTCTATAAAGAGGAGGCGGTCCGCCGCATGGTTGACAATGTACACGATCTGGTCATCGAACAGCCGCGGGTTGATCGTATGACAGATGGCGCCTATACCCGAGATGCCGTAATACAGCTCGAAATGCCGGAAGGTATTCCAGGCGAGGGTGCCTACTCTGTCACTGGGCTTGATCCCGAGCCGCAACAGCGCGCGGGCGAGCCGCTTGGATCGGCGCTCGGCCTCGGCATAGGTGTAGCGATGGATCGCTCCTTCGACGGTTCGCGAGACGATCTCGGTGCCGCGATGATAGGTTGCCGCGTGGGTGAGGATCGCCGATATGAGGAGCGGCCGCTCCGACATCACCCCCAGCATCGGTCTTCTCCTGCGCTGCCGCCGCAACGCCTGTTCATAGACCAGTAGATCCGGGCCCGACTGGCCCGCAAGAGAGCAGATCGGCGGCAGAAAGGCTCAGAACCGTCGCATCAGCGCCACAAGACGCCCCTGAATTTTGACGCGGTCAGGCCCGAAGATCCGGGTCTCGTACGCCTTGTTGGCCGGTTCGAGCGCGATCGATGCGCCACGGCGGCGCAACCGTTTCAAAGTGACCTCTTCATTATCGATCAGGGCGACGACGACGGCGCCATTTTCGGCAGTATCGCTGCGCTGGACGATGACCGTGTCGCCGTCGAGGATCCCGGCATCGATCATGCTGTCACCCGCGACCTCGAGCGCGTAGTGCTCGCTGCTGCGGCTGAGCATGCTTGCCGGCACCCCGACCGTCGTGCTCTGGTCGCGCAATGCCTCGATCGGCGTGCCGGCGGCAATCCGGCCATAAAGGGGCAGCTCCACGGCCGCGACATCTGGGGCGACCGGCGCGCCTGGCAGCGAGCCCGTAAAATCTCCGCGGATCACGGTCGGCGAGAAGCGGCTGCGTTCGCTGGCCACCCCCGCGGCGCTCTCCTCTGGCAACCTTACTACCTCCAGGGCCCGGGCACGATGCGGCAGCCGCCTGATGAATCCGCGCTCCTCGAGCCCGCTGACGAGGCGATGAATACCGGATTTTGATTTGAGGCTCAGGGCGTCCTTCATCTCGTCGAACGACGGCGAGATGCCTGTCGCGGTCAGTCGCTGGTTGATGAACAGCAGCAACTCGCGCTGCTTCTTGGTCAACATGGGACCCCCAACTCTGCGAGGTGGAACGAATCCTAAACGCTGGAGGTCTGTTCTACTTGCGTTCGCACCTCTCGTCAAGCACGGCAAAGCGGGTCAGATCGGCAGCACCGCATCAGGAAACCGGATGATCGGCACGATTGTCCCGGCCGCGACAGCAGGGGCGTGCGGCTGGCGGACCACCAGGCAGTCGGCCGCGGCTAGCAACCGCATCATCGAGCTGTCCTGCACCTCGAACGGGAACACCTCGAGCGTGCCGTCGGCCGTGCGCACAAGTCTCGACCGCAGATAATCCTGCCGCCGATCGTTTTTCTGAAGCGCCACGCCGAGGCGGGCGGTCGACCACTCTTCGGTCTCTGAGGGCATACCACTCAACCGGCTGAGCGCGGGCTTGAGAAAGAGCAGCGCGCAGACCAGGGTCGAAACCGGGTTGCCGGGGAGGCCAATCAATGGCGTTCCACGGTAGCGTCCGACCATCAGCGGCTTGCCCGGCCGCATCGCGATCTGCCAGAAATCGAGCTCGAACCCGTCGACCGCGAGAGCCTCGCGCACCAGATCGTGTTCGCCGACCGAAACTCCGCCGGTCGTCACCAAGAGATCGACCCCACTCGCCGCCGCGGCGACTCGACGAAGTGCCGCCGGATCGTCCGGGGCGTTGCCGACCGACACCGTCACGCCGCCGCAGGCGGCGACAACAGCGGCCAGCGAGAGGCTGTTCGAGCTGACGATCTGGTGCGGCCCGATTGGATCGCCGGGCATCACGATCTCGTCGCCGGTCGACAGGATGCCGATGCGCGGGCGGCGATGGACGAAGAGCCACGGCCGGTTCATCGCCGCCAGCAGGCCGATGTCGCGCGCGGTGAGCCGCCGCCCCGACCGCAGCAAGACCTCGCCTTCGGCGAAATCGAGACCCTCGCGCCGGACGTAGCGGCCGCGCGGTGCGCCTTCGAGCACCCGGACCTGGTCGCCATTACGTTGCGTGTCCTCCTGGATGACGATCGTGTCGGTGCCCGCCGGCAGCGGCGCCCCGGTGAAGATGCGCGCCGCTTCACCGGCACCGACATGCCCGCCGAACCCGGCCCCAGCCGGCACCTCGGCGACAATGCGCAATTCGACCGGGATCGCTGCCAGATCCTCGGCGCGTACCGCATAGCCGTCCATCGCCGAGACCGCGAAGGGCGGCTGGGTTCTGCGTGCCTCGACGTCCTCGGCAAGGACGCGACCGAGCCCGTCGACCAGCGAAATCTGCTCGGGCGGCAGTGCGGTGAGCGGTTCGAGCAGACGCGCCAGAGCTTCTTCGACGGAAATCACGGCTCTGCCTCCCAATCCCCCGACCGGCCACCCGATTTGCGCAGGAGACGCAAATCGGTGATCACCATCCCGCGGTCGACGGCTTTGCACATGTCGTAAACCGTCAAGGCGGCCACACTCGCTGCAGTCAACGCTTCCATCTCGACCCCGGTGCGCCCGCGCAACCGGCAAGTCGCGGTGATCTCGACCGCCGATCGCTCGGGCCGACAGGCGAGTTCGACGCTAATCGAAGCGAGGGCGAGCGGATGGCACAGCGGGATCAGCTCGGCGGTGCGCTTTGCGGCCATGATCCCGGCGAGACGGGCGACGGCGAGCACATCGCCCTTTGCGACATCTCCGGAGCGGATGCGTTCGAGCGTATCCCGGCGCATTACAACGCGCGCACCGGCGGCCGCCACCCGGTCTGTCTCGGCCTTATCGGAGACATCGACCATTCGGGCGCGGCCTTCGGCGTCGAGATGCGAGAACGCCGGACCGACAGGCGGAAGACGCAGCAGACGCCGCGTCGCCGCGACGACATCGGGCTCGCGCATCAAGGTTTCACCGATCAGAAAGCAGCGTGCGCCCGCGGCGACGAGGCGGTCGAGATCCTCGGCTCGGCGAATTCCGCTTTCGGCCACAACGAGACGGTCCGCCGGCACCTCGGGGGCCAGCCGCTCGGTGGTGGCGAGATCGGTCTCGAGCGTCTTCAGATTGCGGTTGTTGATGCCGATCATTCGCACGCCGAGCCGCAATGCGCGATCGAGCTCGGCCCCGTCATGCACCTCGGCCAGGATTTCGAGACCGAGCTCGGCCGCCGCTGTTGCAAGTTCGGATGCCAGCGGGTCGGACAGCGCCGCCATGATCAGCAACACGCAATCGGCGCCGATATGGCGGCTCTCGAGGATCTGGTAGGGGTCGAGAATGAAATCCTTGCGCAGCACCGGCAGAACGACTGCGCGGCGCACCGCTCGCAAATCGTCATCGCTGCCCTGAAAGTAGGGGGTGTCGGTCAGCACCGATAGGCAGCTCGCGCCGCCCGCCGCGTAGGCATGCGCCAAGGCGGGCGCATCGAAATCGCTGCGGATCAGCCCGGCGCTCGGCGAGGCCTTCTTGATCTCGGCGATCAAGCCATAGCGCCCCTCGACGAGGTGCCCTTCGAGTGTCGCCGCGAAGGGCCGCACCGGCGGGGCCTCGGCTAGCGTAGCAAGCAGTGCGGCCTCGGGGAACGCCGCCTTGGCGCGTGCCACATGGGCGCGCTTCTCGGCACAGATCTCCGCGAGCACGTCTTTCATTCGGCCGTGGCCTCGGCCTCGGCCGGCATATTGGTACGCGTGACGAGGTCCTCGAGCACCCGACGTGCGGCCCCCGAATCGAGCGACCGGGCGGCCAGCTCGATGCCGCCTTCGAGAGTATCGGCGCGCCCGGCGATGACCAAGGCGGCACCGCTGTTGAGCAGCACGATATCGCGCAACGGACCGCCTGAGCCGGCGAGCAAGTCCCGCATCAGCCGGGCGTTGTGCGCCGGCGCGCCGCCGCGCAGATCCTCGAGCCGCGCCGGTGGCAGACCGACGTCCTGGGCGACGACTTCGAAGGTCTCGACCTTGCCGTCTTCGAGTGCCGCGACCGTCGTCACGCCGGCGGTGGTTAGCTCGTCGAGACCGGAGCCGTGCACGACCCAGGCGCGCTCCAGGCCGAGCCGTCCCAGCACCTCTGCCATCGGCCGCACCCATTCGGGCGCGAACACCCCGACGAGCTGGCGCTGCGCGTTGGCCGGGCTCGACAACGGGCCGAGCAGGTTGAAGATCGTCCGTGTGCCGAGCTCGACGCGGGTCGGTGCGACGTGGCGGGTAGCGCTGTGATGGCGCGGCGCCATCAAAAAACCGATGCCGATCTCCCAGAGGCAGCGGCGGACGATCGCGAAATCGGCGTCGATGTTGACGCCGAGCGCGGTTAGCACATCGGCCGATCCCGACTGCGAGGAGAGCGCGCGATTGCCGTGCTTGGCGACAGGAACCCCACAACCGGCGACGACCAGCGCACTCGCGGTCGAGATGTTGAAGCTGCCGGAGGCGTCCCCGCCGGTGCCGCAAGTGTCGATCGCCCCGGGCGGTGCCTCGACCGCGAGCGCTTTTGCCCGCATGATCCGCGCCGCTCCGGCGATCTCCTCGACGGTCTCGCCGCGCACCCTGAGCGCCATCAGAAAGGCGCCGATCTGCGAGGCGGTCGCGTTCCCGCTCATGATGATGTCGAACGCCGCCTCCGCCTGGGCCTCGCTCAGGCTGCGGCCCGCGGCGACGTGTGCCAGCAGCGGTTTCAGATCGGCGCTGTCGACGGGTGGCATGGGACCCTTATACCAGCCTGCGGCACCGGACGGAAACGCCGGTAGGTCGTCACGGACTGCGCGTACGCCGCAGATCGCGCCCGACCCGCTAAACTTCGTCGGCGTGCTCACCCGGCGCCAGGTCGCGCTGCTCTTGCCGGTCGCGGGCGACCCCTCAAAAAAAGGGAGGCCAACGATCGCCGAGCCGGCGGCGGCGACGGCGCCGAAGGGGCGAAAGACGGCAGGGTAGCGCCGCCCCTCCCTCTCCCTGCCGCTCCGGGAAACTCAGGGTAAAAAATTTTTTCTGAACGCGACCGCACCGAAAAATCCTTTCTGACCAATATCTTGCACGCAAATTGCCGGCCGAATCGATGGCGCGGCAGGGAACCGGCAGGGAAACCCGAAAACCGTCGGATCCGTTTTGCATCCGTTCCGATCAGTGCTGTCATAGTAATTATGTATTGACTTTTTCTCATAACCGCAATATGGTACGCAACTCTGCTTTGGCAAGCGGGGTGCCGCGCGGGCTGGCAAGGATGGCAGGAGCCCCATCTCCGAGACAACGCGCGATCGCTAGGTCGACCGCGGCAAGCCGACGGTGCATAGCCGTTTCAAGAAAGGCCAGTCCGGCAACCCGCGCGGACCGCGCCCGAAAAACTTGACTGCGCCGCTGGTCGATGCGCTCGACGAGAAGGTGGTCGTGACCCATTTCCCGACGCGTCGGGAGGGAGGGCTCTGAGGGACGAAGAACGCGGTCTGAGGGAGCGAGCAGGGAGAACGGAGGCGCCCGCTCGGCACCCTGATCCGAACCATGAACATACGCCTCGATCGTGGCGCCGGGATGGCGGTAGCGGCAGGCGTTGCATTGCTCGCGGGTTTGCGGTCGAATCGCTGGTCCTGAACGGGAAGGGGCCGATGGCGGCGGAGTTCCGCGTCTTCCTCTCGGCGGTGACGAGCGAGTTCGGCGCGGCGCGCGACGCCGTCGCGAACGACCTGCAGGCGCGCGACCTGCAATTGCGGGTGCAGCGCAGCTTCCGCCAGGAGCCGGGTGCCGACACCATGCTGCAGCTGCTGCACGACTACATCCGCGAGTGCAGCGCCGTCGTCTGCGTGATCGGCGCCCGCAGCGGCGCCTGCCCGTCGCCGGCGGCAGCGGCGCAGTTTGCGCACCTGCTACCGCCCGGCATCACCGAGGCTTCCTACACCCAATGGGAGTTCTTCTTCGCCGGTGCCTATAAGCGCCGGCGGTCGCTCTACATCGCCGCCGCCGACTATCCCCCGCACCGGGACGCGCCGAGCGGCGACGATTTCCCCGAATTGCAGGCGGCCTTCATCGGCCACATCGAGGCTCTGGACCTGCACTACACCCCGTTCTCCAACCACGACCAGCTGCGCGCCGAGGTCCTGAAGGAGCCATGGCCGGAGAAGCTGCGCGCCCAGCCGATCGTCCTGCCCTATGCCAGCCTCGGCACCCTGTTCAAGGGCCGTGAGGCGTTTCTGGGCCGGCTGCGCGGGAGCCTGACGCGCGGGGATGGCGGTGCGATGGCGACCGTCAGCAAGGCGCTCTGCGGGATGGGCGGCATCGGCAAGACGCGGACGGCGGTCGAATATGCCTGGGCCTATCGCGCGGACTACTCGGCGCTGCTGTTCGCGCAGGCCGATGCGCCCGAGGAATTGCGGCGCAACCTGGCGAGCCTCGCCGAGCCACTGGTGTTGGCGGAACGCGAGGCGGCCGAGGAGGAGGTGCGGCTTAACGCCGTGCTGGCTTGGCTCGCGGCTAACCCCGGCTGGCTGTTGATCCTCGACAATATCGACGCGCCTACCGCACTGACGGAGGCGGACCGGCTGATGGGCCGGCTTGCCGGCGGCCACGTGCTCCTGACCAGTCGGCTCGATCGCTTCGCGCGCCAGGTCGAGCCGCTCCAGGTGGATGTGCTGAGCCCGGAAGCGGCTGCCGCCTTTCTGCTCGAGGCGAGCGATGTGCGCCGGCGCAAGATGGCGGACGACGATGCCGCAGCGCGCGAGCTGGCCGACGAACTGGGCCGGCTCGCATTGGCCTTGGAGCAGGCGGCGGCGACGATCGAGAAATTGCGCTGCGGCTTCCGCCGCTACCTCGAAATCTGGCAGAGCAACCGCGACAAGGTAGTCGGCTGGGCAAGGCCGGAGATCACCGGCTATCACCACGCGGTCGCCGTCACATGGCAGACCTCGGTCGATCAATTGACCGAGATCGGCCGGCATCTGCTTGAGCGGCTGGCGTTTCTCGCACCGGATCCGGTGCCGATGTTCCTGTTGGACGTGGCGGTCCCGGACGCGGAAGCCGAGGACCTACACGAGGCACTCACCGATCTTACCGCCGTCTCGCTGGTGGCGCAGGAGGCCGAGGAAGAGCGGGTCTCGGTGCATCGCCTGGTGCAGGACGTAACCCGGCGCAGCCTCGATGCGACGCAATCGCGGCAGCGCGTGACCGAGACGCTCGCGTGGGTGGACGCCGCCTTCAGCGGCAACCCGCAGGACGTGCGCACCTGGCCACGGCTGGATCCGCTCGCCCCCCACGCCCTGAGCGCCACCCAATGGGCGGATAGAGCGGAGATCGCAGAACCCACCGCGGGGCTAATGTGCCAGCTCGGCCGCCTGTTTCATACGAAATCGCTGCACGCGCGGGCGGAACCGCTCTATCGCCGGGCATTGGCGATGGCCGAGGCGAGCTTAGGGCCGGACCATCGAAACGTCGCGACCGACCTCCACAACCTCGCTCTATTGCTAAAAGATACCAACCGGCTGGCCGAGGCCGATCCGCTAATTCGCCGAGCATTGGCGATCGACGAGGCGAGCTGCGGGCCCGACCATCCGAATGTCGCGAGAGACCTCAACAACCTCGCCGATTTGCTGCGAGCCACCAACCGGCTCGCCGAGGCGGAGCCGCTCTATCGGCGGGCATTGGCGATCGACGAAGCGAGCTTCGGGCCCGACCATCCAACCGTCGCGATTCGCCTCAACAATCTCGCCGTGTTGCTGTGGGACACCAACCGCTTGGCCGAGGCCGAACCGCTCTATCGCCGGGCATTGACGATTGCTGAAGCAGGCTTCGGCCCCGGCCACCCAGCTGTCGCCCAGTACCTCAACAACCTCGCCGCGTTGCTGCGAGCCACCGACCGTCCGGCCGAGGCCGAACCGCTCTACCGCCGGGCATTGGCGATCGACGAGGCGAGCTTAGGGCCGGACCATCCCACCGTCGCGGTACGCCTCAACAACCTCGCCCGATTGCTGCAAGCCACCAACCGGATGGCCGACGCAGAACCGCTCTATCGCCGTGCGCTGGCGATCGACGAGGCGAGCTTAGGGCCGCACCATCCCGCCGTCGCGACTCTCCTAAGAAACCTCGCCCGATTGCTGCAAGCAACTGACCGGCTGGCCGAGGCGGAGCCGCTGATGAGCCGAATGGTGGCCATCTTCGTCGATTTCGAGCGCAAAACCGGGCACCGGCATCCGCTTCGAGATGGGGCGTTCGATAACTATGCTGGCCTACTAGCGGCGATGGGCAAGGGCGAGGCGGAGATCAGGGCCGCGATCGCCGGTGTTACGGCCGCGGGCACCTGAGCCGGAAGGGCACCGATGACGGCGGCGTTCCGCGTGTTTCTCTCGGCGGTGACGAGCGAGTTCGGCACGGCGCGCGGTGAGGTGGCGAACGACCTGCAGGCGCGCGACCTACAGCTGCGAGTGCAGCGCAGCTTCCGCCAGGAGCCGGGCGCCGACACCCTGCTGCGGCTATTGCACGACTATATCCGCGATTGCAGCGCCGTCGTCTGCGTAATCGGCAGGCGCAGCGGCGCTTGCCCATCGCCGGCCGCGGCGGCGGACTTCGCGCATCTGCTGCCCTCGGGCATCACCGCCGCGTCCTATACCCAGTGGGAGTTCTTCTTCGCCCGCGCCCACAAGCGGCGGCTGTCGCTCTACATCGCCGCCGCCGATTACCCTCCGGACGCGCCCAGCGGCGACGATTTTCCCGGGTTGCAGGCGGCCTTCATAGAGCACATCAAGGCGAAGGATCTGCACTGCATCCCGTTCTCCAACCGCGACCAGGTGCGCGCCGAGGTGCTGAGGGAGCCGTGGCCGGAAAGGCTCCGGGCCAAACCGATCGTGCTGCCCTATGCCAGCCTCGGCAGCCTGTTCAAGGGCCGCGAGGCGTTTCTGCACCGATTGCGCGAGAGCCTGACGCGCGCGGAGGGCGGTACGACGGCGATCGTCAGCAAGGCGGTCTACGGGCTGGGCGGCATCGGCAAGACGCGGGCGGCGGTCGAATATGCCTGGACCTATCGCGAGGACTACACGGCGCTGTTGTTCGCGCAGGCCGAATCGCCCGAGGAGTTGCGGCGTAACCTGGCGGGCTTCGCCGGGCCGCTGCTCCTGCCGGAGCACGAGGCGACCGAGGAGGAGGTGCGGCTCAACGCCGTGCTGGGCTGGCTCGGGGCCAATCCCGGCTGGCTGTTGATCCTCGACAATGTGGATGCGGTCCCCGCGCTGGCGGAGGCGGACCGGCTGATGGGTCGGCTCGCCGGCGGGCATGTGCTGCTGACCAGCCGGCTCGACCGCTTCGCGCGGCAGGTCGAGCCGCTCGAGCTGGATGTGCTGAGTCCAGACGCGGCCGCCGCCTTTCTGCTGGAGGCGACCGCGCGGCGCCGCAAGGCGGCGGACGACGATGCGCAGGCGCGCGAGCTAGCCGAGGAGCTGGGCCGGCTGGCACTGGCCCTGGAACAGGCGGCGGCGACGATCGACAAATTGCGCTGCGGCTTCCGCCGCTATCTCGAAATCTGGCGGAGCAGTCGCGAGAAAGTCGTCGGCTGGGCGCGCCCCGAGATCACCGGCTACCACCATGCGGTCGCCGCGACCTGGCAGACCTCGGTCGACCAATTGACCGAGGTCGGACAGCATCTGCTTGAGCGGGTGGCGTTTCTCGCACCGGATCCGATTCCGATGTTTCTTCTCGACGTGCCGGTCCCCGATGCAGGGGCCGAGGATCTACACGAAGCGCTCAACGATCTCGTAGCCGTCTCGCTGGCGAAGCGCGAAGGCGAGGGCGAGCGGTTCGCGGTGCATCGCCTGGTGCAGGACGCCACGCGCCGGAGCCTCGACCCGGCGGCATCGCATCAACGGGTCACCGAGGCGCTCGGCTGGGTGAACGCCGCTTTCGTCGGCAGCCCGCAGGATGTGCGCAGCTGGCCCCGTCTCGACCCGCTCGCTCCCCATGCACAAAACGCGGCCTACCGAGCGGATGCGGGCGGGATCGCGCAACCCACGGCGCGGCTTATGGATCAGCTGGGCCTATTGCTTCACACGAAATCACTGCACGCGCAGGCTGAACCGCTCTATCGGCGGGCGCTGGCGATCGAGGAGACGAGCTTCGGGCCGGACCATCCGGAGGTCGCCACCGACCTCAACAACCTCGCCGGATTGCTGCAAGCCACGAACCGGCTGGCCGAGGCCGAACCGCTCTATCGCCGGGCGCTGGCGATCGACGAGGCGAGCTTCGGGCCAGACCATCATAAGGTCGCCACCGAGCTCAACAACCTCGCGGGATTGCTGCAGGACACCAACCGGCTGGCCGAGGCCGAACTACTATATCGCCGGGCATTGGCGATCGACGAGGCGAGCTTCGGGCCGGACCATCCGGAGGTCGCTACCGACCTCAACAACCTCGCCCTATTGCTGCGAGCCACCAACCGGCTGGCCGAGGCAGAACCGCTCTATCGCCGGGCGCTGGCGATCGACGAGGCGAGCTTGGGGCCGGACCATCCCACCGTCGCGAGCTTCCTCAACAACCTGGCCCAATTGCTACGAGCTACCAACTGGCTGGCCGAGGCCGAACCACTCTATCGCCGAGCGTTGGCGATCGACGAGGCGGGCCTCGGGCCGGACCACCCCAACGTCGCGATACACCTCAAAAATCTCGCCCTATTGCTCCGAGACACCAACCGCTTGGCCGAGGCGGAACCGCTGATGCGCCGGGCATTAGCGATCGGAGGCGAACTTTGGGTCCGACCATCCCACCGTCGCGAGAGACCTCAACAACCTGGCCCAATTGCTGAAAGACACCAACCGACTGGCCGAGGCGGAACCGCTGATGCGCCAAGCATTGGCGATCCACGAGGCGAGCTTCGGGCCGGACCATCCTACCGTCGCGATCTGTCTCAACAACCTCGCCGGATTGCTACAAGTCACTGACCGGCTGGCCGAGGCGGAGCGGCTAATGCGTCGAATGGTCGCCATCTTTATCGAGTTCGAGCGCAAAACCGGGCACCCGCACCCGCATCGCGATGCGGCGCAGCGCAACTACGCCGGTCTGCTGACCGAGATGGGCAAGACCGAGACGGAGATCGAGGCGGCCATCGTCAGCCTGACGGCCGGGGGGTGCGCCGGAGGCCCTCAGTAGCGCGGCGGATATGGCGAGTATGAGGGCGGATATGCTGAATACGGCGGCGGATACTGCGGCCCACTGCTCAACTGGTTGAGTTCCTGTCGATTCAAGTCAGTGGCGCTGCTAGACGGGCGCGGCGCATAGCCCGGGGACGGGGCGTAAGCCGGCGACGGTGGGTAATAGGACGGTGGCGGGGCTGTCCGGGACGCCATGCACTGCGAATAATAGGCGTTATACTGCTGCGGCGCATACCCCGCTGCGTTCTGGGCATTGGCGACGCCGGCGGTGCCGCCGAGAACCGCGCCCGAGGCCGCTCCGATACCGGCGCCGCGGCCGCCGCCGACCGCACCGCCGATCGCGGCTCCGAGACCGGCGCCGAGAAGCGTGCTGCCGAAGGCCTGGGCATTCGCCTGGCCTTGCAACGCGGCAACCTGCTGGCCGGCATATTGCCGGCACGCCTGATCGTCGTAATAGGATTGTGCCATCGCGCCGGTGCTCGTCATCAGCACCGCCAAGCCCGCGGCGACGAAGCTCGTCTTGACCGGTCTCATCAAAATTCTCCTCGGCATCCCGCCGTCCAGAATTGTGCCGTCTGGAGATTAACATTGCGTGAGGCTCGGTCGATCCCGAGGATCGGCTTGCGGCGCTTTATTCGCCGGGCCTGGCGGCGTAGCATTCCCATCCGAACACCTTCAGTGGGGTGCGATCCATGGAATTTGGTGCTGGCATCTTCTTCACCGACTATTCGATTTCGCCGGCCGATTTGGCGGTGGCGCTGGAGGAGCGGGGCTTAGATGTGCTGTGGGCGCCCGAGCATTCGCACATTCCGAGCTCGCGGCGAACCCCGGCGCCGGGGGGTGGCGAGTTGGCCAAGCGCTATTACGACGTGATGGATCCCTTCGTCACGCTTTCCGCCGCCGCCGCGGCGACCAAGCGGCTCAAGATCGGCACCGGCGTGTGTCTCGTCATCCAGCGCGACACGATCCAGACGGCTAAGCAGGTTGCGTCGATCGATCAGATCTCGGGCGGGCGTTTCTTGTTCGGCATAGGCGGCGGCTGGAACGCCGAGGAGATGGAAGACCACGGCACCGTGTTCACGACCCGCTTCAAGCGCATGCGCGAGCAGATCGAGGCGATGACCGAAATCTGGACCAACGAGAAGGCGGAGTATCACGGCGACATCGTCGACTTCCCGCCAATGATGACCTGGCCCAAGCCGGTGCAGAAGCCGCGCCCGCCGGTCCTCGTCGGCGGCGCCTTCCCGTGGGCGGCACGCCGCGCGATCCGCTATGGTGACGGCTGGTTTCCGATCGCCGGGGGTGCGCGCTACGGCGATCCGCTCGACTATCTGCCGCGCTTCCGCCAGATGGCCGAGGAGGCCGGCCGTGACCCGCGCTCTCTGCCCGTGACTTTGGGCGGCGCTCCGGAAGATCCGGATCTGTTGAAGCGCTACCGCGATCTCGGCGTGGTCCGGGTGAACTTTGCGGTGCCGCCGGCCAAGGCCGACGAGGTGCTGCCGATCCTCGACCGGCTGGCCAAGCTGAAGCGGCAATTTCAGGCTTAGCATAACCGCTGCCCCTCACCCTCCCGCTTCGCGGGTCCCTCCCTCTCCCCGCTCGCGGGGAGAGGGTTGGGGTGAGGGGCCGCAAGCGACAGTGCACAGCACAATAAATCGATAGGAGGACGCAATGGAACCGATCGTCGGCAGCGGAAAATATACCTACAAGGTGAACGAGGAGTGGCAACGCCCGCCGGCCGGGCTCGATGTCCGAGCCTGCGCCGTATCGGTCGACTCGCAGGACCGGGTCTATTGCTTCAACCGGAACGCCGAGCATCCTGTCGTGATCTTCGATCGCGACGGCAATTTTCTGTCGTCCTGGGGCGCCGGGCTGTTCACCTTTCCGCATGCGATCCGCATTGTCCAGGAGAATGGGCAGGACGTCGTCTGGCTGTGCGACGAGCACCACCACCAGTTCCAGAAATTCACCACCGACGGGAAGTTGTTGCAGACCATCGGAGAAAAGGGCGCGCGCTCCGACACCGGCGTGCCGGAAGACGATTTCAGCTCGCAGGCCTGGCGCAAGGTCACGCATGGCGGCCGCCCGTTCAACCTGCCGACCGACATCGCCTTCGCCCCCGACGGCTCGATGTTCATGACCGACGGCTACGGCAATTCTCGGGTGCACAAATTCTCGCCCAACGCCAAGTACCAGTTCTCCTGGGGCGAGCCGGGTACCGCGCCGGGCCAATTCAATCTGCCGCACGGCGTATGGATCGATCGGCGCGGCCGGGTCCTGGTGGCCGACCGCGAAAACGACCGGGTGCAGGTGTTCGACCAGAATGGCAAATTGCTGTCCGTCTGGTCGACCGAATTGATCGGCCCGGCGTTCTTCTACGTCGACGATGACGACGTCGTTTACATCCCCGAGCACAATGGCGGCAGGATCAGTATTTTGACCCTCGACGGCGAGCGCCTGGCGCGCTGGGGAGACGGCCCGGTCAATCGCTCCTGTCATGGGATCTGGGTCGACTCGCACAGCGACCTCTACGTCGTGCAGCCGGGCGCGTGGGGACGCGTCCGGCGCGTCGTCAAGTACGAGCGGCAATAGCCGCTGGCGGAAGGCCGCGCGCATCACGCTTCTGCAAAGAAGCGCAACGTCGTTATGTTCGAGGAGGATGCGACGCCGGGCAACGCAAAGAACACGACCTCGACCGTCATTCCGGCCATGCGGTATCGCGATGCGCCTGCAGCGATTGACTGGTTGTGTCGGGCTTTCGGGTTCGAAAAGCATCTGGTGGTGCCGGGCGAGAACGGGAGTATCGCGCATGCCCAGCTCACCTTTGGTAACGGCATGATTATGCTGGGCTCGGCCCGCGCCGACGAATTCGGCCGCTGGGTCAAGCCACCGCGCGAGATCGGCGGCGCGGGCACGCAGAGCGCCTCTGTCATCGTCGACGACGTCGATGCGCACTATGCGCGGGCCAAGGCGGCGGAGCCGAGATCGCCACCCTGGTCGAGGATCAGTCCTATGGCGGCCGCATTTATTCCTGCCGCGATCCCGAGGGCCATTTGTGGAACTTCGGCTCTTACGACCCGTGGGCGGCGACGGGGTAGGACGGGCAGGCGCGTCGTTAAATACGAGCGGCATAGCTCTTGAGGCTAGCGACGTAGCATTCACGACCGGAGCCGGAATGCCCGCTAGGTTTGAATCGCGCCATAGACCGAGATGACGCTTGCGCGCTGCGACACTGGTTTTTCGCGAATCCAGCCGATCAATTGGCGGCGGCTGCTAACATTTAACTATAAATTTTTTTGTAATTTGAATCAAAAAGTGTAAGATCCGATTGCAGAGATTGCCCGCCTACGAAGGCCTTGATAAGACTTATCCAAAATACGAAGCGTATCGGTCCTTATATATACCGTGGTCTACTGAGCGCCCCACGCAAGTGATGAGGTGCACCCAAGGAGAGATGATGATCTCGGATCTCGAAATCTTGCGTGTCGCACATCTGATGATGCACGAATTTGGCGGAGGCGCCGAACTCGAAGCCGCAAACTGCATCGATCGCTTGCGCGGGCAGGGCGACTGGGACGCGCTGCTCACCTGGGCAAGAATCCAGCAGACGATCGCTCTGCTGGATCGGACGAAGACGCCGACCGGCCTACCAAACTGACAGGGACCGGGTTCGATTACTGGCCTGTGGAAATCGTGTTGCCGCGCCACGATCGTTGGGCTTGGCCAGGGCGCTTGGGGGCTGTTGGCTATTTGGGTTTTGAAGGCCAAATATAGCGTTCTCTAGTTTACTCAATACCAGGTGTTGCGAAGGGCGCCTGGTTGCGATCTAATCCAGATCATGAAGAAAATCTTCGGGCGCCGCGCCGACGCCGAGTGATGCGGTTTCGGCCCAAGCGATTGGCGAAGGTACGGTGGCGCGCTCTCCGGCGAGCATACCTGCGACACGTCGTCCCGCATCGCCGCGCGGCTCTCGTCGCGCTGCTGATGTTCGGCACCGGCGTCGTACTCCTCGCGACATTTTCATCCCGTCACGGCGAGCAATTGCCGGGACCGAGCGCCGCTCGTCCGGAGGCGTCATCGGTTGCTCCAGCACAGCCGTTCGCGTCGCCCGAAAAGTCGGTGCGACCGGCCAGGCCGACCGAAGAAGCGGCATTGCGGCCGCCCCCGCCGATGCCGCTGCCGGCCGTAGCCCAGCCGGCCTGGCTGCGCTACGCGGTGCCGACACCGGCGACCGGCAATCGCCCGCTCGTCGCGATCGTATTCGACGATCTCGGCCTCGATCGGGTGCGTACCGCCCAAGCGATGCGGCTGAGCGGGCCGCTGACCCTGTCCTTCATGACCTATGCGAGCGATCTCGCGGCGCAGACACAGGCAGCGCGCCAGGCCGGCCACGAGCTCCTTCTGCATGTGCCGATGGAGGCGGTCGACCAGCATGCCGATCCCGGCCCGCACGGGCTCTCCACCGCGCTGTCGCGCGACGAGATCCTAGAGCGGCTGCGCTGGGGGCTCGGCCGCTTCGATGGTTTCGTCGGGATCAACAACCATATGGGCAGCAAATTCACATCGGATGAGCGCGGGATGGCGCCGGTCATGGAGGAGCTGCACGCCCGCGGTCTGATGTTTCTCGATTCGCGGACCTCGCCTTCCAGTGTGGGGCTTCGTCTGGCGATTGCCTACGGAGTGCCGCACGCCGCCCGTGACGTGTTTCTCGACGACGACCAGACACGGGCGGCGATCGCCAAGCAGCTCGCAAAGCTCGAACAGCTTGCGCGGCAGCACGGCAGTGCAATTGCCATCGGTCATCCGCACGATGCGACGATCGCGGCCCTTAGGGCCTGGTTGCCGCTAATCGGCGAGAAGGGGCTCGTCCTCGTCCCGGTCAGCGCGGTGGTGCAGCACCGGATGACGGACGAGAGCGAGGCGAGGCGCTGACGGTCGCTCGATCCAGTGAGCCGCTTTTTACCCGACCAAGCCCGCGTCGATGTCGCCTCGTCGGGCGGCGATTGCGGTCCGGACGCCGATCTGCTAATGTAGCGGCTATGGCTCGCTTCGCTCGATCAGCAGCTTGGTGGTGGCCCGTCTAAAACGGGCGGCCGTCGTTTTCGTTTTTCCGATAGAGGCCGCCGCGGAAGCACCGGGCGGCCTTTGCAGTTTCAGAGCGGACCCTCCCGGATCTCCCGCGGCGCCGTCAATCCAGAGGGGCACCGCATGCAGCACATGAGCTACCGCACCGAGGGCGGTATCCGCATCCAACGAGAGATCAGTGATCAACCTTATCGCCCGGCCGACAACGCCCTCGCCGGAGCGCTCGACACGCGGCGTGGTGTGCTGTTTTCCTCGAGCTTCGAGTTTCCCGGCCGGTACACGCGCTGGGACATGGGCTTTGTCGACCCGCCGCTGGTCTTCACCGCGCGCGGGCGCCGGTTTACGATCGACGCGCTGAACCGGCGTGGCCGCATTCTGTTGGCCCCGATCGCCGAGGCGGTCGGCGCTCTCGCGGCAACGACGATCGAAAAAATCTCCGCGGACCGCATCTCGGGCGAAATCGGCGAAACCACGGAGCGCTTTCCCGAGGAGCGCCGCAGCCGGCAGCCTTCGGTATTCTCGGTGCTGCGCGCGCTGATCCATCTGTTCGCCAGCTCCGAGGACCAACACCTCGGGTTCTACGGTGCCTTCGGGTATGATCTGGTCTTCCAGTTCGAGCCGATAAAGCTGCTTCTGCCGCGGCCGGACGATCAGCGGGATCTCGTCCTCTATCTGCCGGACGAGATCCTGATCGTCGATCATATGCGTCAATCGGCGGCGGTTCACCGCTACGAGTTCGAAGTCGCCGCAGCCACGACGAGCGGCCTGCCACGGACGACCGCGCCCGATCCCTACCGCCTCGACCGCGCGGCGGCCACCCGACCGAGTGAAAGCGATCATGGGCCGGGCGAATATGCCGCGCTGGTCGAGCGGGCGAGAGCCGCCTTTGCGCGCGGCGATCTGTTCGAGGTGGTGGTTGGGCAGCTCTTTGCCGATGCCTGCCGAGATCTGCCGAGCGTGGTTTTCCAACGGCTGCGCCAGGCCAACCCGGCGCCCTACGGCGCGCTGATCAATCTCGGCCAGGGTGAGTTCATCGTCGCCGCGTCGCCCGAAATGTACGTCCGGGTCGACGGCCGGCGGATCGAGACCTGCCCGATAAGCGGCACCATCGCCCGCGGCCGCGACCCGGTCGAAGATGCCGAGCGCATCCGCGAGCTGCTCAATTCGACAAAGGACGAGAGCGAGCTGACGATGTGCACCGATGTCGACCGGAACGACAAATCACGGGTAGCGGTCCCCGGCAGCGTGCGCGTCATCGGCCGGCGCCAGATCGAGCTCTATTCGCGCCTGATCCACACCGTCGACCACGTCGAGGGCATGCTCGCCGAGCCGTTCGATGCGCTCGACGGTTTCCTGAGCCACGCCTGGGCGGTAACCGTGACCGGCGCGCCGAAACTTTGGGCAATTCGCTTTATCGAAGAGCAGGAGCGCTCGTCCCGACGGTGGTATGGCGGTGCGATCGGGCGCATCACTTTCGACGGCAATATGAACACCGGACTCACCTTGCGAACGATCCGCATGCAGGACGGCGTGGCGGAAGTGCGTGCCGGCGCTACCCTGCTCTACGACAGCGACCCGCAAGCAGAGGAGGCCGAGACCCGCCTGAAGGCCTCCGCCATGTTCACGGCGATCCGCGGGCCGGTGGCGGCCGTCGCCCGCGCGCCGCTCACGACCGGGGTGGGCAGCGGCCGGAAGGTGCTGCTGATTGATCACGAGGATTCGTTCGTCCACACGCTGGCCAACTACATCCGTACGACCGGCGCCGAGGTCGTGACGATGCGCCCGGAGCTCGGGCGGGGTGAACTGCGGCAGGGGGCCGACCCCGATCTCGTGGTGCTGTCGCCGGGGCCGGGGCGCCCGGCCGACTTTGCGATGGCCGAGACGATCGAGCTGCTGGTGGAGCGTCGTCTCCCGGTTTTCGGTGTGTGTCTCGGCCTGCAGGGGATCGTCGAGTATTTCGGCGGATCGCTCGACGTGCTGGATGTTCCGATGCACGGCAAGCCGTCGCTGGTCCGGGTCGTGGGCGGCGGGCTGCTGCGCGGTCTGCCGCGCGAGTTCACGGTCGGTCGATACCACTCTCTCTACGCTCGGCGCAGTACCTTGCCTCCCGCGCTCTCGGTGACCGCAGAAACCGAGGACCGGGTGATCATGGCGATCGAGCACGCTTGTCTGCCGATTACCGCGGTTCAGTTTCACCCCGAATCGGTGATGACCTCGCAAAACGAAGTCGGGATGCCGATCATCACGTCGGTGTTGTCGGCTCTCGCGCCTTCCTAACCGTCCTCCGCTTGCGGGGAAGGGGGGCAGAAGGGGACAGCAAGACACGCGGGGCTCTCCGGCAAGTCCCCCGACCCCTTCATCACAGGACAACGGTGGCAGCCGGACGGGTGCGAGTGTCCCTGACGGGCGTTCCTTCAATGGGTTACGGTTTGCAAAATGTAGGATCGAAAGTGGCCGTGCACGATCATGCCAGGGGCGTGGTTTCGGCCGGCTGCCGGTTTGCGGCGCCACGAACGTCAATTGGCGAGACCTGGTCTCGCGCGGGGCGGCCGGATGTGCTCGCCGAGGGTGCCGCGCGCCAGCGCCAGAGACGTCACCGCCCCGATCAGCGCCAGCGCACCGGCGACGACGAAGGCCGCGTTGAAGCTGCCGGTCGCGGCGACGACATAGCCGGTCACGATCGGCGCCAGCAGACCGAAGGTGTTGCCGCCGAGGACGAGAAAGGCAAAAGCCCGCCCCGCGTCACCGGGCGAGCGCAGCAGATCGCTGACCAGGGCGCCGTTGGCGGCCGGCCCGACATGGGCGCACGATACCGCGATCGTGATCAGAGTGATGACCGCAGCCAGTGACTCGACAAACGGGATCAGCAGGCCCGCCGCCATAAAGAGCAGGCTGAGCGCCACCAGATAGCGGCGGTTGCCGCCGCGCACCGTCTCGGCCGTTAGCAACCTATCGCCAGCCCAGTTGGCCACGATGCCGGTCGCCATAGCGAAGAGAAACGGGATCGCCGTGTATATGCCAGAGCTGAGCATCGACATGTGCCGTGCGGTTTGGAGGTAATTCGGCAGCCAGGAAATGTACAGATAGCTCGTGTAGACGAGGCAGCCCTGGGAGATAAACAGGCCCCACATCGCCGGACAGCGGATCAGCCCGAGGTAGCCGACACCGCTGTGGCTCGGCGGCGCGACGCCGGCGTCGCGCCTGGCGAGGATGTGCTCGCGCTCCGCTTGGGGAAGCCATCGCGTCTTTTCCGGCGTCGAGACCAGCGCGAGCCAGACCGCTACCCAGACAAATCCGACCGCGCCGGTGATGATGAAGGACCAGCGCCATGACAGCGTCTCGATCAACCAGGCCACGGCCGGCGCACCGAGTGCCAGCCCGAGGCTGGACCCGGCCGAGATCACGGCGATGCCCGTGCCGCGCTCGGTATAGGGCGACCACGACCGGACACTGCCATAGGATATCGGAGCGAATGGCGCTTCGCCGATTCCCAGACCGAGCCGTACAGCCAGCATCGTTGCGAAGTTGCCGACCATTCCTGTTGCCATCTGCGCCGCCGACCACACCGCGGTCGCGACCGACGCGATGACATGCGTGCCCCAGCGGTCGATCAGCCGCCCGCCGGGGAGCATCATCAGCACATAGGCCCACAGGAACGAGGAGAACAGATAGCCGAGTGCGATCGGCGACAACCCGAATTCGTGTGCGATCGGCTTGCCCGCGACCGACATGTTGACGCGGTCGAGATAGGCAATTCCGTTGAACAGAAACAGCAGGAAAAAGACCCAATATCGACGATGCGAGGTCTTCATCGATGCGCTCCTCCTCTTCTTTGCTCCGCCCGCGACAAGCGCGCGCGATGGTTGAGTTAAAGTCGGCCCGGTGTAGCCGCCGCGATGCTGATATCGACGAGCGCGCCGAGATTTCAGAGAGGGATTATGCGGCTTTTGTAGCCGGGAGGGTTCTGTGAGGTCACGCGGCGGCGCCCAGCGCGCGACCTCGTTGAAGCCAGATTGAGCTATCCGGGATGCCGGGCGCGGCTATGGGCATTGTAGTCGCGCCACCCAGGCAGCATGACGCCAGGTATTTGGGGTCAGCGGCGATGATCCGAAGCGTCTCGTCGTCGCATTGTAGCGCTACTCGCCGGAGACGGCCTTGCCGATGACTCCGACTCCGGGCAAGGCCGCGGCCGGGTTTCCGCTAATTAATTGACCTTCTGCCCAACCGATCTCGTCCGTGCCAAAACTCGCAAACTGGGCACCATTCGCCTTCGTAATGGATTCCTTTCTGGTGAGGACACCCAATTATGCCATCGGTCATGGCCACGGACTGCACCTGATGCTGCTCGATAAATTCAAGTATCTCACGGGCGATGCCGGGATCGGCGCGGACGTCGCCACGATCCACTTTCCAGTCGCGTAACTCTTCTACCTCGGCATTCTCGGATGGCACTATGCCAACGGCGACCTTTGTCGCTTGGTTCAGGTTTGGGCCATAGAAGGCAATCGTCGCAATTGGCCATCCCCGCAATCCCTTCCGGGCTTTCTTGCTCAGGCGCTTGAGAAAACGATTTTCCACCATGTTGCGCTTCCAGCCCGTCAGGGATGGGTGGGTGAGTGAGTGGGGTGACCCCGGCGCGCCGGTCAGAACAGTCGGTCGAGCTGCTCGCGCCGGATTTCGACCGGGAAGCGGGCGCGGAGGGCTTGCGTGAATTCGGCCGCGAGATCCGCTCGCATCCCCTGGTCCAGGTCACGCGAAACCTCCGCCGTGGCGCTCTGCGACGGCGTCTCCGGGGTTTGCACCTCGTCGAGCTGGGCGACGTAGGACCCGGCCCCATCGGCTGCGGTGACGACCTCGCCCGACTTGGCCGCGAACAATTTGGCGACGAGCGCCGGTGGTGTCGTGTCATCCCGGCCCGGCCGGCGCGAGAGGGGCGGCGAGGTCGTGACTTTGAGACCCTTTTCGGCGGCTACCGCAGCCAAGCGGGTATCCGGCTTGACCGCGGCGGCGAGCTCCTCGGCCATCTTGGCGACCTTCTCGCGTCGCTTGTCGCCTTGCCACGCCGCGACGGCCTGCTCTTTGACTTCGGCGAGCGGTTTGACCGTCGGGGGGGTCACTTTGTTGACCTGCACCATGTAAATGGCGCCGTCCGGACTCTCGGTCACCCGGCTCGTCTGCCCCTGATCCGTCGCAATGGCGAGCTTCAATACCTCGTTGGCTGGGACCGGCAATGCGACCGGTTTGCCCTCGGGATCGTGGCCGTTGACATCCGCTGCGGCGACCTCGGTCTTCTTGAGCTCAAATTTCGCCGCGGCATCGTCGAGGGTCATTCCGCCCGCCAGCGCGTCATCGACCCGATTGGCAACCTTGTAAACTCGGTCCACTGCCTCGTCGTGTACCAGTTCGGCCTCGAGTTTCGGCTTGGCCTGCTCGAAGGTCTGGGTCACCGCCGGTTCGATCTTGACGACCCGCAGGATATGCCAGCCGAGCGGGGTCTTCACCGGCTCACTCGGTTTGTTCAACGGCAACTCGAAGGCGATGTCGGCGAGTACCCGCGGCAACTCCTCACGTTTCATCAGACCCAGCTCGATCGTTTCCGGGTTTTGTCCAACGATCTGCGTTGCCACCTCGTTCCAGTCTTTGCCGGCGGCGAGCGCAGCTTCCGCCTCCTTCACCTTTTCCTCGGAGGGTGCGAGGATCTGCTGGACCTCGCGTTGCTCGGGCAGCTGGAACTCGTCCTGCCGGTCGTCGAACTCCTCCTTCAGCTTTGCCTCCGGAATCTCGATGCCCTGAGCGATATCCGAGGGGCTGAGGCTCGCCAAGGTGAACCCGCGGTATTCGGGGGCGCGGAAGAGATCCTGATGTCCGTCGTAGAACGCGGTGAGCTCGGCTTCGCTCGGCTGTCCGACATCGCCGGCATCGGCGACCGGCAGCGCGACGATGTCGGCTACGCGCTTCTCGTTCCGATAGCGGAAGAGCAAGTCGACCATCGATTGCGGCGCCGTGGCTCCCAGCGTCACCGCCTGGCGCAACTCGTCCCGCGGAATGTCTTGGCGCATCATCGTCACGAACTGGTCTTCGGTGAGATGGTTCTGGGCGAGCATCGCATCGAAGAGGGCGCGGTCGAAATGGCCGTCGGGTGTCCTGAGATTCGGGTTGTCGTTGGTGGCATTGCGGATCACCTCGTCCGATACCTCCAGCCGCAGCCTTGTTGCCTCCTGATTGAGCAGACTGCGGTCGATCAGCTGGTCGAGGACGTCGTCGATGATCCCGAGCTTTTTGGCTTGCTGAATGTCGATCGGGGCGCCGAACCGCGCGCTTAGGCGCTCGAGCTCCCGGCGCACGGCCGCCTGCAAATCCTCTGCGCGGATGCTCTGGTCGCCGACCGTGGCAATCGCCGTGTCGGTCGGGCGGTTGCGGAAGATGTCCCCGATGCCCCAGATCCCGAAGGTCAGGATCAGGAGACCGAATAGACCCTTGACGACGAAGGATCCAGCCTTCGAGCGAATCGCTTGGAGCATGGAGGCAAATGGCCTCTGTTTTGGCCGCCGAGGCAGGTTGACCCGCCCGCGTGCCGGTGTGATCTTGGCCAGAGATAGAGACGGGCCCGTGGGGTCGCAACATGGCGGTTCGCACAAAACTTGTCGCCGGCAATTGGAAAATGAACGGGCTACGCGAGGACGGTGCCGCGCTGGCGCGCGGCCTCGCGCATCGAGCGATTGCGGCGGGAGGCGGTGGGCGCGGCTGCGAACTGCTCGTTTGCCCGCCGGTAAGCTTGCTGGCGACGGTAGGCAGTGTGCTCGCTGGCAGCGGTATCGCCCTCGGCGGGCAGGATTGCCATGCTGCGCCAAAGGGCGCCTATACCGGCGACATCAGTCCCGAGATGCTGGCCGATGCCGGTTGCAGCCATGTGATCCTCGGGCATTCCGAGCGCCGCCACGGTCACGGCGAAGGCGATGCGGTGGTGCACGACAAGATCCTCGGCGCTTGGCGAGCGGGCCTGGTTGCGATCCTTTGCGTCGGGGAGTCGCAGTTGCAGCGGCAAGCCGGAAACGCCGCCGATATCGTCTCGACCCAGCTTGCCGGCTCGGTCCCGAACCGCGCCACCTCCGATAACCTCGTCGTCGCCTACGAGCCCGTCTGGGCGATCGGCACCGGGCTGACGGCGACGTTGGAGGACATTGCAACAATGCACGCCACCATTCGCGGGTGTATTCCGGTGGGCGCGCGGATCCTCTATGGCGGCTCGGTAAATCCGCAGAACGCCGCTGGCATCCTCGGCCTCGCCGAGGTCGATGGCGCGCTCGTCGGCGGAGCGAGCCTCGACGCTGAAGGTTTTTGGGCCATCGCCCGCTGCTGCGGTTGAACCGCTCGGCTGAGTGACCCCTGGCGAGCCGGCAGGAGTAGGGTTAAAAGCTCTGCATGATCATTCTGCTTCTTGTCGTCCATATCCTGATCGCGATCTCTCTGATCGGCGTCATTCTGCTGCAGAAGAGCGAGGGCGGCGCGCTCGGCATGGGGGGCGGCGGCATGTCCGGGTTTATGACCGGCCGCTCGACGGCGAACCTGCTGACGCGCACTACGGCGATCCTCGCCGTCCTCTTCATGGTGACGAGCCTCTCACTGGTTTGGTTCAGCAATCGCGGCCATGCTCCGCGATCGATTATCGAACAGGGCGCGCCGCCGGCGCCGGCCGCTCCCGTGGCTCCGGTTGCCCCGCCGCCGCCAACGCCGCCCGCGGAGCCGTCGCAACCCAGCCCGCCGCTCGCGCATTGACCGGGCGATTCGTGATTGGCGCCCACGCGCGGCACGGGGCTCGCGCCGGGTTGTGCCATCTCCGGCATTTTCATAGGAGGCGGACGGCTGATGCTGTAGACTGAGATTCCATGACGCGGTTCATCTTTATTACCGGCGGCGTGGTTTCCTCTCTCGGCAAGGGTCTGACGGCGGCGGCGCTCGGCGCACTGCTGCAGGCGCGCGGGTTCAGGGTCAGGCTGCGCAAGCTGGATCCTTACTTGAATGTCGACCCCGGCACGATGAGCCCCTACCAGCACGGCGAGGTCTACGTCACCGACGACGGCGCCGAGACCGACCTCGATCTCGGCCATTACGAGCGCTATGTCGGGGTCGCCGCACGGCGCAGCGATTCGGTCACCACCGGGCGGATCTACTCGACCGTGATCGGCCGCGAACGGCGCGGCGAATATCTCGGGGCGACGGTACAGGTCATCCCCCACGTCACCGACGCGATCAAGGAGTTTATCCAGGCCGACCTCGCCGGCGAGGATTTCGTTCTCTGCGAGATCGGGGGCACGGTCGGCGACATCGAGAGCCTGCCTTTCCTGGAGGCGATCCGCCAGCTCGGCAACGAGCTTGGACGCGAGCGCGTGCTCTTCGTGCATTTGACGCTGGTGCCGTGGATCCCCTCGGCAGGGGAGCTGAAGACCAAGCCGACCCAGCATTCGACCAAGGAGCTTCTCGGCCTCGGCATCCAGCCCGATATCCTGCTGTGCCGCTGCGACCGACCGATCCCGCCGGCCGCTCGCAAGAAAATCGCGCTGTTTTGCAATGTGCGCGAAAGCCGTGTCATCCCTGCGCTCGATATCGACACGATCTATGGCGTTCCCATTGCCTACCATTTGGAAGGGTTCGACCGAGAGGTGTGCCTCCACTTCGGCCTCGATGCGGCCGAGCCCGATCTCGATCGCTGGGAGGCGATCGTCAACCGCATCCATAAGCCCGAAGGGCAGGTGACGATCGCGATCGTCGGCAAGTACACGCACCTCCCGGACAGCTATAAGTCACTCGCCGAGGCCGTGAGCCACGGCGGGATCGCCAACAATGTCACGGTCAATCTCGACTGGATCGATTCGGAGGTCTTCGAGACGGAGGCCGAAGCGGTTCGGCATCTCGACGACGTTCACGGTATTCTCGTTCCCGGCGGATTTGGCGAGCGCGGCACCGAGGGCATGATCGAGGCCGCCCGCTTTGCGCGCGAGCGCCGCGTACCCTATTTCGGCATCTGCTTCGGCATGCACATGGCGGTGATCGAAGCGGCACGCGATCTGGCGCGGTTGCCAGGTGCGGGGTCGACGGAATTCGGGGCGTGCGAGCATCCGGTCGTCGGGCTGATGACCGAATGGATGCGCGGTAATACCATTGAGAGACGCAATTCGAACGACGATCTCGGTGGGACGATGCGACTGGGCGCCTACGAAGCGGTGCTTGCTCCCGACAGCAGGGTGGCGCAGATCTACGGAAACACCCGGATCAGCGAGCGCCACCGCCATCGTTACGAAATCAATATCGGCTACAGGCGGTGCCTGGAAGACGTCGGGCTGCGGTTTTCAGGGATGTCGCCGGACGGTGTGCTGCCGGAAATTGTCGAATTCCCCGACCACCCATGGTTCATCGGCGTGCAGTTCCATCCTGAGCTGAAATCGAAGCCGTTCGAGCCGCACCCATTGTTTACCTCCTTTGTCCGCGCCGCGCTCGACCAATCGCGGTTGGTGTGATGGATCAGCGACCGATTTATTCGTCACCGCCGCGAAAGCGGGGGTCCAGGGCAATCGTCTCGTCTTCCGCCCTGGATTCCCGCTTTCGCGGGAATGACGGGAAGGGGCAGCCATGGCTCAGCATACGGTGACACCCCGTCACGTAAAAATCGGCGACATCACGATCGGGAACGATCTGCCGCTGGTTTTCATTGTTGGGCCGAACACGCTGGAATCGCGGGGGCACGCGTTGGAGATGAGCGCCGCGCTCGCCGAGATTGCACTCAGGCTCGGGATTGATCTGATCTACAAGACCTCGTTCGACAAGGCGAACCGTTCCTCGATGGGCTCTTCGCGCGGCATCGGGCTCAAGGCGGGATTGCCCATCCTCGCCGAAGTCCGCGAACGTAGCGGGCTTGCGGTGCTGACCGACGTTCATGAACCGGGGCAATGCGCGCCGGTCGCCGAGATCGTCGATATTTTGCAGATCCCGGCGTTTCTTTGCCGTCAGACGGATTTGCTGCTGGCTGCGGGCGCGACCGGGAAGCCGGTCAATGTCAAAAAGGGTCAGTTCCTGGCGCCGCCGGACATGAAGAATGTCGCCGCCAAGATCGCCTCTACCGGAAACGAGCGGATCCTGCTGTGCGAGCGGGGCGCGAGCTTCGGCTACAACACGCTCGTGGTCGATATGCGCGCGCTGCCGATCATGGCGCAAACCGGCTATCCGATCGTGTTCGATGCCACACATTCTGTTGCGCAACCAGGCGCGCTGGGCGACCGCTCAGGCGGTGAGCGCGAATTCGCTCCGGTCCTCGCCCGGGCGGCGGTGGCGGTCGGCATCGCCGCCGCGTTCATCGAGACACACCAAGATCCCGATCGGGCCCCGTGCGAGGGCGCCACGATGGTGCCGCTGAAGGCGCTCCCGGTGCTGCTCGAAACCTTGGTCTCATTCGACCGTCTCGCCAAGGCCTGTGCGGCGCAGCTCCCCCCGAGGAGATTGTCATGACTGCGATTGTCGACATCCATGCGCGGGAGATCCTCGACAGTCGCGGAAATCCGACCGTCGAGGTCGACGTTACGCTCGAGACCGGGACGATCGGTCGCGCGGCCGTGCCGTCCGGTGCATCGACCGGCGCGCACGAGGCGGTCGAAAGGCGGGACGGCGGGCCGCGCTTCGGCGGCAAAGGAGTCCGTCAGGCTGTCGAAGCGGCAAACGGCGAGATTTTCGATGCGCTTTCGGGCTTCGATGCCGAGGATCAGCTGGCGATCGATCGCGTGCTGGTCGAACTCGACGGAACCCCGAACAAGGGTCGGCTCGGGGCCAATGCGATCCTCGGGGTCAGCCTCGCCTGCGCCAAGGCGGCCGCAGCCGAAGCCGGCGCACCGCTCTACCGCTATGTCGGTGGCGTCTTCGCCCACACCCTGCCGGTTCCGATGATGAATATCGTCAACGGCGGGGTTCATGCCGACAACCCTATCGACATCCAAGAATTCATGGTGATGCCGGTCGGCGCGAGCTCGGCGACCGAGGCGATCCGCATCGGCTCGGAGATCTTCCATAACCTGCGAAGACAGCTCGCCGAGGCCGGTCACAATACCAACGTCGGCGACGAGGGAGGTTTTGCCCCGAACCTCGCTTCGACCGACGCGGCACTCGGCTTCATCATGCGGGCGATCGAGGCTGCCGGCTATCATCCGGGCGACGAGGTAATGCTCGCGCTTGATCCTGCTGCGAGCGAATTCTACCGAGAGGGCGCCTATCGACTCGCCGGTGAGGGCAAGACTCTCGACGCCGCGGGGCTTGTCGAATACTGGGCTGATCTCGTCCGGCGCTATCCGATCGTCTCGATCGAGGACGGCATGGCCGAGGACGATTGGGAGGGTTGGCAGCTGCTCGCACGCGAGCTTGGCGGCAGTGTTCAACTCGTCGGCGATGATGTGTTTGTTACCAACCCACGCCGTTTGCGGGACGGAATCAACCGAAGCATCGCAAATGCGCTGCTCGTCAAGGTCAATCAGATCGGCACCTTGTCTGAGACGCTCGACGCGGTTGAAATCGCCCAGCGTGCCGGCTGGGGGACGGTGTTTTCGCACCGCTCGGGGGAAACCGAGGACACGACAATCGCCGATCTAGCGGTCGCGACCAATTGCGGCCAGATCAAGACCGGATCGCTGTCTCGATCCGACCGGCTGGCCAAATACAACCAGCTGATCCGGATCGAAGAGCAGCTTGGCGCCTCTGCCGTGTTTGCTGGGCGCTCGGTGCTGCGGCGCTAGACAAACTTTTCTCGTCAAACCGTCGTCGGTCGTCGTTGCGCCTGTTGACTCTCTGAATCGTCAATGGTCCTCTCGCGTCAATGACCGTATTGCGCGAATTGAAGCGGCGGGCGCGTTTTGTTCTCGGGCCGGTTATCGGCATCGCCTTGACCGGATATTTTTTCTACAACCTGATCGAAGGCGAGCACGGGTTGATCCGCTGGTTGAGCTTGACGCGAGAGATCCGCGCCGAAAATGCTAATCTCGAAACGGTTAAGGGGCAGCGCCAGGCACTCGATCTGAGGGTCTCCAACCTGAGGCCGGATCACGTTGATCCCGACTTACTCGATGAACAGGTCCGGGCGACCTTGAACCTGGTCGCGCCCGATGAGATCGTCATCATGCAACCGGCGACGTCCCATTAGCGGGCGCCGTCGAATCTCGATAAGCCGTCTTTACACGCCTGCGCGAGGTTGCAATAGGACGGATTTCCCAGCATCTTTCCGGGCGGAATTTGCCCCCTTCCTACTCTCCCTCGTAATCGGGGGAGAGTAGGAAGGGGGCCGCGTGGAGGAAGCGACATGGCCGTCAAGCGCAAGGCCGCACCGGTAAAATTCGCCGAGGTTGGCATCCCGCCAAGGGAGCTGCTCGGATACTATCGTGACATGCTGTTGATCCGGCGCTTCGAGGAGCGAGCTGGGCAGATGTACGGCATGGGGCTGATCGGCGGCTTCTGCCACCTCTATATCGGGCAGGAGGCGGTCGTCGTCGGGATGCAGGCCGCGCTTAAGGAGAGCGACACGATCGTCACCTCCTATCGCGATCATGGGCATATGCTGGCCTGCGGCATGGACCCCAAGGGTGTCATGGCCGAGTTGACCGGGCGGCGCGGCGGCTATTCGCACGGCAAGGGCGGCTCGATGCACATGTTCAGCCGCGAGAAGAACTTCTTTGGCGGTCACGGCATCGTCGGCGCGCAGGTTCCGATCGGAACCGGGCTCGCCTTTGCCCATCGCTATCGCGCAAACGGGCTGATCTCGTTGACCTATCTCGGCGACGGCGCGATCAATCAGGGTCAGGTCTACGAGAGCTTCAATATGGCCTCGCTGTGGAAGCTGCCGATCGTATACGTGATCGAGAACAATCGTTACGGGATGGGGACCGCGATCAATCGCGCCTCGGCCCGCACCGACCTGTTTCATCGCGGTACCGCCTATGGCATCCCGGGCGAGCAAGTCGACGGTATGAATGTGCTCGCGGTGCACGAGGCTGGGCTCGCCGCCGCTGAGCACGCTCGCTCCGGCCAGGGGCCGATCATCCTCGAGATGCTGACTTACCGTTATCGCGGCCATTCGATGTCGGACCCGGCCAAGTACCGCACCCGGGACGAGGTCACGCGGATGCGCACCGAGCACGATCCGATCGATCAGGCGCGCCGGCGCCTGATCGAAGGCGGGACGGCGGAAGCCGCACTCAAGGAGATCGACAGCGAAGTCCGGGACCGCGTCGCCGCGGCGGCGCAGTTCGCACAGGACTGCCCCGAACCGGATCCGGCCGAGCTGTGGACGGATGTGCTCGCCGAAGCCTGAGACGGCCTAGAAGATTTCGATAAAGCCATGGCTACCGAAGTCCTGATGCCGGCGTTGTCGCCGACGATGACCGAGGGCAAGATCGCTCGCTGGCTCAAGAGCGAGGGCGAGATGGTGCGGGCGGGCGATGTGCTCGCCGAGATCGAGACCGACAAGGCGACGATGGAGGTCGAAGCGATCGACGAGGGTGTCCTCGCCAAGATCGTCATCCCCGAGGGCACCGAACACGTCGCGGTCAACACGCCGATCGCGGTGATTGCCGGAAACGGCGAAGACGTGGGCACAGTGGAGAAGAGCACGCGATCTCCCAAGGCTCGCCAAGAAGCGCCGCTGGAAGTGCGGCCGCCCCCACCCGCGCCATCACTCGCCGCTCCTCGCCGCGCACCCTCGACCGAGCCAGAATATACCGGCGAGACCCGGACCATGACCGTACGCGAGGCGTTGCGCGATGCGATGGCCGAGGAGATGCGGCGCGACGATACGGTCTTTCTGCTCGGCGAGGAGGTCGCCGAATACCAGGGCGCGTATAAGGTCAGCCAGGGCCTGCTTCAAGAATTCGGACCCCGCCGTGTGATCGATACCCCGATCACCGAGCAGGGCTTCACCGGGCTCGGGGTCGGCGCCGGGTTTGCCGGCCTGCGGCCGATCGTCGAGTTCATGACCTTCAATTTCGCCATGCAGGCGATCGACCAGATCATCAACTCGGCCTCCAAGACCCGCTACATGTCGGGCGGCCAGATGAGCTGCCCGATCGTCTTTCGCGGACCGAACGGCGTCGCCGCGCGTGTCGCCGCACAGCATTCGCAATGCTATGCGAGCTGGTATGCGCATTGCCCGGGCCTCAAGGTGATAGCCCCGTTTACCGGGGCCGATCACAAGGGGTTGCTCAAGGCGGCGATCCGAGATCCGAACCCGGTCGTCTTTCTCGAGCATGAGCTGGTCTACGGCGAAAGCTTCGCGGTGCCCGAGGATCCCGAGTTCATCGTGCCGATCGGCAAGGCACGCATCGCTCGGCCGGGCGAGCACGTTACGATCGCGGCGTTCTCACGAATGGTTAAGCTCGCCCTGCAGGCTGCCGGGGAGCTCGAGAAGGCCGGCATCTCCGCCGAAATCATCGATCTGCGCACCTTGCGGCCATTCGACATCGATACCGTCGTCACCTCGGTAAAAAAGACCAACCGTATCGTTTCGGTCGAGGAGGGATGGCCCTTTGCCGGGATCGGCGCGGAGATCGCGGCGACCGTCATGGAAGAATGCTTCGATTGGCTCGACGCCCCGTTGAAGCGGGTTGCCGGCAAAGATGTACCTTTACCTTATGCCGCCAATCTCGAACGTCTTGCACTGGCCCAGGTCGAGGACATCATCGCGGCCGCCCGTGAGGTGGCCTACCGCTAGGCCCCGCGGGGACGTCATTGCGAGCGACGCGAAGCAATCTCGTGCCGGCCGGTTCACCGGTTCGAGATTGCTTCGTAGGCCTGCGGCCTCCTCGCAATGACCGCAAATATGGTGACTAGGACATGCCGATTGAAATCCTGATGCCGGCGCTATCGCCGACGATGACCGAAGGCAATCTCGCCAAATGGCTCAAGAAAGAGGGCGACGAGGTCCATTCCGGCGACGTCCTCGCCGAGATCGAGACCGACAAGGCGACAATGGAGGTCGAAGCCGTCGACGACGGAAAAATCGGCAAGATCTTGGTTCCCGAAGGTGCCCAGGGGATCAAGGTCAATGAGCCGATCGCATTGCTGCTCGGCGAGGGGGAGGACGCTGCAGCGCTCGCGAGTTTTGCCGAGTCGCCCCCCAAGCCCGCCCCGCCAGCGCCAACTCGGCACGAGCCGGTTCAGTTGGCGCCGCCGAGCGCGGCGCCCGAACCCGCGCCGGTAACGCCGCCGGCAACCGTTGGGGGGCGCGGCAATGGGCGGATTTTCGCCAGCCCACTGGCACGCCGCATGGCACAGCAGGCGGGTCTCGACCTCGGTGCGATCCGTGGCTCTGGACCGCAAGGCCGCATCGTCAAGTCCGATGTCGAGGCAGCCCTTTCGCCCGTTCGCGCGGCACCCGCTGCGGCGTCGGCTCGGACCGGTGTGGTGCCGCAACCGGCGCCGGCCGGGCCGGCCTTGTCCAAGGAGCGGGTGGCGGCGCTCGCCGGCAACCCGGCCTATACCGAGCGTCCGCTCAATGCGATGCGCCGCGTCATCGCCCGGCGTTTGACCGAATCCAAGCAGACCGTCCCGCATTTCTATCTGACAATCGATTGCGAGATCGACGCGCTGTTAAAGATTCGTACTGAGCTCAACGCAAAGTCAGAAGCTTACCGGATTTCCGTCAACGATTTCGTGATCCGCGCCGCGGCTCTCGCCTTGCGGCAGGTGCCGGCGGCCAACGCCTCTTGGTCCGACGACGCGATCCTTCTCTGGGATACCGTCGACATCGCTGTAGCGGTGGCGCTCGATGACGGTTTGATCACCCCGATCGTCAAAGCGGCCGATCGCAAAGGCTTGGCGGCGATCGCCAACGAGACCAGGGATCTCGTTGCGCGCGCCCGCGCGGGCAAACTGAAGCTCGAGGAGTTTCAGGGCGGAACCTTCTCGGTTTCCAATCTGGGGATGTACGGGGTGCGCGACTTCGCCGCGGTCATCAACCCGCCGCATGGCGGCATCCTGGCGGTCGGCGCCGGCGAGCAACGCCCGGTGGTCAAGAACGGCGCGCTGGCGGTCGCGACGGTGATGAGCTGCACGCTCTCCTGCGATCATCGAGCCGTCGACGGTGCCGTCGGCGCGCAATTCTTGGCGGCGTTCAAAAAGCTCGTCGAGGACCCTCTGACGATGCTGCTCTGAGGGGTGGTGTGGAGATGGCGCGATGGCCGAGCCTTCCTTCGACCTGATCGTCCTGGGCGGCGGGCCGGGCGGCTATGTCGCAGCGATCCGGGCGGCGCAGCTCGGCATGAAGACGGCGCTCGTCGAGCGCGAGCATCTAGGCGGCATCTGCCTCAATTGGGGCTGCATCCCGACCAAGGCGTTGCTGCGCAGCTCGGAGATCAACCATCTGCTCCATCGTCTCGACGAATTCGGGTTTTCCGCAAAGGACATCCGCTTCGACGCCGGGAAGGTCGTCGCGCGCTCCCGCGCCGCCGCCAAGCAGCTCTCCAACGGCGTCGCCTATCTGTTGAGGAAGAACAAGATCCGCGTCTTCGATGGTCATGGCCGCTTGGCTGGCAAAGGCCGGCTCGCGGTCGAGAAGGACGGCAAGCCAGTGGCGGAGCTCGGCGCCGAGCACATCGTACTGGCAACCGGCGCGCGGGCCCGTGCGCTGCCCGGACTCGAGCCCGACGGCGAGCAGGTGTGGACCTATAAGGAGGCGATGGTACCGTCGGCGATCCCGAAATCGCTGCTGGTCGTCGGCTCGGGCGCGATCGGGATCGAATTTGCGAGCTTCTACAACGACATGGGCGCTGAAGTGACGGTGGTCGAGGTGCTCGACCGCGTGCTTCCGGTCGAGGACGAGGAGATTTCGGCCTTCGCCCGGAAGTCCTTCGAAAAGCAGGGGATCAAGATCCATACCGGCGCGGCGGTCGCATCGCTGGAGCGCAACGGCGAAAACATCACCGCGCGCATCGAGGCGGGAGGGCAGGGGGCTGAGCTTACCGTCGAACGCGTGATCCTCGCCGTCGGAATCGTCGGCAACGTCGAAGACATCGGGCTCGAAAACACCGGCGTTACGGTGGAGAGAACCCACGTCGTCGTTGATGAATGGCTGCGCACCGGCGAGCCAGGGATCTACGCGATCGGTGATCTCGTCGGGCCACCATGGCTGGCGCACAAGGCGAGCCACGAAGGGGTGATCTGCGTCGAACGCATCGCCGGGGTCAACGACGTGCACCCGCTCGATCTCCGCAACATCCCGGCCTGCACCTATTGCCGCCCGCAGGTTGCCAGCGTCGGGCTGACCGAAAAGAGCGCCCGCGAGGCCGGCCACGAGGTCAAGATCGGCCACTTCCCGTTTATCGGCAACGGCAAGGCGATCGCGCTCGGCGAGCCGGAAGGGATGGTCAAGACGGTTTTCGACGGCAAGACCGGCGAGCTGTTGGGCGCGCACATGATCGGCGCCGAGGTTACCGAGCTGATCCAGGGCTACACTATCGCCAAGACCCTGGAGACGACCGAGGCCGAGCTGATCCGCACGATATTTCCGCACCCGACCTTGTCGGAGACGATGCACGAGGCCGTGCTCGATGCTTACGGGCGGGTGATCCACTTCTAAGCCGCAACAAACGAGGCTTTAGCTGGCGCTTTCGATCGGCCGTGCGCCGAGCTGCCACGCGATGCGGTGCGCCAGCTATATTTCGGCGAGGCCGCTTGAGCCTCGACGCGGCTGCCCCGGAACTCCGGGAGCGCAGCTGGATCGAAGCGCTCAGCTTGGCGCTGCGCCTCGTGATTGCGCTGGCGCTGGTGGCAACCGTTGTGCAGGCGGCCATCGTCGTCCATGCCCGGCCGCAGGATCTGATCACCGGCGCTTACGGCATGGCCGATATCATCCGGCGCGCGATGCCGCCCGATTTCTCGAAGATCGACATGGTGTGGTGGCCGGCGCTTGAAACGATCGACCTCGCCATTTTCGGCACCCTCGGCGGTCGTCATCATGGCTTTGCCGCCGGCCATTCTCGCCGCCGTCAACGTGACGCCGTCGCCATACCTCTACTACGCCGCGCGCGGCATGATCGGCTTCGCCCGCGCCGTCCCTGACCTGGTCTGGGCATTGCTGTTCGTCACCGCCGTCGGGCTCGGGCCGTTTCCGGGCGCGCTCGCGCTTTCGGTTCACTCTATCGGAATGCTCGGTCGCCTGTTCCGCCGAGACGATCGAGCACATTGACATGGCGCCGATCAATGCGCTGACCTTGACCGGCGCGCGGCGCGTGAAGGTCTTAACCCACGGTGTCATTCCGTCGATCCTGCCTTCACTCCTCGGGATCGCGCTCTACCGGCTCGACGAGAACATTCGCTCGTCGTTGGTGCTCGGCTTTGTCGGCGCCGGCGGCATCGGCTTCGAGCTGCTTTCGGTGATGAGCCTGTTTCAAAATCAACTGGTGTCGCTTCTGCTGATCGTCACCTTTGTCATCGTGATAGCTGCCGAGCGCCTTTCGGCCTTGCTCCGTGCCCGTCTCGGGTGAATAGAGTCATGTAGTCGACCGAAGCGAGGGCACATGAGGGATTTTGATGCGACCGAGATCGCCTATGTGCCGACGACCGGGGTGCGGCGGGTATGCGAGACGCCGCTCGTCGCCGCCACTGACGAACACCTGAAGGGATATGGATGCCTGGTCGACGCGCCAGAGAGCTTTCCGATCGAGATCGTCCGTTGGCCGGCTCAGGGCTGGCGACCCATCGACGAGAATTCGGGCGATCAGGGCGGCGTCGCCGAAGGAGTCTTCGAGTTCTGGTGGAAAGGCGAGACCCTTTACGCTCGGAACAACGCCGTGGGCGACAGCTATCTTTTCGGCTGGAGCAACTGGCCGGAAGAAGCGGCAACCAGCGGGCCAGTGAAGCCGCGTCAACGCGCGCTGATCTGGCGCGCCAATTATCACCCGGATGGCGGTCAGCTGTTCTGCCCTCTGCATGGCGAGAGTTTCGTCGTGCCGCTTGCCCTGCCTGGGGACGATGTGACCCCCGAGCGGTTTGTCACGTTCTGGTGCGAAGGCAACCGCGGGCTCTACATCCATCCGAACATCTGGCACGGCGCCATCGTGCCCCTCGACGGGCATGCGGAGTTCTTGGACCGCCAGGGCCGTGTTCACGCCCGTGTGTCGGTCGATTTCGCGAGGGAATTTGGCTGCTACCTCGCGGTTCCGATGCAGCGGCCTGGTGCCTAGCGAGAGGAACGGCGGAGACGATGGACCGTGCTCGGAGACTTTGACGCGCTCGTAGAAGAGGCGATGGCCGAGTGGCAAGTGCCGGGTCTCGGCATCGCGATCCTGCATGGAGACGAGGTTGCGCTGCTGAAGGCTTATGGCCTCCACGACGTAGAAGCCGGTCTCCCGGCGACTTTGCACACCCAATTTGCCATCTGCTCGGTAACCAAGTCCTTCACGGCGGCGGGGCTCGGGATGTTGGTGGACGAGCCAAGGTGCGCGAACACATAGCGGAATTCCGGCTGCACGACCCGGTCGCGTCCGATTCGCGCCACGTTGCGCGACCTGCTGTGTCATCGCACTGGCCTGCCGCGGCATGATTGGATGCATATGCCCGGGGCCCTCGCGCCCGCAGAGATGCTCGGGCGCCTGCAGTACCTGGAGCCGAGCCGTGAATTCCGCGCACAATTCCAGTACCAGAACCTTGGGTACATGGCGGCGGGCATCGTCGCCGAGCGGGTATCCGGCCAAAGCTGGGAGGAATTCACGCGGTCGCGGCTGCTGCGGCCGCAGGGCATCGAGAATTCGAGTTTCTCCCTCGAAGCGATGCAGCAAACGCAGGATGCAGCGCGGCCCTATATCGTGGTGGAGGCGCAGCGCCACCCAGCTGGATATTGGCCGATCCGATCAACGGCGGCGGGCGGCATCAACACCTCGATCGCTGAAATGGCGAAATACCTGGCGCTTTCAGCTCGACGGCGGCAAGGTCGGGGAAGAGCAGCTGCTCTCGGCTGCGAGCGTTCGGGCGATGCGCACGCCGCGGATCCTGGAGAGCCGATCCGAGTTCGAGGAAATCGGAGACCTGCATTACGGGTTCGGCCTCGGCTGCGGTCACTATCGGGGCAGCCTTTGGCATGCCCATGGCGGCGGTTGGATCGGTTGGGGATCCTTGATCAGCATATTCCCTGAACAGCGGATCGGGGTGATGGTGCTGACCAACCGCGCGCCGAGCCCAGTGACCCAGCTCTTGACCTACTGCGCGTTCGACCGGCTGTGCGAGCTCGCCCCGATCGATTGGCTCGGACGTTTTCGCGAACGGAAGCGGCGGTTCCTGGCGCAACAGAAATTGGACCAAGCGGCGCGAACGGCCGCGCACAAGCCTGATACGCAACCCAGCCACGCGCTTGCGGACTATGCCGGACAATATGAGCACCCCGCATACGGGCGCTTCGTAGTAAAGCTCGAGAATAAGGCGCTGTCGTGGAGCTGGCGCGGGCTCTCGGGAAATTTGCCGCACCGACATTACGACATCTTCGAAATTGCCGAGAATCCGACGAACCTGTCGCCGGATCTCTTGGCCGTGACCTTTGGCTATGACCGAGAGGGCATCATTGACCGGTTGTCGATCCCGCTGGAGCCGATGGTCTCGGAAATCGTTTTTCTCCGGACCGGTGGCGATCTACCCGACGCTTCGTTTCGCGAGGCGTGCGTCGGAACCTACCAACATGGCCCGACTCATCATCTCGTAGCGCTGGACGCGGACGGGCAGCTGACATTGTCGCCGACCGGCCAGCCAACCTACCGGCTTATTCCTTATCAGAGTACCATCTTCGCGATCGACACGTTGCCGGGCTTCCGGTTGGAGTTTCGCTTCGAGCCCTCTGGCGCAGTGGAAACGATCGTGTTTCACCAGCCGAATGGAACGTTTGTGGCGCATCGTTGCGACGATTCCGGAAATGGCGTCGGGGGAGATGACACCGGCGAGCCTGCTTGACGGGTATGGGGGGGCCATCCACTTCTAGCGGAATGATTTTCGCCCTTAGGCCGTTCAGATGGGTGCCATGAGCGGGATCGCTGCTCCGCTGCCCTTGCGCCATCCCGAGAAGGTCCGGCGCCCCGATAACCCGATCCCGCGCAAGCCCGATTGGCTCCGCGTCAAGGCGCCGGGCTCGCCCGAATACCAAGCGACGCGGCGGCTGATGCGCGCGCTGTCGCTCAACACCGTGTGCGAAGAGGCGGCCTGCCCGAATATCGGCGAATGCTGGAAACAGAAGCATGCCACGGTCATGATCCTGGGCCGCGTCTGCACCCGTGCATGCACATTCTGCAATGTCGCGACCGGTCGGCCGGATCTTCTCGACCCGCACGAGCCGGAGCGCGTCGCCGAGGCGGTCGCCGCGCTCGGGTTGTCGCACGTCGTCGTCACATCGGTGGATAGGGATGATCTCGACGACGGCGGGGCAGGGCATTTCGCGCGCACGATCGCCGCAATCCGCGCCGCTGCGCCCGGCACGACGATCGAGGTCCTGACCCCCGATTTTTTGCGCAAGGAGGGAGCGCTCGAAGCTGTCGTCGCCGCCAAGCCCGATGTCTTCAACCACAATCTCGAAACCGTCCCTCGTCTCTACGCCGAGGTGCGGCCCGGTGCCCGCTATTTTCACTCGCTGCGGCTGCTCGATCAGGTCAAGCGGCTCGATCACGAAATGTTCACGAAGTCCGGGATAATGGTCGGTCTCGGCGAAGACAAGACCGAGGTATTGCAGGTGATGGACGATCTCAGAGCCGCCGAGGTTGATTTCCTGACGATCGGGCAATATCTGCAACCGACACCAAAGCATCATGCGATCGCTCGCTTTGTAACGCCGGAAGAGTTCCACAGCTATCGGAGCTTCGCCCTCGGCAAGGGTTTTCTGTTGGTCTCGGCCTCGCCGTTAACGCGCTCCTCATACCATGCCGGGGAGGATTTCGCGCGGCTGCGCCAGGCGCGTGTCGCCAAGCTCGCCGCCGCCGGTTAGACCCCGCTCGATGCCTACCCATGCCGAGAAGCGTGTGCTCCCCTACACGCCGGAACAGCTTTTTTTGCTCGTCGCCGATATCGAGCGCTATCCCGAGTTTCTGCCCTGGTGTCTTGCGGCGCGCATCAAGGAACGCCGGGCCGACCATATGGTCGCCGACATGGTCATCGGCTTCCGCATGTTCCGCGAGCGCTTTACGTCGCGCGTCGCGCTCGATCGGCCCCGGTGCATCGATGTGACCTACGCCGAGGGCCCGTTCCGCCGCCTCAACAACCATTGGGTGTTCAAGAGGGTGCCGGGTGGCTGCCGCATCGATTTCTATGTTGATTTCGAGTTTAAGTCCCGGCTGATGCAGAGGGTGATAGAGGTGCTGTTTAGCGAAGCGGTGCGCCGCATGGTCGGCGCCTTCGAAAAACGCGCCCGCGACCTCTACGGCGTCCCGTCGCCCGGCCGCGCGGGGCAGGCAGCGGTGTAACCGGTCGGTGCCGCCCGATTGCTCTGCGCATTGGGTATCCACCGGTGAAGGCTCGCGGGATCAGCGGCTGCGGCTTATCGTTCAGCTTCACGGCGGCTCGGAATGGTGAGATCGAGTCTCGCTGATGGCGCGACAAGTCGACGATTCACGGCTTAATTCTGAGGTCGCGTTCCTCGCAGTCAAAAACTAGACGGAAGTTCCCTCTTTCGGCAACGTCAAGCGATTGATATTTCGGCATTGTCTTCTCTGCGTATAGCATAGTGTAGCCATGTAAGATAGAATTTATTGGTTGTATATGGTGAGTATATTTGCTATCA